>Ga0187846_10000634_pt1 | contig 19848 bp, 13 predicted proteins | sample TC_taG_FD_161473 | JGI IMG/M metagenome (GOLD analysis project Ga0187846, IMG submission 161473) | Biofilm microbial communities from the roof of an iron ore cave, State of Minas Gerais, Brazil - TC_06 Biofilm (v2) | ecosystem: Environmental > Terrestrial > Deep subsurface > Cave > Wall biofilm...
TCGCACGACCGCGTTGTAAAAAGCGACATTCATCACCAATTCCATGATCCGTCGATTGTCGAGAAAAGGGCGCAACGCATCAAATGTGGCATCACTGACCTTGACCTCGCGCGTCGCCTCGGCCGCGTAGCGCATCACAGCGCGCTCCTGTTCGTTGAACAGCGCTGAGCTTTCGAAATCTGCCAGATGTTCGAGTTGCTCGCGCCGTATACCCACCTGCAGCGAGATGTTCCAATGATGGACGAATTCATATTCGGCGTCGGTCAGCCGCCCCACCGTCATCAGCGCTAATTCGCGCAACCTGGGGTCGAGCTGAGTACCATTGCGAAGCTCGCCTCCAAGGGCGTTAAAGCGACGGAAAAGATTCGGCGCGTTGGCGAGAGTCCGAAAGATATTGCCGACCGGCACGCCGCCGCGCTCACGGCTGATACGGTCGAACAATTCGCGATCCTGCTCAGGCAAATCATCGCGATCGAGATATGGAAGTCTGGCTGCCATCACCATTCACCTCCGTACTGCGGCTCTGCAATTGAAGGCCACCCAACAACAAGGGGAGAGCTACTCAGGCGAATAACATTATCGTTCACTTTTTGATATGGATGCCGTGAGACTGCTGCTTGAGGGGAAGGGGGATGCGCTGTCCAAGTTGTAATGCCGACAATCAACTGACGGCGAAATTTTGCCTCGAATGCGGCGCTGCCTTCCCGATTTTCTGTGCGAAGTGCGGCTTCCAGAATCCACCGGTCCCTAAATTCTGCCAGGAATGCGGCACGTCGGTTAAGCGTGTGACCGCGCCACAACGGGTCGATAGCCGAATCTCGCCGACCGGCCGGGAAACAGTAATCGCTGAGGAAGAGCCATCTCTCCAGCCCAAGGAGTTACCCGAAGGTGAGCGCAAGACGGTGACCGCCCTGTTCGCCGACCTTAAAGGTTCGACAGAGATGATGCGCGACCTCGACCCCGAACTCGCGCGAGCCATAATCGACCCAGCGCTTCAAATCATGGTCGAGGCCGTGCGTTACTACGACGGCTACGTCGTGCAGTCCACCGGCGATGGGATTTTTGCGCTATTCGGCGCGCCTCTTGCCAACGAAAATCATCCGCAGGGAGCGCTTTACGCCGCGCTGCGTATGCAAGAGGGATTGCGGGAGTACGCTCGGCGGCTGACTCTAGAGAGCAAACCCGCAATCGAAGCTCGCGTCGGGGTCAATAGTGGTGAAGTCGTCATGCGCGCCGTTGAGACAGGCGGCCGCCTCGAATATACGCCGGTAGGCTATATGGCGAATCTGGCTGCTCGTATGCAAACCGTCGCGCCCGCGGGGGGGATAACGATCAGCGAGGAAACGCTCCGCCTCGTTGAAGGTTACTTCGAGCTGCGCTCGCGTGGGCCGACCGAAGTTAAAGGTGTGGACGAGCAGATCAACGTTTATGAGGTCGCGGGGCTCGGGCCGTTGCGGACGCACTTCGAGCTCTCCACTCGGCGCGGATTGACCAAGTTCGTCGGGCGCGAGCATGAGCTTGCGCAAATGCGGCGCGCGTTCGAACTCGCTAGGAGCGGGCATGGGCAGTTGATCGCAATCGTGGCCGACGCCGGGGCTGGGAAGTCGCGGTTGGCGTATGAGTTCAAGACTGTGGTATCGGGTGGCTGCAAACTGCTCGAAGCCTATTCAGTCTCGCACGGGAAAGCGTCGGCGTGGCTGCCGGTGCTGGAGTTGTTGCGCGACTACTTCCAGCTCGGGAGCGCTGATGACGCAGCGGCGAGGCGTGAGAAGGTGCGGAGTGCGCTGGCGGCACTCGACCCCGCCCTGAATGATACGATGCCGTATTTGTTTGGGCTGCTCGGAATCCAGGAAACGCCGGACCCGTCGGCGCAGATGGATTCGCAAGTCTGGCAGCGCCGCACACTCGACGCGATCAAGCGAATCATTGTCCGAGAGAGTCTCGTTCAGCCTGTCGTGCTTATCTTCGAGGACCTGCACTGGATCGATGGCGCGACGCAGGCCCTGCTGGATCTTGGGGCAGACAGTATCGCTAACGCCCGGGTGTTTATGCTGGTCAACTACCGGCCGGAGTATCGCCATAATTGGACCAACAAGTCGTACTACACGCACATGCGGCTAAACGCGCTCGGGCGGGAGAGCGCGGGCGAGATCTTGGCGGCATTATTGGGTGAGAGCGCAGAACTTGACGCGCTCAAGCGCACGATGATCGAGCGGACGGAAGGGAATCCGTTTTTTATCGAGGAAATGGTGCAGGCGCTTTTCGATGAAGGCGCGCTGGTGCGCAACGGCGCGGTGAAGGTAGTGCAGCCGCTGGGCCAGTTGCGGATGCCGCCGACGGTGCAAGGCATACTCGCAGCGCGGATCGACCGGCTGCCCAAAGCAGAGAAGGATCTGTTGCAGACGCTCGCAGTCGTGGGGCGGGAAGCGCCGCTCGCGCTGATTAGAGAAATAGTAAACCGGCCGCAGATTGAGCGGTTGCTCGCGAATCTACAAGCGGGTTTCTTCACGAGCAAGAGGCATCGGGCGAAGTCGAGTACGCGTTCAAGCATGCGCTAACACACGAGGTCGCATACAGCTCGCTTCTGATCGAGCGACGCAAAGCGCTGCACGCACGGGTGGGGGTAGCGATCGAGACATTATTAGCGGATCGCGTCGACGACCATCTGGCCGACCTAGCCTACCATTACAGCCGAAGCCCGAACGTCCCCAAAGCCGCAAAATATCTTTGTTTGGCTGGGCGTCAGGCGGCAGGACGTGCTGCCCACCCCGAGGCGCTTGAGTATTTCGGCGACGGCTTGAAAACCCTTGAGGGATTGCCAGCCGGACCACATCGGGTCGAGCTTGAGTTGCCGCTTCAGATTGGCTTCGGTTTCTCCTTGCGGGCAACCAAGGGCTTTACGGCTCCTGAGGTGGAGCGAACCCTCTCTAGAGCTCGGGACTTGTGTAGTCAATCAAGCAATACGGCCCAACTCTTCAACGTGCTCGTCGGGCTGCATACCTTCTACCTGTACCGGAGCCCGGGCACTTCAGGTGCTCTAGCAAGAGAACTCCTGTCAGTAGCCGAGGCTCTTGGAGAGTCAGCGAAAATTGCTACAGGCTATCTGGCGATGGGCGAGACTGCCATGTATTTGGGCGATTTTCAGCCTTCGCGACAGTACCTTGAACGTACTATCGCGCTCGCCTCCAGCCATCGTGCCGACCAGCAAAATGCTAGAGGATACCTGGCTGTGACTCTGTGGTGCCTGGGTTACTCTAACCAGGCGTCGGAGCGGATGCAGGAAGCGCTTGAGCTGGCACAAGACAAGAACCGGCCTCTCCGGGCGGTTAACATACTAGCCTACTCATGCGCGCTCAACGCACAGATGCGCCTTTGGCAGTCGAGCAAGCAGCAGGCCGAGGCCGGAATGAGCCTTGCCGAGCAGTACGGGTTCAACTTCCATGCCCATTGGTTTGCCGTTGTGCACGGCCGCGCACTGATGGAGAACGAACATGCCGTGCAAGGAATCGCGGAGATACGTCGAGGTATCGAGGGCCTGGACGCGCTAGGAGGTACTCAGGCCTTTGTGCTCGGTTACTTTGGCGAAGGCTGTCTCAAAATCGAGATGGCCGGGGCGGGCCTGCAAGCCCTCGCTCGCGCAATGCGACTGAGCGAAGAGACCAGCGAACGTTGGCAATCCTCCGAGCTCTACCGGCTCAAGGGTGAATTGTTGCTGAGGCGGGATGAGATTAACGTCGCAGAAGCACAAATGTGTTTTGAGAGCGCGATCGAGGTTGCGCGGCGGCAGAGCGCCAAGTCTTGGGAACTCCGCGCGACGACGAGCCTCGCGCGGCTGCTCGCCAGGCAAGGCCGTCGCAATGATGCACTTGAGATGCTCGGTGACATTTATGACTGGTTTACAGAGGGCTTCGATACTGCCGATTTGAAAGACGCCAAGGCATTGCTCGATGAGTTGAACAAAAATTAATCCCTTGGTGACCAGCTGATTATTCGCCGACCGCGATTATCCTTCACGTTCCCTTAGTGCACCGCTACATGACCAAATCGAGTGACGCCTTGCCCATCCATAACGTTTCACAGAGAAACGATTTCCATTTGACACGAATGCCACGTTTGTCGATTATATGGCGTCGGCCGGGGAAGCGGCTCGCTTACCGGCGAACTTCACGCATCTATTGAGGAGTGAAAATGGCAAGTTCCTTAGAGACCAGGCGGGCCCCCGGTGAATCAGTGTCGCAGCCCCTCACTGGTACCGAACCAGTCCAGCAATTTGACGCGATCGTGATCGGTGCAGGGGTTTCCGGCCTGTATCAACTGTACCGCTTGAGGCAACTTGGGCTGTCAGTCCGTTGCCTGGAAGATGGCAGCGGGGTGGGCGGCACCTGGTACTGGAACCGCTACCCGGGCTGCCGCTTCGATTCGGAGAGTGAAACCTACGGCTACTCGTTCTCAAAAGAACTCGAGCAGGAATGGAGCTGGAAGGAGCACTATTCCGGTCAGCCGGAGAACGAGCGCTACTTGAATTTCGTCGCTGACAAATTCGATCTCCGCCGCGACATCCAATTCAACTCCCACGTTAATTCGGCAGTGTACGATGAGGGCGCAAATCGCTGGGAGGTCCAGTTGGAAAGCGGTCAGCGGATACGTTGCCAGTTCTTAGTCGCCGCGGTCGGAATCCTGTCCGCACGATACGTACCACCATTCGAGGGTATCGATAGCTTCAAGGGCGAGTCGTATCACACCTCCAGGTGGCCGAAAGAAAAGGTAGACTTCACCGGTAAGCGCGTAGGTGTTATCGGTACTGGTGCTACGGCCGTTCAGCTTATCCCGATAGTCGCCAAAGAATGCGCCCATCTTACGGTTTTTCAGCGTACACCGAATTACTGTGCGCCGTTAAGGAATTCGTTGGTTAAAGAGGAAACCCAGCGCGGGTGGAAGGCGACCTACGACGAGATCCACAGAAAATGTCACGAAACGCCTGCCGGCTTCCCGTACGACTTCGACCGCCGGAAAGCCATGGAAGTTACGAAAGAGGAGCGGCTCGAGCTGTACGAGGAACTGTGGGCCCTGCCTGGCTTCAAGAAATGGCTCGGCAATTTCCGTGACATTATGACCGACCGGGCTGCGAACGAGGACTTCGCCGAATTCGTGCGCAATAAGATACGCGCCCGCGTCAAAGATCCCGTGGTGGCCGAAAAGCTGGTTCCGAAGGATCACCCCTTTGGTTCCAAGCGCATCCCCCTGGAGACCGAGTACTACGAGGCTTACAACCGCGACAACGTCCTGCTGGTGGAGATCCGCGAGACGCCAATCGAGCGCATCACGCCCAAAGGAATCAAGACCAGTGACCGCGAGTACGAATTTGACGTCATCATCTATGCCACGGGATTCGATGCCATGACCGGGGCGTTGACGCGGATAGACATCCGCGGCGAGGGCGGGGAAACGCTCAAGGACAAATGGGCCAATGGGCCGAGAACCTACCTGGGACTTCAGAGTGCGGGCTTTCCAAATTTCTTCATCGCCATGAATACCGCGTTCTGCAATTACACAATATGCGCTGAGACGGTTGTGGGATGGATCTCGGATTGTATCAGCCATATCCGCGAGAATAAGTATTCACGAATCCAACCTACCCCAGAGGCGGAGGAAGCCTGGGTGGCACACGTCAACGACGTGGGCAGTCAGACACTGTTGAGTGGTACCAAGTCCTGGTTCGTGGGCGACAACATTCCAGGCAAGGCACACGCTATCCTTCTCTACGCGAATACCGCGCCCGCCTATCGGGCGAAGTGTGCGGAGGTGGCGGGGAAAGGCTATGAGGGATTTCAATTGCAATAGCGGATCAGCATTTCGGGGTCGACGTGGGAGGAGCGGGTGCTCAGCAGTCGACGATAAGCAGGAATTTAGCGTGGAGTTTGCCTCTCCCGATCGGGAGTGGGCGACGCGAAGCGCCAGGTGAGCGACCGCCAGAAAAGCTGGCTGGTTGTCCGGCAGCGGAAGGCGTCACTTATAAGGGAACGATGTCGCTCGGCTGGGCGAGAAGCTTTGTGGATGCGACTGTCATTTAAGAGTAGCCATTCTCTGGATGTCCCTCACCCGCGCTTGCTGCGCCGGCGCAGGCTCTCGCGGCAACAGGGGGAGAGGCAACAAACGGCAACGCGAAACACGCGGGCGAGAGCCAATGTGCAGGAATATCAAGACTCTGTTCAACTTCGAGCCGCCTGTTACCGATGAAGAGATTCGAGCTGCGTCGCTCCAGTTCGTGAGAAAGATTAGCGGCTTTAACAGACCGTCAAAGGCGAACGAAAGATTATTTTCGGTGGCGGTCGATGAAATAGCTGATATTTCGGGCTGTCTGCTCCGTTCCCTTGACACCAACGCCGCGCCCAGGAACCGAGAAGCAGAGGCCGCAAAGGCGAAGCTTCGCGCCACACAAAGATTCGGCGCGTGAGGAACTTCGAACACGGCCGTCCATTGGTATTTGACGATTACTGTGGCGAATCGTCTGCACTACACGTTACGGTCAAATCAGCACTTTCTCATCGCGCAGCGCGGCGATTTCGCCGTTCGACATGCCTAACAAATCGCGCAGGATCTCGTCGGTGTGTTCACCAGCCAACGGAGCTGCTTCGTACCTGGGCTCCAGCCGGCTAAAGCGCACGGGTAACGTAGGTGTCAGTCGCGCGCCGCACTCCTTATGGCGCAAATTGACCATCATACACGCTTGCGCGAAGGCAGAATCGTTGGCGAGGTCGAAGGCGTTGTAAACCGGCCCCGCACACAGCTTATGTTCCGCCAGCCTGGCGGCCAATTCATCGCGCTCAAATTGCGTGGTCAGCTCGGCGATCTCCCGTTCGAGTTGCTCGACGTTGACCAGCCGCGCTGCACTGTTCGCATAGCGCGGATCGCGCGCCATCCCGGGAACTCCCAACGCCTCGCAGAGAATCGCGAATTCGGTATCGTTGGGAACGGCGATCGCAATCCAACGATCACGTCCCTTGACTGGAAAGACGCCGTGGGGTGCCATCTCCGGATCACGATTGCCAATCGGTCTGCGTTCGACGCCGTTCATGAAATAGTCCAGCATCGCTTCGGGCATCATCGAAGTGACCACTTCGCACATCGAGACGTCGATGTACTGTCCCTGGCCAGTGCGCGCGCGATGATACAAGGCGGCGGTGAGCGCGAATACCATCGCCACGCCCACTGCGAAATCGGGCCAGGTGCCGCCACCAGCGCACGGAAAGCTATCTGGATAACCTGTCAAGTGTGAAGTGCCAGCGAAGGCTTGGTTGGTCGGACCCCATCCGACGGTATCGGCATAAGGACCGGTCTGCCCCAGCGAAGTCCCCGACAGCATGATCAAGCCCGGCCGGATGCGGCTCAGATCGTCGTAAGCCAAGCCGAGATTCCGCATCGTGCGCGCAGTGAAATTTTCCGTGACGATATCGCTTTTCCGGATCAGGCGAATCGCAATCTCACGCGCCTTCGGATGGCTGAGATTCAGATAGAGGCTGCGCTTGGAAAAGTTGATCCCATTGAAGATGCCGCTGCGGTTTATCGAGGTTATGCCGTCGGTGCCACTCAGAAAACGAACCAGGTCTGGCCGCGTGCTGGATTCGATCTTGATAACATCGGCACCCAGCGCGCCCAGCCAGGCGGTCGCGTAAGGCAGGGCGTAGATCCATCCGAAGTCAGCGACGCGTATTCCCTCGAACGGCAGCTTTGCTAACCCTCTCCCTGGCCCTCCCCCCTCCAGGGGGAGGGAATTCGAGCCACTGGCCCAATCTTCGACGAGAGCTGCGGTGCTGCGCGCAATCTGCTCGATTTCGGCAGTCTCAAGTCCTAGGCGTTGTCCGAGAATTTCGACATTGTGTTCCCCGAGGCATGGGGCAGGCCGCCGGAGCCGCCAAGGGGTACCGCCGAGGAGCATAGGCGCACCTGGTATTCGCACCCGGCCCGCCGCCGGGTGCGTGCAATCGATGAAATATCGCCGCGCTGCGTATTGCGCGTTGTTTGCTACCTCTGCGGGAGAGTTAACTGGAAACGACGGCACGTGCTCGGCTTGGGCGCGCTGGAAAACCTCGCCGCGAGTAAAGTGTGACAACCATTCGGTCAGCAAGGCTTCGAGCGCATCGCTATTCCCCAGCCGGCCCTCGAAAGAATTGAACATTTCGTTCTCCGCCCATTCCGGACTCCCCATCAACTGCTTGGTTCCGCGCCAATGACGGTTAGTGGCAAGGGCGAAGCTGACCCATCCATCTTTGCAGGGAAATATGTACTGGATGCTGTTTTTCTTGCGGAAAAGCAGCCGTTTACGGTAGGGCGCTTCGGGAGCTTCGTGCGAATAAATGCCGAGCTCGGGGCGGCACATCTGCGCCATTGCGAGCCACTGACTAACGTCCACGTGCATCCCTGCGCCGCCATCGTGATTGCGGGCGAGCAGCGCGCATAGCGCTGCGGCGGCGCCTGTATAACCGGTAACGTAGTCTGACTGCCGCCCCGCCAATCGCAGAGGCGTCTGAATGGCCGGATCCGTCACCTGTTGCATCGGGGTGCCGTAACCGACAACGCCCATCTGAGTGGCGACGAGGTCGCCGCCGCGGCGATTACGATAAGCTGATTCAGTCCCGAAGAAGGTGGTCGATACCAGCGTTAACCTTGGGAATCGCCCGCTCAGTGTGCGCCAGTCGAGTTCCAGGCGCTCATTCAATCCCGGCGGATTGGGATTCAACAGAAGGTCAGTGTCTGCGAGCAACTTATCCAAATGAGCGCGGCCGGCAGGGTCGCCAAGATCAAGCGTCACGCCGAGCTTGTTGGTATTCAGATATAGATGCAAACCGTTGGTTTCGAGGTTGCGCTCCTCACCGCGAAAGGGCCCCCATCGGCGTTCCGCCGCGCCAAGCGCTGGCGGCTCGATTTTGATAACTTCCGCACCGTAATCGGCCAACAGTTTCCCAGCCATCGCCGCGGCAAAAAATGGCATGGGGTCAAAGCAGGGCAACTCCACCACTCTTACACCGTCAAGCGCGAGCGCACCGTCCACAATCATTTCTCCTGATACTTAGTAGGGTCGATCCGCGTAAGGTCCGTGCTGGCCGAACAGGGCTCGCAATCCCGCCCCGTAACCAGGGGGGAGGGATTGCCTCCTCTTGCACCGCAATGGGCAAAATAGCGCCCCTTGCCAAGGCACCTGTCGGGCGATTCCATTTCGGTAATCTAAGCGCCGTACTTCAGGCGATCTAGTAAATCGACGAATTCAGCCATTGAACTAATCAGGAAATCGGGTCGATATTGCGGATGCTTCCGCAGCAATTCCCTGCTGGCGGGACCGGTCGCGACCGCGACAGTTGCGCCAAATCCCGCGCCTATTCCCGCCATCACGTCGCGCGGTTCGTCACCAACATACATGCAGGCGCGCGGCAGCACCGAAGCACGCATCGCTGCGTGCCTTAGACTGTCGGTCTTATCGAGCGCGCGCAACGAAGCGACCCCCTGGGTTACGACCTGGTCGAAATAGGCGGCCAATCCCACCATCGCGAGCTTCTCGACCAACCGTTGCGCGGCTCCGGGCCGGCTAGTCACTACGCCCATGGTATAGCCGCGCCTTTTCAGTTCGGCTAAGGTTTCGTGAACGTGTGGCAGAATCTCCAACCTTTCGGTACGATCCAGTTCGGTAATCAGGTAGGCAAAGGCGAGCTTGACGTAATCAGAGCGCATCGGCTCTGGAACACCCAGCCACGGATCTTCGCTGGTCATAGCTTCGAGGTAGCGCTCGCGGGTGAGCGGTGGCTGGTGTCCCAACTCGTCCACCGCGTTGCGCGCGGCGAGGTACAGCGGTCCATGAATATCGACTAGAGTACCGTCAAGATCGAAAAAGATCGCCTTAAATTCGCGTCCCAAGCGAAGCCTCCAGCGGATGACAGGGCAGGAATGAGGCTCCTGAAGACAGGACGCCGAAGACCGCAAACCTGACCACCCGGCTGAACTCAATCCGACACTACAGCCTTTTTGCCTCGCCACATGCAAGCGCTGAGGACTTTCATGTGGGGAGGCCCTCACTTTGGGTTCGGCTTTCCATCCGGTCGCCTGGCAGCGAAGATGCCGCTAAACCCCCTGCGGCGAGTAGGCGGCTCAGATGCACTGAACCACGCCATCATCTCTCCAAGTTAAATGTAAACGAGCCAAGATCGTGGCTTGACAGGACGGCCTGTGACGGGCATAAGCTCGCGTGATGCTCGCCTTTTTCTACTTTGATATAAGGCGTCGGGGGCGCAGTGAAAGGAGGTGCCTGAGATCGGCTTGTGTTCGTACGGGGACCGCGTAACACATTAAAACCGCCAAGGAGGCAACAATGAGGAGACTTGGGGCGTTGGTAATCGGATTCTTGCTCGCGCTTCTACCCTCGCTGGTTTACGCGCAGGGTACTGACCGCAGCGAGATGGACCAATGGGTTAAAGATACTGCACAGCAGACTGAGCCGCCGGTCGGCACGACTATCACGATGGCGAACTGGCAGCAGTACAAGAGCGTGATGCCGCTAGGCATGATCAAACTGTTCCAGGGAGTATATGGCTGGAAGATGCCGGCTGATGTGCAAATGACAATTGCACCAGCTCATTACGGCATTATACCAAGGTCGTGGGTTGCGGCGACGGAGAAATACGGCGCGCAAACTCAGGTAGAGGTTCTGCCGAACGGGCACTTTGAGCTCAAGAACTATTATGCCGGCACTCCTTTTCTCCACCCGACCGATCCGCATAAGGGGTGGAAGATCCTGGCGAATAACTTCTGGTTCGTTCGCCCGGCGCTGTATGTCAACACGGAACAGAATTTTGGGACAGTATGGGCGGTCGACAGATTCGGCGATATTGCGCCTTCGTCATTTGACGTAGTGTATCGGCAAAGCGCGTATATCAGCGACCCCGGGTTCCCGCATGAAGAGACCTACATGCCGGGCTCCTGGCAAACCCAATATGGGATGCAATTGTCCCCGGAGCAGGCCCGCTACACTGCTTCGCTATCGATCTTTTTCCAGGATCAGGAAAAAAATCCGTACGCCGACACCTACGTGTTCGTGCCCGCTTTGCGGCGTTCCCTGCGGCTATCCACCGCCTCGCGGTGCTCACCGGTATTCGGTTTCGACTGGGCTTACGATGATGCGAACGGCAACGGCTTCAATGGCAGCACCGCAACTTACGACGCCGATTTCCTTGGCGATCGCAAGATTGTGTCCCTCGTCGGGTTCACAATGGACGGCGCCGTGTTTCCGACCGGTTATGATATGCCACTGGCATGGCCCAAACCTTCGTGGGGCAAGTGGTCGATGCGGCCGATGACGGTCATCGATGCCCATCGCATTCCGAGTGAAGCCGCCGGATATTGCTATTCAAGCCGCGTAATGTACATCGACAAAGAGAACTGGGGTGCGACGTACGTGGACCTTTACGACGCCAACCGCAAGCTGTGGAAGATGATTGACTATTTCGTTGATTACGGCGATGTCCCCAACCTCGGCACGAGTATAAATGGCGTGTCGTCAGTGGCGTATGACCTTCAGAACACGCACATGACGGTATGGTGCGGCTATGCAAATCCGTGGAAGAAGAAGCCATACATTAACTCGCAGGCTCCCAAGGAGTTCTACAATGGTGCCAAATACGGTACTCCGGGCGGTCTGATGCAGATTCTGCGCTAGGTCGTTGCAACGGCTGTAAAGGCTGCTGCACTTACAACCGCGGGGCGGAATGAAGGTGGGCGGCAGCGAGTTTCACTCGCTGCCGCCCTCGCCTTTTTTAACAGATCCATTGGAGCTAGGTGCCGGTGATGAACAGAATTACCATCGCGGTTGCGATCGCGATTGTTATGACTCCAGGCGGTCAGTCTTGGAGGGGGAACGGTCCATCTGCCGCATCCAGCCCGAATACCTGGAAACTAGCTCAATCTCAAGCACAATCCCCAACCCCGCCGAACCTGGACATCAGGGAAGCGGCACGGCGTGAACTGGACGCCCTCTACAAAGGCGACTATCGGCGGGCATTTCTGGAAAAGCGCCCCGAGTTATTTTTGAAGCATATCGCTCCCAACTTCCACTCCACCACTGTCGATGGTACTGAGTACGACGCGAAGGCGCTGCGCCAAGCGTTTCCCCGCCAATTCGTGCACATGGTGAAGGTTCATGAGCACGATGTCACTATCGAGGACGTTGACGTCGCGAGCGAGGGTGCGATTACAGCGGTAGTGACCCTGACTACCCTGATTGAGTATAAGAGCACCAATGGCGGAAATTACTTCGTGACTACTATAGGGACATATCGGGATCACTTCATTCGATCGGCGCAAGGAGGATTGCAGGAGGTGGGAGGCGATCAGTTACGTTCGCAGATAATTACCTGGCCCACTTCCTAGCGTTCTGAGTTGTTAACGTTTCAGAAGCTTCCGGCGGCGCCAATTACTCCGGCAAGAATGATGGGCTGCCCGTCTTGGCGGTCTGTCCACCATCCGCGACGAACGCGGCACCGGTCACGAAAGACGCCAGGTCCGAGGCCAAAAACAGCACCACGTTGGCCATTTCCTCGGGTTTTCCCAGCCGCCCTAGCGGAATGACTTCTTTGAACTTATCGATCATCTCCGGCGTCGCCGAACCCACCAGCAACGGGGTTTCGATTGCCCCCGGACAAACACAATTGCAGCGGATACCGTAGCGGGCGTTTTCGACCGCAGTGACACGGGTAAGATTGATCACCGCGGCTTTGGCAGCATTGTAGGCCGCGATTCCATAGTCGGCGCGCAATCCCGAAATCGAAGCTGTATTGACGATCGTTCCGCTGCGCTGCGAGCGCATGATTGCAAGCGCCCGGCGGGTTGACCTGAAAACCGCGGTGAGACCGACGTCGAGGGTATGGTTCCAAACCTCATCGCTCACGTCAGCGATCGTTGCGGCTGAAGAGCCCGTTCTCAGCACCGCGGGAAGGCCGAAAGCGTTGTTGTGCACGAAGTCGAGCCGCCCAAAGGTATCCAGCGTGCGCGAGAACATCATGTCAATATCCGCCGCGCGAGTGACGTCCGCCACGATTGCGACCGCTTTGCCGCCGGCCGCCTTAATCTCATTCGCGACTTTCTCCGCGTTAGCACCGTTGAGGTCGATAACTGCTACTCCACCGCCGCGTTGCGTGAAACCAATCGCGGTTGCGCGGCCAATTCCAGAGCCAGCGCCAGTAACCAGACCAAATTTGCCGTCAAAACGCATTGCTGCCTCATTTTGCTCGCTCGTGCGCCCAATGAAGACAGTGTTGGGAACCGCTGCGAGGACACTAACAGGGCGAGGGCTGGGTTGCCTCCTTCTCAATCAGTCGCAACACGCCTCTTAGGTCGCGCGTAACGGATTCGCTGGTGAGTCGGAGCGTTCGTATGCCTAGCTCAGAGAACACATTGTCACGTCGGGAATCGTACTCTTTGCGCGTCAAATGAGAAGCGCCGTCGATTTCGACGACGAGTCGCGCGGCGGCACAGTAGAAATCAGCGATGAAGCCAGCAATTACCTGTTGGCGTCTGAAGTGGAGATTGGCAACCGCGCTCCGCCGAAGCGCCAGCCAGAGCATTATTTCCTCAGGCGTCATCGCTTTGCGCAGTTGCTTGGCCAGTTCTAGCTTAGCGCGAGTCACTGGCTGGTGTCGCGTAATTGGGAAATTTGGAACCTCTCCCCCGGCCCCTCTCCCTTTAGGAGAGGGGAGCAAACAAAAGGCTTCACTGATTTTCCGGTCATTCATCTATCCACCTTCGACTTCCGCCGTTTCGAAGTGCGCAGTGCCCTCTCCCTTCAGGGACAGGGTGGCGCGAAGCGCCGGGAGAGGTCACGGACGGGGAAGGCTGCCTACGTCAGCAGCGACTTCGCGACCGTTTCGCGGTGTACAGGGGCGTTGCCCAGATTCGCTTCGCCTGCCAATGCCCGCCGATGGTACAGATGCATGTCGTGCTCCCAAGTGAAGCCTATACCCCCATGCACCTGAATTGCCTCGGAAGTCACGTTCTTGGCCATATCCGAAGCGTATGCTTTCGCCATGGGCACAGCGGTTGCCGCTTCCGGAACGCGTTCGTCCACAGTCCAGCAGGCGTAGTAAGTGAGAGAACGGGAGTTCTCTACGGCGACCATCATGTCGACGCACTTGTGCTTGACGGCCTGAAAAGAGCCGATCGGTTTGCCGAACTGCACCCGTGTCTTGGCGTACTCTACCGCGATATCCAACGCCTTCTGCGCGGTTCCAACCATTTCGGTCGACAGTCCCGCAGTGGCTATATCGAGAACCCGCCGCAACACTTTCCAGCCGTCGTTGGCCTCGCCTAGCACCGTCTCCGCTTGCACATTGTCAAACTTGACGTGGCACATGCGCCGCGTCATATCGACGGTCTTGAGCTGGGTGATGGTGATGCCCGTTTCATTGGCCGGAACGCAAAGAAGGGTAATGCCCTTCTCAGCGGCGCCACCCGTGCGTGCGGCAACGATTATCGCGTCGGCCACGTGCGCATCCGGTACAAAGAATTTTTCACCATTCAGCGTATAGCCGGCGCCCTTTTTGGTTGCCTTCAGTTTGACACCGGCAGCGTCGAAGCGGCCGGCTGCTTCGGCCAGAGCAAGGGTAGCGATAAACTTGCCTTGGGCAATTTTCGGCAGGAACTCTTTTTTTAGCGCCTCGGAACCGCCCTCGATAAAAGCCGGCGCTCCCATCAAAGCGGTGGCGAAGAAAGGCCCCGGAATCAGCGCTTTACCCATTTCCTCGACGACGACCGTCATATCGAGGAAGGTGCCGTTGGTCCCGCCGTATTGCTCCGGAATCAGCAACCCCGGCCATCCCTGGCCCACCAACTTCTGCCAGAAGTCTTTGTCGTGGGCGGTCTCATGAGCCATCATCTGGCGGACGAATTTGGTGGAACAATTATCGGCCAGGAAGCGCTTGGCCGCGTCGCGCAACATCTCTTGTTCTTCTGAAAATCCGAAGTCCAACTTGCCCTCCTCGCAGCGCTGCTCAGCACTTTTTTCGCCAGTCACTAAGGGTTATACGGGACCACCTGCAAAAAATGCAAATCCCTCAAAGCCTCAAAGCTTTCTGCTGGCATGTGAGCCCGGTTGATGCAATTGCGCCAGCGTCTGCGCAGTTATTTCGCGAATCGCGTGATATTCAGGATGGATGAGAAGTCATCTACATAAGCGAACTGATTGGCTACGAGAGACGGGACGTTAAGAATTGCGAAGGCACTGCCGGTGTTGGGATCTATTGAGAATTGCCGCACAAACTCGCCGTCGGCGGTGAACTCCACCAGTTCACTCGGTTGGGCGGAATCGACATGGGCTGCCGGGCCGGCATTGGCGGTGACAAGATTACCATTCGGTGCGATCATCAGACCCAGCGGTCCGTGAAGATGATTTTGGTCGGCGAAAATTGGGGTGCCCATACCCGCCGTCGAGTTCAAATCGCTGGCGTCAGTGATCGCGAAGATCTCGTTGTCGCCCTCAGCGGCTACGTAGAGTATGTCCTCGCTGCTGTCATACGCTAGCCCGGCGGGACCCACAACCAGTCCCATGCCATCCGGACCGTGGGCATAGCCAGAGGCTATCGTGGTCGGCGAACCAACGGTGTTGAAGCCGCCATTAAGCGACACAGATATGCGGGTGACGGTTCCGTCGAGAACGTTCGAGATGAAAAGCTGAGCGGCGGTTGTGCTTTGATTGTTGATTGCCAGCCCCCATGGCCCGTTCGTGCCGGAAGTTATGGTCGTCACCAGATGACCGTTGCGGTTGATGACTAGCAATCCACCATTCTGAGCGGGAGAAGTAGAGTTGGTGGTGAAGACCGAACCGGCAAAGACCAATCCTGCCGGCATGATACCTAGAGCATTGGTGAAGCCGATAGGAGGTTTCCCCTTAAAGAAGAGACCGGTCTGCTGACCTGTAGCGGGATCCATTATGACGATAGTGCTGCCCTCACCCTGAAGGTTGCCGTTTGCGGCGCTATTGTTGAAGTTCGAGACGAGCAATTGACCAGGTCGCAACATTCCCGACGGAAACCCTTGGGGTACCACAGCCAGACCGTAGGGATTGAGATCGCCATTTGAGGGACTGGTTGAGCCCTGAGCCGGAACGAACGGCTGCAAGTTTGAATCGGCGAGTGTGAACGAGCCTGTAACGAAGAACAGCGAAACTATTCCAATCGCTATAACAACCAGCCGCGCGTATGCCCTCGCGGTTCCGTTCGCCAAGACGGGGCCTCGGTAGCCACGGTTGAACACATAAGCAGGATTGTTAGTGGTCATATTGTCTGTTCTCTCCAATGTCAGCAGTGATCGTTTTAGATATCTCGGGTTGGAATAAGCACCTCACGAGAGTGCACTCAGAGCAGGTGCTCAGAGCTGCCACGTGTCGTGAAAACATTGCCTGTAGTGGCGCCGAAGGTTACGCAGCGATGGGAAGGCTCTCTAAATTTTTGAAGCCCTAGCTCGGGCCTTGGAGAGCCGCCTCAACATCTTTCGTTTATTAGTGCAGTCCGGGAGGACTGGGGGCGAGCGAGATCAGCCCACGACGGCAGATGCCGTGGCCTGCGCTATCAACCCAGGTTCGCGGGTCTGATCAGGTCACGGTACGAGAGTCGCTCGATATTTGGTCGAGATGGCAAGAAGGACAGCTCAGCAAGACCCCTGAGCTTACTCTTACCCTTAAGTTAGCGCTTATGAGGACAGTGCCCTGGGTGCTCTACACCGGCGCTTTTCAGCGCCGAAGCCTCAGCCAGAGCCGCTAGATCGGTGAGAACCACGCGGCATCGAAATTGTTCAGAGAGCTTACGATTCACGACACTAGCCTCGGACAACCACCACGTAACCCATTCGTGGCTGATACTTCCAAAGGCACGCTCTGCTGCTCGTGACATTTGCGGCCCCAGATTTTTCCGCTCAGCTCAAATGCCCTGGTACTGGGGAGGAACTGCCGCGGCCGTTCAGCGTGGCTGCGGGCTTCGGCGAGCTTTTGCGTCCGCCTCTCGGCTTGCGCTCGCTAGGGAGCCGTTATTGCCCACAAAATGCCCGAATCGCTGCCTGCAGTACCTGCACGCTGGGGAAATGCAAGGCTGAGGCAGCCGCACCGAGGGTCCCGTACTGATTGGACAGGGTGGAGACACTCACGCCGTGACAGTTGGCTGCTCCCGGCTGCCCCGCGAAGGTCTCCTGCGACTCAAACGCCCCCATATCGCAGACATTTTCGGCGAAGTCGGGGCGAGGCATGCCGCGCTGATCGGTGGTGATTGGATTCGGCGGGGATGCTAGATCGGTGCAGTTTGCTACCGGAACCACATCGATTGCCGGGCTGTTCGGTTGCAACGCGACGGTCAGGGTCGGCCCGCCGTTAGACTGAAGACCGTCCAACTGAGGATTCTGACTGAAGATGTTGCCGCCATCGTCGGTAATTGTCGCCCCCGATGTTTGGCTAATCAGCGAGTACGACGAAGTCACCACGCCCGAGATATCCGGCCCTGCGCCTGGACTGTTAGAATCTCGAGTGTTGTCGCCTACCAGCGTGTCTTTGATGACGAGACTCGTCGCATCTGCGTTGGCAATGCCGCCACCTATACTCGAACCCGGCCTCCGCGGACTGCCGGCTCCAGCAGGTTTCGCTAGGTTGGAAGCGATGGTAAGACCGACGAGATCGATACTGCCTCCGGCGACGAAAAGACCACCACCTACGGAGTCGCCCCCGCTGGTCACACCTGAAAGTCCGCTACCAGTCGGGATTCCCGCCGCTCCGCCAGTGTTTGCGGTATTACCGAAGAACGTACTGTTTAGCGAACTCAAGTCTCCGGATGCGACGAACATACCGCCACCTTGCGAAGACCCACCACTCCCACCTGGAAGATTCTGGCGGCCACCCGATCCGCCATTGCCACCTCTTCCTCCGGTAGCGGTATTGCCTGACACAGTAGACCCTATTAATTGGAGTGATCCGAGGGAGTAGACTCCCCCGCCCTCTCCATCTCCCGCGCCGCTCCCGAAGCCACCCCGAACTAACAGTGCGGGTCCAAAGGCTGAACCGCCGGGGCCTCCGTGACCACCCGTTGCGGAGTTTCCCGAGATCGTCGAACTAGTAAGGGTAACGGTCCCAGACGCAACATAAAGTCCGCCACCTGAGCCGGTTTGCGCTTTGCCGCCGACACCACCGTTGGCAAAGCCCAGGTTACTTGGAAATACTGCTGCACCGCCACCGAAGCCTCCAGCGCCGGCCGTTGCGAGATTCCCGGAAATGGTCGATCCGTCCAAATCGATGGTCCCGGAGGCGACGTAGAGTCCGCCACCGAAGGCGGTTGCCCCGTTCCCAGCATTGCCACCTCTAGCCGAGGGCTTGACAGGGAAAGACACCCCAATCGAATTGCCACCAGCACCTCCAGCGCCGCCCAATGCGAGATTCCCAGAGATAGTCGATGCATCCAAATTGATAGTCCCCGAGGCGACGTAGAGTCCGCCGCCGAAGGCGGCGTGCCCATTGCCACCATTGCCGCCAACGCCACCACCGCTGACGTTTGAACCGTTTGCTCCGTTCCCGCCAGTCGCGCGATTGTTCTCGACCCAAACCTGCGACAGCGTGACTTGGCCGCCGTCTTGAATCAGCAGCCCGCCGCCCTCCGATTCCGTGGTTCCGGGCAGCGCACCAACGACGCCGTCGTCCTGTGCGAGTCCGCCCTCAATAGTGAGCTTGCTGAACACCGCATTAGCGCCGTTTGACACTTGAAACACGCGGTCGATGCCATTCGCGTTGACTATGCTGACCGACGGGCCTTGGCCTTGGATTGTTACGGTATGTCCACTGTCGGTTATATTTAGGTCTCCGGAAGAAGCGTCGCTAACATGCCCTTGCATGTTCGCTAGTGTCAGCGTATAGGTTCCGGCTTGCAGTTGGATCAGACAATCTGTGCCGCTTGCGTTTGCCATCTGGATTGCCTGGCGCAGACTGCCCGGTGAGCCATCGGCGGTCGGATCTGGCGAGGGACTGAAGCTACACTGCGCACGAGCCGCTCGGCTGTTCAGCAGCAAAAACATCACCACGAGAGGCGCTGCTCTGAGGATGCTCCGTAGGCGCGGGTTCCAGCGCGCGGTCTGCTCAACCACCATCAACTCGCGCGCAACGCTCTGATACTTCTTCACGGTTTCCCTTTCAAAAAAGCCGCGTAGACCAGGGGCGGGTAATTTCGGACAATCACCAACGAATTTAGCTTGATATTGCTGAATTTCACTTCATTCGTTCAGTTAATGTCTGTGGCAGGCTTATCAGTCCTGACATCGTCTTGCAAACTCGTTGCGTGTCACACGACGGCGGATTACTGTCGCGCAGACGGCGATGGAAAGGTCTAGTTTGCGAACGAGGCTCGACAACGGCATCTGCCGAGCAAACTCTAATTATCGCCGTGTCGAAGTGGCAGAGAGGACGGCTTTGAAGCGCGCGATGAAACTTTCGGTCGCGGATTCCCTTAAGGAGGCGCTCGCCAACCATCAGCAGGGGCGCTTTCGCGAAGCCGAGCAGCTCTATGGGGAAGTGCTTGAGCATGAGCCGAATCATGCTGATGCGCTGCACCTCTCCGGCGTCCTTGCCTTGCAGGCAGGAAACCCTCGGCTCGCCGTCGAGCGGATCTTGCGCGCTATCGCGTTTGCGCGTAACGCCGATTTCTATTCCCATCTGGGCGAGGCCTACCGGCAACTCGGAGAGCACGAGCGCGCAATCCATGCATGCCGGGCCGCGCTGCTGATCGATTTAAAGAACGCGGGAGCGCAGAATAACCTCGGCCTCGCTCTTACAGAGCATGGCAACATCAG
>Ga0187846_10000635_pt1 | contig 19800 bp, 17 predicted proteins | sample TC_taG_FD_161473 | JGI IMG/M metagenome (GOLD analysis project Ga0187846, IMG submission 161473) | Biofilm microbial communities from the roof of an iron ore cave, State of Minas Gerais, Brazil - TC_06 Biofilm (v2) | ecosystem: Environmental > Terrestrial > Deep subsurface > Cave > Wall biofilm...
GATCGTTGCGGGATGCCCGAATTCCTCTTCCGCGATGATGCTGGTTTCGATGATTATGCCGAATATGCATTGGACGTTCCGATGTATTTCATCGAACGCGACCATCAGTACATTAATTTGACCGCGCCGCCGGGAATAACCTTCCGACAGTATATGAAACAGGGGTTTGGCAAGGAGCGCGCGACAGTCGACGACTGGACCAATCACTTGACCACAATCTTTACCGAAGTGCGGCTCAAGAAATATATTGAAGTGCGCAGTGCCGACAGTCAGCCGCCCGCCCTGATGCTCGCGCTGCCCGCTCTCTGCAAGGGAATTCTTTACGACGACGACTGCATGACTGCGGCCTGGGACATGGTCAAGCAATGGAACTTCGGCCAACGCCTCGCGCTCGCGGATACTGCACAAAAGATCGGCCTTGAGGCGCGTGCTGGCCGTATCAAATTGCGGGAGTTGGCGCTCGAATTACTCAATATTGCAGTGATTGGGCTCGTCCGGCAGCATGCTATCGACGAAGCTGGCAATGACGAGAGTATCTATTTATTGCGTATACTTGACCAGGTGCGGATGGGGTTCAATCAGGCGAGCCTCACGATAGAGCGTTGGAAGGGCCGTTGGAATTATGATGTTCAGCGGCTCGTGGAAGCCTGCTCGTACGAAGCCGAGGCAGCTTTTTGATTCCTTGCGGTAATGCCGTGATTGAAGCCTCTGGAGCCACAGCTCTTTTTTGTCATTCTCGCGGATATCTGCCCCTCGCCCGCTCCTTTGCGGGAGAGGGGAGGGTGAGGGTGCTGCTGTCTCTGCGAGGGGCAGACACGCGCGGGAATGGCAAAAGGGGCAGCGCAATGGTCGGGGTCTTGTGATGTATTTTCGCTTTCCGCAACAGTATGTAGCGGTACTAAATCTTATCCTGATTGCTGGTATTGCCTATTTCCTGGCTCTAGGTGTGAGCAACGGAATCAAGCTGCATCTGGCCGGGATCCAAGCTGTGGGGATTTCCGAAGCCGGCGCGCCGAAGCAGTCGCGGCGGCCGCAAATCGGACCTCGGCCGCGAGAGTACTACGATACGATCGTACAGCGCGACATCTTCAGCCTCGCGCCCGCCCCAATACCAACGCCGCTACAGAATGAGAACCTCGACGTAACCTTAATCGGCACCTCGCATCTTAGCCTAAGCAAGCCATTCATTATTGTAGAGACGACGGACGGCGAGCAGGCGTTATACCGGCAGGGTGAAACTATTCCCAACGTCGGTCGCGTGCTTTCCATCAGCCGCAATCAGGCAATAGTGTTTCATAATGGCCATCGGGTCGCACTACAAATCCCTAACCCTGGAGAGAGCGGAACATCTGCGCCTGTGCCGTCGGGCTTGCCGAGCCGCCGTTTTAGGGGTCCTCGGGGTCCTCGGAATTTCCCTGGGAGGCGTCCCGTTCCTCGGTTTGGACCATATGGTGCACTGAGTTCGAACGCAGGGGTACACCAGTTGAGTCCAAACCGCTACCTGATTGGCCGCGCAACGCTTTATAGCAATCTAAGTAATATGGGATCGCTACTTACGCAAATTCGCGCGGTGCCCAATATGGAGAACGGTTCATCCAACGGGTTTCGGTTATCGCAAATTCACCCGGGCTCAATCTTCCAGCAGATTGGGCTGGAGGATGGCGACATTCTGACTGGCGCGCAAGGTCAGCAGGTAACCGATCCGATGCGAGCGATGGCGTTGGTCAGCGCTCTGCGCAACAGTCCCACGGTCTCGCTCAGCATAATCCGCAACGGCTCTCCGCTACAGCTCCATTACATGATTCATTGAGGGAGGTTGCTAGAGGGTGGGACAGGCTTTCCGGCCTGTCATGTTTTTCGTTGGCCTCAAGTGCAGCCGAAGATCCCTCTAGCCGAGTACAGAGCAAAAACGACAGGCTAGACAGGATGTCCCACTCAGCCTAATCGACAACGGCGCTCCGCTACAGCTCCATTGCACGATTCATTAAGCAGGACAGCGAGCTCGCCCAAGGGCCAAGGCCTCATCTTTTGTGTTTACGAGGAGGTACAGCCGGGTCCGGGTAAAACGTATCGCTTCGTACCTGATCCAGAGTCCATTGGCACTTCTCCGCGAGCTGGCGCCCCATTAGTCCTTCAGCCCGGCGGCGCGCACGTTGATAGGTCACATCAAGGACCTCCACAAGATAGTTGCCAAGGCTAGGGCTGTCTTCGATGATATAGGTGATTTCATGGCGGGCGTTGATCAGATAATCACGCCACTGCCGCTGGTTGCGCTCTCGTTTGGTTTCCCAATATGTCAGTTCGAGCATATGCACCAGGGCATTTTCGAGAAAGCTCTTGAGGGAACGGCGGTCGCTTCTCGCCAAACCTTCGATCTCCTCTGCCACGTTATCCCAGTCGAGTTCAGCAGCACGACGCTCCTTCAGCACCGCAGCTTGCTCCTCCAGCCAAAGGACGAAGTCGCTTTCGTAAAGCTGCCCTATAGACGCCGGTTTTGTAGCCACGGAATAAGCCTATCACAATGAGTCCGCGCCGGTGCGGCGCGATAGGGGTGCCGTTTTAGAGGTCGCGGTTGGTTTGCTCGTCGATCAGCAGTGCGAGGCTGTCGCGATAAATGGATGGCCGCAGCCGCTTCAGCAATTCGCGTGCGGTTGCGACTTGTTGTGCCGCCATCGCTCTCCCGCGCTCAATCAGTTCCGGTTGGCGTAGCAGGGAGAGTACACGCTCAAGCGCCTGGCCCTCGAGCCGATTGCTATTTAACAGGGTTTGTAATTCGGGATTCGAGCGTAGGCCGAGCACTACTGGCAGCGACATAATGCCCAGGCGGAGGTCCGAGCCCACCGGCTTGCCAATCTTTTCCTCGGGGCCGAGGATATCGAGCAGGTCGTCGACCATCTGAAAGGCGAGACCGAACGCGCAGCCGAGCTGTTCCATCTCGCCGATTGTCTTTGCACTGGCGCCGGCAAAATCGGCGGCTACCTTGCCCCCGGCGGAGAACAATGAGGCGGTCTTGCGGGTGATTGTTGCGATGTAGTCGTCGAGGTTAGCAGAAGCACGGTGGCGCATACGCCCTTCCATCACCTCGCCCTCAGACAACTGAATGCACGCCCGTGCGGCGATGTGCACCAGCCGCTCTTCGAAACGGCCACAAAGCTCGAAGGCACGGCAGAAAAGATAGTCACCCGCCACCAACGATGCGGCGAGCCCGTAACGCGCATAAGCGGAGGGCTTGCCCCGACGCAGCATTCCACCGTCAATGATGTCGTCGTGCAGAAGGGTGGCCGAATGAATCAGTTCGAGCGCGATCGCGGCGTCGATCACATCCTCGATCTTCGCGTCGCTGCCACCACATGCGCGGTAGGCCAATAAGATGAACAGCGGCCGCAAACGTTTGCCACCGCCGTCGACCAGGTAATGACAGATTTCGCTAATTAGCGCCTCGTTGGAGTCCAACAGCCGGAGCAGCTTCTCTTCGACCGCGCACAATTCCGCACGGACTGGAGCGCCAATACTTGGGGACTCGGGGAGGGCACCGCCTCGAACGGCTGGGGTCTCGCTCACGACTTCTTCCAGGGGCGGACAGAGTTAGCGTTACCTAGCGGAAAAGATCAGAGGCTGCAGGCCGAATCAGCGATTTCGCGCTGGCCTCCGCGGGCTTGAATTGATAGCCGCGAATCAGAACCGCAGGCACCGCGCCCGCCTTGGGCATCAGTAGGCCTGCCGCCGCCGCGAGTTCGTCCGCAACTGCAATGACCGTATGATGAAGCTCGCGGCCGCCGAGGTCTGTAGTCCCCCGCATATCCAGCAAGGGGTCCATGCCAGCGATTCCGAGACATACCTCAGTAAGCCCGTCACGCCACGGCCGCCCAAAAGTATCGGTGATGAGCACGGCGATCTCCACGCCCGTCACACGTTTAAGCTCATCCCGGATTCGCGCGGCGGACGCATCTGCGTCCTCTGGCAGCAATATTGCGACGTCGTCGCCGAGGCTGTTGGATTGGTCGATACCCGCGTTAGCGCAGACCCAACCAGGGCCGGTTTCGACGATGAGAACGGAATTGTCCATCCGTACAATCCGACTGGTCTGACGCATAACCAACTCGACTTCACGTGGATCTTTATCCCATCGTGCGGCGAATCGTTGCGCGAGAGGCGAGGGTTCGATTTCCTTCAAACTGACCAGCCGGCCTTCCGCTTTCGATACAATCTTCTGGCAGACCGTGAGAATGTCACCCTGCTGCAGGTGCAGACCCATGGAGGCAAGTGCATCTACAATCAGCCGGGCGAGATCATCGCCGCGCCTGATCATAGGGAGGCCTTCGATAGCAATCAGCGTCAGAGATGGCATCTTTGTGGCCCGGCCTTCGAGTGCCCCATCAACCAAGCCTACACCCCAATTGCTCCGAGAACCACGTCCGCTAGACGGGCCGCTTTAGTAGGTGTGCTCATGATCGCGTCTGTGGCTACCGCTTTCATCCCAAGCTGCTGAATCGCTTCGACGTAACGACGGTCGCTCCGGTCAAGGACGAATATGCCGGTGAACTCCTGATACAGCCGCGCGACCCCGAGCGGCGAAACTTCATGGCCGAGGCCGCGCATCATCGCGCCCGCGGGCCCTCTGACGGACTTTCCGCCCACGATCGGGCTTATCGCCGCAACACGTGGCCGCACCAATTTGAGGGCCTCGCGTACGCCACTGAGCTGAAGAATCGGGCCCAATGAAACGAACGGATTCGACGGCGCTAGAATCACGGCCTTGGCTCCGGTAATGGCTGCAATTACACCGTTGGCGGGCCGTGCCTGTTCGATGCCCCGCAATTCAATCGCCTCGATCTGACCGTGCGCGCGCCGCTTGACGAAGTACTCCTGAAACGGGAGGCGAGGCTTGCCCTTGAGCTTTACGTGCGTGTAGACGCGGTCGTTGCTCATCGGCAACAGTTTGGCCTTGATCCCCAGCCGCTGCGCAATTTCGGAGGTCACCTGGGCCAATGACGCGCCATTGCGTAAGCGATCGGTGCGATACAGATGGGTAGCGAGGTCGCGGTCTCCCAAATTGAACCACGGCTTACCATAAAACCGGCCAAGAGCTTCCAATGCGTGGAAGCTCTCCTTCGCACGGCCCCATCCGGTGGCGCGGTTTACCACTCCGGCCAACGTATAGCTGAGCGTATCGAGGTCTGGCGAAACGTGCAGCCCGTAGAAATATTCATCGTCGCCGGTGTTGACGACCACCGTCAGGCGCTGCGCAGGGATGCGTTGGACTAGACCGCGAACAAACTTGGCTGCACCCACTCCCCCCGCAAGCATGGTTATCGTAGCCGTGGGCGACAGTTTTTTCACCGACCCGTTCGTCGCCTATGGGCTCCACAGCGCAGGGTCTAGCATGCGCCGCCAAGACGCTGTCGCACTTTTGTAGCGCCTGCTTGGTGTTAACACAGGCTGGAAGCCTGTGCCACTGAATGTGTTTGCCTCAGTCCGGCTGACTAATAACGCCCGTATCGCAAGCCGGTAGCGGCCGGGCGCCATTGGGAGCCTTTCTGCCGTAGAGTTTTTTGTAAGTCGTGCTGCGTTCGACCGCCACTCGACCCATCTCGCGCGCCTTTTCTTCGATCAAATCCACCGGAACGAATTCGCCGGATGTGCCACCGGCCTGGGCGGTGATGCTTTCCTCCATCAAGGTGCCGGAAAAATCATTGCATCCGAGCTTTAGCGTTATCGCAGCAAGCTCAACGCCCAGCTTCACCCATGACGTCTGGAGGTTTTTGATCCATCCGCGCAAAAACAACCGCGAAAATGCGTACATCTGAAAATCCAGCAGGCCGATCGGCGGTGGCGATACCAGACCCTTGCGGAACAGCACTGTGTTCTCGTGGATGAAGCGCAATGGCACGAATTCGGTGAACCCGTTGGTCTGTCTTTGAATGCTGCGAATTATATTGAGATGGTTGACTACCTGGCGGGGACTCTCGATATGCCCGTACATGATGGTCGACGTGGTAGGCACGCCGAGCGCATGGGCCGTAGAGATAATTTCGACCCAGGCCGCTACGTCGACTTTCTTGTGACTGAGGACCTCGCGCACGCTGTCATCGAGGATTTCAGCCGCGGTGCCGGGTATCGAACCAAGACCCGCCTCCCGCAGCATCCCGATATATTCCGGGTAATCCATCTGGGTGCGCCGCGCCCCATACATAATTTCCATGGGCGAGAACGCGTGAATATGAATTTCCGGGAACTCCGATTTAATTGTCACCAAAAGATCACGGTACTTGAACGGCGGCATATCGGGATTGATACCGCCCTGCATGCACACCTCCGTCGCGCCGCGCGCGACAGCGTCGCGCACCTTAGCCAAAATGGTGTCATCCGAATGATCGTAGGCGTCGGATTCCCATTTTTGGCGCTTGAATCCGCAGAACTGGCAGCCGACGAAACAGATATTGGTGAAATTGATGTTACGGTTTACGACATAAGTGACTTCATCGCCAACATCTTCTGCCCGCGCCAAATCAGCGCATTTCATGGTTGCACGCAGGTCGTCGTCGGCCGCCGTGTAGAGTAGCAATCCCTCCTCTGGCGTCAGCTCCTGGCGGGCAAGCGCGTGCTTAAGCGCAGCACGCACGTCCGGCGATGCCTTATCCATCAACACGTCTAGCGGCGCCGCCTCAACTCCATCCGCGTAGCCGCGCAATTCCTCGAGGTTCACGTCACGCCTCCAACAAAAGCTCGTCCTTGAGCCGGGCGATCGCCGGCATCAGTGCCGGATCGACCCACTCGGCGTTGATAAATTCGGGGTAAATCGCGAGCCGCTGTTTTAGGTGAAAGCCGGCCCGCGCACATCGCATCGCCAACTCTTCGAGGTGCGGCCATGGCGCCTCAGGGTTGACGTAATCTTTGCTGAGCGGCGATATCCCGCCCCAGTCATTGATTCCCGCCTGAAGGAACAATTCAATTTCGTGCGGCGACAGATTGGGCGGCGCCTGCACATTCATCGCCGGACCGAGCACTAGCCGCGCGGTCGCGATCGCACGTGCCATTTCACCTGCGCTGGGCTCGGGGGCATCGGCCATCGGGATCTCCGGCTTGGCTCGGAAATTCTGAATGATCACTTCCTGGATGTGGCCATAGCGCTCGTGTGATTGACGAATCGCCAATAGACTCTGGGCCCGTTCCGCCGCAGTCTCCCCGATTCCGAGTAGTATACCCGTCGTGAACGGCACCCTCACGGCGCCGGCGTCCTCCAGCATTCGCATTCGCACGGCCGGGTCCTTATCAGGCGCCCACTGATGGACGCCACCCCGTTGCCGCAGTCTCGGCGATATATTTTCGAGCATCAAACCCATGCTCACATTGAGGGGCCGCAGCCTGCTAATTTCTTCACGAGTCATGATGCCGGCATTGGTGTGAGGCAACAGGCCCTGCTCGAGCGCAGCATCGCAAGCGAACGCGACATATTCAATTGTACTACGAGCGCCGCGCGCAGCCAGTAGCTCGCGGTATTCGCGAAATGCCAGTTCAGGTTTGTCCCCCAGGCACATCAAGGCTTCCTTGCAGCCCATCTGGCGCCCGCGCCGCGACCATTGCGCGATCTGCGTCAACGTCATCGTCCACGCCCCAGGCTCCCCGGGGTCCTTGCGGAAGGTACAGTAGGTGCAGCGGTCACGGCACAGATTGGTAACTGGTAAGAAAACCTTGCGCGAATACGTAACGTCGCGGCCCTTGCCACGGTCACGCATCTCCCCCGCAGCTCGAAGCACGGAAGGCAATTCGGCGTCCGGGCATTCGATCAGCCTGACCGCATCACGCTCGCCAAGTGGCTCACCTGCCAGCGCCCGAAGAAGGATTTCGAGTACCGGCGCGGGCTGCAAAATGGTTCCCGCTTCTGCCATGAAGTGTACGACCCCTTATAGGCGATCAGTTTTTGTGACGCAACCAAGCAAAATCCCGAGGAGTAGCCGGGGCAGATAACTCTAAGGACAAACTAAGATCAGCTGGGCTTGATCTAGAGGGAACAGAGCAATGAATCACTTCTCTCTATTCTTCCCCACCTCACTTCTCGGAATCGTCGGCTGATTGTATGCCAACCGCCAGATAATATAAACTTTTCACTTCCTCAAAGATGGCCAGCAAGCCTGGCGAGGATAGGGAATGAAGAAGATCACAGGTGCCCAAATTATAATTCAGAGCCTGCTTGCGGAAGGCGCTAACGTGATCTTTGGTTATCCTGGTGGTGCCATTTTGCCGACTTACGATGCCTTGCTCGATTCCCAGCTCAAGCACGTGCTGGTGCGTCACGAACAGGGCGCGACGCATATGGCGGAGGGCTATGCTCGCGTAAGCGGACGGCCTGGGGTTGTGATGGTGACGTCCGGACCAGGCGCCACGAATGCCGTGACCGGGATCGTTGACGCCTATATGGATTCGACGCCGTTGGTAGTCATCACCGGTCAAGTATCTACTTCGCTTATCGGCAATGATGCGTTTCAGGAAGCTGATATTGTTGGCATCACGCGCCCCTGTACCAAGCACAATTTCCTTGTCAAAGATGTACGTGATCTCGCCCGTTACATTAAGGAAGGTTTCTATATCGCAGGAACCGGGCGGCCTGGTCCCGTCGTCATCGACGTTCCCAAGGACGTACAACAGGCGGAACACCGCTTCAATTACCCCGAGCGGGTCGAGCTGCGCGGCTACAAGCCGACGATTAAAGGTAACCCGCGCCAGATCGAACGCGCGGTGGACGCGATCGAACAGAGCGATACGCCCTTGTTTTACGTTGGTGGGGGGGTGCAATGGTCAGGCGCGGCACAGGATCTGGTGCAGCTCGTGCGTGGCCTTGGTATTCCGCTCTGCGAGACACTAATGGGTCTCGGCTCGTTCCCTGCCTCCGACCCACTCTGTCTGGGGATGCTGGGGATGCACGGTTCTTATGGCACCAACACCGCGGTGTGCAACACCGATTGTCTGATCGCAGTCGGCGCGCGTTTTGACGACCGCGTTACTGGCCGCATTGCGGATTTTGCGCCCAAGGCCAAAACCATCATCCATATGGATATCGATCCGTCCTCAATATCCAAAAATGTGCGGGTCGATATTCCAATCGTCGGCGATATCAAAACCATCCTCCACGATATGCTCGCGGTCGTGCGCGAGCGCGAATCACTCGGTCGCAGAAAGGGCGACTGGTCGAAGTGGCATCATCAGATCTTGGCATGGAAACGCGAACGGCCGCTCTATGAAAACGGCAAGGTTCGTGAGGGGGACGCGGTCTCGCCAATGCACGTGATCGAGGAGATGCACAATCTGACCAAGGGCGACTGCATTATCGCGACCGATGTTGGCCAGCATCAGATGTGGATTGCGCAGCTCTTTCCGTTCGAGCGGCCGCGCTCTTTAGTGACTTCGGGTGGTCTGGGGACGATGGGCTACGGATTGCCTGCGGGGATCGGCGCCAAGTTTGCCGCTCCCGATCGCAGAGTGATTGTGGTCTCGGGCGACGGCTCGATTCAGATGAACATCCAGGAACTGGGTACAGCCGTCCAGTATGGCGTTGATATCAAGGTCATCATCCTGAACAACTACTTCCTCGGCATGGTGCGCCAATGGCAGGAGAAGTTCTACCAGGAGCGTTACTCCTACTCGGCGATGTCGGTACCGAACTTCGTCAAGCTCGCCGACGCCTACGGCGCCAAGGGGTTTCGCATCGAGCGGCAGTCTGAATTGGCGGCCACAATGAAGGAAGCATTCGCAACCCCCGGCCCGGTTCTGATTGATATCGTAATTCCCAAAGAGGAAGCGGTGATGCCGATGATGCCTCCCGGCGGGGCAATGTCCGAGATGCTATTCGCCTGATTTGCTGGTCTGCTGGGCGTGTGAGGGCCGCTTCTGTATTCGCACTAGTCTGTCCCCTCGCTAGCTCCTGTCTGTCCCTCTCCTGCTCGGTTGTGGGAATTGTTCATGGGTCTGCGACCCATCCACGCACGAATGAAAATCCAATCCCTCCCCCTGACCAGGGGGAGGTTAGATGGGGGTCGTTCGCTAAGGCTCTTATTTTTCACAACAGACGGTAGGCTCAGGGTGCTGCCGATTTCTTTCGTTGGGTGAGACGATCTCGGAGGATTAACCGTCTCGCGCCCGATTGCGCTAGCATCGTCGCGATTGGCGGTGCAGCCGCCGTCTACTTGGCAAGGAAGGGGCGCGACCATGACAGCATGCGGTGTTTCACTTTCACCATTTTCCGGAATTCCCTACAGCGAATTAGTGCAACTCGCGCGCGAAGCAGAGCAAGCGCGTTTCAGCGGAGTCTACATTCCGGAAGCCAGTAACGATGCGCTGATGTGCTCCTACGCGATCGCACGAGACACCAGCCGCATCCAGATCGGCACCTGGATCGTCAACATCTATCTGCGCGAGCCGTCACTTTGCGCCGCAGCTACCGAAATGGTCCAGGACGCGGCGGACGGCCGTTTTATTCTCGGCCTGGGCGTAAGCCATCGTCCAGCGCTCGAAGCGCGCGGCATCGAGATGGGCAACGCGCGCACCCGCTTGCGCCACGATACGGAGGTCATCCGGAAAACCCTGAATGGCGAGACCATGATGTTCGGAATGAAATTCCGCCAGCCTAAAAAGCCGGTACCGATCTATTACGCTGCCCTCGCACTCGAAACCTCCCGGCTCGGTGGCGAACTGGCCGATGGCCTGATGCTCTACCTGTGCACACCCGACCGGATGCGGAGGTCAGCCGAAGTTGCGCATGAAGAGGCCGGGAAACACAGGCGCAAGCCGTCCGACGTCACGATCACCGTGGGGCTCCCGATCTTCCTGCACAATGATCTCAAACGCGCATACGCTGCTGCTCAGCGAGGGCTGTCATTCTATGGAGCGTTGCCGTTCTACAATCGATTGCTTGCGCGCAGTGGATTCGAAGCGCCTGCCGCCAAGATTATGCAGGCGGCGAAGCGCCGTGACCCGGATGCGATGACCGCGGCGGTCAGCGAGGAGATGGTTGACGCGCTTGCCCTGGTAGGACCCGAAGCGCGTTGCCATCAGCGCCTCGAACAGTATCGGCGGGCCGGGGCAGAAATCCCGATCGTAGTGCCCAACGCGGTGGAAGAAGATTACAGCACAGGCGTCCGCCGCGTGCTAAAAGCATTCGCAGGTTGAACCCGCGCCCGCGTGAACTGCAACACCGCGCTCATCGCGCAGCTTCACCTCGAGAGGCAAAGCGTGGGTCATTCGCGAGAGTGGCGACCCTAACTCTGCCCCTCTCCCGCTGAGTTGCGGGAGAGGGTAGGGTGAGGGTGCTGAACCCTCGGAATTCAAGGAAGCGACAATGGCACGATTAACGGCCCCGGCAGTGAAGATGCTCGCCCAGCAGTTGTACGACTACGACTTATCCGATGATGCGGCGGAGGCCGTCGCGCGCATGGTCGGCGCAATGGCGACCTATTCGCGCCGGCTGGAAGCGCTCAATCTCACCGGTCTTCAACCGCCGTTCGGCTATCCCACGTTGATCGCCGAAGCGGAGCGGTCATTGCGAAGCTCGAAATAACCAACTGGCTCCAGCCGGTGGTTCTTTGGAAAAGCATAGCAGCCACACAGGCTGGAAGCCTGTGCCACTGAAAGACTTCTGTTCGTTACATTTGCACGAGGCATTCGATGTCCAGCTCCGAACTCCTCACATTCGACGTCGCCGCCCTGGCCGAGAAAATCCGCTCGCTGCAGATCTCTCCGGTCGAGATCACTGAAGCGTATCTCAACCGCATTGAGCAAACCGATGCGCAATTACGTGCATATATCACGGTGACCGCGGAGCGCGCGCGTGCAGCCGCCAAGGCGGCCGAGAATGAAATTGCGGCCGGGCGGTGGCAGGGTCCGTTCCATGGTATTCCAATAGCGCTCAAGGATCTCTGTTACACCAAAGGAATTCTTACCACCGGCGGTTCAAAGATCTTTGCCGAGTTTGTACCGGAATTCGACTGCACGGTCTGGGCGAGGCTCGAAAAGGCCGGCGCAGTGTTGCTAGGAAAACTCAATCTGCACGAATTCGCCGGCGGCGCGACAAACACGAATCCCCATTTCGGCACCTGCCGCAATCCTTACAACTTGGAACGGGTTCCCGGAGGTTCGAGTGGCGGTTCCGCCGCCGCGATTGTCGCCCGGAGCTCCGCCGCCACTATCGGCAGCGATACCGGCGGTTCCATCCGGATTCCCGCCGCGTTCTGCGGATGCGTGGGAATGAAGCAGACCTGGAGCCGGGTCAGCCGCTACGGCGTGATGCCCTTGGCGGATTCACTCGACCATGCTGGACCAATAACTCGTAGTGTGCGCGACGCGGCGCTGATGCTGCAAGTGATAGCTGGCCATGATCCGAACGATCCGACTTCGAGCCGAGAGCCGGTGCCTGACTTCTCACGCGCGGTCCGCAGCAGCCTCAAGGGGACCAGGATCGGAGTTATCAAGCAGCTTCTCGCAGGGTTGAGCGGAGAGGTCGCATCATCGTTCGAGGCAGCCTCGGCCCAGCTCCGTGATTTGGGTGCAGTGGTCGACGAAGTCTCGATACCGTCGATCGATCAGGCACCAGCGCTCACGACAACAATAATGTTCGGCGAAGCGGCAGAATTTCATGAAAAATGGCTACGCACGCGGCCGCAAAATTATGGCCTCGATGTGCGGCGGACGCTGGAGGCCGGCATGTTGGCTCCGGCGATGTATTACGTACGCGCACAGCGGGCGCGTGCAATGGTGCTTGCGGAGACGCTCGCCGCACTGGCGAATCGCATCGCGCTGATCGCTCCGACCGCAGCGATTCCTGCCCCGCGGATCGCCACGATCTCGCCCGAGGGTGCGATGTCACGGCGCGCAGATGCGCTTGCTGGCGGGCGTGCTCTGAGCACGTCGGAGGAGCAAGTCAACATGGTCACGGCGGTGCTCCGTTTCACCGCACCGTTCAACATAACCGGCCAGCCGGCACTAGCTTTGCCCATCGGCCTATCGTCCGACGGGCTACCGTTATCGATGCAGGTTATAGGCCGCCCCTTCGACGAGGTGAGCGTATTCCAAGTCGCCGCCGCCTATGAAGATGCCCGCGGTCCGCTGCCCTCGCCGAAGTTGTGAGGTTGTGAAACATCTCGAATGAATTTGCGCAGAGTCGCTTATGAACGCAACAGATCTGAGGGAAATCCTTGGGTGTGAGTCTCCCCCTTGTCAGGGGGAGACCGGCGCCTTCTTTTGGGCGCCGAGAGGGGGTCCTCATTCAGCGCGTCTCGGGGCGCGCGATTAGAAATTTGTCAGCGCTGCGTAAATCGATTCCAACACCTCATCCATTCCCCGTTTGACCTGTTCATTCCAGAATCGAATTACTCGATAGCCCTGTTCTCGGAGGTACGCCGATCTTGCAGCGGCTCGTCGTTCTTTCTCTTCTTCAGCATGTTGGCCGCCGTTAAGTTCAATTATTTGGCGCCGCTCGATGCAACAAAAGTCGGCAAAGTAAGGACCAATCCGATGCTGGCGGCGGAACTTGAAGCCGCCAAAACGCTTTGCTCTCAGTTGGCTCCACAGTTTCTGCTCTTAGGCCGTCGACTCGGCACGAAGACGCCTGCCTCGGTCTCGCGGACTTTCTTCGTCGGGATTCATAATCGCGCGCCTCAAAAGGGCGTGCTGACAAAGGACCCCCTCTCGGCGCCTAATAGAAGGCGCCGGTCTCCCCCTGAAGGGTGGAGACGGGCAGATCGACCCATCGACTCGAGGGTGCGCGGCTTATTCGAACATCAACACCGTGCGGGCGACTTCGCCGGCCTTCATCGCGCGGAAGGCTTCGTTGACGTCCTCCAGCTTACCTCGGCGGCTAATCATGTCGTCTAGATTGAGACGGCCCTGCAAGTAGTAGTCAATGTAGCGCGGCATGTCGATGCGGAAGCGGTTGCCGCCCATCATCGTGCCCTGGATCTTGCGCTCGGTAAGGAACATCGGCCCGTCGAGCTGAACCTTATGGCCTACCGGTATCATTCCGATCACGGTCGCGGTCCCGCCTGGCTTGATCGACTGGAAGCACTGTTCGGCCAGCTTCGCGACGCCAACCGCCTCGAACGCGTAATCAACTCCCCCACTCGGCCCAAGTCCTTCAACTACCGGCGCCTCTTCCGGTCCTTCGGTGGTCAGTTTGCGGATAGCTTCCACCGCGTCCGTATTGGACGCGTCGACCGTATGGGTCGCGCCGAACCGCTTGGCCATTGCGAGCTTCGATTCGAACTGGTCGATGGCGATGACCATGCGGGCGCCCGCCAGTCGCGCTCCCTGGATCGCCGAAATGCCAACACCGCCGCAGCCGAAGACCGCAACGGTTGTACCGGGTTCGATCTTCGCGGTGTTGAGCACGGCGCCGACGCCGGTCGTCACACCGCATCCGATGAGGGCCGCGCGGTCGAGCGGGATCTTATCGGTAATTTTCACGAGCGCGTTCTCATGCACCAGCATTTTCTCAGCATACGTTGACAAATCGGCAAACTGCCGAACCTGCTCGCCCTTTTGAGAGAGGCGCGGCTTGTCACCCTTGGCCCGCTGCGTCGCACCACGATTAGAGCATCGGTTGGGATGTCCCGACATGCATTCGACGCAATAGCCGCAGAAGACTGACGGGCACGAAATTACGTGGTCGCCAGGCTTGAGGTAGGTAACCGCCGAACCGACCTTTTCGACGATGCCCGCCGCTTCATGGCCGAGAATCGCGGGCGTCGGATGGGGATACAAGCCGTCGACGAAATGCAAATCACTGTGGCATACGCCGGTTGCGGCAGTGCCGACCAGCACCTCATGTTCGCGCGGATCGTCGATGTCAACTTGTTCAATCGTCAAGGGTTGATGGGGACCACGGAAAACTGCAGCCTTCATTGTTTTTCACCGACCCAGCATGAGCCGCCGCTCCGTTGTCGCGGCTCCGTTTCGCTTGACCGTGCTGAAAATCGCTTGCGAGAAATTCAGCTCGCCTACTATCCCAAAGAATCAGTCACCGCAACTTCATTCGAACATCAAGACGGTGCGCGCGACTTCGCCCGCTTTCATCGCACGAAACGCCTCATTGACGTCCTCCAGCTTACCTCGCCGGCTGATCATGTCGTCAAGGTTAAGGCGGCCCTGCAAGTAGTAATCGACGTAACGGGGCATATCGATTCGGAAGCGATTGGACCCCATGTTGGTGCCCTGAATTTTGCGCTCGGTCAGGAACTTGGGCCCGTCGAGTTCAACTTTTTGCCCCACCGGGATCATACCTATGACGGTAGCCGTGCCACCTGGTTTAATGCACTCGAAGCATTGTTCGGCGAGCTTCTTATTGCCGACCGCTTCGAAGGAATAATCGACCCCGCCGCTACTCAACTCTTTGATTGCTTCAACTGCATCACGATTCGACGCATCGACGCTGTCGGTAGCGCCGAGCCGTTTGGCCAGCGCCAATTTTGATTCGAACTGGTCGACCGCGATGATTTGCCGAGCGCCAGCGATACGCGCACCCTGGATTGCGGCCAAACCAACACCGCCACAACCAAACACCGCGACCCGCGAGCCCGGCTCGATGCGAGCGGTGTTCAGCACCGCGCCCATCCCCGTCGTGACACCGCATCCGATGAGGGCTGCGCGATCGAGAGGAATATCGTTGGTAACTTTGACCAGTGCATTCTCATGCACCAATATCCATTCGGCGTAGGTGGAGAGGTCGGCGAACTGCCGCATCGGCTGGCCCTTCCACGAAAGCCGCTGCTTGCCGTCCCTTGGCCGCTGGGTCGCGGCACGATTCGAGCAACGGTTGGGATGTCCGGACATACAGTCTTCGCAATAGCCGCAAAAAACCGAGAGGCAAGCGATGACGTGGTCGCCTGGTTTCACATAGCTAACCGCCTTCCCTGTTTCCTCGACAATACCCGCCGCCTCATGACCCAGCACGGCGGGGGCGGGGAATGGATAATAGCCATCGACAAAATGCAAGTCGCTATGGCAAACGCCGCTGGCGACGGTACGCACCAGAACTTCGCGGTCCTGGGGCCGGTCAATATCGACACTCTCGACCGTGAGAGGCTGGTTAGGTCCATGGAAGACAGCAGCTTTCATCGTTGGCGGCTCCTTTTATTAGATCAAAGCGGGGCCAATCTTTACTACGCACGCTGGGAGGAAGCAGTCTTTTATCTGTTGCTGGCATCCTTTCCCGAGAATCGCCCGCGCTGAGCCTTGGTAGACCATGATGTCAATCCCGATGTCAAGGAAGCCCTTCCGCTGGGTTCTCTATCGAATACTTCAACTCCGGTCGGCATTTTCCCAAGCCGGGTTCCACGCCACTTCCCACAAATGACCGTCGAGGTCTTGAAAATAACCGGCATAGCCGCCCCAAAACGTTTCTTGTGCTGGTTTGATAATATTCGCGCCTGCGTCCTTGGCTTGCTCCATCACCTCATCAACCTCTCTTTTGCTGGCGACATTATGACCAATGCTGAATTCGGTCGGACTTCCGGGAGTTTGAGCGATGGTTGCGTCGTGAGCGAGACTCTTGCGCGGATACAGAGCCAGCCTCAAAGCATTCTCCAAATCAAAAAAGATGACGGCACCGTGCTCAAACTCCTGACCGACGACACCTTGCGTCCTAAGGCCGAGGCCATCGCGATAAAATTTCAACGATTTTTCCAAATCATCTACGCCGATAGTAAGTACCGTAATTTGTGGCTTCATAGGGCTATTATATGGGAATTCCGTCGCCGCGATTACTCGCGTTGCACCTATAAAACCGCGAAGTAGGTTGCAACTTTCCGATGTACGACGCTTGAGGAAGAACTCTCGGCGGTTTTCTGGCAACATGCGATTGATGAGAACCCTTCTGGATCATCTCCAATGCACGGCCTGCGGCCGCCGGTTCAACGTGGACCAGGTCCGCACCGTATGCCCCGAATGCGGCAAGGTGTTGTTCGCCCGCTATGATTTGGCTACGGCGCGCAAATCGCTGACACGCGACTTTAGCCACCGTCCGCCGACAATGTGGCGCTATCGCGAGCTGATGCCGGTGCGGGAGGAGCCGAATATCGTTTCGCTGGGCGAGGGCATGACCCCGTTGCTCCCAACGGTGCGTCTCGGCCGCGCTCATGGTTTTGATCACCTGTTCATCAAAGATGAAGGCTTGAACCCCACTGGCACCTTCAAGGCGCGGGGCATGTCGGCGGCAGTCTCGCGTGCCAAGGAACTCGGTGTCCGTAGCATCGCGGTACCATCGGCAGGCAATGCGGCCGGGGCGTTGGCTGCGTACGGTGCGGCGGCAGGAATCGAAATGTCAGTCTTCATGCCAGCCGATGCGCCGGAAATTAACAAGGTCGAATCGGCCATCTGCTGTGCCAGAGTTTATTTGGTTGACGGATTGATCAGCGATGCGGCGAAAATCGTCCAGCAAGGCGGCCCTCGGCGTGGATGGCTCGATCTGTCGACATTCAAGGAGCCGTATCGCGTTGAAGGTAAAAAGACCATGGGGTTCGAGCTAGCCGAGCAGTTCGATTGGCAGTTACCCGATGTAATTATTTACCCAACCGGCGGTGGCACTGGGATGATCGGGATGTGGAAGGCATTCGATGAGCTGGAGCAACTCGGCTGGATTGGCAATGAACGCCCCAGGATGATTTCGGTGCAAGCTGCCGGATGCGCGCCGATTGTTCGGGCATGGCAGGAAGGAAAGAGCGAAAGCGAGGCGTGGCATGAGGCGCGTACCATTGCTGCCGGATTGCGGGTTCCACACCCCTTCGCAGATTATCTGATCCTCCAAATCATTCGGAAGAGCGGCGGCGCGGCAATTGCCGTTACCGATGACGAGATCCTCCAGTGCATGCGCGAGATGGCCCGCTCGGAAGGACTATTCGTATGTCCTGAAGGAGCAGCAACCTTCGCCGCCTTCAAGCTGCTGGCCGCCCGAGGCGATCTTCATCCTGAGCAGCGCGTGGTAGTGTTCAATACCGGTTCCGGGCTCAAGTACGGCGAATTGGTAAAAGCCGAATTCCGCCGACTCAATCCATCGGATCCGCTAAGCCTCGACATCGCGTAGTCATTCTGTCCCTACGAAGATTGTCGATGTTCTCTGTGTCGAGGTATGAGCCGGAAAGAGATCGGGATTCCTCGCACGGCAGCCACGCGCGGGAATGACAGAACAGACGCACGTTCTCTTAGTTTGTCATTCTCGCGCGCGTGGCTGCCGCGGGCGAAGAACGCCGGTCAGTTTCGACCGACCAACGCGGGGAAAATCCACGGTATCTATAGAGACGCCAGACTGTTTCTCGCGGTCCTCATAAGAGGTGGTGGTTTCTGTCCAAGATAGCGAGCGCCGCTAGCTGCCCACTTGCACTGTCGCCATGACTGACGGCAGGAACTTGGCTTTGAAGGCGTCGGCCGAGAGATTTGTGTGTGCGGCCAAGCGGGAGAGCTGAGGTTCCTCGAAATCATCCGGCTCCAGGCGAATCATGTAGGAACGCGCGACCTGGTACGCTTCCGCGCGCGTGTCCACCATTCGCACCCGGATTCGGCCGGTTTGCGGATCAGACAGCTCCTCCAATGTCACCGGAGTGACATGGCCGCCGGTTATCGCAATCAAGGCGCCCGAGCCACCGTTTAGCAGATAGCGCACGGCTCCGTAGCCAAGCGTCCGGGTGTACTCGACGTCAAATGGCACCGGTTTGGCGCAGCGCAATTCGTAGCCGATGTCCTTAGGCACGACGGTGGCGTCGATAGCCAGTGCAGCCAGTTCTTCTCGAACCTTGTCGCGCAACACCATCCCTAACGGAATGTCCGCGATGTGCAAATGGCCATAGGCGTCGCGCTGTGAAGCGCTATTGTTGGACAAGGTGCTTTGGTCGAGGCGTTCGACGATGCCTTCCGCAATTACCGCGACACCGTTATCGCGTCCAGATGCGCGCCGCTTGATAATTGCCCCGACCGCAGTATCGACCACCATTTGCAGATCGAATGTTTCGCCGGCAAACTCCTCCGGGATTACCGCGAGCGTCGCGCCAGCAGACTTGCACATGCCCAAGGCCAGCGAGCCTGATTTTCGCCCCATCGAAATTGCCAGGTACCACCTCCCAGTGGTGCGAGCGTCCTCCATCAGTGCTTCGACGATCGCGGCCCCGACGGTGCGCGCGGTTTCGAAACCGAAGGCCGGCGCATTCTCCGGCAGCGGCAAATCATTGTCGATGGTTTTGGGGACAGTGGCGACGCCGATGCGGCCCTTGGTTATTTCCGCGATTCTGGCGGCGCCGTAAGTGGTGTCATCACCGCCGACGCAGATGAGATAGCGCGCGTTGAGCAGGTACAGAGCTTTGACTACCCGCTCGAGCGTTGCTCTGTCCCGCGCTGGGTTGGTGCGCGACGTGCGCAGGATAGAACCGCCGGTAAAATGGATGCGGCTAACGTCTTCGATGTTGAGCTGGACGACATGTGAGGTATCGCCATCCGCCAGCCACCGATATCCGTCGCGAATCCCCAGAACCTGCAAACCAGAATTGATCGCCTCGATTGCAGCAGAGGCAATAACGCCGTTGATGCCAGGGGCGGGTCCGCCACCCACCAGAATCGCGAGCACCTCATGGTTGCGCGCACCACGGTTCATTGTTTTCACCAGACTTGGCAGGCGCCGGCCTCTCTTACGTTGCTTGCCAACCTATTGTAGCCGACTTCGATACGGAAGCCGGGCTATGCCGCCTTCGCGGGCAGTGGGCGATGATAATCACGGATTTCCCTGATTTTGCCGTCGGCGAACTCGATCACCTCGGCGCCGATCGCTTCAAT
>Ga0187846_10000636_pt1 | contig 19788 bp, 17 predicted proteins | sample TC_taG_FD_161473 | JGI IMG/M metagenome (GOLD analysis project Ga0187846, IMG submission 161473) | Biofilm microbial communities from the roof of an iron ore cave, State of Minas Gerais, Brazil - TC_06 Biofilm (v2) | ecosystem: Environmental > Terrestrial > Deep subsurface > Cave > Wall biofilm...
CCCGAGAGAAGGTGACGAACGGGGTCTGATTGCGGGTGGTGCCGAGGACGGCGTCTTTGCCGAGGTATCCAGTGAGAGTAGCTCGATTTTGCATGGTGTGTTGCTCCTTTTCTGCTCCCGTGGTCTGACGGGGCACCCAACAGCGAGCGCAGCCGCTCCCAAGGACAAGGCCTGCTTTTTCGGGGGAACCGCCAAGGCGTAGTGCGGCGGTCCGCAGGATGGCGGGGGAGCCGGAACCCGCGAGGGCGGCGCAGTCCGAAGCAGAAGGCCGCAGCTTCCGCCGGGCGCGGCTAGGCGTAGTTTGCCGTCAAGCGAAGCGGTGCCCGAAAGATGAGGGGCAGAGAAAGAGCAACACGAGAGAAATCGTGCACACACATGAAGATTGAGAGGCAGTGCCGGTTGGCCGAACAGAAAACACGGGGAGAAAATGCCCCGGCCGGGCGAGAGCTGGCAGCGAAGAGGCTCGGATCGGACCAATCGACAGGTGCGAAGAATTTGCAGTGTGGATTCTCGTGAGGGAGTCAGGAAAACCGGCGCGGGATGGAGCGAATGGTCGGGCTATTCGTCGTAGTGCATAGTAGCATGCGAGCGTGGCGATGGGGATCCCCAATATCAGGAGAGCCAATACCAGCCATGAGCCGCGCCGCCATCGGGCCTCACGCATCAGACCGCTCCTAGAACGAAAAGATGACAATCGAAATCGTGGCCAGCGCCAGACCCAGCATCTGAACAACTGACAATTTCGCTTTCAGCAAAGGTACGGCAGCGCAAAAGTCACCAGCGGATAAAGCGAGGTCGCGACCGAGACGACGGACGTGTTGCCGCCGCTGCGATAGGCCGCCAGCAAAGCCAGAACGCCGAGGCCGGTGATGATTCCGTTTGCCAAGGAATAAGCGATCCCTTTGCGGCTGCCCTGTTCTTTGGCAAACCCGCCGGTCAATATGATGAGTGCCAGCGGTACCATCCCGGCGTTTTGAACGAAAAGCGACACCTCGCTGGGAATCTCTTCCGAACCAAGCTTGAGCAGCAGCGCCCAACCGGCCCAGCCGATTACCGTGAGAATCGCGTACCAGAACCAGCGATGTTTGAATGCCCCGGAGTGATCGCTCATTTGCGCCACGCAATCCACATTAGGCACGTTTGTGTTCGCCCTTTTTGAATTTTTCCAGCATGTAATCGCAGGTTCGCATGGTGAAGGCGACGATGGGCATGGTAGTTGTCTTATCGGTCGAATTTGGGAAAATGCCGGCGTCGCAAACGTAGACGTTGGGCACGTCGTGAGTCTGCGCCCATTTGTTGGTGACCGAAGTCTTGGGATCGTTGCCAAAGCGACAGACTCCGGTTTCATGCAGGCTGGTTCCAGGACGGTTCGGAGCTGTGTCGGCTCCCCAAAGCTCACCGCCGGCGGCCTTGAAAAGATCGATCATGACTCGCTTGGAATGCTCCCACATTAGGAGTTCGTTTTCTCCCCACTCAAAATGGAAGCGCAGCTGCGGGATGCCGTAGATGTCCTTCTTCTCCGGGTCGATATCGACGTAATTCTTGGGGCTCGGTAACGTGGGAGCCTGAATGAGCGCCCCGACCGTCGCTGGGTAGTAGCGTTTGATGTTCTTCTTGTATTCGGAGCCGAATCCCTCGAGTTGCCGGTAGTGGCCGGGGAACTCGCCGCAGCCTCCGCCCACGTAGACCGAATAGCCACGAATGAACTTTTCTTCGCGAGGGTTCTTTAGATTTTGCCAGCGGGGCATCCACGACACCGTGGAATCGGCGATGTTGTCGGGAGTGGAAGGTTGGCCTACAAGTTGCGGCAGGTATCCGTATCCAGGACAGCCATAGAGATGTTCGCACAGTTTGCGTCCCAGTTGGCCACTGGAATTTGCGATACCAGTTGGCCATCGCCGCGACTTGGAATTCAGCATGATATGCGCAGTTTCGACGCACGATGCCGCCAGTACGACGACTCTTGCATAGACCTCGACTTCGGTGTTCGTGGCTCGGTCGATGTAAGCAACGCCCTTAGCCATGCCTTCTTCATCGACCAACACGCTGCGCACGAGCGCGTTGGTCAGGAGCGTCAGGCGTTTTGTCGCTTCGGCGTCGGGAATCGTAAACCACGTTGGGGAATAGAAGGATCCAACGTCACATCCGCGCGTGCAGTTGCCGCAATAGTGACAAGCGGGATGGTTGTTGTGCTCAACTGTCAGCTGCGCGCATCGATCGTGCAGATAGGGTATGCCAATCTTCCCGCAGGCCTTCTGCAGGATGTAATCGAAGCAGCGAAATGGAACCGGGGGCAGGTATTCACCATCCGGATTGCTGGGCCGGTTCTGAATCGTGCTCGCCACGCCCATGTAGCGCTCAGCTTTGGAAAACCAGGGAGCGATCTCGGCGTAATCGACCGGCCAGTTCCCTCCAAATCCATCGAGGTCGGCGGCTTTGAAATCGATATCGCCGAAACGGGCGGAGGAGCGTCCCCAGAAATTGGCTTTGCCTCCGGTGGCTTTGCAGCGTTTCCAGTACCAGTCCGTGCCGGGCGCGTTGGAGTATTCGATGTCGTGCTCGAATAAGTCTTGGCCTTCGCTGTACTCCGACTCCTCGATTGAATACCATTCTTGATGTACCTTTCCGGCCAGAGCCATCGGGTCGGCGTAGCCGCGAAACTTCAGGTCGTAAACCTGGCGATGCTGCCGATAATGTTCGGATGGGTCTATCCGCGGTCCGGAATTCAGTGCGCAAACATTCAAGCCGGCTTCGCAGAGCAGCTTGAGCGCCATGCTGCCTCCCGCGCCGGTGCCTACAACAATCACATCGAAGGTTTTCGTTGCCAAGGGCGACTCCTGAAACTTTGAGCTAGTGAGCTGAACTTTGCTTCGATGCCGGTTTCTTTAGATGCAGGTGCTCCGGATCGTCGAGATGTGTGCAACCGGGCATCTTGGGCCACACCACGCGCAAGCCCGGATAGTCGAGGGTCTCGAGTCCGATCTTGGTCGTGTAATATCCGACCACGGTGTAGTCGCGGATCAGCTGAAAAAACTCGCGGCCCTCTTCCGTAGTCTGGGTAAATTTTGCTTTGTAGGCGACCTCCTCCAGCAATTTGATCTGCTTTTCGGCAGTGCACTCCAGCAATGTTGCCCCGAAGAGGAACTTGCTTCGCGCGTCAATCCAGTTCAGGCCGCCAATGAAGCGACCTTGTGCATCATCCCCCTGTCGAATTGCATCCTTCGTGCATCGGATATCACCCCGTGGAGAAATCGGCACGCGATTGGCGAGCGCGAAGTCGATGAACTCGGCGACGCCCGCGTCCCTTGCTCCCGGAGTATCGTCTGCGGGAATAATCATTTCCGCGAGGTGTTCGACCATCCGAAACTGCTGCGGAGAGAAGAACAGAGGCGTGTAGGGCTTAGGTGGCGTATTTGCCGGGACGCCGTGTGCTGCTGCGTTCGCGCAAGCGAACGTCCAGCGCTGAAAGCCTGGGAACGTGGCGGCCACCGAAGCAATGCCGATATAGCGAAGAATTTCCCGGCGTTCGACCCCTTGCCCTCCCATGAGTGCTCCTTCAAAAGAAATGCTCGCCGGCGTGGTTACGCGCCTGCGAAATCCCCAGTTTGTCAGACGCGGAACTGGTCATGATTTGACGCCGGCCAGTCCTGTGATCACGGCATCCTACGCGTTTCCGTTCGATGCTGCCAGCCCCCTGTATGGAAGCTCGTGGAAAGCCCGCGGTTACCGACAGCTTTGGTCTGCATCAACGATCTGACTGCAATTGGAGCCATGTCCGCCTTGCGGGAGGCGGCCTAAGTGTCCCCGGACATGTTTCGGTTGTGGGTTGCGAAGATATTCATATGGCGCGTTACGTCAACCCACCTCTAATGACGATTCGTTTCGATCGTTAGGCCCTCGGGAGAATGGCGTTTGAAATTCTTGACCGGATGTCAGCGGCAAAACCGCGGAAGGGCATACGCGAGCTGTTGAAAACACGCCTGATGGTTCGCAGTTCGACCGCCGCGGCGTCAGTCCTGCCTCGTTAACGTCAGATTGGAGGTTCTGATGGTATCTCGCCGCTACATTTCTCCCCGGACGTTCCTGGCATCCGCTGTGTTCTCGGCTGCGCGCGCAGCAGGTTCTCTCTCGTTGGCGCGGGCACGGGCAACAGCTCCAAGCGGCCCATTGGTGCTCGATGAGTTCACCTACCGTGAGGTTCATCTCGCAAGCCGGCCTTCACGAAGAGCAGCTTGACCACCACTAACGTTGCTCATATCACTGAACGCATACAGCCCGACGAAGCCTTTCAGGCAGATGATTGGCAAGCCGGTGCCCCGGGAAGATCTTGACGGCTCGCACTGCTACGACCTACAGGGCTGAATCAGACTGCAATCGTCTTAATGGTGGAGCTACCGCACCGGACTGGAAACATTTCATGTCCTATGCCGAGATCGTCGAAATGTTGCGGAAGCTCACTACCATAGCCGGTTGACGCCCGCAATCATCACCAGACGAGTTAGTCTCCGAGCCTGAAGGCAAATACTCCTATCCACTGGTGACAAGATAAGTCGAATACTGTTCGTCTTCAATCGCGGTGAAGGGTAAGAATGTGATTGGGCCGGTTGGCAACGCGATCTCCCACTTTCCGCTCGCCGTACTTGAAGCGGCCAGCAGGTCCGTGTGCGAAATCCTTGGGGCGGACCTCGTGATGGGAAACAGCACTAATGGCCCCCGCAGCAATGCAACAGTCTCGGAATGCAGTGAGTCGACGTGCTCCAGGCGCAGTTTCATGGGCAACTCCAGTTCTATCCGATCGCCGTTATTCCAATTGCGGTGAATAGCGACGAAGCTTTCCGGGACCAGGTCAGTTAATTCCATTTTTCCGTTGACCGCCAAGCTAGCACCCTCGGCCCAAGCGGGAATGCGCCAATTCAATGTGAACTCTGCCGAACGTGGGAGCGTCAGGTCAAAGCGAATCTGGCCATCAAGGGGGTAGGAACTGGTCTGGGTGAGCGATGCCGGCAAGCCTTGCTGATTCCAGCGAACGGTCGAGGGCGTGTAGAGATTCACAAACAAGCCCTGCGGCTCGCGAAAATAGGCGCAAATTCGGTAGTCGGCGGCAACCTGTGGCAAAGTTCCCGAGCAGCAAGGCCAGCGGTAGTTGGAATACACTTTGCGGCCATCAAAGTTGTAATCGGAGTAATAGAACGACCTGCCGTCCGGCAGAATTGGTTTGGCTCCGAGTACAGTGTTGTACATGACGCGTTCCATGCTGTCACCGTAGCGCGCATCCCGCGTGACCCGCAAAAGGTATCGGGTCAACTTGAAATGGGCGTACGCGCCGCAGGGAGTTTCGAAACTCCGGTGACTGTTAGCAAGACTCGCTGTCAGAGCACTACCGCCGGGGGCTTACAGGATTTCGTCCGGCCCCCATCCTCCGGTCGCGTAACTCTGCTTCGCCAGCAGATCAAAACCGTTGCGCGCCGCTCGAAGGTGTTTTTCGCTTCCCAGGGTGAGATAGGCTTGCATCGCAGAGCTCAGTGAATTGATATGACTGTAGGCATGCCTGCCTGCGAGAGCGTCATGGCCTTCACTCAGTGGGTCGAAATAATAATCCGCAAGATATTCAATGGCGAGTTTCTTGTATCGTTCGCCGGCACCTCGCTGAAAGGCGATGAACAGGTTCTCAGAGGCCGTGTAGGATTCATCCGAGTTGTCTACCGCCTTGCCCGGCATGTGAGGAATCGCGGTATCGGTCAAGCGCTGGAGAATTTGGAACGCTTGAGGGTCCTGGACGAACTGGTGGGCATCCATCAGACCGCAAAGCAGCTTGTCGTGGCAGTATGTCGGGAAAGAGTTGTTCTTGAAGTACTGAGCATCGATCACTCCCGCGTGCAGTCGAACCAATCGCAACACTTTCTCGCGAATTTCGGGCCTGCGTCGAATTGCATACATACGCGCCAGTGCCGAGATCCACTGGCCAAAGGTCGCCGTCGGGGCATATGCGCCATCTATGCCGTCGTTCGCCGGGTCATAGCTATACCAGCCACCGAGATCGTCGCCTTCGGCAGGTTTGCCAATCATCTGGCGAAACGGCTTCATCAAGCTGCCTTCGTTGAGCGACAGAAGCAAGTCTAGGTGGTGGTCCAGTTGTTCTTCGTGCAAATAGCTCGCGATATCGACATCACTGTAGCTACATTCCTGCAAAGGACTCTTGTCGACCGTTGTCAGTCCGTGCAACCAACGGGAAGCCGTTGCTGCGCCGACAACCGAAAGCACGGCGGATCGCAAAAACGTTCGGCGGGACACAGAGTGCGAGGCCATAGTCTCTAGGGAAGGGGGACTCCGACCACCAGTTCCTTGCCATCTCCGAATCGCTCTTCGGTAAGGCGCTGGATTGATTGTAAACGTTCTACACTCGGGCGGAGTCGGGATGCAAGCGACTATTATGATAAATGAGAAATGTCGTTAACTAAGTGCAGTAAGCCGGAATTACGGTGACGTATTTTTCTCAGGCCGCCGACGGCTACTCGGGGTTGTAGCTTTGGCAGCAAAGCGCAAAGATCCCGAAGCGCGAAAGTCCACTGGAACCTGAAAGTCGATTGTTCATAGCGTTTTTGAAAAATCCATGAGGCATTGCTCAAGGCAGGAGAGGGAGGAAAACTCGTTGGGCGCGAGAGCGAACATGAAATCGATGAATTCGGCGACACGGGCTTCCTTCGCGACGCGTGAGTCGCGTTTTCTCCATTTCATCATTGGTTCTGCCACTTCTCGCCGCAACGCAGCACCTGGCATGGCTGACCAAGCTTCTCGCACGCACATACAAACTCTTCTGGCGAGGCCGTATTAAATTCGAACATTTCGTAGTGGCAAGGTATGACCAGTCGCGCTCCAATGTCGTTCGCCAATTGAGCGGCCTCGCGGCCGAATAGATTGCCGGGAACTCTGCGTTCGGCTGCACGGCCATTGATGGGAAGCAGCGCAACATCGAGATGAAATGGTTTCAGTTTTTCCGCCATCTCTCCATATCGGACGGTGTCTCCGCTGTGGTAAATGCTCCAGCCGCCGAACTGGAGAACATAGCCCAGATATACTGCGCGCCCATGCTGATCGCGGTCAAGACCTTCGTGCGCCGATGCAATCCCGGAGAATCGAATGCTACAGATTTCGACAGAACGGCCGTCGTCCAGGCCGATCGGCGCCGCGGAGTCAATCTTGAGCCGGTCGGCGACAACTGTGCGATTGGCTTCCGGGATAATGAATTTCAAACCAGGGTTTCGCTCAAGTATTGGGCAGAGCGTTTCCGCGTCGAGATGATCCGTGTGATTGTGGGTGGAAGTTGCGATATCGGTAAAAAAGAGGCTCGCGGGGTTCAACACAAGCTCCGTCATTCGCACGTGAGGCTTGTCGGTCTGAGTGTATTTTTTCGTCAGCGAATCGGAAAGATAGGGATCGAGCAAGACGTGGATGCCATTCCATTGGAGCAGGAAGCCGCTTTGTCCGAGCCACCACAGGCGGAAGCGGCCGTCCTTCTGATTCGAGGTCTGAATATCGGCAAGCAGCGCTTCGTGGGATTGAACCGGCCGAATCACGCGAGTCCAAGTTCTCGGCGAACCAGAGACACGCCGGCGACCATATTTTTCAGTTTCTGCCGGGCCGCCCATCGTGCCGTTTGGCTGAGGCCGCAGTCGGGCGCAAACGAAAGCTTTTGCGGTGGCGCATATTTCAAACACAGACGCACCCGGTCGCTAACATCTTCGGGAGTCTCGATGTAGTAACTTTTCACGTCGATGATTCCGACGGCCACATCGACTCCGTGCTCCGCGATACGCTGAATCACTTCGAGTTCGGCAAATTCACGGCTCGCCATTTCCAGATGCATCTCGTCAACAGGCAGTTCAAAGAACGCCGGGAACAGCGGCGCATAGCGCCGCGGACCGACAGCTCGACCTTTGTAGTTGCCAAAGCAAAGATGAGTGGAGAGGCGGCAGCTTCCCCTGATCGGCTTGATTGTTTCAGCGAAAATCTCCACGAAGCGGCGGGGATCCTCACGGTACCCATAACAGCTCATCGAAGGTTCGTCGAGCGTGATCTCGCGGCAGCCGCATTTCACCAATTGTTCGAGTTCATCTCGCACGATGGGGATCAAGGCTTCGGTAACATCCCAGCGACTTTTATAGATTCCTGCTGGGGTGATTCTGCCGCTAAGGGTGTAAGGCCCGGGCACGCTGGATTTAAGCACAGGGCCGGGCGGTGCGATCTTCTGCAGAAGTTTGAACTCGTCAACTGCACCCAGGCCGTATTTGGAACGAAGCGGCCCAGTCACCTCGTATTTTCCGCGCTGGTCGTGCGCGGGCGGCCCAAAACGACGGGGTGAGAAGGGCTTAGGATTAAGGCCCTCGAGCCGCCCATAGAATGAGAGATTGAAATCGTAGCGCGTCTGCTCCCCGTCAGTAATCACATCCAGGCCGGCAGCGACCTGATCGTGGACAGCCGCAGTGACGGCGTCGGTGCGCATCTCTTCAACGTCGGCTTCGCCGAACTGATCGAGGTGCGATGCGGCGAATTCCAGCCATCCGGGGAACGGATAACTGCCAATCACCGTGGTTTGCAAAGCCCGTCGTCGTGTTTTCCAGCATTGACCTGCGGAGTTCGAATCGGGCGCAGCCGTGTCTTTTGAGGGAATCATTCGCTCACCGCCCAGCCGCCGTCGACGGCTACGATCTGGCCCGTGATAGGGCGCGATTCGTGCCCCAGAAGAAAGCACGCGGTTTTCGCAACGTCTTCGGCGCTCAGCATACCGCTGGTTAAGGGTTGTTTGCGGGACACATAGTCCAATATTTGTGGATTCGCTTGCACTCGGGCACTCATCGGCGTGCGCACCAGACCAGGCGCGATCACGTTAACCCGGATGCTGTGAGGAGCATAGTAGGCGGCTGCCGCCAGGCTCAAAGCCTCCACGGCTCCCTTGCTGGCCGCGTAGCCCACCGTCGCGAAGTGATCGCGCTGCGGGTGACGCGTCAAGACACTGCCCGTGTTCAGAATAACTCCCGGTTGCGAACTCTTTGTCCATACCTGGAGCACCTCGCGGCACACGAGAAACGTCCCCCTGGCATTCACTTCCATTACGGCGCTCCATGCCTCGGCTGTGCACTCGTGCAGCGGACCATCCCCAAGCGAACGCGCACTGATGCCGGCAACATTGAAGAGGGCGTCAATCCTGCCAAATCGCTTCGCGCAAGCCGCAACCGCATCTCGCACTGCTGTCTCGTCGCGTACATCCGCGACAGCGAAGCCGGCGTCGCCGCAATCTGCGGCAAGCGCCCTGCATTCTTCCGCGTTGGCGCCAACCACGAACACGGAATTGACCGCGGCCCAGACACGGGCGGTGGCCGCTGCAATACCGGACGAACCGGTGACGAGAAGGACTTCGTTCACATGTCTACTCGCAAATGTCTACTCATACAGGTGTTTGAGACTCTTTCGATATTCCTCGTAGAATACTTCCAACTGTTTCGCAGCGTCGGGGTTGCCCACGAACTGATGACTGGGCAACATCACAGGTTTGACTCCGCGCTGTAACATGCTTTCGGCAGCGGCGCAGCGGATCATATTAATGATCATCGCGCCGGTGATGGTTGAAACCGGTCCCGTCCGCCATTCGAGCCCTTCCAACTCAATCACGCAGTCGCCCGGCGGGCATAGATTATCGATCACGAGATCGGCGCAATCAATGAGCTTCTTGCCGGAAGAATGGGCGGCCTTTGCTGTTTCGCAATGAGCCTTCGAAACAATGGCGATCACTGCGAGCCCGCGAGTCTTAGCCCCGATCGCCATTTCGACCACCACGGGCCGGATCCCGCTGGTGGAAATCAGAATCAGAGCATCGTTGGAGCCGAAATAAAAACTGCCCAGGATGTGTTCCGCGTACCCTTCGTAGTTTTCTAAGTAGAGCGAAGCGCGCAATCCATTCGAACCGACGATCGCAGCATGATTCGAAAGCGCCATCTCGACGAGGGCCACGAAGCCGACGTAGCCGCCCTGTCGAGGCGTCATCTCCTCGCACATCATGCGGGAGTGACCGTTGCCAAAGAGAAAGACCAACCCCCCGCGAACGATGCGATCTGCGCACAGTTCCGCTGCTTGCTGAATCACACCCCCCTGCGTGCGCTTCAACTCCTCGAGTAAGCCAAGAGTCTTGTCAAAGAACGCCGCGCTCGCCTGTTTGTCGCTGCTCTTGCGAGTTGGGTCATGCACGGTCAGCTTTCGACTCCTTTGATGAGAGGCGCAGTAGCGACGAGCGTCTGTTTCCCGAGCTCAGTTGACACATTTCATGAGCAGTTGTCAGGAGTGTCATTGCCGACTGGCACACTCAGCTCTCGCCATCTAGTCCAGTAGAATTGCACAAACTGGGTATAATGCACAAACCATTATGAATGGAAAGCCAGCCAATCACGATTGTAGCGAGCGGCAAGCGATTGGCGTCGACATTGGCGGCACCGCCATCAAGGCCGCGATCGTAAGAGCCTGCGGATGTCTCGTCGAGACCTTTCACGGTCCCTCGCCGCGAACCGTCACTTCTGTCCGCGACTTTGTGCATTCTGCATTGAGAGCCTGTAATCATACTGCGTGCGGAATTGGCGTTGGCTGCAAAGGAGTGATCGATACGACGACGTCTCACGTGAAAAGCCTTCCGGGAGACCTGCACTTTCTGGAAGGCCAGCTTTTAAGCGAAGTGATCGGCGCCAAGGACTTGCCCTTCTGTGCCGAGAATGACGCGCGCACTGCGCTCATCGCTGAAGTGCTTTGGGGCGCCGCACGCAATCGCCGGAACGTAGTCATGCTCACCCTAGGTACTGGAGTAGGCGGAGCCGTGCTGGTCGATGGAACGATCCTGAGAGGCGCAGAGAGTGCCGGAGGGCATCTCGGTCATGTAACTCTGGATCCTCGTGGTGAGCTTTGCATTTGCGGTAACCACGGCTGCCTGGAAACGATCTTTTCCTCTCGCGCCATCGAGTCGGCGTATTGGGCGCATCTGCACCGGGCTGCGCCCGCCGGGCTCTGTGTGGAAGCTGGCCAGCTCCCTGATACTGCGGCCATCTTTCGCGCTGCCGCAAGGGGAGATGAATGTGCGCGGCACGTGCTCGAACGAGCGCTGGATTACCTGGGAGCTGCGCTCATCGGCTTCCTCCACACGTTCGATCCTGAGATCTTGATCCTCGGTGGCAACATCGCTGCTGTTGGGCCAGCCTTAGTCGCGCCCATTCAGGAACGAATCGCGAGCCGGACAAAAATCCTGCTGGGCCGCGAAGTCCCGATCGTATTTCAGAAAACGGTCGGCTTCGGCGGCGTTGCCGGCGCCGCTGGGTTGGTCTTTCTTCAGCAGAGGGTCTTGGCAATTTAAGAGAGCCACAATCGGGCAACCCGCATGAATACTGCCACAATCAGTAAGAAAACGGACCAGCTGCAGCCAGGGTCTGCCCGCTACATCTATTTGCCGGCTATGGTGGCCGCGATCGGGGGTTTGCTGTTTGGCTTCGATACAGCTGTGATCAACGGCGCCATTGTTTTTATCAAGCGCCAGTTTCTGCTGAGTGCAACGCAAACCGAAATCGCGGCAAGTAGCCTTCTTCTCGGCTGCGTGGTCGGAGCAAGTCTGGCTGCTTTCACCAGCGATCGCTACGGAAGGAAGCGGGTCCTGCTGTGTGCGGCAGCGCTCTTCACGGTCTCATCCGTTGGCGCGGCCCTTCCGCGCAACCTGATGGAGTTTGTGATGGCTCGGCTCGTGGGCGGAGGCGCCATCGGAATCGCCTCCGCGATTTCCCCCCTCTATATCGCGGAGATTTCGCCAGCACGCAGTCGAGGTCTGCTGGTCTCGTTGAACCAATTGGCGATTGTGACGGGGATTCTGCTCTCTTATAGCGTCAACTATTTGCTGACTGGAGCCGGGGCTTCGAATTGGAGATGGATGTTCGCCTCGGCTACCGTGCCTTCCTTGGCTTTCCTGCTAACACTGCTCTTCATTCCTGAGAGTCCGCGTTGGCTGGCGCAAAAGGGGCGGGAGTCGGAGGCGCGGTTTTTTTTGTCGCAGATGATGGGCCCCCAGGCCGCCGATGATGAGATTCGGGCGGTCAAAGTTGCCGTCGTGGAAGAAAGCAAAGACTTGCTTGAGCCGGCGTTCCGCAAACCGCTCATGGTAGCTATCCTGATTGCGCTTTTCAGTCAATTCACGGGCATCAATACGATCATCTATTACGGCTCGCTCGTTTTCCTGGAGCACGTGCCTCACCAGAACGCTAACACGGCACTTTGGGCAAACGTCATGATTGGTGCGATCAACTTTGTCGCAACCATCGTGGGCATGTCACTGATCGACCGCGTCGGGCGGAAACCGCTTTTGATGTCGGCTTTCGCGGGAATGGCGGCCTCGCTATTCGGTGTCTCTGCGGCCATTCGCCTCGAAGCATCGGGCACTGTCGTGCTGGTTTTCGTCCTCATCTACGTTGCCTGTTTTGCCGTCGGTGTGGGCACGGGAACGTGGGTAATGATGACGGAGATCTGCCCGACCCGAGTGCGCGGCCGGGCGATGTCACTGGCCACGGTCTGCCTATGGTGCGGTACCCTGCTGGTTACTTTGACTTTTCTTTCGCTGGTGAACGCCTTTACCGCCGCGGGCGCGTTCCTCTTGTACTTCGCGCTCTCCATTGCCGCATTCTTCTTCATCTGGCACGCGGTTCCGGAAACCAAGGGCCGAACTCTGGAAGATATCGAGAGCTGGTGGTTGGCTCAAGGAAAGGCAGGGGTCGGAAACCGAAAAATCAGCGATTGAGATTTTCTTGCTATTTGTTCGTTACAGCAGCCAGCTTGCCGAGCATGGCCGCGATTTCGGGATTTGCCATGAAGTTCTTCCAAACCAGGCCGGTGCGGTAGTTCTCGATCATTACTGCAATCGGAGCTTGATTCAGTCCCATGTAGATTGGCGAAATCCATCCCTCTCCGGGATTGTAAGCGTCGCGCGGCCCGTAGATGTCCCACAACTGATTACCTAGGTCGCGGTAATAGTGCTTGAATGCCTCCATCGAGGCTTCCGCTGTGTATGGAAAAGATGCGAGCGCTCCAGTCAGGGTAAGTGTTCCCTTGTCGCCGGCATCATCCGGCGCGTGCGGCACATAGCCAAAGGGTCCGTCGCTGGCCGTGAGTCCCCACGCGCCCGGGCCGTAGCCGGCAAAGTGCTTTGGGTTCGCAATGCAGTAAGCCCGGTTGATCAGCGTGAAGTTTCGGTTGTTCTCGAAGTAAGACGCCGTATATCGATCGTGCAAACTGTGCGGATCAAAACCGAAGTACGAATAGTGAGTAAAGAAGAGCGGTCCGCCCGTACCGACGCCGACGTCCAGTTTGATGCCGTAATACGTATGTCCATTGGCGTAGTGGTCTCCATCGGTGCTGCCGGACCAGCCTGCGCGATAATGAATTGCAGTCAGCGACTCCCCAGCCCATCCGGAGTAATACATCTCTGCCGGTACACCGTGGGTCGGCGATGCGATCGCGAGCAGATACGTGATCATGACTTCGTTAAAGCCAATCAGCGGATGGTGAATCTGCCGGGCCCATTCTGCAGACCAGTGCCAATAAATGAAATCGCTCTGCGGTGAGTCACGATACCAATCCCACTCAACGGACTCCCACAGCGCCGAGATCCTCTGGTAGAGCCGATTCTCCGCCTCCGTTTCACCGCGGAAATAATGGCGCGCAGCCAGCAAACCTTGCATGAGAAACGAGGTTTCCACCAGGTCGCCGCCGTTATCGAACATGCCAAAAACGGGCATTGTCTTTCCCGTGCTGCCGTCCATGTAGTGCGACCAGGCGCCGTGATACCGCTGTGCGTGGGCGAGGAAGCTGACGATCTTGATGAGCCGTTCGATGCCCTGTGTCCGCGTGATGAATCCGCGATCCACGCCAACAATGAGCGCGGCAATGCCCATCCCAGTTGCGCCGGTGGCCACGATGCGATCATCTCCGGGAATATTTTCCCGCGTCATCCCTGAGTCAGGATCAGCTCCTTCCCAGTAGTAATGAAAACAGGCTTCTTGCAGCATCGTGAGTAGTTCGTCATCGCTCAACTCGCGTGTAGATGCGCTGGCAGATTTGGAAAGCGCTGATTGCTGATACTGCCGGTCGGATGCTGCAACTTTGTAAGTGGCAGTGACTCCCGGTTTTCCCAGAAAGTCCGAATATCGGTTTATGCCGGGTAGCTGTATGCCGACCGGGTCAAAGTTCTTGCCGTCCAGCGACCGATAGATCACGTAGCGCCCGAGGGAAGGATCGCTGATTTCATTCCAGCGAACCTCCACGTGCCGATCGTAGCCGATCGCACTTACATTCTCGGGAGCAGGCATTGTCTGAGGATCCTTCACCGGCGCATCGTCATCGATCCGAATTTCATCGACGATCAAGGTATGGCGCGCGCCATCGGGCCGCCCTTGGTGAAATATGAGGTTCTGCAAATACTGTGGCCGAAAATCGTAGATCGAAGCAGAATGAAAGTCGGCAAGCGGAATCCGCACCTGAATCCAGCGGCCGGCCGGCAAATTCCCGGCATATTTGCCCACCGGCAAAGGCTCGGTGAAGGCTCCGGGGAACTCGGCGACTTGAAGACCCTCGCGCGTATCCGACAGCACTAGCTTCGGGAGATCTTCGGCCGCAATTGCCCGCGGCGCAAAGCACCAAAAATAGAGGTTATGGCCCGACATTTCTGGAAAGCGATTCCGGAACCCCATCAAACGTACTTCCGCCTCCCATCCTCCACCAGAGTGAGATTGCCATTGCAGGCGTAGAGCATTCGGCGGAGTCAGAAATGTTTTGGTTTCGACAGGCAGGCGCCAGTTTTTCTCCTCGACAAAACTTCCTCCGTTTGCCGAGGCGAAACTGTAGAAGTAATAATCCGACGATAAACTGTTGTCGAAAACAGAATGCCGATAGTAGTCGGAACCCGCGAACGCGACACATGAGAGCAGGCAGGAGTAACTCAGCAGCAAAACTAGAGATCTCCCCATCGGTTTGCGGCTAGCGTCTTTCCAAACAGTCATAGGATGAACCTCCCGGGTGTGCGCTTCGGATTTGCGATCGGTCCGTTCCCTAGGGGAGAATTTCCATTTGCGCTTCTGATCCATGGGCCGAATCCGGAGCGATCCAAACGCTGACCTTTGCGGGTTCCACGGCAAATTCATTGCGGGCGTTCCAAATCGCAAATGCGTCGGCCGTTAGATCAAATTTGACTCTTTTGGTTTCTCCCGGCGCGAGGAAAATGTGCTGAAAGCCTTTCAATGCGCGCACCGGCTGGGCTGTGGTCGTTCCTCTTAGCGCGATGTAGATCTGAACGATTTCGTCGCCGGAGCGGGAGCCGGTATTTGAAACGTCTGCTTCCACCGTCTGGGCTGCGTCTGCTGTGTCAGGCAGGTTCTTGTTCAACTCAACAGCATGCAGCTGTGACTTGGCGATCGTCGTCTTACTGTACGAGAAGCTTGTATATGTGAGGCCGTATCCAAAAGGAAACTGCGGGCTGTTTTGTTCGTCGATGTACCGCGATAGATACTTTTCTTCCCCATCAACAGGTGGACGGGTAAGGATGGTGTTGCCCGGAGGACGGCCCGTATTCAGAGCGTTGTAATAAAGTGGTTCCTGGCCGACGCTGCGCGGCCAGCTGACGACTAATTTTCCCATCGGGCTGACTTCGCCAAGTAGCGTGCGTGCTAGCGCTGGACCTGCTTCCTCTCCCGGGAACCATGCGGCGAGGACTGCGGGAACGTGCTCGAACGCCCAGGGCACGGTCAACGGTCGGCCACTGAAAAGCAGCAGCACTACAGGCTTGTCGGTCTTCACGATCGCTTCCAGCAGTTCTTGCTGTCTGCCTGGTAGTCCAAGATGGGCGCGGGAAGCCGCCTCGCCGCTCATATTGGCACTCTCGCCCAGAGTCAGAATCACTAGGTCGGAACGGTTGGCTCCCGCGACTGCGGCCGCAATATCCTGATCGCTACCATCGGCGATGCCGCTCCCCTTGAAGCGGAGCACATGGCTCTGACCGATTCGCTTTGCGAGTTCCGCGGGAAAGGAAGTCCGTGGCCCGGTTCCTTCCGGAGCGCCGTTCCGATAGGAGGGGTCATCGGCCAGCGGACCGATCACTGCAATTGTGCGCCCGGTGCGTGCGAGAGGCAGCAACGGCGCTCCACCCGGTCCGTTCGCATTCCGCAACAGAACAAAAGAACGTTCCGCGGCGGTCTGCGCCAGATCAAGACTCGCTGGCTGGAAAAATGCCCGGTTTACTTTGCTCTCATCGACATACGGATGCTCGAAAAGACCAAGAGCAAGTTTGACTCGCAGTACATGCCGTACCGCCTCATCGACTTCACCTTGCGTTGCCACACCGGAAGTTACGAATTGCGGCAGGTAGTCGTGGTACAAGCTGCTCACCATGTCCATGTCTACTCCCGCCAGAAACGCTTTGCGGGCGGACGCTTCGCCATCCGCAGCAACACCGTGCGCAACAAGTTCACCGACCGCATCCCAGTCACTGACGACCAAGCCCCGAAAGCCCCACTCCTCCCGCAGAATGTGCTTCAGCGTGAAAGCATTGGCTGTGGATGGGGTTGCATTGAGTGAGTTAAACGCGCCCATGATGGAAGCCACGCCGACGCCCACCGCGGCATGAAACGGCGGCAGATAAAACTCACGCAGCGTGTGCTCGGAGATCTCGGTCGAGTTGTAATCTCGTCCACCTTCCGCAGCTCCGTAGCCGACATAGTGTTTGGCGCATGCAGCGATGCTGCCGGGGTCGTCGAGGTGCGAACCCTGATAACCGCGTACATACGCCACCGCCATTACGGCACCGAGATACGGGTCTTCCCCTGCGCCTTCAGCCATGCGGCCCCAGCGGGCATCGCGGGCAATATCGACCATGGGTGCGAAAGTCCAGCGAATGCCATCAGCGGATGCTTCCATCGCCGCTGCTCGCGACACTCGTTCAACAATCGCGGGGTCCCACGTCGAGGCAAGTCCCAGATTGACGGGGAATTCGGTTCTGAATCCGTGTACGACGTCGAGACCGAAGACGATAGGAATCTGCAAGCGGGACTTTTCAACCGCAATCTTCTGATATTCATTGATCTGCATAGGATCGACGACGTTGAACAGCGAACCGATCTGCCCATGCGCAATCATGTCTTTGTAGTCGGTCCGGCCGGTTCCGGGGCCTGTCGGCTGCCCTGCAGAATACTGGACCAACTGCCCGACTTTTTCTTCGAGCGTCATGCGGCCAAGGATGGATTCCACCCGCGCATCGAGATTCGTATCCGCGACTCCAAAGGGTTTTGATTGCGACGGCCCCTGTCCGAACAAGCATCGAGCACCGAGCACAACCCAAATTCCTAGAAGGAAGAAGGCACCTGGCACCCTACCAGTCGGACGCAACCGAGTGCCGCAAGTCATGGAATCGTCGGAAATCCTGTTTCGTATCACGAATGGCATGCGGCGTTTGCCTCCAATCAGAGCAATCGTTTGCGGTGTACTAAATCAGTTTAGTAATCGAGGACGAGAGTATAAAACCTTTCTGCTGGGCAATGTCAACAATGGGTATGATGCGTCGGGCGGAAACAGCGTCTCGTTGCTCATACTATCGGGTTTGTGCGAGACTCCGCGACGTGACGGACAAGAAGAACAGCGCGAGCTCGAAACCAACGCTTCGGAAACCCATAAGCCTAAGAGAGCTGGCAGATCGTCTGGGGCTTTCCCCCGCCACCATCTCTTTAGTGATCAACCATTCGGCCGTGGCCGATACTATTCCGCAGGAAACCAAGGACAGGATCTTTGCGGCTGCCCGCAAGTTCAAATACCGGCCGAGTTTCCTAGCCCGGTCGCTGCGTGCGCAGCGCAGCTTCACCATCGCCGTCATCGTCCCGGAGATCAGCGATGGATATTCGGCGACTGTGTTAAGCGGGTTGGAAGACTATCTTTTGAAGGAAGGAAGGTTATTTCTACTTTGTCGCCAGCCACCGTCACCGCCCTGATCTCATCGATGAATACCCACGGCTCTTGCTGGAGCGTGGCATCGACGGATTAATTGCCGTTGACACTCCCTGGACCCTATCCTTCTCCGTGCCTGTGGTCACAATTTCAGGGGGCAGCAACGTCAAAGGCGTCACCAACATCGCACTCGATCACCAGCGCGCGGCGCAGGCTGCACTAAAGCACCTTTTTCAACTCGGACATCGGCGTATCGCGTTCTTCAAAGGGCAGGCGTTCAGTTCCGACACGAAGTGAGGTGGGCAAACATCGAAAGGGCCGCCGCTCAGTTGGGCCTTCAGGTTCGTGACAAGCTGGTCGTGCAACTAGAGGAAGACTCTCCTTCTCCCCAAGTCGGCATGCTGGCCACCAAAAAGCTGTTGGCCTCGCGCCGGTTCCGGGGAGACTGGGCTTTGGACGGTAAGCCTCTCGTTGAAGGTGCCGAACTAATCCTGCACAACAAGAGGTTTCTTGAGGCTGCGAGAACTGTGTTTAGAACCTCACACGTGTATCCCGAATTCGTAGCCGTCAACATTAACGGTCCCTCGCCGGCTGGCACAACGCACGTCGACAGCCCATCCTTCTATCGTGCAACCCGCGTGGACTATCCATTGCCATTTCTGAGAGTAATGGGCTTTTCCGGGCTGTTCGACGCTTGGCGCGTCGTTCGCGCCAGCACACTCTGCTGGTTTTACGAAGGCTCTGGCGGCAGCTTTGATTACTGGCCAGAAGGCATCGATGGACGAATGCGCACCGAGCAGCCGCCCTTCGGAAATGTCGCTCTGTGCGTAGATACCGATCGTGTGTACCACCGCATCGGTGCCATTGGAAATGGTGGTGCTGAATTGCCGCAGATGTCAGCCTCGGCAGAGATCCAGCCGGATGGTAAGGGTAACTGGACCGTTTTCGAGAATGGTGAAGTCCGTGCGACTTACCCCAGCCCGGCGATTCGGTTTTCCATACTCTGGAAGACCGAAGTTCGCGACGATGACTTGAAGCTCGACAATCTCAATCTTGATCGAATCATGACAATCTTCACAGCGGACCTACGTCATCGGGCCATCGACTGCCACCTACCGTCCGATCCGTTGGCGGACACTCCGTGGATCCTACTTTTGCAACGAATTTATGCTCCTCCAACCGCGACTCTTAGCGAATGACGGCAACACGGAAGTTGGAGCACGAAGATCTGCGTTCGCCGGAAACCTTCTTCGGTGAAATCTAATTCTCACGGGATCTGATTCTGGAAACACTGTCCCTGGCGTGTTTACGCCAGTGCTCGCCAAATGAGCCCTTGGTCTGGGGCACCCAATCTGGGGCACCCATAAGAAAATGAATGAGAACGCTGAACAGGAATTACGTGAGTTTATGCGGTTGAAGCACCACTCACATGAATTGAAAAATCAACACCTTGGCTAATTTCCGTTGTTTCGGGACCAGGGGGTCGGAGGTTCAAATCCTCTCTCCCCGACCAATTACTTGCAGTCAATCAAACAGGTCTCTAAAGCAATTTCCTCACAGAATCAGACTCAAAGGTCCGTGATCCCACCCTTGCAAAGAACACAAGGATGGGGCACCCTCACTCGTGGCGGCCCACACGAAACCAAGGGCGGGCCACCCGCCCTGGCTGCGAATTGGGTGAACCCCGGGAAGTCAGTCGGGATTTCTCCGATGGAAGTGCCGGTTCCCGCGGTCAGATTCTGTAGGCGCCGGCGGCCAGAAATTGGCGGGCAATGTGCCGGCGCAGTGCGA
>Ga0187846_10000637_pt1 | contig 19772 bp, 17 predicted proteins | sample TC_taG_FD_161473 | JGI IMG/M metagenome (GOLD analysis project Ga0187846, IMG submission 161473) | Biofilm microbial communities from the roof of an iron ore cave, State of Minas Gerais, Brazil - TC_06 Biofilm (v2) | ecosystem: Environmental > Terrestrial > Deep subsurface > Cave > Wall biofilm...
CTTCAGCGTGTCGGCGGCGATCGGGTTTGTCGCGCTATTCGGCATTGCCACGATGGAGGGAATCATCGTGCTGTCCTATTTCAACCAACTCCTGGATTCAGGCCTGGAGAAGTCCGCGGCGCTACTACGCGCCTGTGAGATACGGTTGCGCCCGGTGATGATGACCTGCTTCGCCGCCTGCGTCGGCCTCCTACCGGCGGCCATTTCGACCGGGATCGGCTCGCAGGTGCAAAAGCCGCTCGCTGTGGTGGTCGTGGGCGGGAGCCTGCTCGCGCCCGTGCTGATTCTCATCATACTTCCCGTGCTGATGCAGTGGTTCTCGCGCCGCGGGCGTTTCGTCGTGGGGGATGTGCGGCCCGAGCCAACCGGCTGACCAGGCCTCTTGGCGCGAGTCCCGAAATGTCGCGGAACCTCCGCTCGAAAATGTCGAAAACGCGCATCCAGCCGCTCGCCGGCCGGACAGACACGTAGCTCGGCACGGGCCGGCGGTACGTGCGCTAACGGCGCACCGGCTCGATCTTGTTCCCGGTCACGCGCACGCGCTGACCGGGGGTGAGGTTGGGGTTCTGGTCGACGGTGACGACGCCGGTGGTGCTGTCGTCGTAGAACACGGTGACCTCGTAGCGGGTCGCCGTGACGCTCTTGTCGGTGTCGTTCGAAAAGAAGCCCCCGAGCGCGCCCTTCCAGTTGTCGCGGTCCATGCCGCGCTCCTTGTTTTCGCTCACCAGCCCGACCACCCCGAGCCTGGGCGTCGCCGTCTCGGCCGGCTTGGGCGGGGGCGAGCCGCAGGCGGCAAGCGCGAGGGCCGCCGCGGCGAGCACGGCGGCAACGCGACGCTGTCGGAGGCCGTTCATCGGGGTGCGCGCCCTTCGAGCGCTAAGCCGCCTCGGCGAGGAGTTCCCTCAGCACGTAGGGCATGATCCCACCGTGGTTATAGTAGTCGACCTCGATCGGGGTGTCGATGCGCAGCCGTAGCTTCACCTCGCGCCGCGAACCGTCGTTGCCGCGGATGACGAGCGTCACGTCCTGCCGGGGCTTCAGGTCGCGGTCGAGCCCGAGGAGGTCGAACTCCTCGTCGCCGCGGATGCCGAGCGATTCGGCCGAGTCGGCGCCGGTGAACTGCAGCGGCAGCACGCCCATGCCGACGAGGTTCGAGCGATGGATGCGCTCGAAGCTGCGCACGATCACCGCCTTCACGCCGAGGAGTTGGGTGCCCTTCGCCGCCCAGTCGCGCGAGGACCCGGTGCCGTACTCCTCGCCGCCGAACACGACGAGCGGGATGCCCGCCGCCATGTACTTCACCGCGGCGTCGTAGATCGGCAGCTGCTCGCCGCTCGGCTGGTGGATCGTGACCCCGCCCTCGATGCGCGTGCCGTCGGGCCGCGGCGGCAGCATCAGGTTCTTGATGCGCACGTTCGCGAACGTGCCGCGCAGCATCACCTCGTGGTTGCCGCGCCGCGCGCCGTAGCTGTTGAAGTCGACCACCGGCACGTCGTTCTCGAGCAGGTAGACACCGGCCGACGAGGTCGGCTTGATCGAGCCGGCGGGGCTGATGTGGTCGGTCGTCACCGAGTCGCCGAATATCCCGAGCGCGCGGGCGCCGAGAATGTTGCCGGAATGGCCCGGCTGCATGCCGAAGTTTTGGAAGAACGGCGGCTCGGCGATGTAGGTCGACTTCGGCCAGTCGTAGACCTCGCCGCCGGTCGAGTGCACGCCCTTCCACAGCGGATTCGCGTCGGCGAGGCCGGCATACAGCCGCTGGAAGGTCTTCGGATCCATCGCAAACTTCATGCACGCCTGGATCTCTTGGCTGGAGGGCCAGATGTCGCCGATCCAGACGTCGGCCCCGTCGCGCCCCTTGCCGAGCGGCTCGGTCATGAGATCGCGCAGCACCGTGCCCGCGATGGCATACGCCACCACGAGCGGCGGCGAGGCGAGGAAATTCGCGCGGATGTTGGGGTGAATGCGCGCCTCGAAGTTGCGGTTGCCCGACAGCACCGCGGCGCAGACGAGGTCGTTGTGCACGACCGCCTGCTCGATCGGCTCGGCGAGCGGCCCGGAGTTGCCGATGCAGGTCGTGCAGCCGTAGCCGGCGAGATAGAAGCCGAGCTGCTCGAGGTGCGGCAGCAGCCCGGCGCGCTGCAGGTATTCGGTGACCACGCGCGAGCCCGGCGCGAGCGAGGTCTTGACGTGGGGCTTCACCGTCAGGCCGCGCGCGACCGCTTTCTTGGCGAGGAGCCCCGCGGCGAGCAGCACGCCGGGATTGGAGGTGTTGGTGCACGACGTGATCGCGGCGATCAGCACATCGCCCGAGCCGATGTCGATGCCGGTGCGCGTCCTCACGCGTGCCTTGAGGTCCGCGGCCTTCTTGGCGAAGCCGTTCTCCCCCACCGGCTTCGAGAATAGCTCGGTGAACTTCGACTTCACGCTCCCGATCTCGATCCGATCCTGGGGACGCTTCGGACCGGCGAGCGACGGCGCGACCGTGGCGAGGTCGAGCTCGACCACCTGGCTGTAGTCGATCTCGCCCGCGCGCGGCATGCCGAACATCCCCTGCGCCTTGAAGTACGCTTTGAAGGCGTCGACTTCCGCCTTGGTCCGGCCGGTCCCCTCCAGGTAGGCGACCGTCTGGGCATCGATCGGGAAGAAGCCCATCGTCGCGCCGTATTCGGGCGCCATGTTGCCGATCGTGGCGCGGTCCGGCACGGCGAGATGCTCGACGCCCGCGCCGAAGAACTCCACGAACTTTCCGACCACCTTCGCCTTGCGCAAGAGCTCGGTGACGGTGAGGACGAGGTCGGTTGCGGTGACGCCGCCGCGCAGGGCGCCCTTGAGATGCACGCCGACCACGTCGGGGGTGAGGATGTACACCGGCTGGCCGAGCATGCCGGCCTCGGCCTCGATGCCGCCCACGCCCCAGGCCACCACGCCGATGCCGTTGATCATGGTCGTGTGCGAGTCGGTGCCGACCAGCGAGTCGGGATAGAACACGCCGTCGCGCGAGCGGTGCACCCCGCGGGCGAGGTGCTCGAGGTTCACCTGGTGGACGATGCCGACGCCGGGCGGCACGACCCGGAACGTATCGAACGCCTGCATGCCCCACTTCATGAACTGGTAGCGCTCTTCGTTCCGCTTGAACTCGAGCTTCATGTTGAGGTCGAGCGCGTCCCGGGAGCCGTAGTGGTCGATCTGCACCGAGTGGTCGACGACCAGATCGACCGGCACCAGCGGCTCGACCACCTTCGGGTTCTTGCCCATGCGGTTCGCGACGCCCCGCATCGCCGCGAGGTCGGCGAGCAGCGGCACGCCGGTGAAGTCCTGCAGCAGGATGCGCGCGACGACGAACGGGATCTCCGCGGTGCGCGGTGCGTTCGGCCGCCAGGCCGCGAGCTGCTTCACGTGCTCCTCGGTCACCTTCTTGCCGTCGCAGTGGCGCAACACCGACTCGAGCACGATCCGCATCGAGACCGGGAGGCGGGAGACCTTCCCGAGGCCCGCCCGCTCGAGCGCAGCGAGTGAATACAGGCGCCCGGTCTGGCCGGCGCCGGGTGAGAATTCCTGCAAGGCGTGGAACGGATCGTGCTGCATCTAGGTTCCCTTCTTGTTGCCGTTGGACTGCTTGTATGCGGCGAACGAGCGCGTCCGGTACGCCCCGGTCGCGACGAAGTCGCCGAGCAGCGTGAACTCCTCGGCGGTGCGGATCTCGCCCGCGACGCGGGCGATCGGTCTGCCGTCGAGGTCATAGAAGACAACGGTCGGCGTCACCCACACGCCTTGCGCCCGCGCAAAGTCCTTTTCCGTCGCCGGCCGGCCGGCGAAGTCGACCATCGGGAGCGCGCCGCGGGTATCCACGGCGAGCACCGCGAACTGCTGGCGGTAGTGCGCCTGCACGGCGGGCAGGGACAGGATGTTCGCTTTCATGCGCTCGCAGTACGGGCAATCATCGCGCAGGTACATGACGCAGAGCCCCTGCTTCCCGGCGGCCCGCGCCGCCGCCGCTTCGGCCTGGAGGTCGCCCAGGCTCGGGCTGAAGAAGTGCTGCATCGGGTCGCGCTTCGCGCCCGCGCCCTGCGCCCACGCGAGGGCGGGTACGAGCAGCAGCCCGAGGAGGAATCGGTGCATGGCGAGGGCTACCCGGTAGGACTACACGGCCCGCCGCGAAGGCGGGCACGAGCGCATTTTACGGCGAGCGCAGAACGCCCGCCGTGGGCGGTGCGGCGGGACGGCGGGCGCGCGCGGGCGGCGCCAGCGGGCTAGAGGAGGCAGTCGCGCCGCGGGATGCGGCGCGCGAGCTAGATGCGCGGCAGGCGCAGGCAGTGATACGACGCGTCGCCCTGCTTGAGCGCCATCGCCGGGACCGATTTCCCCTGCGGGGCAAGCGGCTTCACCAGGAACGGTTTACCGTCCTGCGGCCGGACCTGCCACCAGCCGTCGGTGTCGGCGGCGAGATCCGAGATGCCCGAGACCGTGCGCGCGAAGCCGTCGAGGTCGACCGTCGCGTCGACCGCCTTCCCGTCGGCGCTCGCCGGACCGAACCACACGATCGGCGGGGTCTTGGTTGGCGGGGCGCCCGGGATGGTGCATTCCCAGGTGCCGATCAGCTCGTCGGCGGGGGTGGCGAATACCGGGGCGGCGAGCGTGGCGATGGCAACGATCAGGACGAGGCGTTTCATGGCACCCCCTTGGGCGGGCCGTCTGATTATGACGACCGCATGGTAGCGCGTCTCGCGGCCCGGGCGCTAGAAGAAAGCCTGCAATGCGTCCTGCGGAATGTCGACACCTGTGACTTTTGCCTTCTGCAGGATCTCCCAGTAGTAGCGGTAGGTCGCCCGGTCGTGGAGCTCGCCCGCGTATTGGATCGGGCCCCACTCGGCGCGTTGCGCGGCGACCAGGATTGCCGCCCCGTCCCGGACCTCCGAATAGTCCGGCTTCATCGCGTCGACGATCGGCTGGATCTGCGCCGGGTAGATCGACCACATGCGCAAGAACCCGAACTCGTGGCGGGCGCGCCAGGCGTCCTGGTAGGTCTGGTAGGTGTTCCGGAGGTCGAGCGTGACATTGTGCGCGGGCACGATGCCGTTCGCGAGCGCGGCGGCGACGAGCTCGGTCTTCGCGCGCGCGAGCAGGCGGTGCTCGAACTGGCCCGGCGAGCGCATCGCGGCGGCCGGAACGGCGCCGTGGTGCCCGGACACGAAGTCCATCAGCCCGAAGTCGAGCGCCTGCATCCCGGGCAACCGCGCGATCTCGCCCGCTTCGCGGAGGGCGCCGTGGGTTTCCACGAGCGCGTGGATCGGAATCTGGCGCGCGACGCGGTGACGGGCGCCGACCTGCTCGATATAGAGGATCATCTCGGCCACCTGCGCCGCCGAGGTGGCCTTCGGGAGCGTGAGATAGGCGAGCGCGTGGCCCGCGCCCGAGACGACGATGTCGATGTCCTGCCGCCACGCCGGGTGGCTGTAGTCGTGGACGCGCACGCCCGCCATGCGATGCCGGTTGGCGGCCGAGTTGAGGAGGCGTACGACCATCTCGGCGTGCGCCTTTTCCGCGCCGGCCTGGGCGCCGTCCTCGCAATCGCAGGTGATATCGAAGATCGGCCCGAGCTGGTCCTGCAGCTCGAGCGCTTTGACGATCAGCCGCTCGGCGCCGGCGAAATGCTCGCAGGATGGGATGATGGGGAACGGCCGCTCGCCTTTGAACAGGGCGGCGCCAGGATGGACAAGCTCGGTCATGCGCGATCCTTTCGCGGGATCAAGACGGTGTAGTCGAGATCGAGCACTACGTTCGGATGGTACGTACCGTCGGCCCCGACCGGCGACACGAGCCGCGACCCGGGCAGGTTCTTGGTGCCGAGGAGCCGCAGCCGCAGCGCGCCCACGTCGCTGCGGCCGGGAAGCGCCCAGCGGTCGCGCACCTCAGAGACCGCGTACAGCGTATCGCCGCCGACGACCGCGTTGGTGTGGCTGCCGGCGTTGATCGCGGCGATGGCGAAGGCGTTCTCCAGCCCCTGGTAGGAGAGCGCGCGGCAAACGGAGATCACGTGCCCGCCGTAGACGAGCCGGCGGCCGAACGGCGACTCCTTCATCGCGAGCGCATCGAAGTGCACGCGCGCGCTGTTCTGGTAGAGCTTGGTCGCGAGCGTGTGATCGGATTCGTCGATGGTCATGCCCGAAGGGTGATCGATGCGCTCGCCGAGCTCGTAGTCCTCCCACCGGTCGGCGGCGCCGGTTAGCGCCGGGTCGAGCCGGCCGGCGGCGAGGAACGACGGCACCGCGAGGCTCTCCGGCGCAACCACCTCCGGCGGCGACGGCACGACCGGCTCGGGCACCGGCGCGCTGAAGTCGCGCTTATGGACGATGACCCAGCGAATCCAGGTGAGGACGAGCTCGCCCGCCTGATTGTGGGCGCTCGAGCGCACGTAGACGATCCCGGCGCGGCGGTTGGAGGTTTCGCGCAGCCCGATCACTTCGGACGCGGCACTCAGGGTGTCGCCGGCGTAGCACGGCGCGAGGAAGCGCAGGTCCGCGTAGCCGAGGTTCGCGACCGCGTTCAGCGAGATGTCGGCGACGGTCTTCCCGAACGCGACGTTGAACACCAGCAGGTCGTCCACCGTCCGGTCCCGGTAGCCGAGCGCTTTGGCGACCGGTGCGGCGCAGTGGACGGGATTGCGCGCACCGGTGAGCGCGATGTACAGGGCGCAGTCGCCGTCGGTGAGCGTGCGCGGCGTCGGGTGGGCGAATCGCTGACCGACGCGGAAGTCCTCGAAGAAGTTGCCGGCCCGCGATTTCATGGCGGCGGAGTCAAGATTCCGGGGCGTGCATCTGCCGGATCGCCTCGTCGAGCGAAAGGATGCGCCGCGCCGCGACGACGTGCATCTGCTCGATGAGCCGCCCGCTCACGACGACGTTGCCGCGGCCTTCGCGGGCCGCGGCCTCGAACGCGGCGATGACCTCCTTCGCCTGCGCGACCTCCGCCGGCTTCGGCGTGTAGGCCTCGTTGCAGTAGATCAGCTGATCCGGGTGGACCAGGGTCTTGCCGTCGAGCCCCATGTCGCGGCCGAGGCGGCACGAGTACTCGAAGGTATGCATGTCCTTCAGGTTCGACTGGATCCCGTCCACGACCGATCGCCCGTGGGCGCGCGCGGCGAGGATCACGAGCGAGAGGCTCATGAGGAGATGCAGCCGCTCGGGGTGCGGGCGCGCATGCAGATGGTTGGTGAGATCGGCCGTGCCCATCACGAGACAGGCGATCCGGTCGCTCGCGCCCGCGATCTCCTCGGCGCGCAGCACGCCGAACGGGGTCTCGATCATCAGCATGACCGGCAGCCCGTCGCCGCCCGCCCGGTCGAGGGCGGCGACGCAGTCGAGCGCTTCCTGCCGGCTCTCGATGCGCGGGAACAGGATCGCGTCCGCGCCGGCGCGCGCGACGGCGCGCAGATCGGCGTCGAGCCAGGACGATCCGAGGCGATTCACGCGCACGATCACCTCGCGGCGGCCGTAGTCGAACTCCCTGAGCGCCTTGGACACGTTCGCGCGCGCGCTCTCCTTCGCCTCGGGGACGATGGTCTCCTCGAGGTCCATCACCACGCAGTCGGTCGCGAGCGTGGTCGCCTTCTCGAGGAAGCGCACGCTGTTCGCCGGCGAGTAGAGCATCGACCGGCGCGGGCGGAAGTACTTCATCTGCGTGGGCGATCGGACGGCAAGGGGGAACCGGGTGGGTGCGCGGGCGGCAAGCAGTCGGTGCGCGGGCTGAACCTGGGTCGCGCCGGCTTTAGCCGATCAGGTGCTGCACCGCGTCGCGCTCCTCGTGCAGCTCCTGCAGCGTGGCCGCCATGCGCGCGCGGCCGAACTCGTCGATCGGGAGCCCCTGCACGATGCGGTATTGGCCGTCGCGGCAGGTGACGGGGTAGCCGTAGATCACGCCGGCGCCGATGCCGTAGCTGCCGTCGGCCGGGATGCCCATGCTCACCCAGTCGCCCTCGGGGGTGCCGAGCGTCCAGTCGCGGACGTGGTCGATCGCGGCGTTCGCGGCGCTCGCCGCCGACGACAGGCCGCGCGCCTCGATGACGGCCGCGCCGCGCTTCTGCACCGTCGGGATGAAGACCGACTCGAGCCAGGTCCGATCGTTGATCAGCGGCCACGCCTTCGCGCCGTCGAGCTCGGCGTGGAAGAGGTCCGGATACTGGGTCGCGGAATGATTGCCCCAGACCGCGAGCTTCCGCACCGCGGCCACGGGCCGGCCCAATTTCGCCGCGAGCTGGGAGCGGGCGCGGTTGTGATCGAGCCGCATCATCGCCGTGAACTGCCCGGGACGGAGGCTCGGCGCGCTCTTCATGGCGATCAGCGCGTTGGTGTTGGCGGGGTTCCCCACCACCAGCACCCGCACGTTGCGGCTCGCCGCCTCGTGCAGGGCCCGCCCTTGCACGGTGAAGATCTGCGCATTGGCCTCGAGCAGGTCCTTGCGCTCCATTCCTTTCGCGCGCGGGCGCGCGCCGACGAGCAGCGCGACCTCGGCATCCCGGAATGCGATCTTGGGGTCATCCGCGGTGAGGATCCCGTGGAGGAGCGGAAACGCGCAGTCCTCGAGCTCCATCACCACGCCCCGCAGCGCGGGGAGCGCTTGCGGGATCTCCAGGAGCTGGAGCATCACCGGCTGGTCCCGGCCGAGCATGTCGCCGGCGGCGATCCGGAAGAGCAGGCTGTAGCCGATCTGACCGGCCGCTCCGGTCACGGCGACACGCACGGGCGCTTTGGTCATGGGGGGCTCCGGGACAGGCTATGGTCTATGGTGCGGCGCAAACATTGGCGCAGTTTAGGAGGCGGTTCTCTTGGGTGTCAACGACCATTGTGCGCCCCACAATCGCGCGCATCGCACCCTGCTATAATCGGCGCCGATTCGCGGGGGAGCGGAGCGGGGGAGGGTAAAGGGTGGCCTGCATATGCCTGATGCTTCGCTAAGAAAGAAACGTCCGCTCTGGTACAACCTCAGTCCCCTCAACCTGCCGCTGCCCGGCCTGGTCTCGATTCTGCACCGCATTAGCGGCGCGCTGCTGTTCCTGCTCCTCGTCTGGCTCCTCTACCTCCTGGAGGCGAGCCTCGCGTCGGCGGAGCGGTTCGAGGCGTTCAAGCGCATCCTCGCCTACCCGTTCGCGAAGCTCGTGCTGTTCGCGGCGCTGTGGGCGTTTCTCCACCACCTGTGCGCCGGCATCCGCTACCTCCTGCTCGATATCCACCGGGGCGTTGACCTTGCGACCGCGCGTCTCTCGAGCGTCGCGGTGCTGGCGGTGAGCCTCGCGCTCACCGCGGTGCTGGGCTGGCTGCTGCTATGGTGAACCGGGTCGTCGTCGGGGCGCACTACGGGCTGCGCGACTGGCTCGCGCAGCGGGTCTCCGCGGTGGTGATGGTGGCCTACCTCGCGCTGTTCGGCGTCGCGCTCGCCGCGGCGCGGCCGGTCGACCACGCAGCGTGGAAGGCCCTGTTCGGCCGGGGCTGGATGCGCCTCGCGACGCTCCTCTTCTTCGCGAGCCTGTTCCTGCATGCCTGGGTGGGCATGCGCGACATCCTCATGGACTACGTGAAGCCGGTCGGGCTGCGCCTCGCCCTCGAGGTCGTGGTGATCGTGCTGCTGCTCGCCTGCATGGCCTGGGCCGTCGAGATCCTGTGGAAGACCTGAGCCATGGCGCTCGCCCGTAGGCACTTCGACGCGGTCGTGATCGGCGCTGGCGGCGCGGGGCTCCGCGCCGCGCTCGCGCTCGCCGACGCCGGCCTCAAGGTCGCGGTGCTCTCGAAGGTCTTTCCGACGCGGTCGCACACGGTCGCGGCGCAGGGCGGGATCGGCGCCTCGCTCGGCAACATGGGCCCCGATTCGTGGGAATGGCACATGTACGACACGGTCAAGGGCTCCGACTGGCTCGGCGACCAGGACGCGATCGAGTTCATGTGCCGGGAGGCGCCCGCAGCGGTGATCGAGCTCGAGCACTACGGCATGCCGTTCGATCGCAACGACGACGGCACGGTCTACCAGCGCCCGTTCGGCGGTCACATGCAGAACTTCGGCGCCGGGCCGGCGGTCCAGCGCTCCTGCTGTGCGGCCGACCGCACCGGGCACGCGATGCTCCACACCCTGTATCAGCGGAACATCCGGGCGAACACGCAGTTCTACGTCGAGTGGATGGCGCTCGACCTCGTCCGCGACCCGACCGGGCACGTGCTCGGCGTGACCGCGCTCGAGATGGAGACCGGGGAGGTGATGGTGCTGCAGGCGCGCGCCACCCTGTTCGCGACCGGGGGCGCCGGCCGGATCTTCGCCGCGACGACCAATGCGTTCATCTGCACCGGCGACGGCCTCGGCATGGCGGCGCGCGCCGGCCTCCCGCTCGAGGACATGGAGTTCTGGCAGTTCCACCCGACCGGCGTCGCGGGCGCCGGCGTGCTGATCACCGAAGGGGTCCGCGGCGAGGGGGGCTATCTCCTCAACAAGGCGGGCGAGCGCTTCATGGAGCGCTATGCGCCGACCGCCAAGGACCTCGCGAGCCGCGACATCGTGTCGCGCGCGATGGCGACCGAGATCAAGGAGGGCCGTGGCTGCGGGCCCGACGGCGACCACGTGCTGCTCAAGCTCGACCACCTCGGACCGGAGGTGATCGAGCGGCGGTTGCCGGGGATCCGCGAGATCGCGAAGAAGTTCGCGAACGTCGACCCGGTGAAGGATCCGATTCCGGTCGTGCCGACGGTGCACTACCAGATGGGCGGCATCCCGACCAACTACCTCGGCGAGGTGGTGGCGCCGGGGCGCAGCGGCTCGAATACCGTGGTGCCGGGCTTCTACGCCGCGGGCGAGTGCGCCTGCGCCTCGGTGCACGGCGCGAACCGGCTCGGGACCAACTCGCTCACCGACCTCCTCGTGTTCGGCAAGGCGGCGGGTAACTCGATGATTCAGTTCCTGAAGGAGAACCCGGGCCACCGCAGCTTGCCGGCCGATGCCACCGACCAGACCATGGTGCGCCTGTACCGGCTCGACAACCAAAAGGGCGGCGAGCGGGTCTACGAGGTGGCGAACGAGATGCGCCGCGTGATGCAGACCCACTGCGGGGTGTTCCGCTTTCCCGACCTGCTCGTGGAGGGCGTGAAGCGCGTGAAGGATCTCGCCGAGCGGGTGGCGCGGATCGAGATCGGCGACAAGACCAAGACGTTCAACACTGCCCGGGTCGAGGCGCTCGAGCTCGAGAACATGATCGAGGTCGCGCGCGCCACCATGGTCTCGGCCGAGGCGCGCAAGGAGTCGCGCGGCGCGCACGACCGCGCCGATCACCACGACCGGCCCGACTACCCGAACGGCCGCGATGACAAGGAGTGGCTGAAGCACACGCTGTGGTACAAGGCGGGCGACCGGCTCGAGTACAAATCGGTCAACCTCAAGCCGCTCACCGCCGAAACGATCGCGCCCAAGGCGCGCACGTACTGACCCCCCAACGCCGTCGACCCCCAAAGCCCTCGCGGAGCGCGCATGCACCTCAGAATCTTCCGCTATGACCCGGAGCACGACTTCAAGCCGTACATGAAGGACTACGACGTGGATCTCGAGGCATCCGACCGGATGCTGCTCGACGCGCTGGTCAAGGTGAAGGCCCACGATGACGCCTTCGCCTTCCGCCGCTCGTGCCGCGAGGGCGTGTGCGGCTCCGACGCGATGAACGTCAACGGCAAGAACGCGCTCGCCTGCATCACCAAGCTCGCCGACCTGAAGGAGCCGGTCGAGATCCGGCCGCTGCCGGGCCTGCCGGTGATCCGCGACCTGATCGTGGATATGACGCACTTCTTCAACCAGTACCACTCGGTGAAGCCGTACCTCATCAACGACGATCAGCCGCCCGAGCGCGAGCGGCTCCAGTCGCCCGCGGAGCGCGACCAGCTGGACGGCCTGTACGAGTGCATCCTGTGCGCCTGCTGCTCGACGGCCTGCCCGTCCTTCTGGTGGAATCCGGACAAGTTCGTCGGGCCGGCCGGCCTCCTGCAGGCCTACCGCTTCATCGCCGACAGCCGCGACCAGGCGATCAACGAGCGGCTGGACAACCTCGAGGATCCTTACCGCCTGTTCCGCTGTCATACGATCATGAACTGCGTCGACGTCTGCCCGAAGGGGCTCAACCCGACCAAGGCGATCGGCAAGATCAAGGAGTTGCTGGTCCGGCGCACGGTCTAGCGACAGCGCGGGGAGAGGCCGATGGCGATCGCGGAACTCGCGCTGCGGCGCGCCCGGTGGCGGTGCCGGCGGGGGCTCCTGGAGAACGATCTCGTGCTGGAGCGGTTTTGGGCGCGGCGCGGCGCGGCGCTCGACGAGGCGCAGCTCGACGCGCTTCGCGAGCTCCTCGCGCTGCCGGACCCGGAGCTGTGGGCGCTCGTAAGCGGCCGGCGCGAGTGCGACAATCAACGGCTTGCCGCCATCGTGGCGATGGTGCGCGAAGCATGACCGGCGGCGCGGGTGCGCGCGCGCCGCAAGCGCGAAGCGACTAGGAGCGATCGATGCAGCAGAACGGCAAAGTAACCTTCACCTACGGTGCGGGCAAGACCGCCGAGTTCCCGGTGCTGTCGGGCACGATGGGGCCGGACGTGGTCGACATCCGCGCGCTCTTCGCCCACACCGGGATGTTCACCTACGACCCCGGGTTCCTGTCGACCGGGAGCTGTCGCTCGAGCATCACCTACATCGACGGCGACCAGGGGATCCTGCTCTACCGCGGTTACCCGATCGAGCAGCTCGCGGTGCAGTGCGATTTCCTCGAGGTCTGCTATCTCCTGCTGTACGGCGAGCTGCCGAACCGGTCAGCGCGCGACGAATTCGTGCGGACCGTGACCCGGCACACGATGGTGCACGAGCAGCTCGCCCGGCTCTATACCGGGTTCCGGCGCGACTCGCACCCGATGGCGGTCATGGTGGGCGTGGTCGGGGCGCTCTCGGCGTTCTACCACGACTCCCTCGACATCAACAATCCGCGCGAGCGCGAGATCGCCGCATTCCGGCTGATCGCGAAGCTGCCGACCATCGTCGCGATGGCGTACAAGTACTCGATCGGGCAGCCGTTCATGTACCCGCGGAACGACCTGTCGTACACGGCGAACTTCATGCGCATGATGTTCGGCGTGCCGGCCGAGGAGTACGAGAACAACCCGGTGCTGGAGCGCGCCCTGGATCGCATCTTCATCCTGCACGCCGATCACGAGCAGAACGCCTCCACCTCCACCGTGCGGCTCGCGGGCTCGTCGGGGTCGAATCCGTTCGCCTGCATCGCCTCGGGCATCGCCTGCCTATGGGGGCCGGCGCACGGCGGGGCGAACGAGGCCTGCCTCAACATGCTGGAGGAGATCCACGACGTCTCGCGCGTGAACGAGTACATCAAGCGCGCGAAGGACAAGAACTCGGGCTTCCGCCTGATGGGCTTCGGGCACCGCGTGTACAAGAACTACGACCCGCGGGCGAAGCTGATGCGCGAGACCTGCCACGAGGTGCTGAACGAGCTCGGCCTGCACGACGATCGCCTGTTCAAGCTCGCGATGGAGCTGGAGAAAATCGCCCTCGAGGACGACTATTTCATCGAGCGCAAGCTCTACCCGAACGTCGACTTCTACTCCGGCATCGTGCAGCGCGCGCTCGGCATCCCGACCAGCATGTTCACCTGCATCTTCTCGCTCGCGCGCACCGTCGGCTGGATCGCGCAGTGGACCGAGATGATCTCCGATCCAGACCAGAAGATCGGCCGGCCGCGCCAGCTCTACACCGGCAAGACGCGCCGCGACGTGCCGCCGATCGACAAGCGCTGAATGCGGGGCCGGGCGAAGGCAAGCCGGGTCTAAACGGAGCGAACGCGCCATGACCATGATGAAGGAATTCCTCGCGAACTCGTATCTCTTCGGCGGCAACGCGCCGTTCGTGGAGGAGCTGTACGAGTCGTATCTCAACAACCCGCAGTCGGTGCCCGAGGAATGGCGCGACTACTTCGACAAGGTGCAGGTCCTGCCCGGCCGCGACGGCCGCGACGTCGCGCATGCGCCGATCGTCGAGTCGTTCGCCCAGCGCGCCAAGCAGGGCACGCTGCGCGCCGCGGTCTCGCCGACCGAGCTCGCGGTCGAGCGCAAGCAAGTCTACGTGCTGCTCCTGATCCAGGCCTACCGGTTCATGGGCGCCCGGTGGGCCGATCTCGACCCGCTCAAGCGCATGCCGCGCCCGCCGATCGCCGAGCTCGAGCCGGCCTACTACGACCTCACCGAAGCCGACTTCGAGACGACGTTCAACACCGGGACCTTGGTCGGGCCGGAGCGGGCGAGCCTGCGCGAGATCCTGCAGGCGCTGCGCGAGACCTACTGCGGGTCGATCGGCACCGAGTACATGTACATCTCCGATCCGGCGCAGAAGCGCTGGATCCAGCAGCGGCTCGAGTCGGTGCGCGGGCGGCCGCAGCTCTCGCCCGAGGTGCGCAAGCGCATCCTCGAGCGGCTCACTGCCGCCGAGACCCTGGAAAAATACCTCCACACCCGCTACGTCGGCCAGAAGCGGTTCTCGCTCGAGGGCGGCGAGACGCTGATCCCGTGCATGGATGAGCTCTTGCAGCGGGCGGGCGCCCACGGCCTGGAGGAGGTGGTGATCGGCATGGCGCACCGCGGGCGGCTCAACGTGCTCGTGAACACGCTCGGCAAGGCACCGAAGGAGCTCTTCGCCGAGTTCGAGGGCACCGCGGCGGGCGACGCCGCCTCGCTCGGCGACGTGAAGTACCACAACGGCTTTTCCTCCGATGTCTCGACGCCGGGCGGGCCGTTGCATCTGTCGCTCGCGTTCAACCCGTCGCACCTGGAGGTCGTGAACCCGGTGGTCGAGGGCTCGGTGCGTGCGCGCCAGCATCGCCGCAAGGACACCCAGGGCGAGAAGGTCCTGTCGGTGCTGCTCCACGGCGATGCCGCGTTCGCCGGTCAGGGCGTGGTCATGGAGACGCTGAATCTCTCGCAGACGCGCGGCTATTCGACCGCCGGCACGGTGCACATCATCGTGAACAACCAGATCGGCTTCACGACCTCCGACACGCGCGATGCGCGCTCGTCGACCTACTGCACCGACGTCGCGAAGATGATCGAGGCGCCGATCCTGCACGTGAACGGCGATGATCCGGAGGCGGCGGTGTTCGTGACGCAGCTCGCCATGGACTACCGCAAGGCGTTCAAGAAGGACGTGGTGATCGACCTCGTCTGCTTCCGCCGCCTGGGCCACAACGAGCAGGACGAGCCGTTCGTCACCCAGCCGCTGATGTACAAGAAGATCGCCCAGCATCAGGGCACGCGCAAGCTCTATGCCGACAAGCTGGTCGCGCTGGGGATCGTCGCCGCCGACCTGCCGGAGCGGCTGATCAAGGACTACCGCCAGGCGCTCGACGAGGGCCGGCAGACTTCGAGCCCGGTGCTCTCCAACTTCCAGCGCAAGTACGCGGTCGACTGGACGCCGTTCCTCAACGCGAAATGGACCGACGCCGCCGAGACCTCGGTGCCGGTCAAGGAGCTCGAGCGCCTCGCCGTGCGCCTGACGACGGGCCCGGAGGGCTTCAAGCTTCATCCGTCGGTCGAGCGGGTGAACCAGGCGCGCCGCGAGATGGGGCTCGGCAAGCAGATGCTCGACTGGGGCATGGCGGAGAACCTCGCGTACGCGTCGCTCCTCGTCGCGGGCTACGGCGTGCGGCTGTCGGGCCAGGACTCCGGCCGCGGCACCTTCGCGCACCGGCACGCGGTGTGGCACGACCAGAACCGCGAGCGCTGGGACCAGGGGAGCTACGCGCCGCTGCAGAACCTGCAGGAGAACCAGGCCGACTTCGTCGTGATCGACTCGCTCCTGTCGGAGGAGGCGGTGCTCGGCTTCGAGTACGGGTACTCCTGCGCCGAGCCGAACGAGCTCGTGATCTGGGAGGCGCAGTTCGGCGACTTCGCGAACAGCGCGCAGGTGGTGATCGACCAGTTCATCGCCGCCGGCGAGGCGAAGTGGGGCCGGATGTGCGGCCTCACGCTGTTCCTCCCGCACGGCTACGAGGGGCAGGGCCCGGAGCATTCCTCGGCGCGCCTCGAGCGCTACCTGCAGCTCTGCGCGGAGCACAACATGCAAGTCTGCGTGCCGAGCACGCCGGCGCAGATCTTCCACCTCCTGCGCCGCCAGATGCTGCGGCCATTCCGCAAGGCGCTGATCGTGCTCACGCCGAAGTCGCTGCTGCGCAAGCGCGAGGCCGTGTCGAGCCTGAAGGAGCTCGCGAAGGGCGGCTTCCAGACGGTGATCGGCGAGGTCGACGGGATCGAGCCGAAGGAGGTCGTGCGCATCGTCGCCTGCGCCGGCAAGGTCTACTATGATCTCCTCGCCGCGCGGCGCGAGCGCCGGCTCGACAACGTCGCGATCATTCGGGTGGAGCAGCTCTACCCGTTCCCGCACAAGCAGTTCGCCGCGGAGATGAAGCGCTATCCGAATGCGCACGAGGTCGTGTGGTGCCAGGAGGAGCCGCAGAACCAGGGCGCCTGGTACCAGACCCAGCACTACTTCGCCGAGAACATGCGCGCCGACCAGAAGCTCCAGTTCGCCGGGCGGGCGTCGGCGGCGGCGCCCGCCGGCGGCTACCTCAGCCGGCACAACCAGCGGCAGAAGGCGGTGGTCGACGAGGCGCTGGGAAAGTTGAAGTGACGGTGCGCGGCGCGGCATCGGCCCCGGTCCGGCCGCGGCGAGCGTCCGGACTGCGGCCCGCACCGGACTGATTGGGCGAATACCTCCGGCGCGTTGCGCGTCGAGTTTTTGCGGTACGCCGCGGCGAAGCTAAGCCGAGCCCGGCGGAAAACCGAACGGAGCGATCATGCTAGTCGAAGTGAAGGTGCCGCAGCTGTCGGAATCGGTCGCCGAGGCGACGCTGCTCGCGTGGCACAAGAAGGAGGGCGACGCGGTCAAGCGCGACGAGAACCTGATCGACATCGAGACCGACAAGGTCGTGCTCGAGCTCCCTGCGCCGAGCGACGGCGTGCTCGCCAAAGTGATGAAGGGCGACGGCGGCACGGTGGTCGCGGGCGAGGTGATCGCGACCATCGACACCGAGGCGGCCGCGAGCGCCCCGGCGGCGCCACCCGCCTCGGCGGTGCGTCCCCCGCCGGCGGCGGTGCTGCCCACGCCGACGATCGCGCCCGAGGCGGGGCGCGAGGACGCGCGGCTCATGCCCGCGGCCCGCAAGCGGGTGGAGGAGCAGGCGCTCGACGTGACGAAGATCGCCGGCAGCGGCCGCGACGGCCGGATCACGAAGGCCGACGTGCTCGACTATGCCGACCGCGCGGCCGCACCGGCCGCGAAGCCGGCGCTCCCGCCCACGGCGATGCTCCCGCCGGCGCCGACGCCGGTCAGCATGGACAAGCTCCTCGCCGGCCGCCCCGAGCAGCGCGTACCGATGAGCCGCCTGCGCGCGCGCATCGCCGAGCGCCTGGTGCAGTCGCAGTCGACCGCCGCGATCCTCACCACCTTCAACGAAGTCAACATGCAGCCGGTCGTGGACTTGCGCAAGCGCTACGGCGAGCGCTTCGAGAAGGAGCACGGCGTGCGGCTCGGGTTCATGTCGTTCTTCGTGAAGGCGGTGGTGTACGCGCTGAAGAAGTACCCGATCGTCAACGCGTCGGTCGACGGCAGCGACATCGTCTACCACGGCTATTTCGATATCGGCATCGCGGTCGGCAGCCCGCGCGGCCTGGTGGTCCCGATCCTGCGCGACGCCGACCAGCGCTCGTTCGCCGAGGTCGAGAAAAAGATCAACGAGTTCGGCAAGCGCGCGCAGGAGGGGCGGCTCGGCATCGAGGAGCTGACCGGCGGCACGTTCTCGATCTCGAACGGCGGGGTGTTCGGCTCGATGCTCTCGACGCCGATCATCAATCCGCCGCAGAGCGCGATCCTCGGCATCCACGCGACCAAGGACCGGCCGGTCGCCGAGGGCGGCCAGGTCGTGATCCGGCCGATGAACTACTTCGCGCTGTCGTACGACCACCGCATCATCGACGGGCGCGAGGCGGTGCTCGCGCTGGTCGCGATCAAGGAAGCGCTGGAGGACCCGGCGCGGCTGATCCTCGAGCTCTAGGCGCTGGAGCGGATCGGCGCCGGGGACCCGGGCCGCGAGGCGCGAAGGCGCGAGCGACCCGGCGCACCCTCGGCCCGCCGCGCGGCTGCAATCGGAAACCGACATGGCACAGACCTTCGACGTCATCGTGATCGGCGCCGGCCCGGCCGGCTACATCTGCGCGATCCGCGCGGCGCAGCTCGGCCTCGCCACCGCCTGCATCGACGAATGGCGCAGCGCGGCCGGTGTGCCGGCGCTTGGCGGCACGTGCCTCAATGTCGGCTGCATTCCCTCCAAGGCGCTGCTCGAGTCCTCCGAGCAGTATGACCACGCGGTGAACGGGCTCGCCGCGCACGGCATCAGCGTGAGCGGCGCCAAGGTCGACCTCGCGAAGATGATGGCCCGCAAGGACGCGATCGTCACCAAGATGACGAAGGGCATCGAGTTCCTGTTCCGCAAGCACAAGATCGCGTGGCTGCAGGGACACGGCGGGCTGGTCGGCAAGGGCGACGCGGGTTGGAGGATCGAAGTCAGCGACGGCGCTAAGACGCAGACGACGGAGGCGAAGGCGGTGGTGATCGCCACCGGCTCGAACGCGCGCCACCTCCCCGGGATGAGCGTCGACCAGGAGCGGGTGTGCGACAACATCGGCGCGCTCGCATTCAGCACCGTGCCGGCGCGGCTCGGCGTCATCGGCGCCGGCGTGATCGGCCTCGAGCTGGGGAGCGTCTGGCGCCGGCTCGGGGCCGAGGTGACGCTGCTCGAGATGCTGCCCGCCTTCCTGCCCGCCGCCGACGACAGCGTGTCGAAGGAGGCGTGGAAGATCTTCACCAAGGAGCAGGGGCTCGACATCCGCCTCGGCGTGACGATCGGCCGCACCGAGGTCGGAGCGAAGGGGGTCGCGGTCGACTACGAGCAGGCGGGCCAGCGCGGCCGGCTCGAATGCGACCGGCTGATCATCTCGGTCGGCCGCCTGCCGAACACCGATCGGCTCGGCGCCGAGGCGGTCGGACTCAAGCTCGATGCGCGTGGCTTCATCGAGGTCGACGACCACTGCCGCGCCAATCTGCCGAACGTGTTCGCGATCGGCGACGTCGTGCGCGGCCCGATGCTCGCCCACAAGGGCGAGGAGGAGGGCGTCATGGTCGCCGAGCTGATCGCGGGCGAGAAGGCGCACGTCAACTTGGATACGATACCCTGGGTCATCTACACCGCGCCCGAGATCGCCTGGGTCGGCAAGACCGAGCAGCAGCTGAAGGCCGACGGCACGCCGTACCGCGTCGGCCAGTTTCCGTTCAGCATCAACGGCCGCGCGCTCGGGCACGGCGACACGCACGGCTTCGTGAAGATGATCGCACACCAGAGCACCGACGAGATCCTCGGCGTCCATATCATCAACACCCACGCCGCGGAGCTCGTCGCCGAGGCGGTGGTGGCGATGGAATTTCGTGCCGCGTCGGAGGACATCGCGCGCATCGTGCACGCGCACCCGTCGCTCGCCGAGGTGATGCACGAGGCGGCGCTCGCCGTGGACAAGCGTTCGCTCAACATGTAGCCGGGGTGGCGGAAGGTTAAACTTGCGGCGGTGAACGCCCTGCGTCCTTCCGCCCCTCCCTGCGCCCTCCACCGGCATGCGCGATAGCGCCTACGAGACCGAGGACCCGGTGAGCGCGCC
>Ga0187846_10000638_pt1 | contig 19772 bp, 13 predicted proteins | sample TC_taG_FD_161473 | JGI IMG/M metagenome (GOLD analysis project Ga0187846, IMG submission 161473) | Biofilm microbial communities from the roof of an iron ore cave, State of Minas Gerais, Brazil - TC_06 Biofilm (v2) | ecosystem: Environmental > Terrestrial > Deep subsurface > Cave > Wall biofilm...
CAGTTTCCCGCCGCGACGATCTCGTTCAACATCGCGCGCGGCTCCTCCCTCGGCGACGCGGTGCAGGCGATCGAGGCGGCGCAAGTCGAGCTCGGAGTGCTGCCGCCCTCGGTCCGTACGAGCTTCCAGGGCGCGGCGCTCGCGTTCCGCGCCTCGCTCGCGAACGAGCTGTGGCTGATCCTCGCCGCCATCGTCACGATGTACATCGTGCTCGGCGTCCTGTACGAGAGTTACATCCACCCGATCACGATCCTCTCGACGCTGCCCTCGGCCGGGGTGGGCGCACTGCTCGCGCTGCTCGTGTCGCGCACCGACCTCGGCGTGATCGGCATCATCGGCATCATCCTGCTGATCGGCATCGTCAAGAAGAACGCGATCATGATGATCGACTTCGCGCTCGACGCCGAGCGCCGGGAGGGCAAGCCGCCGCGCGAGGCGATCTTCCAGGCCTGCCTGCTGCGGTTCCGGCCGATCCTGATGACCACGATGGCGGCGCTGCTCAGCGCGCTGCCGCTGATGCTCGGCACCGGTGTCGGGTCGGAGCTGCGCCACCCGCTCGGCATCACGATGGTCGGCGGATTGATCGTGAGCCAGGTGCTCACGCTGTTCACGACGCCGGTGATCTATCTCGCGTTCGATCGGCTCGCCCGCCGCATGGGTGAAGCGGGCGAGCGCCGCGTCGAGGGCGACGCGTACCAGGGCGACCCGCGGTGAGCCTCTCCGAGCCCTTCGTCCGGCGGCCGGTCGCGACCACCCTGCTCACCGCCGGCCTCGCGCTCGCCGGGGCGGTGGCGTTCAACCTGCTGCCGGTCGCGCCGCTGCCGCAGATCGACTTTCCCACGATCTCGGTGCAGGCGTCGCTGCCGGGCGCGAGCCCCGAGACGATGGCCGCCACGGTCGCGACGCCGCTCGAGCGCTCGCTCGGGCTGATCGCCGGCGTGACCGAGATGAGCTCGTCCTCCACGCTCGGCAACACCCGCATCACGCTCCAGTTCGACTTGAGCCGCGACATCGACGGCGCCGCGCGCGACGTGCAGGCCGCGATCAACGCCGCGCGCGCCCTGCTGCCGACCGGGCTGCCGAGCAACCCGACTTACCGCAAGGTGAACCCGGCCGATGCGCCGATCATGATCCTCGCGCTCACCTCCGATGCGCTCACGCGCGGCCAGATGTACGACGCCGCCTCGACCATCCTCGCGCAGAAGCTCTCGCAGGTGCAGGGCATCGGCCAGGTGACTATCGGCGGCTCCTCGCTCCCGGCGGTGCGCGTGGAGCTCAACCCGACCGCGCTCAACAAGTACGGCATCAGCCTCGATACCGTACGCGCCGCGATCGCGGCGACCAACGCCAACCGGCCGAAGGGCGTGGTCGAGGAGGGCGATCGCAACTGGCAGATCTACGCCAACGACCAGGCGACCACCGCCGCGGAGTACATGCCGATCATCGTCGCCTACCGCAACGGCGCGCCGGTGCGCATCGCCGACGTGGCCGAGGAGGTGGTCGACTCGGTGCAGGACTTGCGCAACGCCGGGCTGTCGAACGGCAAGCCGTCGGTGCTCGCGATCCTCTACCGCCAGCCCGGCGCCAACATCATCGAGACCACCGATCGGGTGCGCGCCGTGCTGCCGCAGCTGCGGGCGTCGATCCCGAGCGCGATCAACCTCGACGTGGTGCTCGAGCGCACCAGCACGATCCGCGCGTCGCTGCACGACGTCGAGCGCACGCTGCTGGTCTCGATCGGGCTGGTGGTGCTGGTCGTGTTCCTGTTCCTGCGCAACGTGCGCGCGACGATCATTCCGGCGGTGGCGGTTCCCGTGTCGCTCGTTTCCACGTTCGGCGCGATGTACCTGTGCGGCTACACCCTGGACAACCTGTCGCTCATGGCGCTCATCATCGCCACCGGCTTCGTGGTCGACGACGCGATCGTGGTGCTCGAGAACGTGTCGCGCCACATCGAGGGCGGCATGACGCCGATGCGGGCGGCGCTCGTGGGCGCGCACGAAGTGGGGTTCACGGTGCTGTCGATGAGCCTCTCGCTGGTCGCGGTGTTCATCCCGATTCTGCTCATGGGCGGCATCGTCGGGCGGCTGTTCCGCGAGTTCGCCGTGACGCTGTCGGTGGCGATCGGCGTGTCGCTGCTGGTGTCGCTCACGACCACGCCGATGATGTGCTCGCGCCTGCTGCGCAAGCGCCCGCCCGAAGCGGGCGGGCGGCTGTATCGCGCGAGCGAGCGGGCATTCGAATGGGTCTTGCGCCGCTACGAGGTGAGCCTCAAGTGGGCACTCGCGCATGCGCGGTTCATGATGATCTTGCTCGCCGCCACGGTGGCGCTGAACATCTACCTCTACATCATCGTTCCCAAGGGCTTCTTCCCGCAGCAGGACACCGGGCGCCTCGTCGGCTCGATCCAGGCCGACCAGGCGATCTCGTTCCAGGCGATGCGCCAGAAGCTCACCGACTTCCAGGACATCATCGTCACCGATCCGGCGGTGGCGAGCGTGGTTGGGTTCACCGGCGGCGGGCAGCGCAACAGCGGGTTCATGTTCATTGCGCTGAAGCCCCTGAACGAGCGCAAGGTCTCCTCCGAGCAGGTGATCGCGCGGCTGCGCGAGAAGCTCGCCAAGGAGCCGGGCGCGAACCTGTACTTGCAGGCGGTGCAGGACATTCGCACCGGCGGCCGCCAGAGCAACGCGCAATACCAGTACACGCTGCAGGCCGACGAGCTGCAGGATCTGCGGACCTGGGCGCCGCGACTGCAGCAGGCGCTGCAGCAGGCGCCGGGGCTCGCCGACGTCAACACCGATCAGCAGGTGAAGGGCCTGCAGACCACGCTCGTCGTCGACCGCGACACCGCCGCGCGGTTCGGCATCACGCAGAAGATGATCGATTCGACGCTGAACGAGGCCTTCGGCCAGGCGCAGGTGTCGGTCATCTATTCGGCGCTCAACCAGTACCGGGTGGTGATGGAGGTCGCCCCGCGCTACTGGCAGGGGCCGGAGGCGCTGAAGGACGTCTATGTGGTGACCGCGACCGGGCAGCAGGTGCCGCTCTCGGCGTTCAGTCACTACGAGCCGACCAACACCGCGCTCGCCGTGAACCACACAGGTCAGTTCGTCTCCGCGACCCTGTCGTTCAACCTGCTGCCCGGAGTGTCCCTGTCCGATGCGGTGAGGACGATCGAGGACACGATGGTGCGTATCGGCGCGCCGGCGACGCTGCACGGCAAGTTCTACGGCACGGCGCGCGCCTACCAGGACTCGCTGCGCAACCAGCCGTGGCTGATCCTCGCGGCGCTGGTGAGCGTGTACATCGTGCTCGGCGTGCTCTACGAGAGCTACGTGCATCCGATCACGATCCTCTCCACGCTGCCCTCGGCCGGCGTCGGCGCGCTGCTCGCGCTGCTCGCCCGCGGCACCGAGTTCAGCATCATCGCCCTGATCGGCGTCATCCTGCTGATCGGGATCGTCAAGAAGAACGCGATCATGATGATCGACTTCGCGCTGCAGGCCGAGCGCGACGAAGGCAAGCCCCCGGAGCAGGCGATCCTGCAGTCGTGCCTGCTGCGGTTCCGGCCGATCATGATGACCACCATGGCGGCGCTGTTCGGCGCGATCCCGATCGCGATCGGCACCGGCGACGGCGCGGAGCTGCGCCGGCCGCTCGGGATCTCGATCGTGGGCGGCCTGGTGCTGAGTCAGCTCCTCACGCTGTACACGACGCCGGTCGTGTACCTGTACCTCGACCGCTTCCGGCTGTGGGCACAAGGGCGGCGCCGGCTGCGGCCGGACGCGGCAAGCGGTGCGCCGGCGCTCGGGCGTCTGGGCGAGTCATGAGCCGCGCGCCGCTCGGTCTCGCGATGGTCGCGGCGGCGAGCGCGACGCTCGCGGGGTGCGCGGTCGGGCCCGACTACGTGCGGCCGAGCGTCGACACCCCGCCGGCCTACAAAGAGGCCGGGGACTGGAAGCCGGCCGCGCCGCGCGACGACGCGAGCCGCGGCCAGTGGTGGGAGATCTTCGGCGACCCGCAGCTGAACGCGCTCGTCGAGCAGGTCGACATCTCGAATGCCAACATCGCCGCCGCGGAGGCGCAGTTCCGCGCCGCGCGGGCGGTCGTCGCGGAGGCGCGCGCGAACTACTTTCCCACCGTGAACGCCCCCGCGTCGGCGACCCGCAGCCGGTCGCCGAGCCTGCCGAACCAAGTCGTTACCGCGCCCGGTCCGGTCGAGAACTACAGCGTCGCGCTGAGCGCGAGCTGGGAGCCGGACCTGTGGGGGCAGGTGCGCCGGCAAGTGGAGGCGAACGTCGCGACGGCGCAGGCGAGCGCCGCGACGCTGGCGTCGGCGCGCCTGTCGGCGCAGGCGACACTCGCGCAAGACTATCTCTTGCTGCGGGTGGTCGATGGCCAGAAGCAGCTCCTCGACGACACCGTTGCCGCCTACCAGCGGACGCTCGAGCTCACGCAGAACCGCTATGCCGCCGGCGTCGCCGCGAAGGCCGATGTGGTCCAGGCGGAGACCCAGGTGAAGAGCGCCCAGGCGCAGGCGATCGACATCGGCGTCCAGCGCGCCCAGCTCGAGCACGCCATCGCGGTCCTGATCGGCAAGCCCCCGTCCGAGTTCTCCATCCCGCCCGCGCCGCTCGTCGCGGTGCTCCCCGAGATCCCGGCGGGCGTGCCCTCGGCGCTGCTCGAGCGCCGCCCGGACGTCGCCACCGCGGAGCGCGCGATGGCCGCCGCCAACGCGCAAATCGGCGTCGCGATAGCCGCCTACTACCCGGCGCTTACGCTGTCGGCCGCCGACGGGTACCGGAGTTCGAGCTTCGCGTCGTGGCTCACCGCGCCGAGCCGGTTCTGGTCGCTCGGCGGCTCGCTCGCGCAGGTCGTCTTCGACGGCGGCCTGCGTCGTGCGCAGACCGCCCAAGCGCGCGCAGCTTACGACGCCGACGTCGCGACCTATCGGGAGACGGTGCTGAACGGCTTCCAGGAGGTCGAGGATAACCTCGCCGCGCTGCGCATCCTCGCGCTCGAAGCGGAGATCCAGGACGGGGCGGTGAAGTCGGCGCGCGAATCGGTCGTGCTCACGCTCAACCAGTACAAGGCGGGGATCGTGAGCTATCTGAACGTCGTCGCCGTCCAGACGGTGGCATTCAACAACGAGAGCACGGCGATGGGCATCCTCGGCCGGCGCTTCAACGCCGCGGTGCTGCTCGTGAAAGCGCTCGGCGGCGGATGGGACGCGTCCGAGATCCCCACGGCGGGCGCGCTCTAAAGCGCGTGGCAGCAAGGGGGCTCGAGGCGGCTCGTGCAGTGCACCATGCTAAACTGCGCGGGCCTTGACGGATAACAAAACGGCGGGATGCCCATGTACTCGACCCAATCGCTCGCGCAAGTCGACCCGGAGCTGTGGCAGGCGGTACGGGCCGAGATTCGCCGCCAGGAAGACCATATCGAGCTGATCGCCTCCGAGAACTACGCGAGCCCGGCGGTGCTCGCGGCACAGGGTTCGGTGCTCACCAACAAGTACGCGGAAGGCTATCCGGGCAAGCGCTACTACGGCGGGTGCGAATACGTCGATGTCGCCGAGATGCTCGCGATCGAACGCGCGCGCAAGCTGTTCCATGCCGAGTACGCGAACGTCCAGCCCCATTCCGGATCGCAGGCGAACCAGGCCGTCTACCACGCCGTGCTCAAGCCCGGCGACGTGATGCTCGGCATGTCGCTCGCGCACGGCGGCCACCTCACCCACGGCGCGACGGTCAATCTCTCGGGCAAGCTCTATCAGGCCTACCACTACGGCCTCGATGCGAACGAGGAGATCGACTACGACCAGGTCGAGCATCTCGCCAAAGGCCACAAGCCCAAGCTGATCGTCGCGGGCGCCTCCGCGTACTCGCTCGTGATCGACTGGAAGCGCTTTCGCAAGATCGCCGACCGCGTCGGCGCCTATCTGCTGGCCGACATCGCGCACTACGCCGGACTGATCGCGGCCGGCCTCTATCCGAGCCCGGTCGGCATCGCCGACTTCGTCACGAGCACCACCCACAAGACGCTGCGCGGCCCGCGCGGCGGCCTGGTCCTCGCCGCAAAAGAGCACGAGAAGCGCCTGAACGCCGCCGTCTTCCCGCAGCTCCAGGGCGGTCCGCTCATGCACGTGATCGCGGCCAAGGCGGTCGCGTTCAAGGAGGCGATGAGCAAGGAGTTCCAGCGCTATCAGGAGGAGGTCGTCAACAACGCCCGGGTGATGGCGAAGGTGCTCGCCGAGCGCGGGGCGCGCATCGTCTCCGGGCGCACCGAGTGCCACCTGTTTCTGGTCGACCTGCGGGCGAAGCACATCACCGGCAAGGACGCCGAGGCGGCGCTCGGGCGGGCGCTCATCACGGTCAACAAGAACGCGATCCCGAATGACCCGGAGAAGCCGTTCGTCACGAGCGGCATCCGGATCGGCACGCCGGCGATGACCACGCGCGGCTTCGAGGAGCTCGAGTCCGAGCAGGTCGCGAATCTGATCGCCGATCTGCTCGATGCGCCGCTCGACCCGCGCACCGTCGAGCGCGTGCACGAGCAGGTGCGCGCGCTCTGCCGCCGGTTTCCGGTGTATCCGGACGTCGTCCAGCAGGGCGCACCGGTCGAAGCCGCCGCGTGAGCGCGGCGCCCCGTGGGGCGACGGCAGACCTCGCGCCCCGATTGCTGCGCCGATGAAGTGCCCGTACTGCAAGTCCGAGGACACCGCCGTCATCGACACGCGCATGTCGGAGGACGGCGCGAGCGTGCGCCGGCGCCGCGAGTGCGAGCACTGCGGCAAGCGCTTCACCACCTATGAGCGGACCGAGCTCGGCATGCCGGCGGTGGTCAAGACGAGCGGCTACCGCACCGCCTACGACCGCGAGAAGATCCGCACCGGCTTCCTGCGCGCCTTGCACAAGCGGCCGGTGCCGACCCAGTACGTCGATGCGGCGATCGACCGCGTCGAGCAGAAGATCCTCGCCCGCGGCGAGCGCGAGATCAGCTCGCGCACCGTCGGCGAGATGGTGATGGCCGAGCTGAAGAAGATGGACCACGTCGCCTACATCCGCTTCGCCTCGGTGTACGAGGACTTCCAGCGGGTCGACGAGTTCCGCGAGAAAGTGCTCGAGCTGAAGCGTCCCGGGCGCAAGGCGCGCCGCGCCACGGCCGGCAAGCGCGCCGCGAGCTAGCGGCTGCGGGCCGGCGCGCTGCGCGCTTGAGCAGGGGAGCCCGCGGTCGGATAAGCTCGCACGCGAATCGCTGTCGATCCCGCTTTGGAGCCGTGGCCGCCCCGCCGTTTACCCCCGCCGATCGCGGATTTCTCGCGCGCGCGCTCGAGCTCGCGGCGCGCGGACTCTATACGACCACCCCCAATCCGCGCGTCGGCTGCGTGATCGTGAGCGCCGGCGCGATCGTGGGCGAGGGTTTCCACGAGCGCGCCGGCGCGCCGCACGCGGAGATCACTGCGCTCGCGAGCGCGGGCGGCCGCGCGGCCGGGGCGACGGTCTACGTCACCCTCGAGCCGTGCAGCCACCACGGGCGCACCCCGCCGTGCGTCGACGCCCTGATCGCCGCGCGGGTGAAGCGCGTCGTCGCGGCGATGGGCGACCCCAACCCGCGGGTCGCGGGCGCGGGGTTCGCCCGCCTGCGCGCGGCCGGCATCGAGGTCGCCGCAGGACTCCTCGAGCGCGAGGCGCGGGAGCTCAATGTCGGCTTCGTCGCGCGCATGACCCGCGGCCGGCCCTGGATGCGGATGAAGATTGCAGCGACGCTCGACGGCAAGACCGCCCTCGCGGACGGCCAAAGCCAGTGGCTCACGGGCGAGCTCGCGCGCGGCGACGGCCATCGCTGGCGGGCGCGCTCGTGCGCCGTGCTCACCGGGATCGGCACGGTGCGAGACGACGACCCGCGGCTCACCGTCCGCGCGGTCGAGACGTCGCGGCAGCCGCTGAAAGTGCTGGTGGATTCGCGGCTCGAAGTCCCGCTCGGGGCGCGCCTGCTCGACGGTGGCAACGTGCTGGTCGCGGCCGCGGTCGAGGACCGGCCGAAGATCGCCGCGCTCGCCGAGCGCGGCGCGGAGGTCGTCCTGCTGCCGAACCGCGAGCACAAAGTCGAGCTCGGCGATCTTGCGCGCGAGCTCGCGCGCCGCGAACTGAACGAGATCCACGTCGAGGCGGGTGTGAAACTGAACGGCTCACTGGTCGCCGCCGGCCTGGTCGACGAGTTCGTGATCTACCTCGCGCCGAGCCTGATCGGCGAGAGCGGCCGCGGGATGTTCAATCTGCCCCCGATCGACGCGCTCGACCAGCGGCTCGCGCTGCGCCTGCTCGACGTGCAGCGGGTCGGCGATGACCTGCGGATCGTGGCGCGGCCGGTCTAGCGGCTGCCCTGCAGGTCGCGCTCGGTCTCGGCGAACACCTGGCGCGTCTCCTCGATCGCCCAGTCGATCTCCGCGCGCGCGATCACGAGCGGCGGCGCAAAGCGCACCACGGTGCCGTGCGTGTCCTTCGAGAGGATGCCGTGCGCAAGCAGGCGCTCGACGAGGTCGCGCGCGCTCGCCTGCTGCGGGTCGACGTCGACCCCGATCAGCAGACCGCGCCCGCGCACCGCGCGAATCAGCGGGCTCCTGATCGACGCGAGCCCGGCGAGCAGACGTTCGCCGAGCACGGCGGCGCGCTCCGGCAGCCGCTCCTCGACGATCACCGCCAGCGTCTCGAGCGCGACCGCGGCGGCGAGCGGATTGCCGCCGAACGTGCTGCCGTGATCGCCGGGACGCAGCACCTGCATCACGTCTGCGCGCGCGAGGAAGGCCGAGACCGGCAGCATGCCCCCGCCGAGCGCCTTGCCGAGCACCAGGCCGTCGGGCTGCACGCCGTCGTGCTCGCACGCGAGCAGCTTGCCGGTGCGGCCGAGGCCGGTCTGGACCTCGTCGGCGATGAAGAGGACGTTGCGTTCGCGGCAGATCCGCGCGCACTCGGCGAGATAGCCCGGCGGCGGCACCACGATGCCGCGCTCGCCCTGCACCGGTTCGACCAGGAACGCCGCGGTACGCGGCGTGATCGCGCGCGCGAGCGCTGCCGCATCGCCGTACGGTACGAGCTTCGACCCGCCCGGGAAGGGGCCGAAGCCGTCGCGGTACTGCGGTTCCGACGAGAACGCGGTGATCGCGATCGAGCGCCCGTGGAAGTTGCCTTCGCAGGCGATGATCTCGGCGGTGCCGTCGGGCACGCCCTTCACCTGGTGCGCCCATTTGCGCGCCACCTTCAGCGCCGTCTCGACCGCCTCCAGCCCGGTGTTCACCGGCAGCGCCCGGTCCATCCCGGTGAGCTGGCAGAGGCGCTCGAGCAGGAACGGCAGCCGATCGTTGAAGTAGGCGCGCGAGGTCACGCTGAGCCGCCGCGCCTGATCGTTCAGCGCGCGCACGATGCGCGGATGGGCGTGGCCGAGGCTCACCGCCGAATACGCCGACATCATGTCGAGGTAGCGCCGGCCGGCTTGGTCCCAGACGTGCGCGCCTTCGCCGCGCACGAGGACCACCGGCAGCGGGTCGTAGTTCGCGGCGCTGTAGCGGCGCTCGGTCGCGATCGCCGAGCGGACCGCGTCGCCGCCGATCATCGCAGCGGCGAGTTCTTCGACCAGGCGCGAGGTCGCGCCGCCGCGGTCGAGATGCGGCTCGTATTCCACGATTTCGGCCGCGCACGGCGGGCACGACTGCGTCATCTCCGTGAGCGCCGCGACGAGCGCGGCGCCGCGCAGCCCGTGCGCGACCGGCGTCGTCACTGCCGGCGCATCGGCGGGATCGATCGCGTCGAGGTCGAGCGTGATGCCGTAGCCCACCGTCCCCGCGCGCACGCGCGCGAGCGCCTCGGCCAGCACTGGCGCCAGCCCGCGCCGCTCGATCTCCTGCATCGTGTACACCCGCACGCCGAGCGCGGCGAGCAGTGTGGCCTCCTCGGGCTCGAAGCTGCGCACGCCGACGACGCACACGTGCTCGGGCGCGAACGCGGTATCCCCGGCGCACAGCGCGTCGCCGCCGTGGCCGAGCAGGGCGGCGAGCGGCATGCCGTGCGGCCGGCCGGTGTGACTCGTCTGCGGCGTGTGCGCATCAAGGTGCGCGTCGATCCAGAGCAGCCCGATCGGGCCCGCTGCCTGGGCGACGCCGCGCCAGGTTCCCATGGCGCAGCTGTGATCGCCGCCCAGAACGAGCGGCAGGCCGCCCGCGCGCACCACGCCCGCGACCGCGCGCGCCAACCGCTCGCAAAACCGACCGACCGCCGCGAGCACCGGCTCGCCCGGCATCGGATCCGGAAAAAGCGTCTCGCCCCACGCGATCGGCACGCCGCGCGCGGCGAGATGCGCGTCCAAGCCCGCGAGCCGCAGCCGCGCCGGGCCGTCGCCGCAGGCGGGCTGGCCGGCGCCGAGCCCGCTCGCGGCGGCGATGATTTGCACCCGGCGACGCCCGGGGGCGTGCGGCAGGGGCTGCGGTGCAGCAACGAAGAGGTCACGGGCGTACATGCACAGTTAGAGTGCAAAGGTCGTACCCGCGTTCGGGCGCGGAGCGGCATACGTCACGAAACCCGCCGCTTACTGTGCAAACCCTTGTGGCGAGAACGGAATTTTCCCGCCGGAGGGCGATCCCGGCGCCATAAGGCGCGGGCCGGCGCGATCCCGGCGCAGCAAGGCGCCGGCGGGCGCGAACACCCGGCGCAATAAGGCGCAGGCGGGCGCCAACACCCGGTGCCCACGACACTGGCAATCCGGCACGCCGACGCTGCGACAGCGCTTCGGTCTGGGGCGTAGCTGCGCTACCCTGCGGTCGCTTGCCGCGCAACGCCATGGGTTGACGCGCAGCGTTACCCGTCGGTTGGCACAGCCATGAAATCCATCGCCGAGTATCAAAGCCTGATTCAGCGCCTGGAGGGGTTCGCGGCGCGGTCGCCGCGGCGCTACCTGCTGCAAGTCGGCGGGCTGGCGGCGCTCGGCGTCGGCTTCGTCGCCGCGGCGCTGCTCGCGGTGCTCGCCGCGCTCGCCGGGGTGGCGGCGGTGATCTTCGTCTCGAAGAAGCTGGTGCTGATCAAGATCGCCTGGATTCCGCTCGCGCTCGCGTACCTGATCCTGCGGGCGATGTGGGTGCGCATCCCGCCGCCGGAGGGACGCGCCCTCGCCCGGCGCGAGGCGCCGCGGCTCTTCGCCCAGATCGAGCGGGTGCGCCGGCGGCTCGGGGCGCAGAGGATCCACCGCGTGGTGATCACGCCGGACTTCAACGCCGCGGTGGCGCAAGTACCGCGCCTCGGGCTGCTCGGGTGGCCGCAGAACCATCTCGTCGTCGGCCTGCCGCTGATGGCGAGCCTCACAGTCGCGGAGTTCCGCGCCGTCCTCGCGCACGAATTCGGACACCTCTCGCATCATCACGCGCGCTTCGGCAACTGGATCTACCGCATCCGGCTGACGTGGCATCGCCTGCTCGCGATCCTCGAGCAGGAGGGCAGCGTCGCCACCAAGCTATTCGCGCGCTTCTTCGAGTGGTACACGCCGTATTTCAACGCCTACAGCTTCGTCCTCGCGCGCGCGAACGAGTACGAGGCCGACCGGGCCTCGGCACGCATCGCCGGCCGGGCGGCGGCGGGCAGCGCACTCGTTGCGGTGCACGCCAAGGCCGCCTACCTGGACGCGCATTACTGGGAGCAGCTCTGGGCCGGGGTGCGCGACCGCGCCGAGCCGCCGCGCGCGCCGTACTCGGAGCTGCTCGCACGATGCAAGAGCGTCCCCCGGGATCTCGGCAAGGCGTTTGCGAAGGTAGCGCTCGATGCCCCGTCGGACCTGAACGACACCCATCCTTCGCTCGCCGACCGCCTGCGGGCGCTCGGGGTCCCGGCGCGGACCCGATTCGAGATCGAACGGTCGGCGGCCGAGCATCTGCTCGGCGATGCCCTCGCCCGACTCGCCGCCGAGCAGGACCGCGCGTGGCGCGAGCAGATGGCGCCGGCGTGGCGCGAGCGCCACGAAGCGGTGGCGGCGCAATGCGAGCGCTTCGCGGAACTCGAGCGGGAGGCCGCCGCTGGCGCCCTCGCGCCCGCCACGGCGTGCGAGCGGGCCCGCTTGGCCGAAGCGCTCGACGGCCGCTACGCCGCGCTGCCGCTGTACCGGCAGATCGTCGAGCACCACCCGCAGTACGCGCCCGCGATCTATGCCTTGGGCCGGCTGCTCGTTCAGGGCGGCGATGCGCAAGGGGTCATGCTCGTCGAGCGGGCGATGCAGGGTGACGCCGCCGCCGAGCAGGCCGGGGCGGAGCTCTTGTTCGACTTCTGTCGGGGCCGCAAGGACCTCGCCGGGATGGACCGCTGGCACGAGCGGCTGAACGCGATTGCCGAGCGACGCGCGGCGGCGCGCGCCGAGCTGACGCAGTTCCGGCCGAAGGACGCACTCCTGCCGCACGGCCTGAGCGAGCCCACGCTCGCCCGGCTGGTCGAGGCGATCGCCGCACAGCCCCTGGTCAAGCGGGCCTGGCTCGTGCGCAAGCACGGCCGGCGCATGCCGCAGATGCCCGGGTATCTGCTCCTGGTCGAACTCGGCTGGAGCTTCCGGCTCGCGCTCGGCAACGCCCGCTCGGCCGTGATTCAAGCGTTGCTCGACCAGTTCGCCGCCGACCAGGACAGCTTCGTCGTCATCCGCGACGCCGCCGAATCGCGGCGCTTGCGCCGGCGCATCGAGACGGTTGCCGACGCGCTCGTCTTTCGCCGCGCCTGATCGGGCGGCCGGTACGCGCCGGCCGCGTCGGTTTTGCGCGGCTTGCCGCTGCGGTGTACGCTCGCGCGGTTTCGAGACGCGCCATGTTCACTGGGATCATCGCCGCAGTCGGTCGCATCGAGCGCGTCGCACCGCGCGCGCAGGGCCGGCGCCTTGCGATCGACGCGGACCGCCTCGACCTGAGCGACGTCGCGATCGGTGATTCGATCGCCGTCAACGGCTGCTGCCTGACAGTGATCGCCCTGCGCGGCGTCGGATTCGAGGTCGATGTCTCCCAGGCGACGATCGATAGCACGGTGGGGCTGGATGCGCCGGGGGCGGTGAACCTGGAGAAGTCGCTGCGTCTCGCCGACCGGCTCGACGGCCATCTCGTCTCGGGCCACGTCGATGGCGTGGGCGCGGTCGTCGCGTTCGACCCGGTCGGGGAGAGTACTCGACTGGTGGTCGCCGCGCCCCGCGGGCTCGCGCGCTACCTCGCGCGCAAGGGGTCGATCGCCGTACAAGGTGTGAGCCTCACGATCAATCGCGTGGACGGCGCGGAATTCGAGGCGAATCTCATCCCGCACACGCTTGCGGCGACTACGCTCGGGCAGCTGCGGCCCGGCGCCAAGGTCAACCTCGAAGTCGACCTCCTCGCGCGCTACGTCGAGCGGATGCTTGGGGCGTCCTAAGTCGTCCCGTCGTATGGCGGTGCACACTACACAAAATAGCAGGCTATCTTTGAAAATAGCGCGTAGGCGTGTGTTATGCGGAGCGCGTGGACCTTCGAGGGGGTACGTCGGGATTAATTGTCCGGTTACCGGTCATGGCCGCGAACGGCGATCCGTTATGGCGAGCAATTGCGCAGCAGACTGCCGCTGAGGAGCGGCGGCGGATGTCGTGGTCAGGCTGTATGCGGCCGGCAACCGATCGCAACGCCTGCAACCCGGCGTTCTCGATGCGCGGGGAAATCGGCGACGATCGACCGACCGAGCGAGCCTCGATCCCGCTTCGGGGCGGGAGCGTTGGCGATACGCTACTGCGAAGAGCTTCCGAGGACGGCCCGGATGAACGGCTGGACTTGGCCGATTTGTCGAACGGTAATCGCCACCAGGTTTTCCGCACAGGCGTCGATGCGAGTCGTGCCGCAAATGCCGACGTATTGTGTCAGGTAAACCTGACCGATGCCGCCGGTGAAGGCTTTCATGGTCCAGGTGACGGAGTACGCGGTGGAATGTCCTTCATTCGCCTGTGAGGGATCCACCGTGATGAGGCGCAGTTGGATAGCGCTGTCTCGCTCGTCCGCCACCAGGCGCATGCCGGCCGACTGGCGAATCTTTTCCCTGACCCGATGCGCAAGCCGCTGACCGGCGGCATCGGGCGTGGTCGTCACGACGGCTACCGTGGCCTGTTGCGTTGACGCAGCGGTGCCTGACCAAACGGTTAGCGAAATTGCCACGCTGAGAACCCACGCCATGAGCCTGCCCATGATTACGCCCACCTCGCCTCGAAGCCTGAACCCGGATGCATCTACGCCATGCCAAAGTAGCATTGCGGGACGCTTGCAATCGTCAACATTGATGACGCGCTCAGGTCGTGTCGGGAAAGTGTCAACGAGCTGACAAACCCGCTCGAGCCCATCGTCTCCACTCAAGCACGAGCTGCTCGAGGAAACCCCCGTCTGGAGGGGGCGCGTCGGCGAAGCCCAGGCCTCGATATGGACGCCGGCGAGGCGTCGGGGGTGCTGCGGTCGGCCGCCGCCAATGCCGTCAGCGCGCTCGCCTTCGCGGACCGGCTGGACTCGGACGTTGGGCCGATCGTGAGTGAGCGAGCCTGGGATGCGAGAGGAGTGACCGGTGACGCTGGTCTCGGTGAGTGTAGGACTCCCGCGCGAAGTCGACTGGCACGGGCGCTCGGTCCGCACCTGGAAGCGCCCGATGGCGGGCCGGGTGCGGGTGACCGCGTTCAAACTCGATGGTCACCAACAGTCCGACCCCGCGGTCCACCAGGCCGTCTACGGCTATCCCGTCGAGCACTATGCGTACTGGGGTCGAGAGCTTCCCGGGATGGATCTCCCCCCGTGGGCGTTCGGAGAGAACTTCACCGCCGAGGGGCTGCTCGAACCCGATGTACGGGTCGGCGACTGGTGACGAAGAGCGTCATCCCGTTGCTGTGAGGGCGAACAGTTTTCAAGTCGGCACCGACGCCGCCTGAGCGGTTCGCCGAATCACGGCCGTCTACGCCTCGACCCTCCACCTGTCCGGCTAGCGTCACGGACGCAGCCACCATCGGCGTCGCGCTCATCGGCGCGACGTTCTACCTCTTCTACCGACACCCCGCCGCTCTCCGTGGCGCGTTACGTCGAGCGGATGATCCGCGCATCCTAGTACGTCCAATCCTCGTCCCGGTGCCGCTCAGGTAGGCCTTCGGCTACGCGCTTCGCCGCCGCGCATCGTCCGCGGCGGTGCCGGGGGCGAATTCGTGCAGATGATGGTGCGCCTCCTCCGCCGACTCGTAGATGTGCGGCGCGAGCCCGCGTTCCGCGAGCGCGTTGCCGAGCTTCATCCGCAGGAAATTGGAGGTCGTGTAGCGCGTCACGCCCCAGTAGTAGCGCTCGACCACGCCCCGCACCATCTCGGTCCAGGCGTCGACGAGCTCGGGCACGATGGAGAAATGGTCGTAGTTGACGATCGCGTAGACCTTCTTTCCCAACGGCAGCAGCTTGTTGTCGACCGCGGCCGCTACGTCCTCGATGTCGTGCCGCGTCCGGATGGCTAGGCGCTCGAAGTTGATGAAGAAGAGGTTCTGCTCGGCGTCGTACGCGAGCCGCCGGTCGAGCGGGAGGGCGAGCATGCGTTCACGCAGGGCCATGGTGCCATCGCCGAAGACCGCGGGATCCATCTCGCGCGGCGCGCCGTTGATGGCCGGGCGGAAATCCATCTGCGCGAGGATATCGCGCTCGAGCTCGACGCCCGGCGCGATCTCGACCAGCTCGAGCCCCTGTTCGCCGAGCCGGAACACGCAGCGCTCGGTGATGTAGGTTACCGGCTGACGGCGCTTCCATGCGTACGCGCCCGAGAACGTACGGTGCTCGACTTCGGACACGAACTTGCGGGCCTTGCCCTCCTGCAGGATCGCGAGCCTCCCGCCGCTCACGCCGACGACCAGGTGTCCGGCGGTGAACGTGCCGACGAAGACGACGGACTTCGCGTTCTGGCTGATATTGATGAAGCCGCCGGCGCCGGCGAGCCGCGGGCCGAATTTGGACACGTTGAGATTGCCCTCGCGGTCGGCCTGCGCGAGTCCGAGGAACGCGACGTCGAGCCCGCCGCCGTCGTAGAAATCGAACTGGTAGGGCTGATCGATGATCGCCTGCGTGTTGGTCGCCGCGCCGAAGTTGAGGCCGCCAGCCGGAATGCCGCCGATGACGCCGGGCTCGGCGGTCATCGTCAGCAGGTCGATGACGCCTTCCTCGGCGGCGACGCTCGCGACGCCCTCGGGCATGCCGATGCCGAGGTTGACGACGCTGTTCGGCTTGAGCTCGAGCGCGGCGCGTCGGGCGATGACCTTGCGCTCCGACATCCCCATCGCGGGAATCGTCGAGGTCGGCACGCGGATCTCGCCGGCGAACGCCGGGCTGTAGGCCTCGACGAACGTCTGCATGTGGTATTCGGGCTTTTCCGCGACCACCACGCAATCGACGAGAATCCCGGGGACCTTGACCTGGCGCGGGTTCAGGGTGCCGCGCTCGGCGATCCGCTCGACCTGCACGATGACGACGCCCCCCGAATTGCGCGCGGCCATCGCGATCGCCAGCGCTTCGAGCGTCAGCGCCTCGCGCTCCATCGTGATGTTGCCGTCGGGATCGGCGGTGGTCCCTCGAATCACGCCGATGTTGATCGGAAACGCCCGATAGAAGAGGTATTCGTCGCTGCCCACCGGCATCAGCGTGACCAGTTCCTCCTGCGTCGCCCCGTTCATCTTGCCCCCGCCGAAGCGCGGGTCGACGAACGTGCCGAGGCCGACCCGCGACAGGTGACCGGGCTTGCCGGCGGCGATGTCGCGGAACAGATGCGTGATCACGCCCTGCGGCAGGTTGTAGGCCTCGATCAGATTGCCGACCGCCAGCGCCTGCAGCTTGGGCACCAGGCCCCAGTGCCCGCCGACGACGCGCTTCACCAGCCCTTTGTGGCCCAGATGATTGAGGCCGCGCTCCCTGCCGTCGCCCTGGCCGGCGGCGTAGACGAGCGTGAGATCGCGCGGGCTGCCGATGCCGTTCGGGGCCTCCTTCGCCGACTCGACAAAGCGCTGCTCGAGGGCGACCGCGATGTTCTCGGCAAAACCGATGCCGACGAAGCCGCTGGTGGCGACCGTGTCCCGGTCGCGGATCAGCGCGACGGCCTCGCGCGCGGTGACCACCTTGCCGTGCTCGAACGTTTGCAGCGCGGCGAGCACGTCGCTGACGTTGGTTGCGTTCATGCCATGCTCCTCGAGAACCGCTGCGACACCTCGTGCGGAACGATCAATACGGCCAGACCGGGTCGGTCGCGAGTCGACGCATGTCGTCCGGGATCGGGGTCGCCTTGAGGCGACGGTATTTCTGGACGATGCGATCGTAGCTGCCGTCGGCCTGCATCGATGCGAACGCATTTTCCCACTTGACGGCCTCGGCGTCGGGCAGGCTCTTCGAGGCTGCGAGATAGATGTCGCTCGCGCGCACGATCGTGCCGAAGTTGAGCGTGGCGGGATCGCCTTCCACCTCTTGCATTGCGTAGATCACCATTAGCCGCGGGGCGAGCCAGGCGTCGATGCGCCGCTCCTTGATCTTCTTCGCGTTCAGCCATTCCTCGGGCGAAGCCTCGATCCGCGTGAAGCCCTTCTCGCGCAACAGCGCCTCGGCGCCGGAGCGCAGCAGCACGCCGGTCGGCCGGTCCTTCACCTTGTCGAGACCGGAGACGTCCACGCCCTGCCCGCCGACCAGCACCAGGTCGTCGGTCACGATCTTCGCGAGCCAGCGGTACTTGTCCTCGCGCTCCGGCGAGCGCGTGAGCGAAAGGATGCCAACGTTGGGCTCGGTCATCGCAATCTGCTGCGCGCGCGCCCACGGCATGTATTCGATCGTGCCCGAGTGGCCGACGCGGCGCGCCATCTCCGCGACCACTTCTTGCACCAGGCCCTGCCCGGGTCCGGGAAACTCGGCCACCGTCGCGGGCGGGACCTGGAACGTGTACGGCGGGAGCTCGGCGGTGATCAGCCGCAACTCGTCCGCCCAGGCGGGCGCGGCAGCGGCGATCGCACCGACGAGTAAGGCGAGACGGCGCATGGCGATCCCCTCAAAAGGTGCCGAGCACCGCGTTCAGGACGATCACCAGGATGCCGGCGAGCGTCGTGCCGATCGAGCCCACGACGAACAGGTCGAAGTACGACTCGCGGTGCGTGAGGGCGCAGATCGACAGTAGGGTGATCACCGCACCGTTGTGCGGCAGGATGTCCATGCCGCCGGAAGCGAGTGCCGCGACGCGGTGCATGATCTGTGGGCTGACCCCCGCCACCTGGGCGGCGTGCGCGTAGTAGTCGCCGAGCGCCCCGAGCGCGAGGCTCAAGCCGCCGGAGGCCGACCCCGTCATCCCGGCCAGCACATTGACGACGACGAACAGCGACACGACCGGATCGGCGAACAGGCCCTTGAGCGCCTCGCGCACGGTGATGAAGGCGGCGAGAGATGCGATCACCGCGCCATACGCCACCTCGGAGGCCACATTCATGATCGGCAGGAACGAGCCCACGGTCCCCTTGTTGAGCGTGTCGATCAGCCGCGCGAAGCGATGCCGGTTGAGGACCGCTACCACGATGCACGCAACCACCATGGCGAGGATGATCGACCACAGGCCGGCCACCGCCGAGAGCGGCGTGTTCTTGAACTTCGGCGTGGCGAGGTACGACGTGTCCATCGCCGGAATGACGTAGGTGGTGAACACGAAATTGAGCGAGATCACCAGGACGATCGGGAGCAGCGCCACCCAGAAGTTGGGCAGGCTGCCTTCGATCACCGGAATGGGTTCCTCCTTGTGCGCACCGTAGCCTTCGCCGCCGGTCATCGCGGACGCGGCGCGCCGGTTGAGCCACAGCATCCCGAAGCCGAACATGAACAGCGCCGCGATGATGCCGAGGCCCGGCGCGGCGAATGGCGTCGTGCCGAAGAACGGCATCGGGATGGCGTTCTGGATCGCCGGCGTTCCCGGCAGCGCGGTCATGGTGAACGTGAACGACCCAAGCCCGATCGCCGCCGGGATGAAGCGCTTCGGCACGTCGGCCTCGCGGAACATCGAGATCGCGATCGGATAGACGGAGAACGCGACCACGAACAGCGACACGCCGCCGTAGGTGAGGATCGCGCACGCGAGCACGATGGCGAGGATTGCGCGCTTCTTGCCGGTCCACGTGACGACTTGGTGGGCGATCGCGCGCGCGCAGCCGGAGTCGTCCATCAGCTTGCCGAAGATCGCGCCCAGCATGAACAGCGGGAAGAACTTGGCGAGATAGTTGCCGAGCGCCGGCATGAACGTCTGCGTGTACGTCGCGAGCAGCGGCGCCTCGCCCCAACTGAACAGCAGCGCCACCCCGGCGCACACCGGGGCGATCATGATCACGTTCCAGCCGCGGTAGGCGAGGAAGATCAGCAACCCGAGCGAAACGACGACGCCGACGATGCCCACCATGGCGAGTGCCTCCTTTCAGATTGGCGCTTGTTCTTGCGGCGCGTTCGCGGCGACGTCGCGTTCAGTCGATGGCCCGCATCATCCTGCGAACGCCGGCGATTGTCACCCACACCGCTCCCGGCGCGGACCCCCGCCGGCCGCTCACCGCGAGCGGTAGATGCCGCGCCGCCTGCGGATCACCGCTACTTCCCGATATTGGCAAGCGCACTCCGCAGCGGTGCGCTGGAGATCGTGATCGACCCGCCGAGCGGGTCGTTCAACTCCTCGATCAGAAAGACCGCGGTCGAGACCGACAGCGCGCCGACGACCAGCGCCCCGAGTGCGACG
>Ga0187846_10000639_pt1 | contig 19770 bp, 19 predicted proteins | sample TC_taG_FD_161473 | JGI IMG/M metagenome (GOLD analysis project Ga0187846, IMG submission 161473) | Biofilm microbial communities from the roof of an iron ore cave, State of Minas Gerais, Brazil - TC_06 Biofilm (v2) | ecosystem: Environmental > Terrestrial > Deep subsurface > Cave > Wall biofilm...
GGCCCGGCTCGGTGACGATGACGATTTCGCCTTCCTTGAAACGCGGCGCGTAGTTATGGGCTTCCCTCGCCAGGGACGCCTGAAGGTGGCTCCTGTGGGCTTCCTCCTTTGAGGCTCGCGCAAACATAATGCCGTGGTCATCGAGCGCGGCGGCGAAAGCCTCACGGTCGCCGGTCCTCACGGAATGGCGAGAATTGGCCTCAAGCATGTTGTCGAAATGATGTTCGTTCCCGGCTCGCCGGTAGAGGCTCCACACGTCGCCGGCGACGCCGCGCAAGTCTTCCGTGCGGTGATCGGAAGTAGAGGTCTTCGCGGCCTCCTCGAAAAGCGTCCAGGCCTGGCGCTCCGGCTGCGGCGGCAGGATCGGCCAGTGTTTTTCATTCCAGGCGCGTTGGGCTTCCTCGCGCTTTTGCTCGTAGGCTTCCTGCCGCTCCTGCCTCTGGTGCTGCTGAAATAGCTTCATCGCGGCCTGGGCCGCCGTCACATCCATCAGCGGAGCGCGGTCGATATCCTTCAAGCGTTCCTCGCGTTCGGCGGCGTGGGCGCCAGTCGTGGCCGCCGTAAGCTGAAATACGCTGCCGTACTGGTTGACGACGACAAGCTCCCCCGCGCGGTATTTGTTGTAACTCTCAATATCGCGTTCCTTCTTGCCTTGGTTGTCGAGAGGCTGCCCCCCCGCCCGTGTTTCCCTGAGTTTCTGCCTTTCCCATCTGTTAAGCCGCTCCTCGTCGCGTTCCGACATTTCGGACAGGATCAGGCCCCGGTCTTCGATAGCTGCCGCGAGGTCCGGGCCGGTTTTCGTGAGGCCGAAGGCGAGGCGGACACCGGCGGCGGCGGCTCCGATGGGCTGCCGCATCTGCCATTCCTCTTGCCGGTGCTGCCATTCCGCGCGGCGGTGTTCCCGTAAATCTTCCATCACGGCTTGCGCGTCGGTGACGGAAAGCAACGGGGCGCGGTCGATGCCCTTCAGGTATTCCGGCAGTTCGTCGCGGCTGAGGCCGGTGTTGCGCGGGGTGAGGGTATAGACGCTGCCAAAGGGCGTCACCACGGCAAGGCCGCCCGCCGCGTGTTCAAGCCGCGCGTCCTTCTGAATATCGTCATCGATAACGCGGCTCAGAATAAAGCCCCGGTCTTCAAGCGCGTTCCCGAAACTCTGCGGACCGGGGGTGAGGCTGCGGGCAAGGCGGATTTCCGCTTGCGTCCTGCCGAGCTGTGGCGCTCGTTCTCTCGCCGGTTCCGGCCTTTCTTCCGCCGTCTGCCCCGCCCGTGTTTTCTCTTTTTCGTATTTCTGCTCCGGCGCGGCGAATGTTCCGCGCATCGTCAGTATTTTTCCGGCTTCAAAAGCCTCGCTGAGATATTCCCGCTCCTCCGCTTGCCGCGTGGGTGAGGGGATTTCGCGCTCCGCCTCGAAGCTGACCGGCTCCACGAATTGCCGCTCCCGTTCCTCCTTCTGGATCGCGGCGTCGTGGCGGTCGCGGTCGGCTTCAAGGGCTGCTATCTTCCGGTCCTGCTGCATCTGCTTCGCCTGGCGGATGTCGGGCAGGGCCTCCCGGTCCACCTCGCGCATGAACTCGTTAAGCTGCTTCGTGGTGACGCCTTCCAAACGCCGGACGAGGCTATGCTCGTTTCCGGCAGGATCGATAATCATCAGCGTGTATTGGCCGCCTGTCTTCTTGTCGCCCCTGGCGACAATGTAACCGTGGCATTCGAGCGCGGCCTTGAAAGCCGGGCCGTTCTCGCTCTGCTGCTGAAGCCCGGTCGCTTCCGCCGTAACGTCGGCAAGGCTGATTTCCGCTTTGTGCATCGTGCCGAGCTGGGGCGCTGGCTCCCGCGTCGGTTCCGGCCTTTGTTCTTCCTGCCGCCCCGCCCGTGTTTCCTCTTTTTCGTGTTTGTAAGCGGCGGCGGGTTGTATCTCGCGGTCCTCCGCTGCAATGAATTTCTCTTGAACCTTTTCCTGTTCGATGGCGGCGTTGATAACGGCTTCTTCCCATTTCTGGCTGTAGCGGTCGCGTTCCGCTTCGAGCGCCGCTATCTTCCGGTCCTGCTGCATCTGCTTCGCCTGGCGGATGCCGGGCAGGGCCTCCCGGTCAACGCCGCGCATGAACTCTTTAAGCTGTTGCGTGGTGACGCCTTTCAGACGCTTGGCGAGGCTGTGCTGGCCTCCCGCAGGATCGATAATCATCAGCGTCAATTCGCCGCCCGTCTTCCTGTCGCCCCTGGCGACAATGTAACCGTGGTATTCGAGCGCGGCGGCGAAAGCCGGGCCGTTCTCGCTCTGCTGCTGAAGCCCGGTCGCTTCCGCCGTAACGTCGGCAATGGCGATGCCGGATTTCATGGCCTGGTAGCTCTCCCATCTCTTCGGGGAGCGTTCGGGGCGGGGGCCTTCGCGGTCTTTATCGAAGGGGCTGATGGTGCGCTCCCATCCGAACTCCTCACAAATCTGGCGCGAGGCGGCGTGGCATTTTGGGGCGTCCCAATTATCCGGTATCGCCCTGCCGGTTTCCAGATCGATCCGTAATTCAATCAGATGCCGGTGTTTCCTGCCGTCCGCCTTCTCCTGCTCGATCACGAAATAAACCTCGCCCTTAAGGCCGCGTTTCTTCTCGATGATCTGGAGCATCCGCTCCCATTGCTCCTCAGTCGGCTCCTTGCCGGGATGAGGGCTGATGTCGAAAATCGCCATGAAGTTTTGCCAACGGGCGTCGTCGGGACGCGCGGCGTCGGCGAGCATCTGCATCTCGCGCATCATGCCGCCGATGTTGTCCGCCGTCAGGCCCTTTGAAGCGACGATCTCCGTGCGGACGTTCTCTTTGGTGTCTCCGAAATGCCGCTCCCACCAGTCTATGCAACGGTAGGACGCGCCATTGGTGATTACACCATCGTTTGACAAGGGAGGTTTACATTCCCAACGCGATGATCGCCTGAGCGATCAGGGCGCTGGCCTCCTTTCCGGCGGCGTCCATCTCTGCGGAGTCCGCGATGCCCTTGAAACGGGCCTCGCGGAGGAGCTGGTAGATGTTGACTCCGAGGCGGTTGATTTCCGCGAGGAGCTTCTCGACCAGCTTTCTGTCCGGCGTGAGGCAGTGCACGGGCTGCGTGGTTGGGCAGGCGCATCCGAGGAACCGCATATATGAGCCAAAGGTAAGGCCAGCGGCCTTAGCGTTGGCGTTCATTTCGGCGCGTTCCTCGCGGGTACTGCGAAACCAGTTCATCACGCCGCGCAGGCGCTTTTCGCTGCCGTTGCGCTTGCGCTTTTTCCCTGCTGTGGCCTGGCTGCTGTGACTATTGCTCATGGCATACCTCCGTGTGGTGTTCGACGGGGAAGGGTCCCAGGCGAGGGGGCGAAGCCCTCTCCCTGGTAGGGGTCCAGGCGGGCGAAGCCCCCGGCAAGCGGGTTGGCAATACCGGGCATCCGATAGGATGCGCGGTCTTGACAACCCACAGCTTGTCCGCCTGTCTACATAGTGCCTCCGTAGAAACGCGAAAACGGAATCACGGGCGGCGAGTCGGACGCAAATAAAATTTCGGATTCGGCTGCGGAATGATCGCCCGTCGTTCCGCTCGCGCAATGATCGGACTGCATGGAACGAGAAAACCGGGATGCTTCGCATTCCGGTTTTCGGACACCCGCCCGCGAAAAATTTACGGCGAACGACGCGGCAAGCCGCGTCGTCAGAAACACGGGGCGGGGCAGTAGGAGAAAGGAAGGGAGGCTCAACCTATGACGGCCAAAAGGGGGAACACTGGCCGGGGGGCTGAAGGGGCTAGAGAACCGCGCTGTTGAAACTCGGTCCAGAGGCGTCACGCCTCTATATTACCATATTAAATCGAGGCTGAGTGAATATGACTATTTAGGGCTTCGGCGTTCCAAGTTGAGCACGGCGACCAGGTTTAAGGCCGGATCGAGGGATCAGTTTCTTTAGATGTGCGATGTCCGTTTCGCGGATGTAAAACTGGTCTGAAGCGGGGTCTTTAATGACGTCAAGTGGTTTCTCGGTCGGCGCTGTTCCGTGGGCGGTCCAAAGCCAGATGGTGTGATGATCTACGCCGAGTGATTGGCCTGCTTTGGTTATTCCGATATAGCCGGTTTTGTCGCGTGTTGCGCCAATGGTCACGGGTCCGGCTGGTCCGGCTGGTTTGCCATTCTGCCATTTAATAAAGCGGTTTGCCGCTCTCTCGACGCTTTCTTCACTGACGTAGTATCTGTTGGCAAGCGCAAGATGGTAGCCCTCAAGAGGTCGCCCAGCGAATGGGGTTTTGTTCTTAATCCAGTTAAGAAGGGTCGTTCGGTGCGTTCGCGCTGAGGAGGCAGCGGCTGACAACGGGCGATACGGAAGGCCGCCTTTGAAAAGGGTTCCGTTCTGGATAACGATGTTATCGGCCTGGGCCATCTGCGGCGGCTCATGGTTTTGTGGTTCAGCGTGCGGAGTATGAGCCAAACCAGGGCTTGGTTCAAGTAAAGTGTCAACAACTGGCTGCGATTTCGGTTCAGCACCATCACGAGCGTAAGCAGTGCCATCGCGGAAAACGAAACTGTCAGCCCCGGTGACAGGGTTGCGGAGGTAGGCAACCCAATCTTCAAGATGGCCTGAGCATAAAGAAAATACGGTGTCGATGTCATACGTGGACACGGCGGGTTCGACTTGCGGATTCAGTTCAACTTTCGTCCAGCGGCAAGCGCGAAGGAGGTCTGATGTCTGCTCCGTGGGAAGTGGCGTGCGGAGGAACAATTCCGTATGCCCTTCTTCATTCAGCCTCTTGAAGATACCGATAGTACCTTCCGAAATAGTGGTAGGCGGCGAGGGTGCGGGCAGCTCGACCCATTCCCAACTCACCAGACGCTGCTTTTTCTCGTCCGCTGCTTCTCGGTGTTGCTGCTGCTGACGCGGCTTGCGGGCTGCTCTGCGTGACGGCATCTAATTACCATTATCCCTCACGGAAAGTTTTTGTAACCGCGAGGGGGATCGGGACATCACTAAAGTAGAACTACCCTAAGCGCTCATAGATGAGTGTTTATGGTAATATTGGATTGGCGCTTTATGGCGGCCTCAAAAACAACGATCTCGACGGACGCGGGAAAGCCGGATGCGGCGGTCCCGGTCACAAACGGCTGCGCTTTACCGGGCGCGGCCATCCAGGGGGACGTTACCGCGTCCCCCTTTCCACCTGTACCCACGATAGACGGCGCGTTGTACCTGGCCGCTGAAATCCTTTTCCCCAAACCCTGGGCGCGGCACAACGCGGAGCTTTGGTGCAACGGCAACGGATGGCGCAATCAGGCGGATGGATTTTTCGAGTGAGGTGAATCCAAAATGACGCAACAAGAGAAGGAAGCGCGAGCATTGCGGCGGCAGATCGCTAAGGCCCTGGTCGCCACGGACGTTCTTTTCAACTGCCGCACTGTGGACCGTGAAGGTTTCGCGGACAAGGAGCGGCAGAGATTGCGGCGGCTGCAACTCAAGAAGCAACAGTCGAAGGTGAGGCGCATTCCGAAAGACCTATGAACAACGGAAACAACGGTAACGGTCGTATCGAGTTTCTTCAAAAACGGCTGGAAGAAAACCGCGCTGCCCTGGCTGCGGAAATGGAGAAGCGGGCCAAACGGGAAAAGCGCGAAACCGAAAAACTTCAATCTGTGATCGGCGGCGCGGTCCTGAAGGCCGCCGGTCTGTCGCCGGAGTTCCGCCTGATGGTCCAGGAGGCGCTCTGCAACGTGACCGACGACAAGGCCCGGCGCTTTCTGGCTGACAAGGGGTGGTTATGAGAAGGACGGAAGACACAAAAGGAGGCGGCTACATCATGAAGCAACAACAAAAGCCGGTGACGCGGGCGGTCTTGCGGAAATACTTCGGCGAGGACGCCAGCATTACGGGCTTCGGCGGCGATTACCGGGTGACGACGCCCACGGGCGGCCTGGTGCGCTTCTGGGGCGATAAGGGAAAGGTCGTGTATGGGGGCGATGACGTGTACCGCGCCTTCGTGCAGGTCGGGGGCGAATGCTGGGGGGCCTTAACGGCGAACGGCCTGCGCGACCGCGACATGCTCATCGGCCTGATGGCGCATGGTGAAGCGCTCAACATTCGCGTTCAGCCTAGCTTTAGGGACCGGAAAGCAACGATCAAGCGGTGGGTTCTGTCCGGGCTGGTTTACTTTCTCGCCTGCATGATATTGGGGCCGGATGATGCTAACGCGGCGGCCGCAAGCGGCGGCAATACCTATGTGGGGGTCTCGCTCGCGTGTGCGGTGGTTTGCTTCTTTCTTATGAAGCGCCAGGCCCGGAAGAAAGAGCAACGCCACATGGAAGAAGGCGGCTTTCATCTGCCGCGCGGTGGCGCTGGCGGGGCCGGGTACGCGGATGATGACGATCTCAAAAAAGGGGGTCTGATGTGAAAAACTTCAAAGGCATTCGCCTGGGCTATTCGCGCGAAAGCGGCGAAGTGTTGCGCTATGGCGGGCCGGGGCACCTCATGACCGTCGCTCCGACACGCACGGGAAAGGGCCGGGATATTCTCATCCCCTTCCTTCTTGATTGGCCATATAGCTGCGTGGTCGTCGATCCCAAAGGGGAGCTGGCCGCCGTGACAAGTGAGTGGCGGCAACGCCTGGGCGAAGTGATTTACCTCGATCCTTATAGGCTGCTGGCGGGTCCGGAGATAGGGATGCGGAAGGCCCAGTCCTCGCGCTATTCCCCGATGGCGCGTCTACGGGCTGACTCCCTGGAATTCATGGCCGAGAGCGAAAAGAATTCCGAAGGCCTGGTCTGGACCGATAAAGGCGATAACAGCCGCTTTTTCACGGGCGGCGCGCGCGGCCTTTGCAGCATGGCGCAAATGGGCCTCGTGGCCCACGCAGAGCCACATGATCGAACGCTTCCCACGGTAAGGTCAGTCATAACCGGCGCGTTTAACGGCGGCGTGGATGTCTTCGGGTTCGGGAAATTCATCCTCGAGAAGTCCACGAACATGCCGCTTCGGCAGATGGCCGCGCGTTTATTCGTGCATGGTGCGGAACAGTCGAAAGGACTGATGGATGTAATTCAGACCGCCGAGGAGGAAACAAGGTTCCTCTCGGACCCTGCCCTGGCGGAATGTCTGAGCGGGTCGGATTTCAGCTTCGCGGATCTGAAAAAGCGCGTCATCACGGTGTACACGGTGCTGCCGATGAAGTTTTTAGAAATCGGCGGAAAGTTTTCCCGGCTGATCGTGGCGTCGGCGCTTTCGGAGTTGCTGTCCGGGGGCCGTGGCGTGCCTACGGTCATGTTGATCGATGAATTCTTCCAGCTGGGCAATCTGAAATCCATCGAAAACGCAATGGGCATGGCGGCAGGCTTTGGCGTGCAGCTCTGGCCCGTGCTTCAGGATTTGTCGCAATTAAAGGGCTTGTATCCGGATACCTGGCAGACGTTTCTCTCAAACGCCGCGGTGCGGATGTTCTTCGGGCCGCGCGATGAACAGACGGCGGACTACATCTCCAGGCAATCGGGTAAGACCGTGCAGCGCGTGGTTTCCACCTCGATCAGTCACCAGGACGAGGCGGAACAGCGGGAGCATTGGCAGAAAGCGGGCAACGCGCGGCCTTATATGCCCCGCGCGGCCAATGTCAACGTGTCATTCGGATCGGCGGCGCGGGCGCTGTTGGAGCCGGGCGAGTGCCGGGCGATCGATGACGATGAAGCCCTGATGTGGGTCGAGCCGGTCAAGAGCGTGATACGCGCCAGGCGCGGGCCGTACTGGGATGAACCGGAATTCAGGGGCAAGTTTTCCGAAAATCCGTATTTCAAGGAGTAAATTTTCTTTCAGGAAGTGAGGTTATGGACAACGAAAAAATCGATTGGACGCAATACCGGCGCAAATTTGAGAACGAAGACATAGCCCGGAGCCAGGGAATGCCGCAAAGCGTGCGGGAGAAGAACCCGACGTTTTTTGAGCGGAAACAGGAGCAAGAAAACCGCTCCACCTGGTCCGGCGCGGTCTTTGGGGGCCGCCAGGAACGCTCAAGGTAAAGCGTTCGAGGTGAGATATGGGAAGCCCCTATCAGCCCTCGCCAGGTCAACCGGTTTTCGACGATGCCGAGGCCCATACCTTTGCCTCCACGTGGGCCGGTTTCGATATGGCCAATGCGAACGAAGCCGAAGCCATGACCAAGGGCCGGATGTTGCGGCGGAAGGCGGCGGAAAAGAACCTGCGCGTTATCGACGCTCTTGAGTTGCCGGAAATCCGCCGGGCTATCGATGAGCAACTATCGCCGAAGCGCGGCCCCTGCCAAGCCTGCCCCGTGGTTGAAAGCAAGTTGCAGGATGCGGAAACGAAGCTGACGGAGCGGGAACGGCAGACCAAGATTTTGATCGATGATTACAAAGCCCAGATAAAAGAAAAGGACGATCAGTTAAAACAAAAAACGCGAACCGCGCGGCAACAGAAGCAAGCGGAGAAGCATCCCGGCATCGTCGAGTTCCTGGGCCTGGCCTGGAGTTATTCCGAATGGCGTATAGCGCTGTTGCTGGCGCTTATTCTGGGTTCGCCGTGGCTCATGGCCCAGGATTATGCGCGGGCGCATTCCTGGTCGCCTTACGTCCTGGAGGGCCTGGGCGTGTTGCTTCTGCTCTGGTGGGCCGCCGCCGAAATCGATCAGACCGGCTGGGCGCAACTCCTCATAAAATTCGCGCTGCTGCTGGGCGGATGCGCGGCGCTGCGAACCTCCGAGTTCGAGTTTGCCTGGCCCATTCTTGGCCTTGTAGCGCTGCTCACGGCCACGCGGCTTATCAACAATCTGTGCGAGCTGGCCATGCGCGTGCCGCACATCGCGGCCGTCGTGGCTTTCTTTCAGTAAAGGCGGTGAAGGATGGATTACGAACGATGGAACGATGACGAGATCGCCGACGCGGATTTTAAGGCGGTGATCGACAGGGAAATGGAAAAAGGTGATCGGGTCGGGGACATTGTCTGGCGCGTGATCGTGTTCTTCTTCTTCGCCGGACTTGTAGCGATCGGCCTCTTGATAAGGGAGTGGTTTTTTAAAAGCTGAAGGCGGTGATCGATGAAAAACGAACTGCAACCGTTTAGGAACGGGAGCATGAGCGAGGATGCCCACGCTATCGAGGCGGCTTTGGCGGAGATTGAGGCGCGGGAAAAAAGAAACACGGGGCGGGGGGTAGGCATAACAGCACGCCTGATGTTCGGGCTTGATCTCACCGAAAGCCGCAAGGCCACCCTGGACGATGCGCGAATTTCGATAGCGGCCATGTTTAAGGCGCTCTCGAAGATCAATGCCGGGATTGCCGTCAAACTGGCGTATTTCCGGGGGTGGGACGGCGAATGCCGCGCAAGCGAGTGGCATACGGACCCGGAAGTGTTGACCGGGGCTATGGAACGGCTTTCGTGCAAGAGCGGCGAAACGCAAATCGCCAAAATCCTGCGCCTGGCGCTTAGGGACGAAAAACCCTCAGGCGTCATTTATGTCGGCGACACCTGCGAGGAAAAGAGCGCCGAGCTGGTGGGCCTGGCTGCGGCGCTCGGCCAGAAGCGGACACCGATATTCGTATTTCACGATCTGGCGGGCAATGATCCCGATGCGGTCAAAAGAGCGGAGCCGGTATTCCGGCGCATGGCTGAAGTAAGCGGCGGCGCCTATAGCGCCTTCGGCGAGGGAAGCGCTGCGGCGCTGCGCGAATTGCTCTCGACGGTGGCGGCTTTCAGCTCGGGCGGAGCTGCAGCGGTGCAACGGATCGAGCCGGTGACGACGCCGCAAGCGAAGCAACTGCAAGCGCGGCTGTTGTTGGGGCCAGGGGGTGACAGATGAGCGAAAGGAAGGATGTCAACCCGCCACACAACGCGCCGAAACCGCTTCCGGCGCACCAGCATGATCCAGCCATGAGCGGCTGGTGCCCGATTTGCCAGGAGGCGGCGCGGCAGGACCGGCGCAATCACCCGGAAAAGTATGTCGATCGAGGAAGGGAACGGTGAAGCTGCGGCTGGCATGTTTGGCCCTGTTGCTCGGCTCCGGGCCGCTGCGGGGGCAAGGTATCGGGCAAGCGGACCTCGATAAGTGGCTTGCCGAATGGCAGGGCAGGATGAGGCTGCAAGATTGGCTCATCAGCATCAGCCTGGCGCACCGGGTGAATATGCCACGGGACGCGGTGGGCAACGTGCGGATGGTCCTGAGCGTGAAAGTCGCCGCGATAAAGATTCTGGACGCGACGGAAATCCAAAACGTCGCGGCGGAAAGGCTTCGCCGGTACAGCGAGCTAACCGTCGTGCATGAGCTTGTGCATGTGGCGGTGGCTCCGGTGGTTCCGCGCGCGGGCGATGACGACGAAAAGAACCGCGAAAACGAGCGGGTTGAAGATATCGCGGAGGCTTTGCTGTTCGGCAGGGTTCCGGCCTGCGCGACGGCGCGAGATTTTATGGAAGCGGAGATTGCCTCCCTGCCCTTCCAGCGGGTGGATGCGCGGATCAGGGAAGAGGTCATCGGCAAGCTGACGGCGGCGTTTCTGGCCGGTCGGCCTTCCTGGACGGCACAGCACACGGCGGTATGCGCGTCCGCCATTAAAAGTTTCTTCGCCCGATCCGGGTGGAGATGAAAAGGAACGGTAAAACTTTATGAATTTCAAGCCATATACGGAACAGGAAATCGCGGATCGGAAGCTGTGGCCGAAGGATGACTACGCTTTCGAGATTACGGAAGCCGAAGAGAAGATCAGTCAAAAGGGCGGCAATCCCATGATTGAGCTGAAGGTGAAAATCTCCCGGCCTGACGGCCAGGCGAAAACCATCACCGATTACCTGCTGGAACAGACCCCCGAAAAATTCCGGCACTGCTGCGAGGCCTGCGGCATTCTCTCCAAGTACGAAAGCGGCATGGTCTCGCACGATGATTTTGTCGCCAAGCGCGGACGGCTGCGTCTGGGGATCGAGAAGGCCAAGAAGGGCAGCGAATACCACGACCGGAACGTGATGGACAGTGAGAACGATTCGTGCAAAATCCTCGCTAGGGCTTAATGTTCTATTAAGGATTTCTTAATCTTTTACGAATAGCGCTCCTTTTTTCGGGTTGCAGTCAATCCCGCCAGAAATCCTTGAAGCGCTCCGGGGCCAGTTCCGTGTAGCGGGTGGTGTGCTGGATGTTGCGATGCCCGAGGTATTGCTGGATCGCCCGCGTGTCATGCCCATCGTTGGCGAGCTTGTATCCGGTCGCATGGCGCAGCATGTGCGGGTGGATGGGAAATTCGATGCCCGCCTGACGGCCGGCGCGGGCCACGATCTTTCGCACCGCATCGGGGGTGAGCGGCGCCTTTCGCTCGCTTACGAACACATAAGCGGCGCTCGCCTCTTCCCGCTGCAGCCGGCGCAGCGCTCGCAGTTCCGGCCCGCGCAGCGGATGCACGGAAGCCATGCCGTTCTTGAGCCGCGCGACATGCACCAGTCCTTGCGAGAGATCGATCTGATCCCAGCGCAGACTCACCAGTTCCGACACCCGCAGTCCGTGGCGGTAGGCGATCAGGATCAAGGCCGAATCGCGAACACCGTGCCTGCCCTGCGTAGCGGCCGCGGCGATGACCTTCCCGACCTCCTTTTCCGACAGATATTCTCGGCTGCGGTAGTCGGAATTCGGGCGGCGGACGGGAACTTTCCGTTTTACGATGGTTGGGCGAGCCGGAATGGTGCGCTTGCGAGGCCGTGTTTTGTTCATCGCGGGATGCCAGACTTTCTGTAATAGGGTTGTTATACGGACAGTTCGCCCGTGCTAGACTAGCATACTTTCCCGTTCTCCCGAGAGAATTCCGCCGTGCTCAGTCCGTCCGACACGTCTTACCGGTCGCTCCATCCGAGCCCCTCCGGCCGCGAACTGGACGAGGGCTATACGCCGACTCTGTTCGAACTTCGTTTCGCCGAGGAGCGCACGCGCGAGACGGCTTCTTGCCTCGGCCTGCTGGTGCTCCTGAAAACGTTCCAGTGCCTCGGGTATTTTGTGAAGGTCGCCGACGTTCCCCATTCCATCATTCGATGCATTGCAAAGGCCGCCGGCTACGAGGAGCTTCCCGATCTCACCGGGTATGACCACAAAACCGTTCGGTTCGACCACATGGATTTGGTCCGGTCTTGGGTAGGCGTCTCGGCTTTCGATCCGGAGGCCAGGCGGGCGATGCTGAAGTCCTGCGTGGACATTTCGCGCGTTCGCGAAGATCTCGCCGATATTGTCAACTTCGCGATCGAGGAGCTGATCCGTCAAAAGTACGAGCTGCCGGCGTTCAGCGCATTGCTGCGCGCCGCCATGAAAGCCCGCGCGACTGTGAACCGCGGGTTGTATACCCGCATAGCGAAAGCCCTGGATCCTGCCGCCAAACAGCGGATCGATCAACTATTCGCGCGCCTGCCGGAGGGTCGCCGCACCGGGTGGGATGTCATCAAGAGCGAGCCGCGGCAGCCTACCGTCAAGGAAATCAAGCGTTTCGTCGAGCACCTGAATTGGCTTCGGGCACAGGCCGGAGAGAGCGACCCGCTAGCTGGGATTCCCGCGGTGAAGCTCGACCGGTTCACCGCCGAAGGACGCGCATTGAACGCAGCCCGCATGGGCGAGCTGACCGAAAACAAGCGTTACGCGGTTGCGGCAGCCGTCCTCTTCCACCAGCGCGCTACCGCCTTCGATGACGGAGCGCAGATGCTGGTCCGGCAGATGGGGAAAATCGAGCACTCGGCCGACGAAGCGTTGCAGGAGGCGCAGGTCCAGTCTGCCGAAGGCGCCACGGAACTCGTCCAGACACTCCGGGACGTAACGCTGGCCTATCGCGCCGTGGGCACGAGCGAAGAGCGCCTGCGCGCCATTGGAGCTTCTCTTCTCCCCGATCCCGAGACGCTGCTGCAGCGCTGTGAAGCGCACGTCACCTTGAACAACGGAAACTTCGTGCAACGCATGCCGGAGTTCTTTCGCAATCCCAGGACGGCCCTGCTCTTACTTTTAGAGAACCTGCAACTGGAGTCAACCTCCCAGGACGCGAGGCTTCTGAAAGCCGTAGCGTTGATCGCCGAAAACAAGTCGAGCCGGTACCAATCGCTGCCAGGTTTGCGAGAGGAGACCGGCCCGGATGGATCGTCACAGCAGATTCCCGTGATCGATCTCTCGTTTGTCCCAGACGACTGGTGGGAGCTGGTCACCGGCCACAAGAAGCGAACTGCGGTGGTCACGCACATCGACCGGCGGTATTTGGAGATGTGCGTCCTGCACCAGGTCTCCGAAGAACTGCAGGCGGGTGATCTGTGCGTTCCGCTGGGAAAGAAGTTCCGCGATTATCGCAGCCAACTCATTCCTTTGGAGGACTACCAGCGCGAAGTCGTCACCTACGGCGAGCAGATGAATATTCCGATTGACGGAAAAGCTCTGGTTGCCCGTCTCCAGTCCGAACTGCGGGAGAAGGCGCGCGCCACGGACAAGGCGATCCCCGCCAATCCGCATATCCGGATCGAGAATGGCGAGCCGATCCTCACCCCCGTGCGCGCCCATCCCGCGCCACTTGGATTCCCGAAATTCGACCAGCATTTGAAGGAACGGATGCCGCAGGTCGACATCCTCGATGCGCTGATTGACACCGAACACTGGCTGAACTGGACCCGGTTCTTTGGCCCGATCTCCGGCCTGGACGCCAAAATCAAGCACCCGCGCGAGCGCTATGTGCTCGTCACCTTCTGCTATGGCTGCAATCTTGGTCCTGTGCAGACCGCGCGGTCGGTTCGCGGCACCGATCGCTTTAAGCTGGCCTTCCTCAATCAACGGCACATCACGGAGAAGGATTTGAATGATGCCATCACCGCGGTGATCAACGCCTACGCGCAGTTTCCGTTGCAGCGCTTGTGGGGGAAGGGGAAGTCGGCCTCGGCGGACGGGATGAAGTGGGATCTGTATCCGCAGAATCTCATGTCGGAATACCACATCCGCTACGGCGGCTATGGCGGGATCGGGTATTACATGATCTCGGACTCCTATATTGCTTTGATGAGCCGCTTCACCACGTGCGGCTCCTGGGAGGGCCACTACATTCTCGACTTCCTGAAGGAAAACGAGTCTGACGTCCAGCCGAACACCATTCACGCTGACACTCAGGGCCAGAGCACGGCCATCTTCGGGCTGGCTTACTTATTGGGCATCCAGCTCATGCCCCGCATCCGCGACTGGAAGGAGCAAAAGTTCTTCCGCGTCTCGCCGGAGGAGAAGTACGAACATATCGACGACCTATTCAAGGGCAATGTGGACTGGCATCTAATCGAGACGATGTTGCCGGACATGCTCCGCGTATCGGTGTCGATCAGAACCGGCGCCATGCTGTCCTCCGACATCCTGCGCCGCATGAACAGCCACAGCCGCAAGAACCGGCTCTATTTCGCTTTCAGGGAACTCGGGCGTGTGGTGAGGACGTTGTTCCTGCTGCGGTACATCGCGGAACTCGATCTACGCCACGAGATTCAGACGGCGACGACGAAGAGCGAGCGATTCAACAAGTTCGTGCAATGGGTTTCCTTCGGCGGCGACAGTGTGATCGCGGAGAATGTGCGGGACGAGCAACGGAAGTTCATCAAATACAACCACCTGGTCGCCAATCTGCTCATGTTTCACAACCTGACGAGCATCACGCACGCGATGCGGAAGATGGAGGCGGACGGCTATCCGGTATCCGACGAGTTGGCGGCGGTGCTCAGTCCCTACTCGACCGAGCACATCAACCGGTTTGGAAACTACAATCCCAACTTCTCGCGAACGCCGGGCCCGGTCGTGCTGGAGTTCCGGAAGCCGCCGCAGGGGGAAACCGGGAAGATTCTGGTGATGCCGCAGCCGGGCTCAAGATCGGCATAGATCCAGAAAACACTTGGATCGCGGCTGGAAGTAATTCCCTAACCCATTGAAAAAGAGGGTGATTTGCAAAGATTAACAATTCCTTAATAGAACATTAAGCCCTAGCGAGGATTTTGCACGAATCGTTCTCACTGTCCGTGATCGCGGATTATCTGTGCAACGGGGCGTCGTCTTCGGGTTCCGGCTTCTTCGGCGGAAATCTCGCCAAAACGGGCTTATACCAACGTTCGTGCAACGAGCCGCAAAAGATTAACGAATGTTCATTTGGCTCACGTTGTTGGCCTTTAACCAACATCCATCATCTACGTTCTTTTGCCTGAGGTCGCAACATCGGCTGAGTAGCTCAGCCGATGGCTTTTGGCCTCGTGAACCAGCCTGAATGAAGGTTGCGCAAGAGGCGGTTCACGGGTTCGGGATTGAATGAATTCTTGTCGTCGCTACGGGGTTTGCCGTGTCGGCGCGCCATGTACATCCACGGTCCGCCGGAATCCTCGGGTGGGCACTTTCCCCGCCCAGTTATGCAGACAGGATACGTTTGCGCCGCATCGAGCGGCAGGATTTTCTCGACGGTGATCTGGTGCTCCCAGTTGTCCCCGAAGTCGTACACGTACTCGAAATGTTCTTGCGGCCGGAAACCAAAACCAGCAAGGCGAATTTGATCGGGGTCATCGGCGAAGGGAACGCCACCTTCGTACGAGACACCATACTCCTTGCCGCGAATCAGAAAGTTGTGGAGATGGCAGTTGTACCATCCCATGGCCACCTGCAGGACCTCATGCAGGACCCTGATCGTGGTGTCGCCAGAAACCAGAATGCGTCGCCAAACAGGCGGTTGGATGCCCCTGAGGAGGATTTTGAGTTGATAGGCATGAGGAGGCATACAGCTCTCTCAAATCTCCAATGTGCGCGCGGCTTGGTAGGCGTCCTCCACCGCTTCCAGTGACAGGTGCTGATAGATTTCCAAGCTCTTCTTGCTCGCATGGCCGGAAATCAATTGAAGTTGCGCATCGGAGAGGCCCTGTGCCGTCAGGTAGGTAAGCATCTGGTGCCGGAACAGATGCGGGTGGACCGGTTGCGTTAGGCCAGCGCGGACGCGATGGACTGCACGATCTGTTGAACTCGGCGGGGCGTGAACGGGCCGCAGCGCGTGGTTTCGAACAGGTACTGGTTTTCGGGGTGAGCTTTCAGATGGCTTCTCAGCACGAGCCGAAACCCGGATGGGAACAGAATGTAACGGTCCTTGGGACCCTTGCCCTGCTGGATGAAAATGCGACAGTGCTCCAAATCCACGTCATCGATTCGGATGCGCACCAGTTCCCGGACGCGGACGGCGGTGTAAAACAGCAGCTTCAGCAGGATCTCGTGCTGGACGTCGCCGCACTCCTGGATGATCTGGAAGAAACGCTTGAGCGCCGAGTCCGGCAGCAAATGTGGTAATTTGTGGTCGCGCTGGGGGCGAGTCAGTTTCAGCTTGCGGCGGGCCTGCTGGCAGACGTACAGAAAACCGTCGTAGTTGAGACGGGCCCGCCGGGCGGCACGGACCAGGACGGCGACCGCGGCGGATTTCGCCTTTTCGTTTGCGGATACGAAATGACCCCCATTCTTGGTGCTCCGAGGCATGCCGAGAGGCCTCCGGCAGAAACAAAATTTCGCCTTGTCGTCGTTCTGCGAAATGTTATCGTAGCACCCCTGGAGGTAGATGACATTGCAGCGCGACTGGACAGAGGAGGAGTTAATTCTTTCCTGGACTCTGCTACCGGAGGAGCAGAGCCTTCTGCACGATACCGCCGGGGCGACCCGGCTCGGTCTTGCGATTATGTTTAAGTTCTTTCAACTCATGGGCCGCTTCCCGCACCATTCCGGCGAAGTCCCCGCCGCCGTTGTGGGGCATGTGGCCGGACAGACCGGCGTTCCGCCAGTGCTCTGGCCCCAATACAAATGGCATGGCCGCACCATGGAATACCATCGTGCGCGGATCCGATTTTTGCTGGGATTCCGCGAGCCGACGCTTGCCGATGGAACTGCGCTGACGAGTTGGCTCGTGGAACAAGTCGGCGCCTTGGACCGGCACTTGGAACGTCTCACCGTGGCGCTCATGGAGCGATACCGGTCCCAGAAGATCGAACCCCCGGCGCTAGACAGCCTCGAGCGCATGGTGCGATCGGCGGTGCAGGCCTATGATATGAATCTTTGCGAAACGGCATGGCAGCACATTCCCGTGGAAGTCCGGCCGAGACTACGATCGCTGTTGCTTCCATCACGGGTTACTCCCGAACCGGAAGCCGAGCTTGTGCCAGCACTGCTACAGGAATTGCGGGCCGATGCCGGCCCAGCTAGCCTGGAAACGGTACAGCAGGAGTTGGACAAGCTGGACCGGGTGCGCGCCCTGGGACTGCCGCAGGATCTGTTCACATCGACACCTCGAAAGATCCTGCAAGCCTTTAGGCAGCGCGCCGCGGTGGAGGCGCTGTATGAGCTTCGCCGGCATCCTGAGCCTCTGTTAATGACGCTACTTGCGGCCTACTGCCATGTGCGCGGCCAAGACCTTACTGACACGGTGGTCGATTTGCTTGTTGACATTGTGCATCATATCGGCAGCAAAGCCGAATCCCGCGTGGAGGATCAACTCATAGAGGAACTGAAGCGGGTTGCTGGCAAAAACGGTCTCCTTTACCGCCTGGCCGAAGCGGCTTTGGACAATCCCGAAGGCGTGATCAAAGAGGTGATCTACCCGGTGGTTAGCGAACAGAAGCTGCGCGATCTGGTCAAAGAGTTCCAGTCCAGCGGTCCGACATACCGCAAGCAGGTTCAAAACATCATGCGCAATTCGTGGCGCTCGCACTATCGTCGCTTGCTGCCGCGATTGCTGGACACTTTGGAATTCCGCTCCAACAACGAAACACACCAGCCCGTCATCGACGCCCTGGCATTGCTCACGAAGCACGCGAACAGCAAAACACGTGCCTATCCGCTGCAGGAGAACGTTCCACTCGACGGCATTGTAGCGGGCCCATGGATGGACGCGATCTATGAGGAAGACAAAAAAGGGCAGCGGCGCATTAATCGGGTCGTATATGAGATCTGCGTTTTGCAGATTCTACGAGAACGGCTCCGTTGCAAAGAAATCTGGGTAGTCGGGGCCAATCGATACCGGAATCCTGACGAGGACCTGCCCACCGATTTCGAACACCAGCGAACCGCCTACTACGCAGCGCTGCGCCTGCCGCAAGATGAAAAACGATTTGTCGAAATGTTGCGGCAGGAAGTAGATCAGGAACTGACGAAGTTCAATGAGGAACTGCCGGACAATAAACACGTTCGGCTATTGGATAAAGGTAAGGGCTGGATCTCGCTTTCACCACTCGAAGCACAGGCGGAGCCGGTCAATTTGGAGGCCATGAAGAGCGAACTAATCCAGCGCTGGCCCATGACGAGCTTGCTCGACATATTCAAAGAGGCGGATTTGCGAATCCGTTTCACGGATGTGTTCCGGAGTGTTACGCCACGGGGGAATCTGAATCGCGATTTGCTACATGAACGCCTGTTGCTCGATCTGTATGGGATAGCTACCAATACCGGTCTGCGGCGGATGAGTTCCGGACAATCCGGCCATACCTATCGCGATCTTCTTTATGTGCGACATCGCTACATCACCAAGGACTCCCTGCGGCAGGCCATTGCGGAAGTTGCCAACGCGATTTTCCATATTCGTCTGCCGGAGATTTGGGGCGAGGGCACGACCGCATGCGCCTCGGACTCGAAGAAATTCGGGGCCTGGGATCAGAATCTGATGACGGAGTGGCACGCCCGCTATGGCGGTCCGGGAGTCATGATTTATTGGCATGTAGAGCGGCGCGCGACCTGCATCTACTCGCAACTGAAGACGTGCTCATCCTCAGAAGTGGCGGCGATGATCGAGGGCGTGTTGCGCCACTGCACGGAGATGTCGGTCAATAAGCAGTACGTCGACAGCCATGGTCAGAGCGAGGTCGGTTTTGCTTTCTGCCGCTTGCTCGGCTTCCAACTGCTTCCACGGCTGAAAGGTATTCACCGCCAAAAGCTCCATAGTTTCGAAACTAGTGCGGCCGAACGGTATCCCAACTTGCGGCTGATCTTGTCATCGAAACCGATCAACGAGGAGCTGATGTACCAGCAGTACGATCAGATGGTCAAATACGCGACCGCCCTGCGGACCGGGACGGCGCAGACCGAAGACATTTTGCGGCGGTTTACTCGTAACAACGTGCAGCACCCAACCTACCGGGCACTGGCGGAATTAGGCAGAGCTTGCAAGACGGCATTTCTCTGTCGTTTCCTTGGATCATTGGCACTGCGACATGAGATCCAGGAAGCCCTGAACGTGATTGAGCACTGGAACAACGTAAACGACTTTATACGGTTTGGCAAGGGCGGCGACTTTGCCACGAATCAGATGGAGGAGCGGGAAATCAGTATGCTGGCACTGCATTTGCTGCAAGTCTGCCTGGTTTACATCAACACGCTGATGATCCAGCGAGTATTGGAGGGCCAGGACTGGACGGGGCGTCTAACGGAGACCGATCGTCGCGGGTTGACGCCGCTTCTGTTCAGGCATGTGAACCCATACGGCAGTTTCCGGCTGGACATGAGCACACGGCTACCGCTTGATCCGATCCGAATCGGGCCGCAACCTGTCGGCCCGCAGCTCAGCCTCTACGAAAACGTGGGTTGAGCAAATATCCAGCAGACCAGCCCCTCGGGCCGCACTCGATGAAAGAAGCTTAATCTTTTGCGGCTGGTTGCACGAACGTTGGTATATGCCCTGCAATGGGTTTCCTTCGGCGGCGACAGTGTGATCGCGGAGAATGTGCGGGACGAGCAACGGAAGTTCATCAAATACAACCACCTGGTCGCCAATCTGCTCATGTTTCACAACCTGACGAGCATCAC
>Ga0187846_10000640_pt1 | contig 19758 bp, 14 predicted proteins | sample TC_taG_FD_161473 | JGI IMG/M metagenome (GOLD analysis project Ga0187846, IMG submission 161473) | Biofilm microbial communities from the roof of an iron ore cave, State of Minas Gerais, Brazil - TC_06 Biofilm (v2) | ecosystem: Environmental > Terrestrial > Deep subsurface > Cave > Wall biofilm...
AGCTATTTGATCAGACTCACTACTTTCTTTCTCAGATGAACTTGCACCCTATAGATGTCAAAGAAAAGGAGAAAGCCTTCGAGCATGTGATAAATTACTTCGTTAACAACCTATCAGAGATGCAATACATAACAAAAGCTGAGGAACAAGTCTCAGTTGTAAAAGATGACTATGTGCTCTCTGGCATGGTTGATCTGGTATTAGAAAGAGAAGAGACATTAGAGATATTAGATTTTAAAACATCCAGGAGACCTGGACCTGATTCTAATTACCTGGAAATCTATGAAAGACAACTGTGTATGTATGCTTATGCATTAGAGCAGCGGGATGGAAATATGCCAAAAAGATTGCTTCTCTATTGGACTGAGGAACCACACAAAGAGGATGCCTTAATGGTTTTTCCTTGTTATTATGAGAGAGTGCAAGAAGTTGTGGCTGGGTTTGATAACGTTGTTAATCGTATCAAAGCAAAAAAATTTAATGTTATAACTGTACCCGAAGCTCACGTCTGCAAGAAATGCGATATTCGTAATCTATGTATTCGTGAGGGCTTGATCGAACCTTGTTAAGATATTACACTCTCATCATCTTAACGCTAATATATAAGGGGCATGGCCTGGAAATTCTCCAACAAGTAAGAGCATGTACCATCAACCTCTCTTTTGCAATTTTCACCAAACATACATTTTATCGACGAATACAATTTTACCGAGCACGGCGTAGGAATGATCGAACTAGCTTAATCTCCTCAAACGAATATTCATCCCCCAGATAATCCTTAACTGGTCTCAGCAGATCGTCACCAACCCGTTGCAGTGCATCCATTATCACCTCAAAATGTTCCGGTCGAACCAATCCCTTAATATCTATAGCTTCACCTGCCTCAGCCAGGTAGACGAGGTGGTCCATAATAGTACTTCGTTTGAGATTGCGCTCCCTCGCTATCTCCCCCACACTTAATCCCTGCCTGTACAATGCCAGCGTCCGCTGATGAGTAACCCCACCATGGATGGCGGGAGCAGAAGCACCATTCGACGTCCTTTGTGATTCGATGCCCATGCTCAAGTCATGCACCATGCAGTAATCCCGAATCTCGTTAGTGAAGGCGTCAAAATAAGCCTCCAATTTATTGTTGCCAACGCCTGGAATCTGCGCGAATTGCGACCGGCTTTGTGGTCGCTGCCGGGCCATCGCCCGTAAACTTGTATCAGGGAAGACAACATACGGAGGTACTCCAAGTTCGTCCGCGGTCTGTTTTCTCAGCGCGCGCAGTTGCTGGAATAGCTTCTCCTCTTCAGGCTCAAGAGCACTTGTGTCGCCGCTTTTATCCTGACGCTTTTGCGCAGGTTTGGCGGGTGTAGCAATCTCGACCGTGCGTTCTTTTCTCAACACCTCCCAGGACAATGTGTTCAGTTTGAGCACTGGATAGCCATCAGTTGTCTCGGTCAATATTCCCTGGTGTAAAAGAGCGCGGCCGATGTGTTGCCATTCATCAGCGCTTAGTTCCTTCCCTATTCCATATATCGGAAGTTGGTCATGACGATAATCACGGATTTTCTGCGTATTCGCTCCGCGCAACACGTCGATGACCTGGCGCATGCCAAAACGTTGCCCTGTTTTCGCGACGCAGAAAAGAAATTTTAGGACATCACTGGTTCGATCTTCCGTCATTGCGGGGCGCAGGCAATTGTCGCAATTGCCACAATTCCCACTGAATAGTGATTCCCCAAAGTAGCCAAGCAGCACACGACGACGACACGCGCTACTTTCGCCGTAAGCGACGACTTGCTGAAGTTGTTGGCGGGCAATACGCTGTTCTTGCTCGTCAGGCTTTTGCGCAATCATATACTCAACCTTGACTCGATCTCCGTGGTTGAAGAAAACGATGCACTGCGCGGCTTGCCCATCCCTTCCCGCACGGCCCGATTCCTGGTAATAGCCCTCAAGATTGCGCGGCAGATCATAATGGATGACTGCGCGCACGTCTGGTTTGGCTATACCCATGCCAAAGGCGATGGTTGCCACTAAGACCGATACATCGTCACAAATGAAACGCGACTGGTGCTCCCGCCGTTGCTCGTTGGTCATACCTGCGTGGTAGCGTAGCGCGCGAATGCCATTGTCATTAAGGGCCTTGCTGAGTTCATCCACGCTTCTGCGACTCTGGCAATAAATAATTATGGACGCATCAGGCTGTTCGCGCAGCAATTGCACCAGCTCACCAAATGATCCCTTATGTTTTTGTCTTACCTCGTAGTAGAGGTTGGGCCGGTTAAAGCTTGCGATGTGAATATGAGGATTGCGCAGCCGCAATTGTTCAAGGATATCCTGGCGAACTCGTTCGGTTGCCGTTGCTGTCAGTGCCATCATTGGTATATGCGGATAGCGTATGCGCAGTTGCCCCAATTGTCTATACTCAGGCCGAAAATCGTGTCCCCACTCGCTCACGCAGTGCGCCTCGTCTACCGCGAGCAACGATAAACCTACATTACGATCGACCTGGTCTAATAACGATAGGAAGTTCCCGCCTACAAGCCGCTCTGGAGCCACGTAGAGCAACTTTAATATACCATTCAACGCGGCACGTTCTCGCCCAATTCGCTCGCCGGGGCTGAGAGTACTGTTAACAAACGTAGCAGCAATACCGTTGGCCCTCAGGCGGTCTACCTGGTCCTGCATCAGCGCGATGAGAGGTGATATCACCACGGTAAGTCCTGGCATCAGTAAAGCCGGCAGTTGGTAGGTCAGTGATTTCCCTCCACCTGTCGGCATCAAAACGAACGCATCATTCCCTGCTAATGCATACTCAATGATTTCGCGTTGTCCCGCCCAAAACGACTCATACCCGAAATACTGTCTAAGCGCCTGTTTGATATAATCCAAAGTTAGACGATTCCTCGCTTCATACCTACTGTCTTTGATGATATACCATAATTATGCTGCTCTTGTATGCATATTAGGAAATTTTGCTGACTTCTCGATTCGACGCTCCTCCCTCCTTCCTGATATAATGCTCTCAGCAGAACAGATATTTGGTGTCAAATCATTCCTTTCCACAACTCAACGAGGAGCTATTACCATGTCAATTTCATCCCCAACCCCCTCAACGGAGCAGGGTCAAATTTACCAGAATTTCATCGGGGGCGAATGGCGCAACTCACGCAGCAGTGAGACATTTGCCAGTACCAATCCTGCACATATATCTGAAGTCATTGGGCGCTACCAGAAATCGACAGCCGCCGATATCGAAGATGCCGTTGAAGCAGCGCTCAAGGCCCAACCAGGCTGGGCAGCAACTCCCGCGCCTGAGCGCGGCGAGATTTTGCTACGCACATCCCTGCTTCTAGAGCAACAAAAAGAAGAACTCGCCACGTTAATGACCCGCGAGATGGGCAAGATTTTGAAGGAAACACGCGGCGATGTGCAAGTCGCCATCGATGTTGCAAAGTATATCGCGGGCGAGGGGCGCCGCGCGGAGGGCGAAACGGTTCCCTCGGCCCTCCCCAATAAATTCTGCATGACCATCCGCCAGCCTGTCGGCATCGTTGGTATCATCACTCCCTGGAACTTCCCCATGGCTATTCCTGCCTGGAAGACCTTTCCCGCCCTGCTCGCAGGCAATGCCGTGATCCTCAAACCAGCCAGCGATACCCCCTTATTGGTTCTCAAACTTGCAGAACTGCTGCACAAAGCCGGCCTGCCTGCCGGCGTACTGAACGTAGTTACTGGCCCTGGCGGCTCGTTAGGCGACGCGCTGGTCAGCCACAAGCAGGTAAACATGATCTCACTGACAGGCTCGACCGAGGTGGGACGACGTGTCGCGGAAATTTGCGGTCGCGACCTGCGCCGGTGCGCCCTCGAACTGGGAGGCAAAAACGCTGTAATCGTACTCGAAGATGCGGACCTTGACCTTGCCGTCGAAAGTGTGACCTGGGGCGCATTCGGCACCGCCGGGCAGCGTTGTACTGCGACAAGCCGTGTAATTGTACAAAAATCAGTACAGCAGGCATTCACGGATCGCCTGGTAGCAGCCGCCGGCAAACTACGCGTCGGCGACGGCCTGAATCCGCAGACCGATATGGGCCCGCTCGTGAATACCGCGCGCGTCAAAGCTGTACACGAATACACCGCAATCGGCACGCTGGAAGGGGCCAGGCTCGTCCTGGGCGGCTCGCCTCTGACTGATAGCGACTATCGCGAGGGCGCATACTACAAACCCACCATCTTCACTGACGTAGGCCCATCCATGCGTATCGCCACAGAAGAAGTCTTCGGCCCCTTTATCTCCATATTACCTGTCGCTTCCTATGAAGAGGCAGTAAAGGTCGCGAACTCGACGGAATACGGCCTTTCAACCGCCATCTTCACCGAAAGCACCCGTCTGACCTTCCGCGCCATGCGCGACATCGAGTCCGGCCTGGTCTACTTCAACGCCTCCACAACAGGCGCAGAGATCCACCTGCCCTTTGGCGGCATGAAGGCAAGCGGCAACGGTCACCGAGAACTTGGTTCCAGCGCCGTAGAAGAATTCAGCGAGACCAAGACCATCTTCGTCTCATATCCCACGCACACATAAGCGTTGAAATAGTCATCCCATTCCATGTAGGGGCGGGAGAGGTGGATGAGGGGTGGTGGGGGCGCTTGCGCCGCCCTGGTACCCTCCCCCGCATTCGTCAGGCCTGGCTGATCGGTCACAAGCACCTGGTGGGGGCGCTTGCGCCGCCCTATCCTCTCCTGACCTTACCTTCCTCCTACCCTTTCGGCCCAACCAGGTCGCTCATAGGTGTCACATTGGCGGTATCGCACGTAAACGCCAGGCAACCCAGCTTCCAGCCACCCTCGATCGTAGCAAGCATCGAGAAGTGGTTATAGGCCACATTGGAGGTCCTAGATGAGTGATCCGAGTGTGAGATTGTTATCATGACCACGTGACCACCGCCAGGATTGGCGTCGCAGCAGCCACTCGTATCGCCGAAGCCGAACGGGTACTTGTCGAACGGGGGCGTATTGGTGAAGCTGCTCTCGTCCCAGGTAATAAAGATGATCGAGTTACCGTTCCAGGCCCGGGAGCTCATAATCGCACTGACCGCGTCCTGCAGGAAGGCGTCGCCCGTCGCGATCAAGCCCTGCACGTTGGCGAATCTACAGGGATCTGTTAAGGGCCCACTGCGACCGTGCATATCATTGCACTGGTCTGGGCTAATCCAGGAGTAGTCGGGCACCGAATTATTAGCCAGGTCAGTTGCGAACTGGCTATAATCGACGATGTTCGCCATGCGTGCCGGGTTGGTCTGCACGTCCAGGTACGAGACGAACGGATTGTGCTTGCGCTCGTAGAGCTGGTTACCACAGGTGGACTGCAGCGGCGTACTGCAAAGCGAAAACGATTGCATGTAGCCCTTCCATGTCCTTCCGCTCCCTTCAATCTGGTCCACGATGTTAGGCACATCGAGGATCACATCACTATCACTGTTGACCCCATGGGTCGAGCCTGAGGTTGCCGCGATGTAGTTAGGCTGGCTGGGGTGAGTGACTCCAAAATAGTTGGTCGCCAACCCATACTTCGCCGCTGCCGAGTTAATAAAGGGCGCGTTTGGATTGCCAATCAGGTTCGAGAAGCTGGTGTTCTCCATCATGAAGATGAAGACGTGTTGGAAGTTTTTGAGGTTCGAGCGGTTCCCTCCGCTGTCAGTGTGCGCCGAAGCTACAAGCGGCACCATCATCGCCAGGGCTGCTACTACCGCGATACAGGTACGCGTTACGAAGCGCAAACTACGTCTGTCACTGTTCATCAAATAAACCCTCCTTTGGGCACTGTAACAGGCTCACCAAAAACACAAATACGAAGGTTTCAACTTACGAAGATCCGCCAGAAGAAAAGAAAAGACTGTGCACCCCTTAGAGAAGTATACACAATATTCAGGTTTAAAAGAAGTGCTTCTTTAAGGGTTGAGCGGGGACCCTACTCCTTGCATCTCGCCTGACTGCGTAGCAGTAGCCGCGCAGCGGCGTTGGCGAGATGGATAGGTGCCAGCGGTCGCCCTCTGGATTCGCCAGCGACAACCGCGACAATCAAAGCCTCCGCGACAGACATGTCACAAAATCCCTACTAGCGGTGTCCTATATTCGTTAAGCATAATAGAGAGCTACCAATCATATTAGGGGAAAAATGAAACGAAAGGAATGACAACATTAGGCATGACTGAAAAGCTTATGACAGCGCCAGGAGCCGCTGCTACCAGCTCGCGTTCTGGCGAAGTAGTTCTACGCACGCGCAATCTCTCCAAACAATATGGTAAACGACTCGCCGTGGATGACCTCAACCTGGAGGTTCGTCGCGGCGAAATTTTTGGCTTCCTTGGTCCCAATGGCGCAGGCAAAACGACAACTATTCGCATGGCCCTCGGCCTGATTGCTCCCACCTCTGGCAGCGTCGAAATTCTTGGGCGGGATGTAGTAACTCACAGGGCAGAGGTTCTGCCCCGCGTCGGGGCGCTGGTCGAAACGCCAGCCCTGTACCTCTACATGTCTGGGCGCAACAACTTGCGTGCAGTAGCTTCCGTGCTGGGTGGCGTGCCAAAGGCTCGCATTGATGCCGTGCTCGATCTGGTCGGGCTGGGTGTGCGACAAAAAGATCGTGTACGCACCTACTCGCTCGGCATGAAGCAGCGCCTGGGCGTGGCTATGGCGCTCTTGCAGGACCCCGATGTCCTGATCCTCGACGAACCAGCCAATGGCCTCGACCCCGCAGGTATCGTCGAGATACGCGACCTGATGCACCGTCTCTCAGCCGAGGGCAAGACGGTCTTCATCTCGAGCCACTTGCTCCCCGAAGTGCAGCAGATTTGCACTCGTGTAGCCATCATCCATCTTGGTAAGCTCGTCACCGAATCCACCGTTGAGGATCTCACGCGAGGACATGGTGAGTTCACAGTCACCCTTGAGCGTGCGGAACAGGCGCTCGCGCTCGTCCGGGCGCAAGCATGGGGCAGAGATGCGCGCCTTGATGCAAACGGTGCGCTTCTTACGCCCGCCCCGGATGGTCGCGGACGCGACCTCAATCTCTTCCTCGTCAACGCGGGTTTCGCCCCCGATACTATCGCGCAATCAACACAGGATTTGGAGCAGGTCTTCCTGCACCTGACAAATGGTGGATCAGGAGAAATACTATGAGCACGACAGTTAGTACAGCCGCACCTGCGGAACAAATAATCAAAATACATAGCGCAAAGCCCAGCTTTTTCGGCATCCTGCGCGGCGAATTCTTCAAGATCAGGCACCAGTGGATCACATGGATTATGCTTGTGCTCCTGCTCGGGGTCATTGTTTTGCCCTATATCGTTGAAGCCACTGGGCCGAATATCAAAACCCAGCTTCTGACTGTACCACTACATTTCTTTTATAACCAGATGTCGATCAGCCTGGCGGTACTGCGTGTATTCACCGGCATCTTCCTGCTGATCGTGACAGCTACCGCCATCGGCCTGGAGTACCAACTCGGCACCATCTGCGTCCTGTTGGCACGCGGTGTGGGACGCCTGCAACTACTGAGCGCAAAGCTACTTGCTGTAGCAATCATTGCGCTGCTGTTGCTTGTGTTTGGCCTCTTGCTCAATGTCCTGCTTACTTTAGCACTCGTATCCGGGCTATCGGGCAATCTGAACGCTCTCAATTCGCTCACATCGACATTCTGGTCAGACACCTGGACTTACATACTCTCTATCCTGCTCAATATGGGCGTCACTATACTCCTGGCAACAGCGATGACGGTTCTCTTCCGTTCGCTCTCCTTCGGTTTGAGCGCTTCGCTGGTCTGGTTTCCGATTGACAATATCGGCATCATATTCCTGGTGCTCGCTTTCCGCATCACTAACCAGGATTTCTGGCGAAACATCTCGGCTTATCTCCTTGGGCCGAATCTCAATACTATGGCATCTGCGCTCACATCCGGCAGAGCCGAATCTATTGGAGCTCAACCGCTCGTCCAGGTTGACGGCACCCATACCGTGGTGGTTGCGCTCGTCTATGCAGCCATCTTTGCAGTGGTGGCTATTGTCTTGACATGGAAAAGAGATGTGAAAGAATAAAAAAGGGGCTACCGATTCTCAAGGCTCACATGGCGAAACAAGGTCCAGAGGGTGAGATCGTAGGCGGCTTTAACCGTTCCGGCAACAACGAGTGGGAGTCCCAGGAAAAGCCCGGGTCCCTGTAAAAGCAGGCCCGAGAAGATAGGACTCGTGGCAGAACCTGCGCTGCGAGCCAGTGACGTGACGCTCGCCGTTGCTGTCCGCTCCTGAGGTTCCACCAGGGCCATCGTGTACGCCTGGCGTGTTGGGACATCCATCTGCGAGAGCGCCTGGCGCAACAGCAAGAATACAGCCGCCAGCGGAAAAGTTGGCATGAACGCTACCATGACCAGCAGCACATTCGATGGCAAATGCGTGAACACCATCGTGTTGAGCAGGCCAATGCGCCGGGCGAGTGGGGCTGCCGCCAAAAATGAGAGAGCTGAACACATCGTGGCTCCGAAGAAGAGAATTGCGAGCAGCGAAAGCGGGACCCCGAAGCGCAAGTGAAAAAAGAGAGAGAGTAAGCTCAGCACAACCAGCCCACCTGCAAGCGCATCCACACTGAAGAGGGCGGTGAGACGGAGCACGAGGCCACGCGCCACGCCCAGCGAAGGGATCAGCCGCTGGAACAAGCCTCTCACTGGCTCCCTGGTGTGGGCAGGGGTCTCCACGGCAGGCGAGAGGCGGAGCGCAAGCCGGGCCACTATCAGAGCCACTACCGCGTAGGCGCCAAAGAGGAAACGAATGCCAGTGGGCTGGGGAATCCCGGTCCGAACTAGCAGATCAGGCAGGCCAGCCGCAAGAGCTCCAAAGGCCCCTGCGAAGGTAGCAACGAGATTGTAGCGGGCAAAGAGCGCGGTGCGCTGCGCCGGAGCACAGGTCCCGGGCAGCATCGCCTGCTCAATCGGTAGAAACGGTGCTGTCTCCGAGGCAGACGTACCAAGTGTCCCAAAGAACGCGGCCACCAGCAGCAGCGCGTACACGCCGATCAGCCCAAAGACGATCCCCGTCCCAGCCATGAGTAGCGCCAGCAGGACAAGGGTCCGGCGACGTCCAAGAGGATCGGCAACAAGGCCGATCACGTAGGTACCGGCGAAGTCGCCCACCAGTGAGACCGTAATCAGGGCGCCAATGGCCGCAGGTGTGACGCCTTCGCTGGCGAGCGCCACGGGGAGCATTATGGCCAGCATCCCATAGGCGAATGAGCGCAGCCCGCGCATGACGATAATGAGTTGTGCATCTGCCCGCTGGGATCGTTCGCTTTCTGCGGCTGTCACTGAGCGGGCCTGATTGGTGCTCCCGTGCGATCCCACGGATTCATGCTCCTGGCATCGTGCTGAGATGGGTCTGCTTTGAACGCTCCATCGGGTCTATCCTGGCGGATCATCTCCTGACAGTAGGCGTAGAGAGCATCATAGACGATCCACTCGGCAGCGTTCAGCTCGTGGTCATCCTTGTAGCCGAGGTGCCGGAAGCCCTCGGCAATTGCCTCCAGCCCCTCTCCTTCCGGCTGGTGCCAGAGCGTGTTATCAGTATCGGCGCCATTCACAATTTTACCGAGCAAAACGAGGGCCGCATCATTGATCAGATTGTACTTCTTGAGAATGGCCTCAAACGAGCATTCTTTGCCATGATGCCCCAGTTCCACGTCTTTCACGTCGTAGGGAATCGCGCCCTCGCGCTCAGCAACCTCCATCACATGGTTTGCGGGCACGAACAGAAACTCAGCGTCCTCGTCTACAAACTTTTTAATGAGCCAGGGACAGGCCACGCGGTCCACCTTGACTCGTTCGCGGGTAATCCACTTCATAGTCATGTTCTCCATTCCTTTACAATGGGATTTCGCTTTGCAATTGCGCATAGAGGGCATCGTAGATGAGGTGTCCCCGTTCCAGGGCAATGAGATCTTCAGGGCTGATCAGGCGAATACCCCGGCAGATCAGGTCTAAGCCTGGAGCGGCAGGCTCCAGGGCGACCTCTTGCATAACATCAGCCTCATCCACTATCTGAGCAATACGATGCAAGATCGGATCAGCGAGATCATACTCCCGTAACATGGTATAAAAGGTACAGTGCCCCCGGTGGTGAGACAGGCGCACCCCGGGGATATCAAAAGCCTCCGCTCCTTCAGGCAGCGGCTTGTGTCCTGCAGGCACGAAGAGAAACTCAGCCTGTGGATCAAGATATTTGGTGATCAACCAGGCGCAGGCCATGCGGTCCACGCCCACATGTTCCCAGGTCACCCATTTCATGCGTTGTGTCCTCCCCTCGCGGAAAGTAGCCGCGTTCGGACCAGGCTTCCCAGTTCGGACTGAAAGTAATCCTGCGTTTTCACCTGCTGGTATTTGCGCGAGAGCGCTACCAGGTCGGTGTGCTCCTGATCCAACTCCTTTAGAATATTCTGGTAGGCAGCGTCCACACGGTCCTGAAACTGCTGCACCAGGGCCTCCTCTTGTCCATCGAGCACCAGGCGCGACTCCCACAAGAGGGCCTCCCCCCCCAGTTCGCTAATCTCGACGGCAAGCCACTGCAATTGTTCGCGTGTCCAGGGTGTAGCTGGCAGCACCCAGACCGCATCGTGCAAAAGTATAGCCCCCAGCCGCTTCAATTTCCGCCAGACGTAAGCACGACCAGCGGTCGGTTCGCGCGGAACTTTGTAGACAAGCAGCACCCACAACGTTTCTTGAGCGCGTTTTATAGCATGACCTCCTACTGGCGAAGGGGTTTAATCATCAGGCAGGCCTTGTTTCATGCGCCGCCGCTTCACGGCACTGCTCATACTGTTTCAGTCTTGTCCCAGCCCAATCCTGGCGATTGCGCCAACTAGTTCTCTCGCAAGTGCCAGCTCGAGCAGGTGTTCAGTTCCAGAAAAACACAGTATGCAGGCAGTGTTACATAACATCGGTTATTGTTGATATAACCATGGTTACATTTTACGCAAGGGAAGTAAAAAAGTCAAGGGAGAGTGCAGAGAGCCTAGCCCTTTGCCGGGGTTTCAAGGGTGTCCCTTGATGCTTTTATAAAGGGCGGGTGGGTGGGGAGAAAAAGTATTTATGAGTGGTTCTCTGAGAGATGTTCGAGAACCGGAGAGGGTGCTAACCCTGATCTCTATACTTATTCGTAATCGGCAACCGTCGATCCCTGCCAAATGCGCGTGTCGTAATCTTCACCCCCGGAGGAGCCTGGCGGCGCTTGTACTCACTGTAATCCACCATGCGCATTACTTGCTCGACTGTCTTGCGCTCAAAGCCCATTGCCATGATTTCTTCAAAACTGCGATCATCTTCAACATAGGCCTTCAAAATCGGATCAAGTGTCTCATACGGCGGCAGGGTATCCGTATCCTTCTGATCTGGGCGCAGTTCGGCCGAGGGCGGTTTATCTAACACCGCTTGCGGAATAACCGGCTCATCGCCCAGCGTGTTACGATACACAGCCAGTTCATACAGCAGCGTTTTCAACACGTCCTTTAAAACATCAAAACCGCCGGCCATATCTCCATAAAGCGTAGAATAGCCGGTAGCCAGCTCAGATTTGTTGCCTGTCGTCAGCACAATCGGGCCGAGCTGATTGGAGACACTCATCAGGATGTTTCCGCGAATGCGAGCTTGCAGGTTTTCCACCGCTAGCCCGTGATCCACTTCACCAAGCGCGGGCCGGAGCATCTTCAGAGCGGCGCGGAATGCCTCTTCTATCGGAATCGTCAAGAGCTCGATACCGAGGTTCTCAGCCAGTTCCTGCGCGTCTGTCTTGCTGCCATCAGAAGAGTACGCCGATGGCATTGAGATCCCCAGCACGTTTTCAGCGCCCAGTGCATCAACCGCGATCACTGCCGTCAGCGACGAGTCAATACCTCCCGAAAGGCCAAGGATAGCCTTCTTGAAGCCAGTCTTGTGCACATAGTCACTTGTGCCCATTACAAGAGCCGCGTAGATTTCCTCTAATTTTCCCATCTTTGGCTCGATGCGCTGTTGCGCTCCTGGCAGATGCAGAGGAGATTGAAAAAGAGGCTCTTGCTGGGGTTCATCGGTTATGGTTACAATAGGTACAAGGTGGGGGTCTACCTGCAAACGTTCGTGGCGGCGGCGCAGATCATGCAGGCGCGAGCGGAAAACGGAGGCCGTTTCCAGATCAACGATCAGCATATCTTCCGCAAACTCCCTCGCGCGAGCGATCAACGCTCCCTGCTCATTAAGGACCATGCTGCCGCCATCAAAAACCAGTTCATCCTGCCCCCCGACCATGTTCAGATACGCAAGGATCACACCGTTATCCGCTGCGCGCGTCGCCAGCATCTGCTCGCGAAAAAATCCCTTGCCGGCATGGTAGGGCGAGCCATTGATATTGATGATCACCTCAGCCCCTGCTTGCGCCTGTAGTGTCATCGCACCACCAGGATACCATACGTCTTCACAGATAGTGACACCAACGTGCACGCCATTGATAACAAAGATAGGCGCCTTCCTCCCTACCTGAAAGTAGCGAAACTCATCGAAAACGCCATAGTTCGGCAGGTAGTGTTTGTGGTATGTACCACAGAGCTTGCCCTCGTAGATGATCGCGGCTGCGTTGTAAATGTCATGATCGCGGTCTACAAAGCCAATCACGGCAGTCAATCCAGGCAGGTCCCCGCTGGCGTTAATCAATTCATCCAATGTACGCAATTGGGCCGCAACAAATCCTGGCTTAAGCAGCAGGTCTTCAGGTGGATAACCGGCGAGAGCAAGTTCCGGCAAACACACGATATGCGCTCCAGCCGCGTGGGCCTGCTGCATAGCCGCCACGATCTTCTCTTTATTGCCTTCCAGGTCACCCACAGTCAAGTTAATTTGAGCAAGTGCCACCCGAAGCGGTATGATATTCATAGAAAATCCCTTTCTTAAACACCTTTAATGATCGTTTTTGATGATCAAATAATGTCGAAAATGGCGTGGGGGCGCGATAATGTAGATTAACTTTTTAATGCGGACATCATACCTTGCAGCGAAAGGCCGATAAATCGGCGGTGGGCGCGATAAATCGGCCCCTACGTTTATTACCGGTTTAATTTGTTAAACTCCATTATCGCGCCCGCTCTCTTAATCGACGAAATGACCGGACATCCATAAATAAAAGGAGTATCTCTCAATGGAGATGCAGTTATATCTCTTGCACGTCGTCCCGTTTATCGTGCTGGTCTACCTGGCCTTTCTGCTCTTTCTACGCCCACCAGGAAAAGTGATCATGGCCTCGCTCCTGGGTGGCTTGACCATGGCCATCGTAAACGCGCTCTTCGATCTCATCGCCTACTACGCTTCCTGGTGGCATTACATCCTCACCGGACTGATCTTTCAGTTACCCTTACCTTTTTATATTACACCATTTTTGATCTACGGCGCACTCAGCTACCTGCTAATCTGGCGTTTCTGGGGCACTCGCTGGCAGTGGCTCGCCTTGCTACTTCTCATCGGCATCCCTCTCACAGGTTTTGCCCGTGACCTGCTGCAGGCCGTGGTCACACATTCAAGCTTCCTCGTATGGGATAGTCCTCTTGCGGGACCACTGGATCTCTTGCTGTGGCTGGTAATGTTTTACGCAGGCTACTTCGTTTTCAGGCGACTTGCCCCACCCAGGAAAAGTGATACCCTGACCACGTAGGGGTAAAGACAAGTGGAGCAGCGTCCAGGACAGGCACAAGGCCCCCACCCATCCGCCACCCTTCCCACTGTCCCTACTTTTCTACGAACGCCACCAGCCTGCAGAACGCCGCCTCACCCATGTTGAACTTGAAAGGGAAGCAGCCGATCCACAGGCGCATGTCGAGCACCTCGTCGATCATGCCGCCAGCGTTCTCCACGTGGAAAACGCCGTGCGGGAACAACTGGTAATGCATTAGTTGCAGGTCATCTTCGGGCCAGATTTCTTCAAGCGGCCTGCCCAGTTTCTTTGAGCACTTGGCCGCCAGGTCAGAACGTACAATGCGCAGTACCGTATTCATCGGGTGATCCATCGAACTTGCATCGATAGCATACCAGGAAATCTGGCGCTTCAGCGTCCAATCTACAAACTCGCGCGTAGGCCCAGGATGCATGTTGAAATAACGAATCTCGTTTGGCTCACATTTTCCATACCAGTTGCTTTGATAATGCTTGTGGTAGCCGGTATGCACCACCACAATATCGCCTGGCTCAATACGAATGCCGGTCTTACGTTCCCATTCCTCGAAGTGCGCCGAGGTGTAAATCTCGTAATCGCCAATGCCCATCGCCTCCAGGTCTACTACCACTCCTGGCCCCACCAGCTTGCTCAACGGAATACTTCCAATGTCCTGTCCATTGGTGATGAAGTGCAACGGGGCATCCAGGTGCGTGCCGACATGCAGTGTAGACGAGATGAACTGCCCTCCCACTTTCTCAAAGGCGGGACGCTTGATCCATTTGACGGTAGGCCCCTCATAGGTGGCAAAAGAGGGGGTATTTACGTCCCAGTTCTGCGACAGGTCAATCACCTGCATGTGGCTAAGATCAATCGGTTTCATGGATTCTCCTCCTTACTGTCCTTGATTTTCAACTGCGTTGAGAATAATCTGGTCGATCAACTGCTCGACGGGAGCGCGATCATCGGTGAAAAAGACGGTACGAGAATGCTCTTCGCGCATATTGCCGTAGGCAATGCTCGCCTGCGCCACGCTCTGAAGCAAAGGATTGTTCAGATGGGCGGTATTGATCATAAAATTGGCGAGCGAGGTTGGCGCGTTGGTACCTATCACCAGGCTGTTCGTGAAGCGTTCCGTATCTATGATATAGACATTGGGGAAGACCGAATGCATGGTTTGCGCCAATGCCTCGACCAGCCGGTAATCATGACTCGTGCGTCCCGCGTTGAGTGCCACCACCCCTGTGGAAGTGAGATGGTCTCGCACCGTCTGGAAGAATTCCTGCGTGGTGAATTGGAACGGCACATAGGGCTGCTGGTACACATCAATGCCGATCACATCATACTTCTGAGAGGTGGTCTGCAAGAAGTATCGGCCATCCTGTACGATTACATGCAGGTTGGGTTCGGTCATGTGAAAATACTGCCGTGCCAGGTCTACGATTGTGCCATCGATCTCAACGCCATCAATAGGAATTGGCCCGTAGGTGGCTGTAAATTCTCTCGCAGCGGTGCCCGCCCCAAGTCCAATGAGGGCAACCTTGCGTACCTGGTTTTGTGTGAACGGCGGCTTGTTGAAATAGGGCGCGATCATGAAATAATCCCAGTAGCCTTGTGTGAGAATGGTGTGTGGGTTGTAAATGGAATGGATAGCTAAGCCTTCGTTCATGATCAACTGTGTCTCGTCGCCCACCTGCACCACCTGGATATAGTTGTAGACCGACTCCCGTTCGGCAAGCAGCACTCCTCCTCCGTTGCTGCCATAGGCCTCTTTGATTGGCCCCTGCATCGTTAGTAGCGAGAGCGTCATTGGAATCAAAAGTAAGATCGAAATGAAACTTCTGTTCCCTCTCCACGAACGTGGACGAAAATTATCAATTCGCGTGCTTGCTAAGCCGGCAATCGAGACAAGCAGCAGTGCCACGGCAATCGTGAAGAAAGTGCGATAAGTTCCAATAGTGGGAATGAGGAAAAGTACTGGCAAGAACGTGCCCAGGATGCTGCCAGCAGTAGAGATGGCATATAGCTGCCCGGCAGTACGCCCCGACCTGCCCAACTGCTCGATGCGCAGGCGAATGGCGAAAGGCGAGACGCAGCCCAGCAGGATCATGGGAACGGCGAAGAGCAGGATAACCGAGACCAGCGACCCGTAAAAGACCCCGATAGAGTACGTGGAAAAGGCACTTTGCGACCATAGCAGGATGGGCTTCGAGAGAAATGGGATCAAGCTGATCAGAAAAGCGGCGGTGATCGTCAATGTATAGAGTACCTGGGGGCGCGGGTAGCGGTCAGCAAGGCGCCCGCCAATGAAATAGCCGATAGTTAGATAGAGCAGGATCAGTCCAATGAGATTGGCCCACACGAAGAGCGAGGTTCCAAAATACGGCGCGAGCAAGCGCGACGCTGAAAGCTCTACAGCCAGCGAGCAGGCGCCCGCGACAAAAACTACCAGGATGAGCACCCAGCCCTGCAAGTTGCGGCCAGCGGTTGGGGCAATAACGCCTTCCTCCGCCTGTTTCTCGCGTGGCCTGGGAGTAGTGGTGGACATGGAAAAACTCTCTTTCTATACCTGTGGAACCTCACCCCATCCCTCTCCATCCTTCGCTGTAGCTCAGGACAGGCTCCGTGGAGAGAGATGGGGTGAAGCAGGCCAGGCTTATCTTAATTACCCGGCCCGCACCAGTTTCTTTCATATTCGTGCGTGTGAAATTTGCTCAGGACGTTGTTTTGAAGTATAGCATGTGGAGGGTTTATTGTGCTAGCTGGAGCATCTCTCGATCTCGTAACAATGATCCATGGAGGAAAAGTTGGAGAAACAGCCATAGGGCTTCCTTTTCGAACTATAGAAATAAATCGTCATCTTATGCTCCTTTTCTTAAATTTCCTGCGCGGAACAAGAAAAGGTCAGAAATGTAGTGGCACCCCTTGCGAGTGCCAGGCACAACCCTCACCCTCTCACCCTCGCCATCACCTCCTCCCGCCTACCCAGAGCCTCCCGTCTCAAATGAATAAATGCATCGCGCCCTATCTTCTGCTCAAGCGCTTCGAGGAAGCGTACAAGTGAAGCAACAGTCCGATCATGCGCCGCCTGGCGTATCTCCAGTGCAGAAAACAGCAGCGCCAGCGCCTCTTGTAGGCGATTCTGCTCGTACAACAACATCCCTATATTCGTGAGGATCATACCGGTGTTCGAGCGCTCTTGCTGGTTTTGCGCCAGTTTCAATGATTGCTGGTAGCAATGTAACGCCTGTTGATAATCTTTCTCATCTTGAGAAAGCAGGCCCAGGTTATGCAACAGCACGATTTCCAACTGCGCATCATACTCCTGCCTGTTCAACATCGACGCCTGCTCAAAATTGGCGCGAGCCTGCTGGATTTCACCCACGCTGCGCAAAAGCTCCCCCTGGTTCGCCAGTGTGACCGCCTCGCCATGCTGATCACCGATCTCGCGCTGCGTCGCAAGCGCCTGCTCGTAATAGAAATGACTCTGCTGATAGTCTCCCAGGCGCCCATAGAGCAGGCCAAGCTGACTGAAAATCTGCCCCTCGTCGCGGCGAGTCACGATCCCTCGCGGCGGCACCATAGCTGTATACAACTGGATCAACGTGTTCCATGCGCCCCATTGCATCATGCTTTCGTTTAATCCCTCGTAGCAGAGCAGGTCGTAAGCTTGTTGCCAGTGCCAGCCAAGACACAGGTGATATGCCATAGCCAGCAGCGGCTCAACATCCTGGGGACCGCTGCGATTTTGGGGAGGTGGACAGTTCTGTTGTGCCAGGCCTGCATAATACACCGCCACCCGTATATGACCAGCCGCTAGAGCGACCTCTCGCGCCTCTTGATTAACAAGCATCGGGTCAGGCTCAGTCGTCACGCCCAGGGCAATCGACATGCCACCACTGGCATACCGGTCGCTACCCTCAAGATAGTATTCAATCATGTATTGACGCAGCAGTGAATGCAGAAAATAGCTCGATGTGCTATTGTCCTCCGGGTAGTGTTGCACGAGCGCGAACCAGGTCAAAGCGCCAAGTTCGCGTTCAAAAGCTGTCACATCAAGATCAACGGCGTCTTCTTCTCCCGTAATGGCAATGATCACTCCCTCCACGGGCACCGGTTCATTATAGAGGCAGAGTGAGCGCAAAAGGGTGCGCTGAATAGGGTTGAGAAAGCTATACACCCTATCGATCAGGTTGAGCGTGACCTCGCCATTCCACACCGGCACATAGTCAGGTGAGTTGAGCAGATAGCTCAGAGAAAAGCCACTGAGAGTACAGAGCGTAGCGAACTGTACCAACCCAAAAACATGACCCGCGCAACGTTGCCAGATAAGCGACAGCTCTTCAGGTGTGCCCTGAACGCCTCTTTGCTGTAGCAGTGCCACGCCTTCAGGAAGGCTTATTCGCGAAACCAGGTTCGTACGCACACGCATGTTCTCGCCATTTTGTGCGTTATATGGCGAATGGCGGCATGTTATTACTACCCTGCTGTCTCCAAGGTCTCTTTGCAGCAGGTCTAAAAAAAGAGCGACCGCACCTCGCCCAGCCAATCCTGGCGAGCTTTCAATATCAAGCAATTCCTCAAACTGGTCCAACACCACAAAAGCGCTCTCATGCGGACGACACAACGCCTGCTCCAGCATCGAAATCTGTTCCTCAGGCTTACGCATAAAAAAATCGGAGCTAATCATATCGACGCTGCCCACGACAGCGGCAATCACATCAGGTAACGTAGCATTTGGGCCAAGGGTCAGCCAGGCAAAGTGTCGAATGGGGGTCTGCCCTGCCTGGGCCGCTGCCCCCAGGCGCTGGTACAGGAGCGCCGCCAGGATTGATTTGCCTGCCCCAGGATCGCCTGTAAGTACCACCGTGCTGATTTGAGCATCGCTGAGCATACGCAAGACTGAGTTGACCTCATCGGTTCGTTGCAGCACGATACGAGGATCGGTCGGAGGTGGCACTGTAGCATGTATACTCAGCCTGAAAATGGGTGGTGGTTGTAGCATAGGCTTCTTCTTGTCGTAGTCTTTGTTAAGGCAGGATATTCATCTTTTGCTATCTTGGCGAGAGCAAGTATATCATATTGCTGCGTTTCCTAACCAGGGTAGCCTCTCTTCAGATGATCAGATAGCCTGAATATGCTAATATACAGGAGCAGCACAATGGAGATTAGCATATTAGACCGGTACTGGAACGTAGGGGCCTGATTATGGATTTTAACAAAATAATCGGGATCTTGGGAAATCCGCTGAGGGCCGATAAATCGGCGGTGGGCGCGATAAATCGGCCCCTACAGATGGCCGGGTTATTTTGTTAATGTGCATTATCGCGCCCACAGCCGATGATGACTGTTAACGACCAAGATCGTTCTTGTCATGCTTCGCTCCGCTCAGCATCTCGTTGCCCATCGAGCCAGATCCTTCGCTCCGCTCAGCATGACAAACCTTTACCGATCTTGCTTGTTAAAAATCATCATCGGCCAGATGCAGGGTCAGGATTACTCGGATCCTTTTGTTAACCCGCATTATCTGCTCCAAACTATCTACTGTAGAAGGGAATGCAGCATGTTACGCATAATCTATATGGGGACACCTCAATTTGCCGTTCCTGCCCTGGAGGCCCTGATCAATGGGGCCAGACCAGGCCTGGTACTTCCAGAGGGGTACGAAGTCGCCACGGTAATTACTCGTATAGATAAGCCAGCGGGACGGGGAAAAGAGATCGTCTATTCGCCAGTTAAGCAGGCAGCGCTCTCACATGGCATACCCGTCTGGCAGCCAGGCTCGCTCAAGCGGCCAGAAAACATTGAAGCCCTTGCTGCATACCAGGCTGATCTATACATCGTAGCGGCCTTTGGACAAATTTTACCGCAGGCCGTGCTTGACCAGCCTCGTTACGGCACGCTAAACATACATGCTTCCTTGCTTCCCAGGTACCGGGGAGTCTCGCCGATCGCTGGAGCAATTCTGCATGGCGACGCGGAGACTGGCGTAACGATCATGCTCATAGATGCAGGAGTGGATACCGGTCCAATACTGCTCAAACGTACTATACCG
>Ga0187846_10000641_pt1 | contig 19741 bp, 22 predicted proteins | sample TC_taG_FD_161473 | JGI IMG/M metagenome (GOLD analysis project Ga0187846, IMG submission 161473) | Biofilm microbial communities from the roof of an iron ore cave, State of Minas Gerais, Brazil - TC_06 Biofilm (v2) | ecosystem: Environmental > Terrestrial > Deep subsurface > Cave > Wall biofilm...
ACCGCCGCCAGATCGGCGCCGGCGGCCGCGGCCCCATCACCACCAAGCTGCAGCAGGCCTTCTTCGAGCTCGTCCAAGGCAAAAACAAGAAATACAAAGACTGGCTCACGCCCGTGGCCGACGCCAACCTGACCGCCCGTCCGGCAGCACGGCGGCGAATCGCGTCGGCTGTGGCGTTCGCCGAAGAGCGGTGACGGTCGGTGAGGCGACTCGCAAAAGACCGGCGACTAGGCACGCGCGAGTGATCGGCGCCCGGGGACGATCACTTGTCCCAGTCTTCCTCCTCGTCCTCGTAGTCCTCATCGAGGTCGGTGTGCTCGCGTTCGGCCGTCTCGTCGTACTCTTCCTGAGACAGCTCGTCCGCATCTTGCGTCAGCGCCGCGACTTCCTCGCGCAGCTCCGATTCGTCCGGGCGCTCGTTCCCCGCGAACAACTCGAGCGCGCGGTGGAAGATATCGAGGTTGTTCATCGTCGTGAGATAGTTGCCTTCGGTGCCGACGACATAGAAGCTCTGCGGGAAAAACAGCTCGAGAATCGACTCCTCCTCAGGGCCGAAAGTCTGATCCTCCAGCACTACCAGATCGTCCGCGTTGATTGCCACATCACGCTCCCAAGCGGCAATTGCGAGGAGAATTCTAGCCCGGTTGACGTCCGCACGCCGCGGCGCGGCGCCCCGCATCCGACATCGCGTCGCCGCCTGCCGCCGCCGAACAAAACCCCCTTGACCGACGCCAACGGCGCGGGTATAAGGGCCGGGCCGAATTCTCAGGCAGCGAAAGTCGAATGTCGCCGCGGCACGCGGCAGCAAGTCCTCGTCTCTCACTCCGGTCGAACTTCTGGCATGGCAGGCCTCACGGGGCCATCATTCATTTTCTTGTAAGGCAGATATACGCATGAGCACTGGTACTGTTAAGTGGTTCAACGACGAGAAGGGTTACGGCTTTATCAAGCCCGATGACGGCGGGCAAGATCTGTTCGCGCACTACTCCCAAATCAAGGCCGAGGGGTTCAAGAGCCTGAAGGAGAATCAGAAGGTCGAGTTTGAAGTGACGACTGGACCGCGCGGCAAGCAGGCCTCGAACATCAGGCCGGCCTGAGCCGCCGCCGCGCAAGGCGCGGACTTTCTGGCACCACGAGAAGAGCCCGGGCAACCGGGCTTTTTTGTTGCGAGCCCCCTCTTTGCGCGAGCACCGCTGAACGCGCTCACGGCGCGGCCGACCTCGATGGTGTTCAAGACCGCGCGATCCGACGCGCCTCGCCGCCAGCGGGCGCCGTTGCCCGACCGCCACCAAACCAGAACGCTTCATCGCCGCGCTCATGGTCGCTGCGGCACGACAGGCCGGCCGAACCGACGGCCGCCCCGCCCCCGCTTCAACGCCCGCGCGCAAGCGATCCCCGGCGCCCGCGCAGCATCGGCGACTCGGGCTGCCGTCCTCTTTATGACACTGACATGACATGCCCCGCCGTGTCAACCTAGCCCCAAACAGAGGGCCCCGGTGGCTGGCGCACCGCAAGCTAGTCGTGGAAGCTAGCGCGTTGGGCAGACGGCGAATTTCCGTCGCACATGAGAGAAGGAGCACCGCAATGAGACTCGTCTGGATCCTCGCGTCTCTGGGTTTTGCATTGGTTGTCTTCGCACAGCAGGCTCAGCCCCCAACACCCACGTTCGCGCCAACTCCTGGCCAGGAGGCACCGACGGGTTTCGACAACCAGAGTAACGGTTACATTGGCGGCGCTGAGCATAAGGTCAACCTGGCGGAGTTTGACGCGGTCGAGGGAATCGCCGACGGGCTCGGGCCGCTGTACAACGCGCAGTCGTGCCGCGAGTGTCACCAGAATCCTGTTTCGGGCGCGGCGAGCCAGATCACCGAGCTGCGCGTGGGCCACCGCGGGCCCGGGGGCGCCTTCCAAAATCCGCAGATTCCGATCGCGCACGGGACCGAAACCATCTCCGGCCGCTCGCTCGTAAACGATCGGGCGATCTGTCCGAACGGGGCCTTCCCCGACACCGAGATCCAGGAACGCGCGCCGGAGACCGAGACGATCCGCACGCTCCGCATATCGCTGAACGTGTTGGGTGATGGCTTCGTCGAGGCGGTCCCGGACCAGACGCTGGTCTCGCTCGCCAAGCAACAGTGCGCGAGTACCCAGGGCAAGATCTGCGGCTACGTGCAAACCGTTCCGGTCGTTGAAGCGCCGGGAGAGACGCGGGTTGGTCGGTTCGGCTGGAAGAATCAGCATGGCAGCCTGCTCTCCTTTGCGGCCGATGCCTATCTGAATGAAATGGGGGTCACGAGCCGTTTGCAGCCGGATGAAGTCACCACGCTCTGCAACACCGCTGCGGAGCCAAACAGCCCACCGACGACGGACGGGTCGGCCGACGACATAGAGAAGTTCGCTCGCTTCATGCGCTCGACGAAGGCCCCGCCGCGCGACCAGGCGCTTGCCGCGACGCCGAAAGCGAGGAGAGGGTCGAACTTGTTCGACAGCATCGGCTGCGCCACCTGTCACACGCGCACGCTGACGACCGCACCGAGCGGGACCAAGATCAACGGCGGCATGTTCACCATCCCCGACGCGATCGGCGGAAAGACCTTCCACCCGTTCAGCGATTTCCTGCTGCATGACGTGGGCACCGGCGACGGAATCCTCCAAGTCGCAACGAACGCCACCGGGACCATGCAGCCCTCGAACGAGCACTACGGGCGCCGGTCGAGCGGGATCCGGTGGCGGAACTTCCCCGCGCTGGGCGTCGACAGCACTCAGTTCAAGCTCCGCACCCCACCGTTGTGGGGCGTGCGCATGCGTACGCGCCTGATGCATGATGGCGCATCGGTGACGTTCGGTGATGCCATCCGACGCCATCGCGGGGAAGCGAGCGACGTGACCGCCCGCTTCGAGCGGTTGTCCAATGGCGATGCGGATGCCCTGATCGAGTTCCTCAGGTCCCTCTGAGCGGCCCCGAGCCCGACCTGACTCGGGCGCCGCCCGCTCGATCGACGACGGCGAGCACCGCGCCGGACAGCGCGCTGCTCGTCGGCACTGGCTGGGCGGGCGTTGAACGACGGCGCTCGCCTCACGCCGTCCCGCTCGGAGCCAGCGCCTAGATTTCCCCCTGTCGTCGCCTGGCTACACCAAGAATCCCGAGCAATCAGTCGATTGCGTGTGCGGTGGCGTTGCCATGCCGCAATCTGGCGACATTTGCCTGCGTCGCCGTTCGCCACGATTACGCTAACTCATTGATCTCGCTTGAGCAGTGGACACCTGGCACGAACCCCGCTTTGCACCTGCCCGAGCCTTCATGGCTCAGCATCGTCCATAAACCTCAAAGGAGTACTCATGAGAGCGAATGACGCACTGCGCAAAGCCCTCGCAATCCTGATCGCTGCGTGTTTCACGGGAATCGCTGCAACGGCGGTTGCCCAGGTCGACAAGAAGGTCGACTGCGATAAGACGCCAAACGATCCGTCATGCCAGGCTAAGAAGTAACGGAGCGGGCCGAACTTTTTTCCAACGTACGGGCGAAGCCGGCCGTTTGCGCCGGCTTCGTCCGTCCCGGCACGGATTCACGGCGTGTGGACCAAAGGGCACCTGGAGGTGCCCTTTGTCTACCCCCCGCCGCCATAGGCTCTATCCCCGCAGCGCCCCAGCCGTAAATAGCGCACAGCGCCCCGGTGACGATGCACGGCCGCCGATCGGGGGTAGCCGCTACTCTGGAGCCAGGTTCGACGACGCGGAACTTGGCACTGGAGTGAGCGCAATGAGGATCATCGAAGCATTCGAGCTGGAGCGGCTGGTGCGGGAAACGTTCCCCGCGAAGGGTTCCTTTTCCGCCGACTCCGAGCTCGGCATGAGCGTGCAGCGCTCCCCGGTCGTGACCTTTGTGCATGGCGGACCCGACCCGTTCCTCGACCGCCAGTTCGACGATTGGCTCGCGGGCTCGCCGATTTTCGTGCCGCTCTATCAACTTCTCAACCGCCTGTGCCGCGCCGGCGCCCTCGCGCCAGGGAACTACGCGATCACCCGGCGCGGTTGCTACGGGTGAGCGTGGGCGGCAATTCGACTAGACCGGCGGCGGACTAGGACCAAGGCCCTATTGCCGCACCGGGCTGAGCCTAGTAGCGTGCGCTCATACTCAAAAGGGATGCTGCAAGGAGGCTAGCTTATGGACCGGACCCTGCCCAAAGGACACCTTTCGTGCCTGTCTGAGTCGTTCCGGTACGTCCCGGCGTCCGGCACGAACGTCGCCAAGACTTTCGCCAAGATCAAACGCCGCCTCGGTCAGGAGCAGCACGAGCGCACGCAGAACGTGTGCGTGCTCCCATCGAGAAAGGTCGGGCAAAAGTAACCGCTCGCGGCCCTCGTGAACGCTGTTCGACCGGCTCCCGCCGCGCGCACCGCCTAGGGCTGCTGCCGCATCGCGCCGTACCCCGCCGGCGTGCAGGCGGTAGTGGGTTCGGGAAAACCGTCCGCCCCGCGTCGCCAACCGGTCGGGCGGTGCGCATCGCATGGTGGATCGGCCAAATGGCTTAGTCTCTCGGCTCAGGCGTCTGGCTCATTGCGCACAGCGCCCGTCGTCAAATACCTTTGTCGGGAGACGCACCCGCTCGCGCGGCGAGCGGAAGCATCTCTACCGATCAACGGGGCGGGAGACAGACGATGAAGGCGCAGGCGGCACTTAACGCGATTCAGCGGCACACACTCGTGTATGTACAGCCCGGCGTGGGAGAGCGCTGGGACGTGGTCATGGAAGGCCGGGCGAAGACGGCACGCTTCACTGACCGCGACCGTGCGCTCAGCTACGCGCAGATCTGGGCGGCAGTGAATCGCCCCAGCACGGTGCTTGTGTATACGAGCGGCGGCGACGTCCAGCGGGAATGGACATTCGATGCCATCAGAGGCCGCTATAACAGCTGACGCTGCTCCGTCATCCACCGATCCTTGCCGCCGCCGTCGGCGCGATCAGGGTTTGCCTCACTCCTTCAAGAAGGCGAGCACGGCGCTGAAGAACTCGATACGGGGCTTTTCGAACAGCACGAAGTGAGTCGCGTCCTTGATCAGCACCTGTCGTTTCGTCGGTGCATTGGTGAGGTCGCGCATCAGGAGCTCGCGGTCCTCTGGATAGGACCACGTGTCGTACTCGCCCGCGATCACCAGCGTCGGCACGTAAATCGACGACGCATTCCACAACGGGCGGCCGGTCTCCTGCATGAACGTATCCTCCAGCACGCCGTTCGGCGCGCGCAAGCTGGGTGGATTGCGCTTGCCGCTGGTAGGGTCGGTCGCCATACACGCGTCCCAAAATGCTTCTGCGACGCCGGCCTCGCGGTATTGCGTCTTGTCCGCCACCGGAATCTCGCCGTCCCAGCGCGCGGTGTTCGCCGCCGTGCTCGCAAAGCGATAGGCGCCGAGCGCGTAGTTGAATTCGTACGGCTTACGCTTGTTCTGCAGCCCGGAGCCGGGACCGAGATTCGTGTGTAGCGGGAACGCGTACGCCGGCGCGTACATCACGAGCTTGCGCACCTTCTCCGGATTGAGCGAGGTGTAGTAGCCTGCCGTCGTCGCACCCCACGACCATCCGATCAGGGTCACCTTGTTGACCTCGTGCTTGGCGCGGATGTGGTCGACCACTGCCCCGATGTCACGCACCGCGAGGTACGAGCGGGACAGCGGCTTGTTCGCCGCCGGCGGTTCGTCCATTGCCTTTTCGCGGCTCGAGTTACCGTAGTTCCGCTTGTCGAACATGTAGACGACGTAGCCGCGCTCCACCATCCAGTCGGCCCACGAATAGTCCTTGAATCCCAAGTCGAAGTCGCACGTCGACGGCGCAGTGGCGCCATGGATGAACAGCACGATGTTGTCGTCGGTGAATTGCACGGTCCCGGCCGCCATCTTCTGGCGCACGAACAGCCGTACGCCAGGGTCAACGCCGTCGATGTGATAGTCCTGCAGCGCGGGTTTCGTTTGCGCCGCCGCCGCAAACGGCCACGCCAGCAGCGCCAAGACAACGATAGTCAGCGCGGCGCCAAACCGCCGATGGGCAATCACGATTTACCCCCTTCGTCGATGTTCTGTCGATCCATGTTTCGGTAGTGTGCTTGCCGGGTCGCACTCCCGCACTGAGCCATCGCCCGAAGCGGCATTTTATGCGTGCGAAGGCGCGGCGCGATCGAGAGCGTTTCCTCGAGACCGTGACCAGTCGAGGCAGGAAATCTCGGTGACGTCACTGGACGCGGCCCGCCCTCGTCGGTGCCCAGCGACGAAGGCCGCGCATCGGCTGCCGCGGCCGGCCGGGAATTCTCACATCCGCGTTGGGTAATACTCACGGCCTGCGTCCGCCGCTCACTCCTACGCTGGAGCCAGGTCGATCGTGGTGATCGCCCGAATTCATGCGAGGAAACTGCAATGGAGACGCGCGTCATAGCTTGGCACTGGAACGGGTCCCTGACCGGCTTCCTCCGCAGCGTGGCGGTGGGTGCCGCGTGTGCGATCGCGCTCGGCGCACTGCTGTTAGCTGCCATCAGTCCGACAGGCGATATCGGCCTAACGCGCGATGCCACGGCGGCGCAAAGCGTGGCCGAGCCCCAGGGCGGCCGCAGCGAAGCGACAACGACCGCGGAATCAACGCCCGCCTTTCTCGCCGGGGCTGCCCTCTGGAGCTCGAGCGGGTTGCGGCTGGAAGCTGGGGACGGTCAAAACGCGGCGGAATAGATCACTACCGCAGTTCCGTCAGTTTAGCCGTCGTCTCTTCCCGACGTTTGCATCGGGTCGATCACAACGATCGGGCCGAGCCCAAACGAACAGGAGGCGACCAGGGATACGATTGTGAATCTCATCGCCGCAGCAGGGCGGCTCGACCGCCCTGCTCGCCCCGCGGCGCAGCGCTCACGCTGAAACGACGATTCGCGACCGAGCGCGAGTCCAACGGCGCATATTGACCAACAAAGCGCGTCGCGCGGGCCCCCTACCAGGCGCCGGAAGCCCCGACGCGCCGAACCTCCTGGCCGTCGGCCCCGCGGAGGAGTGTGTCGGGATGGCGAGTTTTCCGCAGCGACGGGCGCTCAATCGGCGCGCGCACCGGTCTCCCGCACCACTGCACCCCACTTGTCGATCTGGTCGCGGATGAACGCCGTGAACTCGGCGGACGACGTTGCCCTCACGTCTATCGACAGCTCGTCGAACCGCGCGATGACATCGGGGCGGCGAAGCACGGCAACCGCCTCCCGCTGCAGCTTGTCAACGATCGGCTTGGGCGTATTCGCGGGCAAGTGCAGGCCGTGGAAATTCAACCCGTCGTAACCGGGGAGCCAGCTCGCGATCGGTGCAACGCCCGGCAACCGCGGGCTGGGCTTCGCGCTAGTCACCGCGAGCGCGCGGATCTTGCCGGCGGCGAGCTGTGACTGCGCGGTCGAAACCGCAATCACGGCAAAATCGACATCCTGCGCCAACAATCCCGCCAGTGCCGGCGCACCCCCCTTGTAGGGCACGTGCACGGTTTTCACCCGCGCCATGGAGTCCATCAGCTCGACGAACAAATGCGCGGGGGACCCAATACCTTGCGAGCCGTAGGTCAATTTCCCCGGCTTCGCGCGCGCCTCCTCGAGGAGCTGCTCGAGACTCGCTAGCCGCGACCCGGCCGCTACGACGGCGACGAGCGGAAACGTCACCATCAATGTCACGTGCTCGAAATCCTTCATCGGATCGTAGGGCAGCTTGCTGTAGAGCGTAGCGGCAATCGCGTTCGGCCCGATGTCGCCGACCAGCACCGTGTAGCCGTCCGGCTGCGCTTTGGCGACCATGTCGGCGGCAATGGTGCCGCCTGCACCCGGACGGTTGTCGACGATGATCGGCTGCCCGATACTCTCTGAGAGCCGCTGCGCGACGATGCGGGCGACCGTATCGGTCGAGCCGCCCGGCGCATACGGAACCACGAAGCGAATCGGTTTGACCGGATACTGCTGTGCGTGCGCCGTCGCCCAATGCAGCGCGACAACCATTGCTGCGCCGAACAGCGCAAATCCCATTGATCGTTTCATGCTCCCGCCCGATGTCGACGCTCGCGGGTCACGTTGCGCGGACCCTGAGCACGAACCCCGACGCCACTAGCTCGACGCCCAGGCACCGTCGATCGGCAGCGCTGCACCGCTGATGTTCGCGGCCAGATCCGAGCATAGATAGACCCCTAGCGCCGCGACCTCGAGCGCGAGGATCGGTCGACGGGTAGGCTGACGCAACCCGACCAGTTCGCGTATCGTTTGCTCGCGCGTTTGACCGGTCGCCACCATCTGGCGCGCGATTTGCCCTTCGGCATGCGGCGTGAGCACCCAGCCGGGGCAGATTGCATTGCAGGTGACGCCGGTCTCGGCGGTTTCGAGTGCGACCGCACGCGTAACCCCGATGATCGCATGTTTGGTCGTCATGTAATCGATGCCGTCGCGCACGACCTTGGTGCTGTGGATCGAGCCCATGTTGATGATGCGCCCCCAGTTGCGCGACTTCATCGCCGGCAGCGCCAAACGGATGGTGTGGAAGGCGGCGGACAAATTGACGGCCAGCGCACGCTCCCATTTGTCGACCGGAAACGCTTCGACCGGCGCGTAGTGGCGGGTCACGGCGTTGTTGACCAAGATGCCGATCGTGCCGAAACGCCGCATCGCGGACGCGACCATGGCTTCGACCTGAGCGGGATTGCCGACATCGGCCTGATGGTAGATAACCTCCGCTGCTCGCTGCCGGCCGATGTCGGCACGCAGCTCCTCGACTTCGTCGGGATCGCCGAGGTCATTCAGCATCACGTTGCAGCCCTCGGCCGCGAACGCTCGCGCAAACGCTTCACCGATTCCGCCGATCGCGCCTGTCACCAGTGCAGTCCTACCGTTCAGTCCCATGTTGCCTCTTACGGCAGCACTCTCCCGAATCCTTACGCCCGCAAAGATGAGTGTGTACTAACATTCTGCCGATATTCGAGGTCATTGGCTCGGGTACGCGATGTGGCGATCGATAGCGCCGTCTTCTATGGTCCAAATCGGCAGTAGCTACTCAATAGGGTTGCGGGCCGTTGCGCCCGCGTCTCCAGTCGCGGGTGCTCGGAATGCCGCACGTCCCGTGCCGAAATCCTCTACTCTCAGGCTGTCTCCCGACGAACACCATGACCCATCTTCAGGAAAAGCTCCGCACGCTCTCGCCCGCCACACTCAGAGGTCTGCGACGCGGGATCGAGAAGGAAAGCCTACGCGTGCGGCCGGACGGGATGCTCGCCGCGACGCCGCACCCAGCAGCGCTCGGTTCGGCGCTCACCCACCCGCACATCACCACCGACTTCAGTGAAGCGCAGCTCGAGCTCATCACCGGCGTGCACACCGGCGTAGCGGGCTGCCTCGATGAGCTAAGGCGCATCCACCAGTTCGTCTACCGTCACATCGGCGACGAGCTGCTGTGGTGCGGGAGCATGCCTTGCAGCCTGCCCGAGGAGCATGCCATCCCGATCGCGCGCTATGGCCGCTCCAACGTTGGCCGCGCGAAGACCGTATACCGCATCGGGCTCTCGCATCGCTATGGCCGGCGCATGCAGACGATCTCCGGCATTCACTACAATTTTTCCCTCCCGGAGGCCGCCTGGTCGCTCTCCAGCCTGGGCGACGCGAGCGAGGCCTACTTCGCGCTCATCCGCAATTTCCGCCGGCACGCTTGGTTGCTGCTCTACCTCTTTGGCGCATCGCCTGCGGTATGCGCAAGCTTCGTCGAGGGTCGCGCGCACGAGCTACTGGAGCTTGCACCCGGCACGCTGTACCTGCCCTACGCGACCTCGCTGCGGATGGGGCGCCTCGGCTATCTGAGCGAGGCGCAAGACTCCCTCGCGGTGAGCTACAACGACCTCGCGAGCTACACCGCGTCGCTCTATGACGCGCTCACGAAACCCCATCCGGCCTACGAGGCCATCGGCATCCGTGAGGGCGACGACTATCGCCAGCTCGCTACGAGCCTGCTGCAAATCGAGAACGAGTTCTACAGCACTATCCGTCCGAAGCGCGTCATCTTTCCCGGCGAGCGGCCGTTGCACGCCCTGCGCGAGCGCGGCGTGGAGTATGTCGAGGTCCGCGCCATGGACCTCGATCCGTTCCCCGCAATTGGGATTGACGCGGGAACGATCCGGTTCCTGGACGTTTTTCTCCTGCATTGCCTCCTGACCGACAGCCCGCCCGATACGCGGCCAGAGATCGAAGCCATCGGGCGCAACAAACAGCGGGTTGCCGCGCGCGGGCGCGAACCGGGGCTCCGCTTGGACCGGAACCGTCAGATGGTGGCGCTGCGCGAATGGGCCGGGCAGGTGCTCACCGAGTGCGCGCCGATCGCTGCCGCGCTCGACGCCGCGCACGGTGGCCGCGCGTACGAGGAGACGCTCGGCGCCGCCGTCGCCGCCTTGGAGGATCCCGCGTCCCTACCTTCCGCGCGCGTCCTCAGCGAGATGCAGGCGCGCTACGGCGGCTCCTACTTCCACTTCGCACTCGCGCACTCGCTTCGGCACCGGAGCGCCCTGCAAAGCGAGCCGCTTCCCGCTGACGTGGAGGCCCGCTTCGCGCGGACGGCGGAAAAGTCGATCGAGGAGCAGCGGGAGATCGAGGCGGGGGACAAGGTTCCGTTCGAAAAATACCGGCAGCAATATCTCTCGCACGAGCTGCTGACGGCCGAATGATTGCCGCCGGAGGGCAGCGCGCTCATTAGACGCGACGGCGCGCCGGGGATCGAAGGCCACCCATACGTTTGTCGGAACGCTGCGTAGCCCCTGCTGGACGCGGCGCATCAGGCGGTGACTCCGCTCCGCCGAGCCGGTGCCGCATGAGAACCGACCGTACGCTCACAACGATCGAGCGTATGTACGCTGGCGTACAGATGGTCCTGCGCCGGCGTGGATAATCATTGATTCACTATATGAGCAAGCGGCTCCATTCGCGCTTTCGGGTCGCCGGCCTGCTGGCTGGCATCGTCCCGCGACCGCCCCGCTATTCAACGACGCGGTGGGGTCTAGGTTTGCGCGCACGCCCACACCAGGGTTCCCACCACCCATAGGAAGGTCCGGTGTCGCCCAACGAGCCCGTCCCTGCTGAAAATTGTCTGCTGGCCGCGTTGCCGAGCGAGGACCGCCAGCGTTTGCTCGCCAGCTGCGAGCACGTCGCGTTGACGTTTGCCGAGGTGCTCTGTAAGCCCGGGGAGCGTATTCAGCACGTCTACTTCCCTACCGACTGCTTCATATCGCTGGTCGCCCCGGTGGATGGCTCCGCGAGTTTGGAAGTGGGACTGGTCGGCAATGAGGGCATGCTCGGAAGTTCGCTCGTACTGGGGGCCAATGCGTCGCCGCTGCATGCTTTGGTGCAGGGGGCAGGTCCAGCCTGGCGAATGAGCGCAGTGCCGTTTCGCCGGGAACTCGCCCACAGTGTTGCGCTGCAACGCAGGCTGAGCCGCTACCTCTACGTCGTGATGACCCAGTTCGCACAGACGGCCGCCTGCACCCGCTTCCACGTGTTGGAGGCCCGTCTTGCGCGTTGGCTGCTGATGACAGGCGATCGGGCACACTCCGATAAGTTCCGCATCACACACGAATTCTTGGCCCACATGCTGGCAGTGCGCCGGGTCGGGGTGACCCAGGCTGCAGGGGCGCTGCAGAAGCGAAGATTGATCAGCTATGCGCGCGGCGATATCACGATCCTCGACCGCGGCGGCCTAGAAGCTGCTTCCTGTGGGTGTTACCGGGCCGAAAAAGAAATGTACGGCCGTATCTTGAGCTGAGCCGTGACATTCGCGCCGCGCGCGCCTCGCGCGCTGCCAACGGGCCCACTGCGGCAGCATTCCGGGGTCTAGCGCCGGGCTTCGGCCCCTCCCCAAAAGCCTCCCCGAGGGGATAATGCGATTCACATCCTCTCAGGAGAGTTCGAATGCCCAAGGGTCAACAACGAAGCAATCGCGAGCCGAAGAAGCCGAAGCAACCGAAAAAGCCCGCCGTTCCCGGCGCGCCCTTTGCCGCGCAGCTCAAGACGCCAACTCCCGCGCCCGGCAAAAAGCCCTGACGGGGCGAGTTCATACGTGAACTGAGCGGCCTTGGCGGTAGCGGCGGGGTCCCGATCTCAGCGCATGCTGCTTCTCGCAGGACGTAGCGAGAAGGCCGGTTGCCGCTCAGTTTCCAACGCGCCGGCGGTTGTTTGCCGGCGCGCTGCCTTTCCATTCGGTGCGCCGCGCCCCGCCGCGGCCGCCGTTGCCATTGCGGTTGCCGTCAGATCGCGCGCCACCGTTTCGTTCGGGGCGTGCAACAGGCTCCAGGCCGGGAATGACGGCGACGCGGAGCGCGTTGCCGGTAAAGCGCTCGATGCTGCGCATGAGGTGCTTCTCGCGGTGCGCGAGCAACGTCACCGCAACGCCGGCGCGACCGGCACGGCCGGTGCGTCCGATGCGGTGGATATAGTCCTCGGCCCCGCGCGGTGCATCGAAGTTGATGACATGGGTGATGCCCGGCACGTCGATCCCGCGCGCGGCAACATCGGTGGCGACCAGCACGCGCATGCGCCCGTCGCGCAAGCGCTGCAGCGTAAGCGTGCGCTCTTTCTGCCGCATGTCGCCGTGCAGCGCGGCAGCGGAAAAGCCTTGCTCGCGCAGGGCGCCGGAGAGGTCTTCCGCGGACTGTTTGGTAGCGGTGAAGATGAGCGCCTGCTGGACCTCTGTATCGCGCAGCAGCGCATCAAGCAGGCGGGTCTTGTGCGACAGGTCGTCCACGAACAGCGCATGTTGCTCGATCTTCGATTCACGCGCCGGGTTCGCCGGGATGTGGATGCGCTGCGCGGCACGCGTCACGCGCTGCGCGAGCCGGCCGACCACGCCGTCGAGTGTTGCCGAGAAGAGCAGCGTCTGGCGCGTGGCAGGCGTGCGGGCGACAATGGCGTCGATCTCCTCGGCGAACCCCATGTCGAGCATCCGGTCGGCTTCATCGAGCACCAGCACTTCCAGCCGCGCGAAATCGATACGGCCCCGTTCGAGGTGATCCTTCAACCGGCCGGGCGTAGCGATTACAAGGTCCACGGGCTTGCCCAGTTGCTGCAACTGGAGTCCGTACGGCATACCGCCCACCAGGCAGGCGGTACGCAGGCGCTGGCCGGCGCCGTAGCCGCGGGCAGCCTGCTCCACCTGCAGCGCGAGTTCGCGCGTGGGGGTGAGTACGAGAACGCGCGGGCCGATGCTGCGCGGCTTGGGGACGGCTGCCGCCGTGGGCGCGACGCCGAGGAGGCGCTGCAACGCGGGCAAGATGAAGGCGGCGGTCTTGCCGCTGCCGGTTTGCGACGACACCAGCAGGTCGGTGCCGGCGAGCGCCGCGGGAATCGCTGCGCGCTGCACGGCCGTCGGCTCGCTGTAGCCGAGGGCCGCGAGGGTTTCGAGCAAAGACGAATGCAAGCCGAGCGTCGAGAAGCTCATGGAACCCCATCGTGTGATCGCGCCAACCGGAAGCCGTGATGCCAAACCGAAAGGAAATCTTTCGACGGGCCCTGCCAGAGGGTCGGAGACGAGCTGCTGCGTTGCAGCAGGGACGCGCACTCTACGCGAAAGCGGGCAAATGTGCGAGGGTTTCCTTCGGGTCACGCTGCCGCCCCTCGCGCTCGGCCCTCGCTGGGGCGAATGACGAGTGCGTCCCCCTGGGCCCTGGGTGAGGTTCACCGATGCGTAACCCCACCTCGAACATGAAGCTGAGTTCGCACGCCCTGGAACAACTCGCCAGCGTCACGCTGGAGCACTACAACCAGCGGGCCGAAGATTTCTGGGAGGGCACACACGATCACGACGTCAGCCAGAACATCGCAGCGCTGTTGCAATTTATCGCAGGCCAGCCGCCTTTCACGATTCTCGACTTCGGTTGCGGTCCGGGGCGCGACCTCAAGGTCTTGGCCGAGCTCGGTCACGTCGCGGTAGGTTTGGAAGGCGCCGCGCGCTTCGCCACGATGGCGCGCGCCCACAGCGGCTGCGAGGTGTGGCAGCAGGACTTCCTCAAGCTCGATCTGCCGCATGACTGTTTCGATGGCGTGTTCGCCAACGCCGCGCTATTTCATGTCCCCAGCCAGGAGCTCGGGCGCGTGTTGCTGGAATTGCGCGCCACCCTCAAGCCAGGCGGCGTGCTGTTCAGCTCGAACCCGCACGGCCATAACGAGGAAGGCTGGAACCGCGGGCGATACGGCGCGTACCACGATCTTGAAAACTGGCGCCGCTACATGTCCACTGCGGGGTTCGTCGAGCTTACCCACTATTACCGCCCTGCCGGCCTGCCGCGCGCACAGCAGCCATGGCTCGCGAGCGTCTGGCGCAGGCCGGCGCCATGAAGCGCACCGCCTCGATTGGGCGGCTCATCGATGGAGCACTGGAATGATTGAATCGCTGCTGCTAGCCGTGACCCGCGTCACGACGATGTCCGGGCAGCAACACTTGACCAACGCGACCGGTTTCTTCTTCGAGCGCGATCGCCGGTTGTTCCTGGTCACGAACCGACACGTGGTGCTGGACGAGGCGAGCAACCATCGCCCGGACCGGCTGGAGATCGAACTGCATGTGGCGCCGGAGAACGTGGCCATCACGATCCAGTTCTCCATCCCGCTTTACCGGGGCCAGAAACCGGTGTGGCGGGAGGGGCGCGACTCGGCCGGTACGATCGACGTTGTCGCCGTAGAGCTCGAGCACGCCGCGCTGCCGAAGACACTCCTTTTTCAGGCATTTACGCCCGCTCACCTGGTGGCACAGCTCGATCAGATTGAGGTGGGAACCTCGGTGCTCATAGTCGGTTTCCCGCTCGGGTTTCACGATGCCCTGCATCGCCTGCCGGTCGCGCGCCAGGCGGTCATCGCTTCGGCGTTCGGTATCCGATTTCAGGGGAACGGCTATTTTCTGACGGATGCGCGGATGCACCGCGGCACGAGCGGCGCACCAGTGGTCGCACGCGAGCCGACCCAACGCGCCGGTCGGACGGCGCTGCCGTGGCTGCTGCTCGGCGTTCACGCCACCCGCATGGACGTTGCCAACCGCGACAGCCAGCAGGACGAACGCCTGGACCTGAACTGCGCCTGGTACGCGGACGTCGTCCTGACTCTGACGCAGGGCGCCGCGGCGAGCGCGGTAGCGAACAGCACGCGATAACGGCCCACCGGCCGGCGACAGTTTTATTGGCGCGTGTGGGCCGTACGGATGCCCCAGTTTGAGATCGAGTTGACTCAGCAACACGCGGCCGCCGCGTCCGGGCGGGGCCGTTAGCATGATGACGAATTCCTCTCCGCCATACCGGCAGGTCGCTTACCGGCGCGGATACACTCGGCCGAGCACGCTCCAAATCGAGGTTCCCCCTCATTCCAACGCGCTTGTGTACGCTGCCGTACATATGGCGGAGAATGCTTCCAGCACTGCTGAAGCGATAGACGTGTCATGCCTCTACCCGACCGAAATGCCCTGCTCGCCGTGCTACCGGTGGACGAACGCGAACGCCTGTTTCCCCATCTCGAGCCGGTCGCGATGGCCCTCGGTGAAGTCGTGTACGAGTCCGGCAGCCGGCAGGAATACGTCTACTTCCCCACGACCTCGATCGTGTCCCTGCTCTACGTCATGGAGGATGGCGCCTCCGCCGAGATCGCGGTGGTCGGCAATGAGGGGATGGTGGGGGTTGCCTTGTTCATGGGCGGTGAAACCACGCCGAGTCGAGCGATCGTGCAGAGCGCTGGCTCGGCGTTCCGGCTTTCGGGGCAACTGCTGAAGCGCGAGTTCACCCGCGCGGGAGCGATGCAGCATCTGTTGCTGCGCTATACCCAATCGCTACTGACACAGATGGCGCAGACGGCGGTCTGCAATCGGCATCATTCAGTGGACCAGCAGCTCTGCCGCTGGCTGCTGCTAAGTCTCGATCGGCTGCCCTCCAACAAGCTGATCATGACGCAGGAATTGATTGCCAACATGCTCGGGGTGCGCCGCGAAGGGGTCACGGAGGCCGCTGGGAAGTTGCAGAGCGCCGGCTTGATCCGCTACAGCCGTGGCCGAATCACGGTGCTCGATCGGCCGCGATTGGAGGACCGGGCTTGTGAATGCTACGCCGTGGTCAAGCGGGAATCCGATCGGCTGCTCCCCAACACGCCCGCGAAATGATCCGGTGATCGTGTGCCGCGGATAGCGCTTCTTGCTGCTGCACCCTTTTCGCGCGAGAAAGGCACGGTCCCATCGTTAGCCTCGCAGGACACTTGGGCCACGGCGACCGAATGATTCGGTCTCGATGGTCAGATGCGAGCTTCGCCGCCTGACCGCTGAGGAGAACTAGCCGAACCCCCAGGCGCGCACGCTTGCTCGCGACAAGTACCAAAGCCTATGGTCAGTGGCTTTCGCTCCGCGCGCAGTTGAGCTGCCGCTAGGCGCGCTTGATGAGGCGCACCAGGAATAGCAGGGCCACCGCGCCAATGGTCGCCACGATCAAGGCGCCGATCAGCCCGCCTCCGGCGGATAGACCCAGCTGGCGAAACAGAAACCCGCCGACCAACGCGCCCGCCATGCCAAGCAAGATGTCGCCGACAACGCCGAAACCGCCGCCTCTCATGAATTGTCCCGCCAGCCATCCGGCAACCAAGCCAATCAGAATGAACCACAGAAGTTCCACGTCAACTCTCCTTCGGGTTAGGGTTCCGGCGTTGCCACCGGCGGCCACATTTCATTGTTCAGCGCGCCTCGCCTTCCGCCGCCGTCTGCTCTTGCGCGCAGCGGGCACGTTATCGACCCAATCACGCAGTCGATAGCCTACACCCGGCCGCCGAAGCGGCATGTCCGCGGGGCGGGCCGGTCGGTGTTGAGTTATATCGTCGCCGCCTATTTGATCATCGCCGGGATACTTGGCCTCTTCGGTGACATTCACCTGAAATAGGAGCTCCCCGCCCTGCCTAACCGCGTCCGTACGCCGCTAGGGCATCAAAGACAGCCGCCGCATGTGCGCCACCGTACCGACAGCGCCGCGTTTAGCACCTAAGCTGTTTGGAGGTCTCGATGTGGCAGGCGAGATCGCATGCTGCGACAGACCGCAAGAGCGCCAACATGCGAGCGCAAGTCGATCAATCTCCGCACTTGCTGATGTGGATCGCAAGTGTCGCGGTGACTCTGCTCTGCACCGCCGGCATCGCGGCGTTCATGGCGTGGATGCCGACTGCGGTTGGCAACCCCAAGGACAACGCCGCTCTTGCTGCGTCATCGCCGATACCGACCCACCCAGCGAGCGCGACCGGAGACGCGGCCTCGGCCGGCGTGGTGAGCGACACTCCGACCGGAGTAACGTGCGCCGAATGCGGCGTGATTGAGTCGGTGCGGGAGATCGACGCGCACGGCGAACGACCGGCGGAATCGACCAGAAGCTACGAATTCACGATTCGCTTTCAAGACGGATCGAGGCGCGTATTCACCGAGGCAACCCCGCGGAACTGGCGATCGGGTACCCGGGTCAAAGTCATTGATTGACGGCGGGCGCTCGTCTGCCGTCGTTTCGGCGTCGCCCCTATTCCGCCGATCGACCCAACCCTACTGGGCCGTCACTAAGACCATTACCGGACGCCATACGAAGCTCGTCACCGCTGCCGCCAGCCGCTCCTTTGCGGCAACGCATAGACGTGTCCGCGCCTCCGGGGCCGTGGCGCCCGTAGCTTCGATATCGGGTCCGCCTGTTTGAGCCGTCGCCACCGATCGAAGTGCGCGACCCGGGGGACCCACCGTCAGCAGGTACGTGTTGGCGTGGGCGACGTAGCGACCGCGGTCGTCGAGAGAGACCGTGCCAGTGAGCACGTAGCCGCCGGCGGTACCAGTGATTTTCTCGACCACACGCATTGCGAACCCTCGGGGATGGAGTCGGCCCGAGGTCGCTAGTCGGGGGCGTGAGAGGTGGGGACTGCCAGCGCCTCTGTGGACTGGCCACTATACGCCTTCGGCGGTGACTCCGCGGGTACCCAAAGCGTCCGGAACATGCACGGCACGTCCGTTCCGATTAGCTCATCGAGCCCAGCGAGAAGATGTCTCGGTACCGAGCGGCGAGCGCATCGACTATCCGGGGCGAACATGCGGGAAAAAGGTGTGATACACGATGAGCACTACGCCCGCGCCGGCGAGAGTCACGACCAGGCCGACCACATCGAGCCCGGTCGCTTCTGACGTGGTCAGGGCGCGGAACAACAAGCCGCCGAAGACCGCGCCAGCAATGCCGAGCCCGAGATCCCTGAGGAGACCGTCGCCAGACCTGATGACGAACTTGCTGGTGAGGAAGCCCGCAACGAGCCCGACAATGACCCAAGTCCCAATTGACATGCCGATCTCCGGCCTTCAAGGCTGTTGGCGCGCCGAAGCGAGTTCAAGCGACGCGAGGAAGAGCGAGCGCCGGGGTTCCCCCTAATCACCCGCGCGAGCGCCGGCGTCGGTAGGCCCGTCCCGGTGCGGCAGCGCACATAGGGCGGGCTGGACAACCCAGATCGATCGGCGCCGCGCAATGGGTCGAGCGCATGGCGACGCCGAGCTCCATATCCCCGGCCTGCTTCGGTCGCGCGCCAGAGTATATTGCCAAGGCAAAAATAGACCGATGTGAGCCGCGGGCGACATCACGGTGCTCGGTCAGCCAGCTCTGGAGGCCCATATTTGCGACGGTCACGAGATGGTCAAGGAAGATTCGATCGTCTGCCCCCCGGGCATGTCCGAACGCGAGCCAGGCCCCACTCCTGAGCGTGACGGCGTGAAAGTCGTCGGGGTCGACCGATCCCGCCCTCGCCGGCCTTCTCCCTCCCATCTTTGAATCGCCTCCGCCCACTGCCGTAGCCGACGCTGCCGTTCCATTCGGTCCGTCTTCTCTGCGAGCCCCCAAGCAGCCGCCCCAGTGGCTCCGCCGAGGAGTGCTCGATATAAGCGGCGCTTCACGTCGTGCTCCTTGGCAATCGATGACCAACCCTCGTGTTGTGACCCGATACCAGAATGTCAATTGGGAAGGCCTCGCGCGCGAAGCCGTCCCTGGCACACACCCCGTCGTGAGGTTCGTCCGCGACGCAATGCTCGCAGTGTCCTGGTGTCCAGCACTTGAACTGGATCAGGATCCCCGGGTTCGCCAGCAAGGCCATCAAACCAGGTGCGGTAGCCGGCGGGCGAACTCGCGCAAGGCGGCGATTCCGCTGGATTCGGCTCGTTCACACCAGTCGCAGAGCTGCTGCAACAACTGTTCGGTCGACGCGCTGGATCGGCTCCAAAGCTCGCTCAGCTCCTGGCGCATTGAATAGACGGTATGGAGAAGCTGGCCTTTGCGCACGACCGGGTCGAGCGTCAGCGGACGGCGCGCCCTCCAATCCCAGGTATAAAGACGCAGCCAACGCAGCAGGCTCCTCGCGGAGAGCGCGTCGATTCCGTCTCCGCTCGAAGTGGCGGCACGCTGTTTGAGGCGGCTAATCTCCTGCCGGCATGTCTCTCTAAGCGAGCGGGTATATTGCGCCAGCACGTAGTGGCGGTGAGTAATGACGGCCTTCACGGTGTCCGCGTCGCATTCCGTCTTCCCGGGGCTGAACCGGGGCGCGGGCGCGGTCCTTCTCACCTGAGCCAAGCCCAGCGTTTCAAGGAGGCGGATGTACATCCAGCCGATGTCGAACTCGTACCAAGCGCTCGACAGTTTCGCCGACGTCGGGTAGGCATGATGATTGTTGTGGAACTCCTCGCCCCCGATCAGGATGCCCCAGGG
>Ga0187846_10000642_pt1 | contig 19731 bp, 16 predicted proteins | sample TC_taG_FD_161473 | JGI IMG/M metagenome (GOLD analysis project Ga0187846, IMG submission 161473) | Biofilm microbial communities from the roof of an iron ore cave, State of Minas Gerais, Brazil - TC_06 Biofilm (v2) | ecosystem: Environmental > Terrestrial > Deep subsurface > Cave > Wall biofilm...
GGCGGAATCTCCCGCCAGCATGGCCTCACTGGGGCACCTCCTCCAAGCATCCCTCAAGATGGTCGGATCCCTCGAGGTTGGACTGCAAACAAGGGTCGGCACTAGTCGTCGGACCTTGTGCCCCCATGGGGTAAACCACACCCGGATCCGTTGGACGTCGACGAGGACTTGATGGACAGTGTGAGATAACTCCATAATGTCTCCGCACCTTCCGTGCACATAGCGTCGCAGAGAGTTCAAGTCGGACTGTAAACAGAATTCTGCAACCGGCAAAATTACCGAGCCGATTGTATCGTGGGGAGCTTGATGATCAGCAGAGAGGGATCAACAACCGAAAAGGTATCGGGAGACCAAGTGGCTACTTGGCTCGAGCTTGGTAAGTAAGAAGGCGATGGTATACGAGCCACGACTTGAGACGTCCGAAGAGGGCTTTGCTCTCCTACCGCGGCGAAGTCGATATGGTGGTCGAGGTACCATCCGAGGCCTTCGTTACGCGAAGGGTATAGCGCCGTGAACGGCAAACGGTTCAAATCCGGTAGAAACCAACGTAATTCTGCTTCGAAGGCGACTCTTGAACCTGATGGGACATGGTGTTCCAGCCACTCTACGGCCAACCCGCGGGTATCCCGATCAGCCTGCATCGACTCGGCGAGTTTGATTGAATCGCGCGTGGGGCCAAACAGCAAAAGGATAATTCCGGCGGCGGCAAGGACGCGAATGAATATCGTCCCCTTGAGCGGCCAGTGCGCGCCAAGCAGACGCCATACCCAGACGCTCCCTATCGCCGCAAGAAGCGCAACGAATGGGAACACCGGTACAATATAACGAAGGGGCAAAAAGTGTACGCCTGACGTGTAAATGAAGTACACGATCGGAAAGCTGATGAGATAGAGTTGGACCTTTGGTTTCCAAAGGAACCCCGCCACCAAGCCGAGGACAGCAGCAGCCGTCGGAATCAGACCGATGCCGACGTGAGGAATAACGTACCATTCCTGGCCTTGACTTGGATGGATGAGATAACCCAAGTACAAAGGCAGCCCAGCGTGCATCCCGGACAGGCTCGGGAACCCGTACGCAGGCGCATTCTGGCTCATCCGCACAAAGAAGGCAAGTGGTTGGATCAAAGCTAGCGGGGTCCCCAGAGCGAACCCAGCAACGGCAAAAAGCCCCATTCGTTTCAGTTGCCGGTCGAACACATGGATGCGATCCGGATTCAACAGGTGCGCGATCAATAGCGGAAGAATCACGAAGAAGGCATTGGGTTTTGTTGAAACCGCCAGTCCCGCCAGCAGGCCAGCCCGCGCGTAGTCCCTTGGCAAACCGCGTTCAAGGATTCGAAGGCCGACTAAGACAGCAAGCATCAGGAAAAACATCATCGGAATGTCGACCCGAACGGTGTCAGCATAATAAATAGTCCCGGGGGCGACCGCAAGGACCGCAGCGGCCAAAAGGCCTGTGGCCGACCCGAACGCCACCTTGCCGATGCGATAGATGAGGAATACTGTCGCTGCCCCAAAGAAGGCCGTGAGGACCCGCCCCCACAGGTAGAATTCAGGATAGCTAATGTACCACCAATAACGAGCATACGCCGCTTGCGGATGGAATAACTGAATGTCCCATGGGGACATAATCAATTTGTGCGCGTGAAGATAGATGTAGCAAAGGTACATTACCGGCAGGAGCATGTAGTAATAGGCGTTGGTGTACGCGTAGGTATGGGGATCGAGATCGCCTCGCTGGATCATCCCGATGACCCAGGTCAAGACAAGGGGCTCGTCCCACTCCTGCAGGTACGGGAGCCCCCGCCGAACCCCCCAAAGGCGCAGCACCAATGCTCCCGCAACGATGAACCCAAGTACGGCCGCCTCACAAACTCCCCTTGCGAAACGACCGTTGTTCACCCCACGCATCGATCAAACCTCGAGAGTAACTCTTCCAGCCCAAAAAGTGTTTCCCATTCGAGCCGCGGATCCTGCTCCCGAGGCATCCCCGCGGAGATTGCGTCCGCCTTGGGATTTTCCCGCTCGGGAAGTGCAAGAAAGGTGACACGCTCAGAGTGGCGAACCCTAACAGAGCGGGTCGATCGTTGCCGCGCAGAGTTCAAGAGGTTCTTGTTGAGGAGCCTGGTATGGTTGCGCATGAATCGGACGTAGACATTTCGATTATTGTTCCGCTCTATAATGAGGCGGAAAGTTTGCCCCCTCTCCAATCTGAAATCGAAGCAGTGATGGGACGCCTGGGCGCGCCATGGGAAGTCATCTACGTTGATGATGGGAGCACCGACAATACCCTCCGCCTCCTAGAACCCATGGCAGGCCGTGATCCACACATCAGGGCCATTCAGCTTCGACGCAACTTCGGGCAAACCGCCGCCATCGCTGCGGGCATCGACCATTCACGTGGCAAAGCTATCGTGCCTCTGGACGGTGACTTACAGAATGATCCGGCAGATATTCCCAGACTGCTTGAGAAACTTGAAGAGGGTTACGACGTCGTTAGTGGTTGGCGGAAACATCGAACGGAACCCTTCTTGAGAAGACGTCTGCCATCCATGCTGGCGAACCTCACGATCTCCTTGGTGCTGGGTCAGCGCCTGCACGACTATGGGTGCACCCTCAAGGCGTACAGACGGGAAGTATTGCGGCATGTCCAGCTGTACGGAGAGATGCACCGTTTCATGCCAGCGTACGCGGCTTCCATCGGGGCCAAGATCACCGAGCTTCCCATCAATCACCGCCCGCGCCGATTCGGTAAATCCAAGTATGGCATCGTGCGCACACTCAAGGTACTGCTTGACCTCATGACCGTAAGGTTCCTAAGTGGCTATGTCACTAAGCCGATTTATGTCTTCGGCGGCTGCGGCTTCGCCTTCGCTGCCGTCGGGGCCCTTACAACCATCGTTGTGGCCATTCAGAAGATCGCCTATGGTGTGTGGGTTCATCGGAATCCTCTGGCCTGGATTGCCGGGTTCTGCTTCGTCTCCGCGCTGCAATTCATCTTGATGGGTCTGCTGGCGGAGCTCATTGTCCGCACCTACCATGAATCTCAAGCGAAACCCATCTACGTCGTGCGGCGGTTCGTGAACCCGCGAGGATTTGCGACTAGTGTGCGGGATCTCGGGGTTCGCCGGTAGTCCAGTCGAAGCGCAACAAGGTCGCTTGATCCTCGAAGCAATGTGTCACGCAATCCGGCATCGGGGGCCGGATGACGAGGGGTATTACGTTGGCAGCCACGCAGCCTTGGGAGTCCAACGGCTGAGCATCATCGATGTGGCAGGCGGCCACCAGCCAATCAGCAACGAAGACGGAACCGTTTGGGTGGCATTCAACGGGGAGATTTACAACTTCCTCGATCTTCGATCGGACCTGCAACGACGCGGACATCGCCTCGAGACTCACTCAGACACCGAGGTGATCGTGCACCTCTATGAAGAACTCGAGTCCGACCTTGTTTCGCGCCTCGATGGAATGTTTGCGTTTGCGATCTGGGACCAGCATCGAAGCCGACTCGTCCTCGCCAGAGACCGAATGGGCAAGAAACCCCTCCACTATGCATTCGTGGGGGATGGACTGGTCTTTGCCTCAGAGCTCAAAGGAATCCTACAACACCCCGGAGTCGTGCGTGAACTCTCGATCCCGGCCCTCACGCGTTACCTCGCATTTGATTACGTCCCGGCGCCTAGAACCATATTTCGGGGAATCTTCAAGCTCCCGCCCGGCCACTTGCTGACGTACGAAGGCCGTCAAGCTCGGGTGACACAGTATTGGGATCTCCCCATTCCCACTGAAGAAGCGAACCGTCCCGGGGCGTCGGAACAGCTCCTGCGGCTTCTCGAAGCGGCAACTCGGCGACGCTTGATGAGCGAAGTCCCACTGGGAGCTTTCTTGAGCGGGGGCATCGACTCCTCAGCGGTGACCGCGCTGATGGCCCGTGCTTCGTCAGCTCCAATCAAGACGTTCAGCATCGGCTTCGCCGAGCAGTCCTTCGACGAGTCCCGGTACGCCCGTCAAGTGGCTGCCTACTTAGGAACGGATCACCATGAAGAGATCATGGCACCTCGGGTCATGCTCGACCTCATCGACCAAATCGGCGAGGTGCTTGATGAACCGCTCGCTGACGCCTCGATTCTCCCCACGTATCTCCTTTCGCGCTTCACGCGTCAACATGTCACGGTCGCTCTCTCGGGCGACGGGGGAGACGAGTTGTTCGCCGGATACCCAACCTACCAGGCTCACCAACTCGCTCGCCGCATGGGATGGACACCCCGCCCGATTCTCGCCGGTGCGCGCGCCCTTGCAACGCGGCTGCCAGTATCCTACGGAGATTTCAGCCTGGATTTCAAGATTCGGAGGTTCATCTCCGGCCTCGGGTACCCACTGGCGCTCCGGCATGCCCTCTGGTTGGGCTCCTTTGGAGTCGATGACCTTTCTGCCTTGCTGACCCCTGAGGTCTGGCAGCAGGTGAAGTCGGATGACCTGTTTTCCGAGATTCGCGCTTACGTGAAGAGCGCGGAGAACCGAGACTGGCTCGGAAAACTGCTTTACTTGGACGCCAAGCTCTATTTGCAGGATGGGGTGCTGGTCAAAGTAGACCGGGCGAGCATGGCGTGCTCCCTCGAGGTGAGATCCCCCTTCCTGGATACCGCGGTGGTCGAATTTGCGAGCCGGCTAGCGGCGCCTGAGAAGCTGCACGGCTTCACGACAAAGTACCTTCTTAAACGCAGTCTGAAACACGTACTTCCGGACAGTATCCTCAACCGGCGCAAGAAGGGCTTCGGCATTCCAGTGGGGCTCTGGATTCGAGGTGAATTACGCGACTTGTTCCGCGGAATGCTAGATTCCAAACGCATTGCAGAACAGGGGTTGCTCAACCCCCAGGCTGTCGGTCGTCTGCTGTCGGAGCATCTGGATGGCAAACAAGATCACCGCAAGAAGCTCTGGAACCTCCTCGTGTTCCAGATGTGGCACCGCGCCTATCTCGAAGGGAACGGCCACTGACGATCCCACGCCACATCTTGAGACCAAGTCGCAATAAGCTGCTTGCGCCGCCAACGGAAGAACCCTCTGTCCGGCGCCTGCGAAAGATCCTCGGACGCCTTTCGTCCGGATGGGCATCTCGACTTTAATCACCACCGGAAGTCTCCCAAATGCCGGGCACGGCCGGCGAAAAGAACCCCTGAAGCCCATCCGAGATCCTCAACGCCCCGCACGACTGGTGCTGGACGCACAAGGAGACACCCGCGGGCTTCCTGACGCCGACGGGAGGGACCCGAACGGGAAAAACCGGCGGGCACCATTGATGGGAGGAGTACAGGCATCAAGCCGGAAATCTCCGCATGGTAGTCTTTTGGTGATCCTGCGGAATCTGCACCGCAGCGTAAGTCTTGCGTATTTAAGAAAGGGGCGGCGAGCGCGGCGACGCGGGATTTCTGCCAAGGGTTTCGTTACATGAAAGTGCTTGCCGCAAGGCTGCGCCGCATAATGGACGCGTTATCTTTTGTGCATGGCCGCTCATAAGAGGACCGTTGGAATTATTGGGGGCGGGAGTATCGTGTTTAAAAGCCACCTGCCCCTGCTCCGGGCCCTCGGTGCAGACATCCCCTGGATTTTGGACATCGACAAGACGCGCGCCCAAGCGGTGGCCAAAGCGTTTGCCATCCCCCTGGCGCTGGGCGCGGACGAACTCGCGCTTGCCACGGCGACGGGCGTGGTCCTCGTGGCTTGTCCATACGGCAGCCGTGCGCCATATTACAGGTTCCTGGTTGGAAGGCCGGCGGCGATCTATGTCGAGAAACCGATCGCCCGCAGCGTCTCGGAACTGGAGCGGATTTGCGAACTGCGGCCTGATTACGCCTTGGCGGCTGGATTTCTCCACCGCAGCGCCGGAGTGACAACCATTGTGAAAGCGTTGATCGAGGATGAAGTGTTCGGCAACTTGCGCCGCGTCCGCAGCGAATTCGGCACGGCCACTGTCATCAGTTCAGGCGGCAGTTTCGCCAAGGAAATCGCCCTGGCCGGAGGGGGCCAGCTGTTTGAAAGCGCCATACACAACATCGACACGGTATGTTACATGGGAGGCATCAGCCGTGCAGTCGTGCGCGAGTGCCGGATGGAGGCAGAGGGGCAGTTCGACCTTCATACCGAGGCACGGGTGCAACTCACCGACGCGCGTGGCCGGGAGATTGAACTGGAATTGCTCGTCACGTGTTTCCACAACACGCAATATGAAATCGAGATGGAGTTCGATCGGGCTCGCCTCAGCTTCTCGTTGTTCAAGAGGAAGCCGCTGACGGTGCGGGCGCTCCAGGGACAGCGGAATTACCGGTTATTGGATGCCGCACAGGCAGATCATCCTCGCGATGCGTACGATGTCCTGTACGTATTCTGGACAGATTTTCTCTCCGGCTTGGAGGTCCAACGACCGAACTATACAAGCGCGAGGACTACCATGGTCACTGCCTCGATCATCGAGCAACTCTACCGGCTAGGTGTGGGTGGCGAGGCGCACAGTCCAGCTACCGCAAGCACCAATCTGTTCCTTCCGTGACCACGATCGGCGTCATCGGCGCCAGCGGGCAAGTCGGAACGGAGGTTTGCCTTTTCCTGAAAACGTATCCCGACGTGTGTCCGGTCGCCATTGTTCGTACTGGGATCAGCGGTGCGGTGCTTCGACGATTAGACGTGGAGGTACGCATCGGTACACTGGGGGATCCGTATCAATGCCGGGACCTGTTGGGAGACTGTGACTTGGTGGTGGATTTTTCAGTCAAGTCGGGCGAGGTCGCCGACATCAAAGCCCACTACCGTGGAAATATCAGCCGGGCGCTGGAATGTACGCGACCGGAGGCCCGCTATGTATTCATCAGCACGATCAACGCGTTCGGCATGGGTGCGCGGTTCAACCGGGCGAAGCAGTATTTCGTGCCGCACAGCGTTTACGCCTACACAAAGCGGTACGGTGAGCGTCTCACTATGCGGCTCGGGAAACGGCTTGGCAAGGAGACCTATGTCTTTCGCCTCGGCCATGTCCACGGGCTGCTTCAACGGGTCAGCGAGGAGACCCGCCAGTTGGTGCGCAGCCCGTATCGGCGTTTCGAGTACCCCGATACCCCATCGTACACGATTTTTTGCCATACGATTGCAGAGGGGCTAGTACATGTCGCCCAAGGCGGCGAACGCCCCGGCGTTTACACGCTCATCTCAGAGCCGCCTTGGTCATGGCGGGAGGTTCTTCAGTATTACGCGGGACCGGACAGCGGGATCGAAGTGGAGTTACGTCATTCTGCGGCGCGCGCCGGGCCTCTGCGCGGCGCGGCAGCTGCATTGCAAGGTCGTGCGATGCAATTTCTCGATGCTTATGGGGAGACCCTTAGGGCGAATGTGCTGCACCACGCTCCGTCTCTCGAGCGCCGAGCCACAGCTTACCTCTACATCCGGCGGGCCAAGCAGCAGATTCAAGAACTTCAGAGCCTGAATGTCTACCGCCCCCGCGATACCCATGAAGGGGTTTTCCCTGGCCCTCGGCTCGCCCGGATTTCGGACAGCCGCTTCAGTATGTCCGCAAAGACCGACCAAGTTCGAGAAATGTTGAGTCGAATCCAAGGGCCGAGTCGATTACCGGATCGGTGAGGGTGATTGAACTCTCGCCGGGCCCCCGCGTGGGCGATCCGCCGTACGCGTCAGCTCCCTATTCATCCATTTCGCGGCGTGGCGACGCGTAGCATTCAGGCGGGCCCAGAGAACCCAGGATGCTACTGGGGAGCTCCCGAACCTACCGTCCCATGGATCGCCTGCGCTTCATCATCGCGTTGGGAATGTTCGCGGTTATCGCTTGGGCCGCATCGCTCCCGATTACGCACGGGTGGGATCGGATTGTAACAGTCTGGCTCCAACGGGTGGCTCCGGCACCCGATGTCCCGGCCTCAACGTTGGTATTCCTGGGAGACGCTGAGATCGTGATCCTCGGGGTAGCGCTGGGCGCATTCATCTACCTCCGCCGGAACCGCAGGCGGTTAGCCGCAGGGTTGTGGCTCGCTGTGGGGCTCGGAGGCGCGTCGCTCCTGGCCGTCTTGCTGAAGCACCTGATCATTCATCCAGGCCCACCGCCCGAGCTGCAACGCTCTGTACTGAGATTCGGGCTCTACGTCCGAACGCCATACAGCTTTCCTTCCGGCCATACGATTCGGACGACGATGCTGGCGAGGATTCTGCTCCGGCGTGCTCCGCTGGTGGCGGGAACCCTTGTGGTGGGCATGATGGCCGCCCTGATCTATCTGGGCGATCACTGGCTGTCCGATGTCCTGGGGGGCCTGTGTCTTGGATGGGCGTGTACGGAGATCGCAGAGGGCTCAGGAAAGCTCAATCTCTGAACTGTCGCCAAGGTTGATCTGCCCTCGCCGGCCCGTCACGGCGGCGTTCTCCCCGATGATCGAGTGCTCCAGCAGCACACTCTCGACCCGGGCGTTGGCGTTGATGATGCTGTCCCGAATAATGGCGTTAATCACCCGCGCGCCCTCGGCGACCGTGACGTACGGGCCAAGGATTGAGGCCTCGACCACTGCGCTCGCGGCGATGGCCGACGGGGGAATCACCACAGACCCCGGGATCTGCGCCAGAGGCGGCGGCGCGTTATCCAACAGCGCCCGGTTCGCCTTCAGCAGGGCTTCGGGAGTCCCGCAATCGTACCATTGATCGACCGGGAAGGTCTTGAGTTTCTCGCCAGACTCGATCATGATCTGCAGTGCATCGGCGAGCCAGTACTCCCCATTCGTCATGTGGTGTCCGTTCACCAACCGCTCGAGCGCCTCGCGAAAAGGCGCGGCGCGCTGGATCATATACACACCCACCGCGGCCAGGTCGCTGGGGGGAACGACCGGTTTCTCCCAAAGATGCCGAACGGTGCCATCTCCGTTCAGCTCGACCACGCCAAACGCGCGCGGATCGGCGACGCGGTGAACGCCAATCGCCGAGTACCCCAGCGCCGTAGCCGCACGCAGGTCGGCGTGCACGACCGTGTCGCCGAAGATGATGAGCGTGGGGTCCACGAGATACTCCCGCGCGAGGTAGACCGCGTGTCCGTTCCCCATGGGCTCGTCCTGGTAGACGAAGTGTGCCCGAAACGGGTAACGCTCCCGGACGAATTCCTCCACCTTCTCTGCCAGGTAGCCCACGACCAGCACGATCTCCTCGACGCCGAGGTTCCGCAGATCGTCGAGAATGTAGGCGAGGATGGGTTTTCCCGCCACGTTCATCAGCACCTTGGGCTGGGTGTGGGTGTGTGGTCGGAGCCGCTTCCCCCGCCCGGCGACGGGAATGATTGCGTTCACGTCCGCCTACGCCTCGCGGAAGAGAGTCATGAGGCGCCGCTGCATCTCCTGGGCGACCTCGTTTACATCCTTGATCGTATCCACCCCACGCCAGTACGCTTCAGATTTATAGGCACCCAGCCGCCCCGCCCGGGCGAGCGCAGGAAATGTGGTCAGCTCGTGGTCGCCCCGTTCCGGCAGGTGATCCCGAACCGCGGGGGAGAGCGCATACACTCCAGCGTTGATCCAGTACGGTAGCTCCGGCTTTTCACGAAAATGCGTGACGCGGTCGCTCTCATCGATCTCGACGATCCCGTACGGGCTCACAAACGGGGTCAACACGACCGTCGCCAGCATCCGCCGGTTCAGGTGTGCCTCGAGAAGTGGAGCCAATCGGAAGTTGGTGATCACATCCCCGTTCGTGGCGATCACCACCTCCTCGTCTTCGGGAATCCGGCCGAGGGCCAGTCGCAGCGCTCCCCCTCGGCCGAGTGGCTCGGTCTCGACCGCGTAGTCGATCCGCATTCCCATCCGCTCGCCGGTGCCAAAGTAGGTCTCGATGACCTCGTGCCGATAACCACAAGAGATGACCAGGTCGGTCACTCCCTGCCCCTGCAGCCACTGGACCTGATAGCCGAGAATTGGGACGCCCATGATCTCGACCATAGGCTTCGGGCGGTCCTCGGTAAACGGCCGCAACCGTTCTCCCTTTCCGCCGGCGAGGACGACCGCGTACATGCGCCGGCCTCCCTCAGAACCGAGCATCCTGGCGGATGCGATCCCAATGGGCCGCGAACCACTCCCAGGTCCGCCGCAGGCCGGTTTCAAAATCGATTGACGGGCGGTAGCCAAGCAGTCGGCCGGCCTTGTCGACCGACGCGCACCGGCGGGTGATGTGGTCCCAGCTGCGCCGCACCGTGTACCGGACTCCGGCAGGGTTTCCTGTGAGTTCGTTGATCAGGTTCGCGAGGTGGGCCACCGTCGTTTCCGTGCCGGAGGCCAGGTTCATGGCCTCGCCCACGGCCGCCTCCGCCGCGCCAGCCGCGAGTAGCCCCTCAACGACATCGCCCACGTATGTAAAGTCCCGCGTTTCTTCTCCGGTCCCGGTGATCGGCAGCGGCTCTTTCCGCATCGCCCAATACAGAAAATTGGGGATCACGTTCCGATAGCGGCCCGGAACCTCGCCGGGCCCGTAGACGTTAAAAAACCGCGCCCGCACGACGGCGAGTTGATGATAGTGAAAGAAGAAGTTGCCGTAAAGCTCTCCTAGAAGCTTCGTGATCTGGTAGGGAGTGTCGAGGTCGATTGAGACGAAATCCTCTTTCAGCGGCAACGGCGCGTGGCTCCCGTAGACCGAACACCCCGAAGAGGCGTACACAAACCGCCGCACCCCGCTGAGTTGGGCGAACTGCAGCATCTTGAGGGTGCCCAGCCCGTTGATCATCAAGTCCTGCTCGGGGTGGTCCACCGAGTTCTGGTTGGCGAAGAGCGCCGCAAGATGGTAGACGTAGTCCGGACGCTCTCCATATGCGGATCGGAGCGCCGCGTCCTCGAGCACGCTCCCCTCGATGAACTCCACCGCCGGATGGTCTGGGACGTTCCAACGACTGGCCGAGGAGAGGTTATCGAACACCAATATCCGGGCGGCCCCGGCAGCGGCGAGAGCGGCGGCCAGATTGCTGCCGATGCACCCGGCCCCGCCGGTGATGAGAACCGTCCGGCCAGCATAGACCTGCTTGGACGTGAGGTTGGTCATTTCCCCTCCTGTTCACTACTGCTCGGATCCGGCAGCACGGTGGCGAGGTCCACCGTGAGTGGCGATCCCGTCCGTGCGGACTCTAGAATGGCGAAGCAACAAGCGGCATTGGCCGCGTACGTCTCGGCCCCCACCGGCGGCGGGGTGCCCCCCCGGGCTGCGGCCACCCACGCGGCCAGCTCCTCTCGGTAACCGCGCGCCGCCTCCCATCGTCGGACCCGCTTCACCCGCCCGCCGCGGGCCATGGTGACAGATCGGAAGTCGTCTATCGTGCAAGCGAATCCCTGGCCAGAGACTTCGAGGCGTTCCCGCGACGCCGCCCGATCGGCACCATCGGCGTAGACGATCGCCGCCACCGAGCCATCGCTGAAACTTACGGAGGCCGCAATCGACTCTCCGGCGGCGGCCTCCGCAGTCACGGCCTGGGCGAACACCCGGACCGGGTTGGCGTCGGTCAGGTACTGCAGGACGTCCACGAAGTGGCCGCCTTCCCCGAGCCAGCGGCCGCCCCCTTCAGCAGGATCATATACCCAGTTGTCGGGTGCCACCACCCCCGCATTCACCCGGTAGGTGAGGACGAGCGGCCGGGCCGCCCCGATGAAGGCTTTCACCGCGGCTGCAAGGGGTGAGTACCGCCGATTGAACCCCACGACAAGCACACGCGGGGTACGGGTGTAGGCGGTGAGGACGCTTCGCACGCCTTCCGGGGCCAGCGCCAGCGGTTTCTCCACGAAGACGTGTTTCCCTGCCCGCAGCGCTTCTGCGGCTAGCACCGGGTGTAGGTCGTTGCGGGTGGCGATCACGACCGCGTCAACGTGCGGGTTGGCAAGCACCTCATGATAGTCGGTGGTGCACAGCTCGAACCCGAGTCGGGCGCCCAAGTCCCGAGCGGACACTCCCGAAGCGGTCGCGATCGCCTGCAGACGTACGCCTGGGACGCCGCGCAGCGCCGGCAAGAGGACCGCCCGCGCGAACACCCCACCTCCAATCACACCGATGCCGAGCATCCCCGCCGCTTTCCTCACGGCAGGGGCGGGAAGGGTGAGCGTGCGGGATACAGACAGCGCCGCCGGGTATGTCAGGACCACGCCCAAGTGGGGCTCCGAAGAGCGGCCACGGATGAGATCGTACGCGTCCCCCGCACGGTCAATTGGAAACCGGTGGGTGGTAAGCGGATCCGTCCGGACGGTCCCACGCGCCAGCTCATCGATGAAGCAGGCCATGTTTCGGCCGGCGGTCCAGCGGACGTAGGGGGCGGGATAGTCTCTCCCCCGGCGTTCGTACTCGTCTTCTTCGCTGCCGGGGCCCGACGCCCTGGACAGGAGCAGAGCCAGCTCCTTCTCCCAAAACGTCCGCCGTGGCACGCGCATCCCCGTGACTCCGACCATCACGACCACCCCGCGCCGGCGTGCGACCTCCGCGGCCAGCTCGAGCGGGGCACTGCTCCCGGTGGAGGCGGTCACAATGACGGCATCCACCCCCATTCCTCTCGAGAGGAGATGTGAGGCGCCCCGCAGCTCGTCTGCGCTCACAGCCCCCTGGTCCGCCCCCTGGCTCAACGCGAGGGCTACACGTGGGGCGGCGATGTCGTGGGCGACCACCCGGCACCCCGCGCCTCGGAGCAGTTGCACCGTCAGCTGGCCGACGATCCCGAGACCCAGCACCGCGACGGTATCTCCCAAGACGACCCCGGCCCGCCGGACGCCGTGCAGAGCAATGGCTCCCAGCATCGCAAACGCGCCCGCTTCGGTCGAGACCTCCCGAGGCAGCGGCACACACAACCGGCGGGGGACCACTACCACCTCGGCATGGGCCGCCCACCCTGCCCCGGCGCAGGCCACGCGCTCTCCGGCGTGTAGGTCGTCCACTCCGTTACCGACCTCGAGCACGGTCCCGGCGCTGCTGTATCCGAGCGGGAATGGAGTCTCGAGTCGAAGGAACGACTCCCGCACGCCAGTGCGGAGCCCGTCACGGCGAACTTTATTGAGAACCTCCCGCGCGAGATCCGGACGCGCCCGAGCTTTGCCGATCAGGCTATTGCTCGCCAGGTCGAGGACGTGTCGCTCAGTGCCGGGGCTCAGCACCGAGGCGACGTTGTGCACGAGGACCATGCCAGCCCGAACCTGGGGCATGGGAACTTCGGCGACTTCCAGCGCGCCGGTTCGAGGACTGAGCAAGATCTGCTTCATCGATCCGCGGGGTCCGGCGTCCGGACCGGCGCCGCGTGCCCGCCGCGGAGGGCGTCGGCCGACCGGTGCGCCTGGAGCATCTTCGCGTCGATCAGCCTCCGGTACCAGAGCCCCTGGAGGCTGTGATAGATGAGCCCCTCTGGACCATCCAGGAACCCGCCCCGCAGGATGTACCGATATAGAAAATACGCGAAGGCCCGCAGCCGCAACGGTGCGCCCAGGTAGACTCGCTCGTACCACCAGCGCTTCCGCTCCACCTGGTGCCTGCTCAGCCAGCGCGGCGCCGGGCCTCCCTCACGGGCGCCCTCGAGATCAGCAACGACCTGGTCGGCGTACCCCTCGTGGCGCTTCACCCACCGGGAGAGCGGTTTGCGGTCTTCGTGCAGGATATCGTGCCGCAAGCGTCCGGTGGGTCCGTCCACGACGAGGTGCTCATCGACCCACCGGTCCTCGCAGCGCGCCAGGTTGTGGCGCACGACCCGCAGGAGCCAGGTCGGGTAGTATCCGCCGTGCCGAAGCCAGCGCCCGAGAAAGATAAAACGGCGCTTGACGTAAAAGCCTGAAATTTCTTGCGGTGGGACCGATAGCACGCTGGCAAGCTCATCCCGAAGGTGCGGGGTCACCCGCTCATCGGCATCCAGGAAGAGCAGCCAGTCCTGCTGGAAGGGGAGGGTTCGAAGCGCCCAGGTGCGCTGGGCTCCGCCCCCCGCCCATTCGTGAGTGACCACGCGTGCGCCAGCCGCGCGGGCGAGATCAGCCGTCCGATCAGTGCTGTTGGCGTCGATCACCCAGACCTCGGCCGCCCACGGGATGACACTCGCCAGCGCGTGGGGAATATTCTCCTCTTCGTTCTGGGCCAGGATGACGACGGCAAGCGGAACGGTGGTCTGGCGTTGCGCGGTTCCGGGCGAAGTTCTTGTCGGGCCGTGCGGATCCGTCACCTCGTCCCCCGGTGCCGCTCCGGCCGGCCCCGCCAGGGCCAGCGCCCGGTGAGGCTGATGAAAATCGACACGGCGATCAATCGCAGATCAAGCCACAGGTTCATTTTTCGAGCGTACAGCGCGTCATACTTGAACTTCTTTTGGCGGCTGATGTCTCGGGGGGCGTACACTTGAGCGAGACCCGTAAGACCCGGGCGCACCGAGATCCGCACATGGTAGTTCGGAATGTCCTCGATGCGATGGTATCGAGCCCGGGATTGTGGATCGACTTCGATCTCCCGAGGGAGTAGCGCACGAGGCCCCACAAAGCTCATCTCGCCCTGCATCACGTTGACCAGTTGTGGAATCTCATCAAGCGCCGTCGCGCGCAGGATCCGGCCCACCCGCGTGATTCGGCTGTCGTTGACGGTGGCCTGCCGATGCACGGCTGCAGGGCCCCGATGGTGCATCGTGCGGAACTTGAGCACCCCAAACGGCATCCCAAACCGCCCGACCCGCACTTGGCGGATGAAGACCGGACCACGATCATCGAGCCACACGAGGAGCGCAACGACCAGACAAACTGGAAGCAGCAGGAGCAGGCCAGCAAACGCGAGAGCGCTCTCGAGGGGACGCTTCAGGACGTATCCGGGGGGAGGGGTGAAGGCAATCGTGGGGCTGATGAGTGATCCCTGCGCCGTCGTGGTCATCCGAGCCTTGTCGGCTTGGGGAATGGAGGTCAATGTCATGGACTAGGTTGTTGGCTATCCTGGGACGAATATCCTGCGGAATCAGCCACGGCCCCGGAACCCACAATATCGGTTATCAACTGCCCGTATGAACGGGTAGCGGCGGCGCGGGCAAAGTGGACTTCCACGTACCGTCTCCCAGCCTCCCCCATTGCCTTGAGGCTTGCAGGACTGTGGGCCAGGCGGAGAAGCGCCTGAGCCATTGCCTCAGCATCTCCAGGGGCCACGCACACACCTCCTCCAGAAGCCTCCACCAGCGACCGAGCGTCCCCCGGAGGAAGCGCCGCCACCACCGGTCTCGCCGAGGCAAAGATCCCCGCAATCTTTGAGGGCACGACCGGGGTGGCCACGCTGGACTGTAGCGTGACGAGACAACAATCGGCCGCGTTGACGAGGAGGGGGTACCGCTCCAGCGGCTGGAAAGGCAGGAACCGGACGGTATCAAGCCCCCGGGCCTGCACCAGATTCTCCGCTTCCGGCCGCCGCACCCCGTCCCCGACCAGGAGGAACACGATGTCCCGATGGTCGCGCAGGGCCGCGGCCGCGCGCACGATGACCGCGAGATCCTGCGCATACCCCATCACACCCGCAAACAAAATCACAAAGCGGCCTTGGAGTGCAAGTTCTGTCCGGTAGACGTTCTCATGCGGACCTGGGACGGTGACCGCCGTATCAATCCAGTTCGGGATGACGGCGATCTTCTGTGGGGGGACTCCACGCGCCGCCAGATAATCCCGGTTGCCGGCGGAGTGCACCGTGATCATGCGGGCCTGGCGGTACGCTCGGCGCTCGAGCCAGCGGAGGACCCCGACCACGAGTCGGCTGCGTGCCAGCCCAAGGTCGATCAGCGTTTGCGGGTACAGGTCCTGGACGTTGAAGATGAACGGCGTTCCCCATCGCCGGCCCAAGAGCTCGCACGCGAGCCCCACGGTCAGTGGAGGGGAATAGGCGAGGATTACATCGTGCTTGCCGGCCCTTAACCCAGCAGACACCATCGATGCTGCCAACGAGAAGTGCGTGAGCGCCCGCACCGCGGGGGCGACTTTGACGAATGGGAGTACGGAGGTGCGAATTACGCGCACCCGGCCCGTCTCCTTGGGCACGACGCCCTCCCGCGCTTCGGCCATATTCGCGGGCGGGTACGGCGCGATCACGGTCACGGCATGCCCCATTGCTGCAAGATCTTCCGCAAGCTGCGACATCAGGATGGAGACGCTGCGGATCTCCGGGGGATAATGGGGAGTGAGACAGAGGACTCTCATCCGACTGGCGCGACGCTGTCGGGACGGGCCATGAGCCGCATGTACGCGCTTGCCGCCCTATCCCCGTACGCATCCCAGGTCCACGCTTGGGCGCTGCGAGCCGCAGCCTCCCCCATGGAGCGGCGCAACTCATTGTCCTCGTAGAGCTCGAGCAGGGCACGGGAGAGCCCCGCGGAGTCGCGCGGGGGGACAAAAAGGCCCTCACGCCGGTCGGCGATGAGATCTTCGGCTCCCGTGTTAGGCGTCACGACGACGGGCAACCCACTCGCCATGGCCTCTAGAATCGCCTGGGCCAACCCCTCCTCAATCGAGGGGAGGACAAAAACCGACGAGGCCCGATAGACCTGCGCAAGTTGCGGGTGCGAAAGCCCACCGAGGTGCCGGAAACGAACCTGCGTGCGGCGGAAGATCGGGGTGAGCTCGGGAGGCACCGGTCCGACCAACCACAGTTCTAGGTCGGGGATCCTCAGCCGCGAGACGGCTTCGAGCAGGTAGGGTGTCCCCTTGCGGAGGCTCTGGCCCACCGCAACGATTCGGAACGGCCCGGTCCGAGACGACGCTGGGTGAAACATGCGCAAGTCGATCCCAAGGTTGGGTACATGGAGGAGCCGCTCGCGCGCTACCCCGTGTTCGAGGAAGCTCCGGAGAACGAAGCGGCTCGTGACCTCGATGTAGTCGGCCTCGTCATACTCCCGGAGCTGCCGCTCCAGGAGCCGGCGGTCCATCGGCGGCGTGGAACACCCCCATCGTCGATATTCCTCGGCGAGAAGCGACCACTGCGTCTGCGCGTGCGTGGATCCCCGCTCGAGCACCGTGCGGATTCCGCTCCCCCGCGCGACCCGCATCGACCACAGCGCGAAGAGGGCGAACACGGCGAGCACATCGCAATCCCGCACGTGCCGGGCTGCCCAGCGATCGAAACTAACGGCCTTGAGGTAGTCGCCCACCTGCCACTGAAGGCCCAGCATTCGAGGACCTCGCATCAGCACCTCGGGCACAGGATTCGCGAGGATGCGCTCGGGGCTGATCCGCTCGCCACGGCGCGGCCGGTGCGTCGAGATGAGACGGTGGAGCATCCCGCGGCGATCCAGCTGCTCGGCAAGTCGGAAAGCATTCCAGGTGCCGCCCACGGAAATCGTCACCCTCATGGAGGGTCCTCCCAAGTCACCGGGATCAACGGTTGCCCCTCACCATCGAGAGGCGCGCCGAGCGACGGCGTTGCCGGCTCCCTCCCGACCTCCGCCAACTCGGATGGCGATTCCCCGCGGAAGCCTTCGAGGAGGGCGACCAGCTGCATCTGAATCTCCCGCCAGTCGAAGAGGATCAGACAGACGATATAGAGTCCGGCGGCGGCACCCAAGTTGGCCGCGTACCCCATCCGGCCCGACCAGGGGAGGAGGTGGAGGGCACGGCCCGCAGCAATTGTCCCTCCTGCGACAGCGGCCGCGAGCGCCGGCCTGAGATAGGATTGCAGGTAGATACCCGTCACATAGGAGCGCAGCACCCGATATCCTACGATCAACCCGGCGACCTCGCTCAACCCCATCACCGCTGCGGCCGCGCGCGGGCCGCCGAGTTTGATCGCGGGCACAAGAAGGGGGAGGGCGACCACGACCTGGGCGACCCGAGTCCACAGCGCGGACCGGAGGCCGCCCGTTCCGATCAAGAGCACCTTGACGTTCTCAACGAGAGGGAACAGGAACCCAAATCCGGCGAGCCAGGGGAGGAGCGCTGCGGTCTCGGCCCAACGCACACCCGCCCCGAAGAGCAGACCGACCAGCTCCTGAGGAAACAGCGCCAGCCAGATCAGCAATGGGAACATCAAGCGGATCAGCAGCCCGTGGGAGAGGCGGTACGCGTACGTCACGGCGTCGGGGCGGCCCTGCAACCTCGCATACACAGGGAACGCCACCTGCACGGCGGCGAAAGATACCACGTTGAGGCCGGATTCGGCGAGGAACCGGGCCCTGTCGTAAAAGCCGAGCACCAGAGTCCCGAGGAGAATCCCCAACAGGGCGGTATCTCCTCGATACCAGATGACCTCCAGTGCCCGGGTCACGAACATCTGCCAGCCGAACCGCCAGAGTTTGCGCGCCGTCTCGGGATGGTATCCACCTCGATGGTACCGCCAGCCGGTGGCGATTCGCGCTCCGATGAGCGAAATGACCGAGAGCGCCACCTCCCGTACCAGTAAGCTCCACACCCCAGCCCCGGCGCGCGCGAGGGCCAAGGCGAGCACAATCGAGAGCACGGTGGAGGCCAGGCGCACCATGGAGAGTTGGTTATAGGAAAACGTACGCTCCAACTGCGCCGAATAGACGTAGGAAACTAGGCTCAGATTCCGCGCGGCGAGCAGGGCGAAGAAGAGCGGAAGAAAGATCCCAGGATAGTGAGGGCTCAGCAGCGCGACGATGGCTCCGCCCGAGATGAGCAACGTCCCATAGAGTCGCAGACTGAGCACATACGCAGTGTCAATGACACCGGGCTCATTCTGCATTTGAATAATTCCTTGAGAAAAGCTGAATCCCGCGACAATGGACAACAGCTCCACCAAAGACCCGGCCAGCGCAAACTGCCCAAAGTCCTTGGGGAAGAGCAGCCGGGCGAGGAGCAGATTGAGCCCGAAGTTCATGATGAACGCCAGATAGCCCGTCGCACTAAGCCACACAGCGCCCACGAGCGCGCGGCGGATCGGAGCTTGCGATTTCACGATTCGCTCCTGGAATCTCGGACCCGGCCCGCGGCGACCACATTGTCCGCGGCACCGCGCTTGGCGGCGACGGTGTAGAGGGCTTCGAGGATCCCTTGCAGGTCGATGTCGAAGGAGTAGCTGGCGACGATCTCGCGCGAACGCGTTCCCATCCGAGCTCGCAAGGCGGGATCCCCTAACAACATTCTCAAGGCGTGCGTGAGCGCGTCCACATCCCCCACTGGATAAATGAACCCGTTTTCACCCGGGCGGACGAGATCGGGGCCCCCGCCCACCGCATCACTCGCCACAACTGGAAGGCCAAAGCACATCGCTTCGTTCAGGACCAGCCCCCATGGTTCGTGACTGGAAGGAAGTACAAGGACGTCAGACGCAGCGTAGTATCGTGGGATCTCAACCTGGTTCACAAATCCGGTAATGAATGCGTAATGCAACCCCCGCTCGGCGATCGCACGCGCCAGAGGGCCGCGCTCACTCCCGTCTCCGAGCAGCACTAGGGTGGCCGGCAGGTCGCTGAGAATCTGACAGTACGCCTCGAGCAGATCCATGGGGCGCTTTCGGGGAATAAGCTTCCCTCCATACAGAATGACCGGGAGATCTTCAGGCCATCCCAGTGAAGTTCGAAGATTCCGTCGCAGGTCTCGCAGCCGTTCGGCTTCCGCCAGAAACCGGTCATTGTCCACGGCATACGGGGTAAAAAAGATCCGATCTTCGGGGACCCCGTATGCTCTGTAGAACTGCCGGTTGAGCATCCCGATGGCCAGAACCCCCTGAGTCCTGCGCAGCAGATTCGTGAGAATAATCCGCTTTCCTATCGCGACCCATGCGGGTCGTCTTCCCA
>Ga0187846_10000643_pt1 | contig 19718 bp, 18 predicted proteins | sample TC_taG_FD_161473 | JGI IMG/M metagenome (GOLD analysis project Ga0187846, IMG submission 161473) | Biofilm microbial communities from the roof of an iron ore cave, State of Minas Gerais, Brazil - TC_06 Biofilm (v2) | ecosystem: Environmental > Terrestrial > Deep subsurface > Cave > Wall biofilm...
CCCACGGTCGCGAATCCCTGATACTCATCACAAAGGAAGACGAGCTCGCGCCAGATGCGTCCGGGCTCCTTTTGCATCCGGGGAATGCGGTTGAGGACGGCCCGTTGGAAATCTTGCTTCAAGAGGGTGCCGATGGTCTTTGCCAGGCCGGGGTTCGTGGCCACGGGGAGGTTGAGCGCGACGACCGCCCCTCGCTCCAGAAGGTCCGCGAGGGGAGGCAGGGGTTTCGCGGCGGATTCCCCGTGCTTCGGATCGGAGCCGTAGATTTGTTTAGGCGGGCAGAAAACGCGTTTGACGGCCGGGTTGTCATCAAACAAGGAAAGAAAGACCGAGATGCCTTCGACGATAGAGGTCTTGAGGCGCGGCTCGACGCGTTTCCAATCTTCGTAGAACCAGCGCTTCACGGCCTCAAACTGCTGACGCTTCTCCGGGTCCTTGGCCCACAGAGCCACTTCATCGGCGGCGTGATCGGTTTCCGTGTCGAAAGCGATGCCGTGCTCGCGGAGGCAAGCCGCCAAGTCTTCCGTGAGCGGGGCCTTCATGTAACCGGTTTCGGGAGCGCGCTCGAAGGGATAGGTTTCGAGCTCCCGCTCGGCCATGAAAGCTTCGACGGTGATGAGAGCAAGTTCTTCGGGGAGTGAAGCCTCGCCTTCGCGGATCTTCTCCTCCAGCCGATCCGGGTTGATCGCGCATTCGTAGACATCGAAAAGGGTGACGTAGTCGTAGAGGACTTTATGGAGCAGGATGATGAACTTCACGAGGTTGGTGTAAGCCTGCTGCCAGAAGGGTTCCCGGCTTCTGCCGAAGAGGTTGTTCAAAAGCGACGCGATGCCGTACGCCAATGCGTAGGCGTCGAGGTCGTTGTGCAGCGGGTTATACCGGTAGGGGGAGTCGAGGCTGATCTCGATGAAGTCGCCGGCGCGGCCGGCCTCTTCGAGGATGCGCTTGACGTGATAGCAGAAGTCCCCCTTCACTTCTAGGATGAGCCCGCCAACGCGGCGCTCCGGGTCGGAAGACCGGTAGGACAACAATTGCTTGGCGAAGGGGTGCATGCAGCCGGTGGTCTTGCCGGTGCCGATGGCGCCGAAGATGGCGATTCCTGTAAAGAGTCCCCGGTCGGGGATCACCAACCATCGGGGATGTTCAACAGGCTCGGGTTTCTTGGCCTGATGCACTTCGCCAATCACGAGATAGAGGTCGTTTCGGAGTTCGGGTTCCGGATACCTCGGAAGCCGGATCTGGCCGGCTCGCTTCTCTCGGCGTGCGAAAAAAATGTAGACTGAAGAGAGGACCGTGGAAAGCAGGATGAAGGGGGTGCTGAAAAGCATGGTCACGTAGGCGTACTTGATGGCGTAGAAGAGCAGTGGCTTTTGCAAGAGGACCAGCTGGAGAAGTGGGTTTTGTTGCGGGAACGGCCAGTTCAGCATCCCCGCCACTCCCGCCGGGATGCTGAGGAAAACGCTGCACCAGGTCCGCCTCTGAATCAGCCGGTTCAATTTCCGCTCCCATTCGCTGGCGCAGGGTGTGTCTGCCGCCATTCGGCGAACCCTTTGTCTTTGCGGAAAACAACACGGAGGGCTTGAGCGATGACGTAGTCGCGGTCGCTATCGAGGTATTGGCAGTACCGTTCGAGTTCTTGAATCAGCTCCTGGTCGAGTTTGGCCTCCACGCGTTCGCGAACCGGCTTAATTTGCTTCGGAACGTAGGACGACATGTCAGATCCTTTCCCCGGGAAATTACCCGGCTAAAAACGAAACTGCGTGGGCGGGAGCGACCTCCGAGCGGCGATAGCAAGCGAGCAGGTCTGGGCGCGCCGGAGCGCCCAGACCGGGGTCGCTCCCGCCCACGCCTCTGGTATGTAAGTTGGGTCCTTCGGCCTATGGGACTTCATGAAACGTGCTGTGATTTCAACCACTTTTGGTCCGGCTCCTTGCATCAAGTCTCCGTCAACCGCTCCGACACCCCTGCATCGGAAGGGTGTCGGGCCGTCCGCACTAGCGGACAGCAAATACGGGTCTTTCAGACCTTCCAAAAAAGTCGTAGTTCTGGTCCACAAAATAGGTCGAAAACGTGGCATTCAAAGGTGCTGGCAACGCGGAATTCGGAGCCAAAGCTTGAGCCACAGATTTGGCTCCAGCCGTCTTCCACCGCTCGTAGAGGTCCTGGTATTTGGCGCTCGAAAATTCGCCGCTTTCGTTGCGGAGACGAATGAGTTTCTCGCGGCTAAATGAGCCGTAGTTGCCGTTTTCGTACTGAAAACGCGCCTCAAAATGCGCGACGAGTCGCGCCGCGAGCTGCGCATGAGGGTCGATCCCAGGAGCCTTGAGGTGGCTGACGAAAGCGCGAAATCTGCGCTCGGCAATCACGAAGAGCCGCCTCGAATCGGCCACAAAAATGAGGTGAAATTCCTTCAGCCTGCCGCAGAGGGTCGCGTACTGCTGGAGGTACGTTTCGAATCCGGACAGGGTTAGGGAGCCTTCATCCACGAAGCAGAATGAGGCCGCCAATCGGGGCTGATTGGCGCGAGTTTCGGCGAGGAAGATGGGATATTTGTCCACAAAATACCGGGTCGTGGTCGAGGGCGTCTTCTGAGAAACGTAGCGTTTAGAGGGCAGCTCCGAGAGGGCGATTCCGAGCGTACCGGAAAAATAATCGAGCTTCTCCCGCTCGGTCGCGAGGTACCTGCGGTCAAGATGTGCCAGCACGAAATCCAGGCCCATGAGGCGTTTCTTCATCGCTGGCTCGGAATGGTGACGACGGTTTCGATTGTCGGTCTCCCCCAGCAATGTGTAGAACGGCCGATGGCCCAGGTGATAGATCTTCGTATGATTGAGCGCAGAAATCGCAACGCCATGGTTCTGCGACAAGAGCTTTTCGACTAGAGCCGTGGCGGTCCCTCCAAGCTCTTTCCCCATGAACGCGGCGTACTGCCGGCGGAGGAAATAACCGGCGTGAAGGGCGGCCAGGCAGAGAAAAGCCGCCTCGCGCGGGGTGTAGACGAGGTTCTCCAAGGCCGCAACCCGCTCCTCGTTTGTCATTGGGCGGGAACTCATAGCCTGAGGATCTCCGAGATGATGTCGTGGTCGTCGAATACAGAACTCAACCGAGCGCGATCTCCGCTGTTCGCGTAGAAGTTGAAGCCTGCTTCGGCCTTGGCGGCGAGCTGGCCGGGGCGGTAGTGACCTGTGGCGAGTTCTAAATCTCGAACCTCGATCTCACCGTTGTTCGTCCGATATTCAATGCGCAGGTCCGGCAGTTGGATATGTCCGCGAACGACTCGGAGGCCATGCTGAGCCGCGATCTCTGCCTGGCGCTTCTTGTATTCGGGGGAACCTGGCCTTTCCTTGGCCAAAGGGGAATACACCTTGCGCTTGAGTTCATAGTCGAGGGTGATGCGGCGAATTTCCCCGCCCTGTTTGGCGATTCTCGAGGCTTCGGCTTGATACATTTTGTAGATGGCGGCGTCGTGCGCCATCTCGGCAGGTTTCACGAATCCGGCATAGAACGTCCCTTCCTCACCGGTCCGCTCAAGCACGCGCTTTCCCCGGCGCGTTAGCGTGACCACTTCGAGCTGGTCGAGTTGTTTGGCGAGCCAGAGCGAGCGGGTCTGAACGAGTCCTTGAGAGGCAAGTTTGCCCATATCACGGCGCGCCGTGGCCGCGTCCCCGTTGTAGCGTGTGCGCGCCAAATCCTCGGCTGAGACGGTCCGAAAGCGCCCAATTTCGGCCATGGTCTGACGGTCGGGATCACTCAGGGGATATTCCCGATCGGGTCTCTCAGCTGAGGGTCTGGGCCGGCCGATTCTGTCGCGGCTCCGATGATCCTGTTCGCGGTACTGCCCGCTCTCGGCTGTTTCCGGGCGCTTGATTTCGCTCTCTCTCGGGTCCACTGGCAGATCGCGGTCCATGCAGTTCATTCCTCCAAGCGCTTCGCGAGTTCTTCTGAAATGGCCCCTCCGGTCCGCAGCTCTTTTTCGAGGTGGGCGAGCTTCTGGCCGGTATCTTTGAGGAACGCGGCGCGGATCAGCAGGTAGAAGAACGCAAACAAATTGGCGAGCACGAGGCCCGCAAAAGTGGCAATCGTGGGAGCGTATTTGGACCAGATGAGCTCCCGATAAGGCACCAGGAAGGTGCATTCCTGGAGGACGTAGATCAGCGCAGCCAACAGACAAACGGTCGCAGCGAATAAGGCGGTGGTAATCATGGGTTAAAGGATTGATCCTCCCGGTAGTAGGTGATCGTCAGGCCCAGGGGGTTGACAGGAATGAAGTCGTTGGGGACTCGATCCTTAACAATGAATTGGAAGTTGGCGGTGTACTTTTCGCGGCGCGACTCTTGATGGTCCGCGCCGTAATAAATCTTCTCGAAATCGACCGTGGCGCGGTATGGGGAGGTCCGGAGATCTTCGATGGAAACGCTCGTGACCTTCACATCATTTTCCTCCCCTTGCCCCGCAAGGAAGGTCTCGATCACTTTGGATTTGCGGTTCGATTCAATGAGAGCATCGGCCAGGTGGGCCTCCAGGAAGTACATCGAGTTGGCATAGTCGTCTTTCACGGTAGCCCGGATGCGGCTGTAATGATGCTGGACGAACTGGGTGAGGAAGTATTTGATCTCTTTTTCTTGCGGGTGGTATTCCACGGTTTCATAACGAAGCAGCTGTGGTCGGCCTTGTGCATCGATGCCCACCACCATCGGCTTCTGGTCTCGAAGGCGAGAGTTGGTCTTGAAATTCAGCGCGACAAGGCCAAGGCAACCCAGGGACAGGCAAAGAACCGCGATCTTCAGATAGGTGTTCATGACTTCAACCGAACCGTAGAGTTCGAGGAACTGACTTCGGGCGGCCTTGAAATCTTTCGGTGCCGGCGTCAGAAGAGGCGAAGGTGTCATCGTTTCTCCTAGAAGCGCCACAGCGCCGACTCCCCCGACCTTCCCGTGAAGAGCGAATTCACGAGCGATGGGATTTTCAGAATTCCGTACGTAAACGCCAAAAGCAGCAGGAGCAGAGGAAAGAACAAAACAAGAATCGTGGCCCCGTCGTATGGGGCTGGATGAGCGTCGACGAAGTGAATCAGCAGGTTTCCGAACACATACAAATACGCATTCGCAACCACCGGATAAAACGCGTACTGAATGAACGCCTTCAGCCAGCCCCAGAACAGCCATTCCATCTGTGGCACGATGAAAAAGGGGATGAAGATCGGCCCTAGAAGGACGGCAATGGCTGTGGCGATATAGCCGAAAGAGATGACGGCAAAAATGGCAAACGCGGCAGCGACGAGGGCGAGAACCACGACCGCATAGCGGATCACCTCCATCGCGTTCAGCACGAAGGAAGGCATTTCCATAGAGAAGTAAATGCCACTCAACCGGTCCCAGACTTCTTGGACCAGAGAATGGTTCAGTTGATTGGAAAGGTTCAGGCCCTGATCGACGATGAGGTGGTAAAAGCTGAGGCCGATTCCGGGGATGGGCTGGCTGTAGTAGGTGATCATCCCGAAGCCGAACGCAATGGTCATGAGAAGGCTAGCAAAGCTCTCAAAATGAAAGGTCGTCATCGGACTGCCGCCAGCGGCCGAGAGCGCACTCTTGATCCCGTACCAGCTGAGGAGGATGACCGCGAAGGCGCGGAACATATTCGCACCCATGCTTTCGAACAGCGCGGAGTGCTGGGTCATGAGTTGAGACAAAAAGGAAAACAAGTCGTCAAAGCTGCCAGGCATCGGTTGTCTCCTTGTTAGGGCATGCGCCAGGCCAGCATCGCGTCACTGGCGTGCTTGGCCTGGGAGGTAAGGGCTGCTTTGCCCTCGGTCATGAAGCGGACATGCTCATTGATGGCCTGGGTCTCGGCATCCCGTGTGCGCTTGGCGGCGATCAGCTGCTGCTCGGCGATGCTGGCCAGCAACTGGTTCGTATCCTGCGTGTTTCTCAGTCCGATGAGGTTGGCGGCGTTGATTTTGTTCAACACCGCGACCTCGGTGTTCATCGCGGGGTCCGAGGAAAGAGAGTCCTCTTCGAGCGCTCGCACCGTGCTTTCGAGGGCCGGGGCATTGCCCCTGATCCGGCCAACCGTTTCGATGGCTGCAAGATTGGCGCCATCGGTAAGTTCCACGGTTCCATAAGAAGTCTTGAGCCGATCGAGTTGCTCCGCCGGTATGTTTCCGAGGGCCGATCCGTAAGGCTCAAGCTTCTGGACGGACTGGGTATATCCGGTGTCAACCCCAGAGCCCGTATTGATGGCATTCACCCAGCCGCCAGCGGTCCCGTAGGTGTTCGCCGCGGTCGAATAGGTCCAGGGGGAGACGACGGCCTGGTAGCGTGCGCGCATGTTCACCGGCACGGTCTTGGCCATCCAAACCATCTGCTCGTACTGCTGGCGGGTTTGCTGGTAGATTTGGATCAACTGCGCGTATTGCTGTTCGAGCTGGATGAAGGTCTTGATGGCCTGGGCGTAGTTCGTGGGATCAAACACCACGTCGCCCAGCCCCAGGATGGCGCGGGCTGGCGAAGCGAACACCAACGCAAAAATGGCGAGCAGCACAACAGCTTTAACGATTTTCGATTTCATCATGTATTCCTCCTTCGTTGCCCCTAGATGTCCGGTGACATCTCGTGATGCTCATAGGCCGGCAATACCAAATCCTGCTGGAGATAAACCTTGATGCGCTGGCCTTCCCGAATCGTGAACGTCGGGAGGATGTTCAGAAACCTGTCCAGGATGTGCGTCGAGGATTGCGCGAGGCTGTTCGCGACGCCTTGGCGATAAACGTCCGTGGCCGGCTCGGAGATGCCGTATTGGGTATTGCTCTGGGCCAGTCCAGCGATCATGCCAATTGCGATGGAGGCGGCGAAAATCTGAAGATAGTGGTGGTTCACCTGGTCCCGGAGCCCGGTCTCTCCGACTTGGTCGAGCCCGCGGAATTGATCGAGGTTGACGCTGAACCCGTCCGGCATGATGAGGCGATGGAAGGTCACCGCCAGCCTGCTTTGTCCGGAGCTCTCGACCGGATGCACATCCCCGAGAACGCGGCTGCCAGTAGGAATCAGTACGTGATTATGGTCGTGCGAGTAGAGGGCGTTGCTGACGAGGCAGCTCACTGGGCCTGAGAAGGTCCCGTCCAGGCGGTTCGTCAAGACGGTCTCAATGATCGTTCCCTCAAACAGGCGGTAGTCTTTGCCGGCGGAGCGATTGAGGTCGGGCAGGGGTGGCTTGGTTGGTTGCGGCGGTGGGTCAGCAAGCTTCGGGGTCTGGCCGGGGTTGTCGATCGCCGTTTGGGGTGGCTGAGGGCCGGGGGGCAGCACAAAAGGCCAGGGATAGAGCCTTGGATCAATCGACGGAAGTCCCTGGACTGGCGGTGTCGCTGCGTCGCTGCTCGCCAGCTTGGGGTCGCGGTAGCTTAGCGCGACGTTCGAGGCGAAGCGTGAGGCGTACTCTCGTTTGGCTTTTTCTTCCGCGATCGAGCCTGGCTGCGTTGGTCCCGATACGGGTTGCTGGCTTGAAGCGCCAGGAGCCCAAGCACCGTAGTTGGGCTCGCTTGGGAGGGGTCGGCCCCCATTCTGGTTGGACGCCTTTTCGAAAAGAGCCTTTTGTTTCAGGACGTCATTCTCTTCCTGGGTGGCCTTCCGTGTGTTTGCTTCGATACGCTTCCGGTACTCGTTCAGGGTGTCTTGGCTGAGCGGCTGAATGACCGGCTGCGTCGTGGGTGCCGTCGACGTGTGGGAATGCGGAGTGCTACGTTCTGAAAACCAAATGACGATGACCATTACGACCGCGAGGCCACCATAGACAATAGGTTGAATATTTTTAGGCAGACTTCCTGCCGGCGGAATGCGCTTGTCAGAGATAATGGGAACTTGGCTCTGCTCGTTTGTCATGGCTATTCGTGCCTCATAAAGAGCAGCCGGCTCTTGCCAACGGCGAGATATCCCCGGTCAATCACCTTCTCGGCCACGTAGACTCCGTCCTTGTATTCAAAGTTCACCAGATTCGGTTTTCCATCTCGAACCTCATACAGCGTCGGGGTCTCCTCAGGCTCGGCCTGGATGTAAGTGAATTTCGCGTCATGCCAGATGGCTTTGACGTGGAAGGGCTTTTTCTTGGGATCGAAGCGATAGGTGAATCTGGCTTTGGACAGAATGTCGTGAACCGCTTTATCGATTTCCTTATCGCGAATTTCATTGAGATGTTGAATCTCTTTGTTATCGTCTTCGATTCGCTGGAGGTAGCCTTCGACTTCGGACCTGGGAACGAAGCGCCGCGGCGCGTTTGCCGCGCTGATCATCGATTGCTCCTTGGGTTCAATGAACACTTTGAGGTCAGGCTCGGTGTTCGGCAGGTTGGAAACCTCCACGAGAACAAACGAGTAGATATTCCCGCTGGCGGTGATGAGGTTGAGGTTCGTCATCGCCCCTTCCTTGGCGGCTTTCACGTAGGCGATGTTCTCGTTGCCGTTCACAACCCAGAAATCCTTATCCCCGCAGACGAAGTCGAGAATCTGTTCACTCTCTGGCAAGACAATCACGCTGGTGAAGCGAACCTTCGTATTGAGCTTCACCACGTCCTTGGCACCATAGGGGATCGTCTTGGCGCTTGCCTCTGGGTCAGCAGAGCGTGTAAGGGTCGCCGGGGAGGATTTGACTCGGTGCTGGAGGTGCTTGGCTTCGGAGAGTCCCGGGACAAGAAAAAAGGTGACCAGAACCGTGACGGCAATTTTCAGGACGTGTTTCATGGCGATTTCTCCCTGGACAAGAGTTCAAGCCCTTCTGGAAGTCCCAGCCTCCCAAGGACCTCGTCTCTGCGGCGGTTGTCGTACGGATCGCTCGTGTAGAGCCAGTAGCTCTTGGGGTCCACGTCGAGGCGCAACACCTTGGCGAAATCCGGCCGCTTGAGCAGCATCTCCTTCTTAGGGATAAGAGAGCGAATCGCCTCGGTTTCGGCCCCGTTCAGATGAAAAATCCGGCCGTAGGCGTCGGAATCCATCCCGGGGTTGGCGAGGAAGAATTTGGTCGGACAGCTCTCGGCGACCGTGGCGAGCATCTCCGAACGAAGCAGGTCGTCGGTCGATTGGGTTGCCAGGATCATCGCCGCGTTCCGCTTCCGCCAGGTCTTGAGGGCTTCCAGGATGTAATCCCGGATAACCGGGTTACGGAAAAAGCGCCAGGCCTCATCCACGACGAACATTTTTAGGGTCGTTGCATTAGTCGGGTCGTGGACAGCCGCGCTGGCGCGATGAAGGACGTAAAACAGGAGCGGCTCCAGGACCTCCGGAAGCTTGTCCATCCCTTCGAAGTCGAAGGCCTGAAACCGGGCAAATGTTAAGGAATCCTGAGCGTTGTCGAAGAGCCTTCCGTATTGGCCCTCGCCCACCCACTTGCCGAGTGCTTCCCCTAAAGGGCGATTCAGGATGTTGGCAAGGGTTCCCAGTCGGCGCTGGCCGGGATCGATTTCATAAAGGTTTTCAATCTGCGCGTAGAGGTCCCGCTCGTCCTGAACGCTTAGTTGGTAGCCGCTCGATTCCGCTAGGACCCGGATAAACGAGAATAAAAACTGGAGATTTTCCTTCGTGGGTGCCAGGCAGAACGGGTTGATGGAGATGCCGGGCGCTTCGGTGCCGATCCGGAGGTACGCTCCTCCTACGAGAGAGGTCAGGGTCTTATAGCTGCCGCCCAAATCGAAAATGAAGGTGAAGGGCGCGTATTTCTGGAGCTGCGTTAGCAGAAAGCAGAGGAAGAAGCTTTTGCCGGAACCGGTAGAACCCAACAGGAGGGCATGCCCCACGTCGTCATAGTGGAGGTTCATAAAATAGGGCGTTCCCTGGCGCGTTTCGAGCGTCGCCAAATGTTCCGCGCCGAGGAAGTGATTTTCGGGCTCACCAAGGCGGGGAGCGAAAACAAGCGATAAATCCGCAGCGTTTGCGCTGGATAGCCACACCCGCCGGAGGTTAAACAAGGAATTGCCCGGCAGGATGGAAAGGTACGCATTCAGGGCGTTATACCCCTCTTCCATGAGGTGCGCGCCTTGTGCGGCAAAGACCTTGTAGCAATCCGCGGAGGTCTGCCGGACCTCCCTCAAGTCCTGCCCGTAGATCACAATCGTGGTGGAGAGCTGTCCGAAGTGATGGCCGGAGGTCTCCAGTTCTCGCTGTGCGTCGCCCAGATCCCGGACCATCGCGGCAGCGCCTTCGTTGATCAGGATATCGCCCGGCTTGGGGGCTTCCTGGCTCAGGTAGTTAAGGAACGACGCTTTCGAGTTGTGAAAATGCCGGCGCTTGGATTGAATGAGAGAGCGCATCGCCGCGTCGGATTCAGCTTTCCACTCGGTGACCAGGATGAAGTTTCCCGGAAGTGCTTCAAGCCCTTGAAAAAGATGCGCTCGGGTGTAGGGCGGCGGCTCCCTCAGTGTCAGGACTTTCAAGTAGTAGTCGTCGAGACGCAGGTAGTCGCGGTAAGTTTCGAGCGCCGAATCGCAGAGTTGGAAGTCGATGGACTGGTCATAACCGAGGGTCGGCCCGTCTGCCTTGTAAGGCGCGAAATTCAAAAGACGTCGCAGAACGAGGTAGGCTTCCTTCTTATCCAGCAACCTAAGCGCGACCACATCCTGCAGTTGCACGACGAGGCTTGCCACGCGCTGGGCAAGGATCTGCTTCGAACGCTCCAGCTCTCGCGCCAGGTCGTCGTGCGCTTCTCCTTCGGAAAGCAGCGTGCGGAGGCTCTTGCCCTGCTGCTGAAGAAATGACCGGAGGCCATTTCCGTTCCTGCCGAACCGGCCGCCTTCATAGACGACGGCCCAATAGAGCTCAATTTGATAAAGCTGTTTTGAGTTTAAGTAGGTTGCACGGCGATGGAGTGCTTCCTGAACGATGGGAACTTCGCTTGGGGCGTATTCCATGGGCTTGGCGTGCGTTTTGATCAGGTACTGGTGGAGGCGGAAGTTCTCATCAAGAAGGCGGAAGGCCGCCTCAACGCGGAGGGCGATCTGGTCGAGCTGCTCAGGGTCAAGACATTCATCGTCAACTCCATGCACGCGGAGGACACTGAAGAGATGCCCGGATTTCGTGAGAAACGTGTTTTCATCAGCCGCTTCTTGGACACCGATGTTCGCGTGCAGTGCCCCCGACTCCTCATAATCTTTGACGATGCGGCTGAGTTTAATCATCTAGTCTCACCCGTTGGTCGCGTGAGGCGGCCCATTTTGCGGGGTCGTAGCGAACCTTGAGCTTCGAGGCGTTCAGCACAATTCGTAACAGTTGGGGGTCCGTTGCGGTAGCCCAGCGCGCCAACAGAAACAGTGCCGCGAACATCAAGAGTGCTCCCAGAAGACTCCCGAAAAAGTTGAACACCCCGGCGCCAACCAGCATGGCGAGGAAGAAGAGTTTTCGCTCCACTCCAAGAATGGTCAGTGGTTTGTTTAGAGACCTGTAGATCGGGCTGGTTCGCACAACATCGCTCATGACGCCTCTCTCCTTTCTGTATCAATCTGGGAATAACCATAGAAGGAAATTAGCGGCTCCTATGGCCATTCCCACTCCGAACAGAATTCCCGCGAGCATGCGTTTGGAATCTCCCTCCGCGAAAGCGAACATCAGGCCGCCCCAGACAATGCTCACTAAACTGAGTCCGCGAGCAATGGGGCCGGTGAAAGAGGCCTGGAGAACGTTCACGGCATTTTCCCAGGGAGATGCGGCGTGCGCTGCAACTGGCAGCAGAGCGGCAGTGGCGACTGCGAGCGTCAGCGGCAGGAGCCGGCGAAAGTGGCGCGCGCTAAACTGGATAGGTTTGGGTAATACGACCATCGTGATCCTCCTTGCTCTATAAACATTTGTCGTTGACAGGGACGGCAACGCGTTGCGAACGGTGCTCTTAAAGGTCTGCGGTACGGCTGTCTTTGTACTTCGCATAACAGGTAAACCGGGTTGCGACAAGACCTAAAAAAGGCCCATCCATTTCTCACGAAAACCTCAACTGGGGACCCTTTCAGTAAGGTAAAGAGCAAGCGAGAAGGCCTGTTGGCCCCCTCGAAGGTCTGACGACGAAAGATTGGGCTTCTTATTCATTTGCAGCGCTCGACGTCACGGCAAGGATCAGTCGTATCCAGGCATCAGCACCCGCATCCGCTGCTTAGCTAGCTGAACCAATCGGTACACTCTAGGGACAGTGCAACCGAGGATCTCGGCTACCTGTGGGGCCGTACGCCTTTCGACGGCCGTCAGCAAAAGCGCATTGGCCCAACGGCTGGGAAGCCGCCCGATTGCGGACCACGCGTCAATTTTGTGGGTATAGTGCGGCCGGTTGCTCATACTGGATTTCATGACGGCCGAATCGCTGAGTTCCACCAGCCGCAATTGCCGCCGAGGCGATTCCGCAGGTGGGAAACAGGGCTCGAACACCCGAGCTTCGTGCTGCTCACCTCGGACGGTGATGAATTTGCTCCCGATCTGCCTCGGCGGAAGAAGCGCGTGGTGCTCACTTTTGGCTTGGTGTGAGGGCTTTATGTAGGGTGTTCTGTACCGCCTTGCGACTTCTTGCGAAATGCGACGAAGCCAACCTGGAAATCGTATGGCGTGTCGCACTTGATAGATCCGCTGGCCCGAGCGTTGCAAAACATCATGGTACGCATCACTTAGTTGGCATGGGGGAACACTGGCACGCTGCAGCCGCCGAAGGATCCGGTTCTTGAAGTTGGAATCCGTAAACTGACACACTGCGGCGAAGTTCTTACGACCACTCTTGCGCGCCTCAGCACGTAGACCTACTATTTCTTTCCTCTGTTTCGCTGTCATAAATCCTCCGTAGGACGAGTGGAATTGCGCGCCGGAGGCTACACCTACGTAGAATTGCGTGAAAACCCTGACGCTGCTTTAGACCGGCGATCACCTCCAGGTCTATTTTGGCGAGGAAGAGAATTTGGGCCTCGGAGAGGACTCGAAGACTCTGTGGAGCCAGGAAAATGAACTAGGAACGGGTGGCCGCGATGTGACGCTGTAATTGGTGAGGATATTGACTGGACCTTGGCAAGGCGCTGGTGACGTTTGCTGCGGCGACCAAGTGGAAGCAAGCGGGCTAACTGGCTGCCGCGGATGCTTGGACTTGTTTTTTCAGAGGAATTGCATGTCGTTCATATCTCTCACGCCCGATCCCCAAGGCCTCTTGTACAGCCCGGTCGTTATGGTGATGCCTTTCGAAGGAAGCCCGGATGATTTCGTGTTCAGTTGCTTGGACGATGTTTTCGAGCCCGTCCGTCAAGACTAGGGCAAACGTCACGCGGAAAATTACGAACTCCCCTGGGCCAATTTCAGAAGAGAATCCGTCGTTCTGCGCTTTCCGCCCGTCCAGAATACGCGCAATCCTCTCGTGCCCGACACCAAGGAACTTGGAGAGAATGGCGTCGCTGGCTCCAAACCGCGCTTGGGCCGCCGAGACGATCGCCCGTTCCACCGCTTGAATTGTTTCCTCCAAGTGTCTTTCAAGGGATCTGCTCGTTATCACAATGACCGGCGACTCTTGTTTTCCCTCCCGGATGAATTCCAGTTTTCTGCGAAGTGAAACTATGCCGTCAGCCAAGTGGCCCATGCCCTCATTCGAAGTAAAGATTGCGTGCGCTTCGCTGCAATGCTGATCGGCCAATGAAGGGTTGTGGTACGGGCTTTCGGCGAGATACAGGTGGGTGAGCAGCGTGTGGGCGCGAACGAGCAGTCGGTAGTTGTATGTCTTCTCAGCCAACGGGATAGCCTTTTTGGCAAAGTCCAAAGAGCGCTGAACGGCAAAGATCGGCTTAATTTCCTGTTCATATTTGAACCCCATATATTCGACGCCTGCTTGGCGAAGGCGCGCCCTGGGCATCATCACGGGGTCTTGGTGCGCCTCTGCGAACGCGTAGGCCGATTTTGCCAGCTTGCGAGCCCGGTCCAATCGTGGGACGAGGAGAGCTCGGTTCACTTCTACAAGCAACAAGCGGGCCCTATTTCGGTAGTCGCCTTCGTCACCTTTCATAAGGTCTCGCGCTTCCTGAATGTTGTGATCTGCCGCTTCAATCCAGTCCGCGCGCTTTTCCTGGTGCGTCGCGGCGAACCTCATTTGAAGCTCGGCCAACCCCAACAAGGTTCTGCGCAGATTCCGGTGGGGGTAGGGAGCGCGCCGGTAGTACTCGGCTGCCTTTTTGTAGCTGCCTAATGCCTCCAAAAGATGATTGTCGTCAGCACGCATTTGGGCCCTTGCCTCTGCGAATGAGATGTTGCCAAGATTGGCCCAGTCCTGCGTGTCCTTTAATATTCCAGAGGCGAACGTCCGAACGCTGGTTGCTCTTCGAGATTGACCGAGTTGGTCCAAGAGCCAGCTTTGATTGACCTGAGCGATGGCAGCCATGAAAGGCAGTTTGGCTTCTTGGTAGCTCGAAATCGCCAGTTCGGTAAGTTCCAGCGCCTGGGGAAACGCGCCACGGCGCTTGAGCGAACGCGATCGGGCCAGGTGGATCGTGCCCAACAGCTCAGAAGTGGGAACGACGTATTCTATGCTGCGGTTGATCCACTCCCACAACTTGTCGACTTCAGGATCGTCGTGGTCGTAAAAAGCAAGTCTCAGCCTTCCCGCCAAGACAAATGCCCAGTTCCCTAACGAAAACTTCGGCCATCTGCCCTTTTGGTATGTCTCCGAGAGTGAACGAACAGTCTGAAGCGCAGTGGGGGAATCCTCGATGCATCGGGAAAGGAGAAAGAAAAGGTCTGGTGTTCCGGCTCCCTCGGGGGTGACATTGCAAAGCGTGCCCTTTTTTCCCTCAACCAGACTGACGGCATCATCGACTCGGCGAGAATTCATGCGGAGCCGCAACTCTTCCTGGAGAAGACGAATGGCCCTGCGGGACGATGGCATGGGCATCTCTCCTTCTTAGGCTGTCGGATATCTAGGAGCGTGTCCGAGAAATGCCTTTTTCAGCCACTTGTTGGCTGCAAGTTATTGATTCTTCGTCTGCGAAAACTCGATTGCGGCATTATTCGGACAGGTTCCTAGGTCTACCGCAGCAAATCCGGTCAAGCGTACTGTTCAGGGCTGATCGGAAACCCTTCCTTCATTCGAAACAATGAGGGCTAGATTAACCGCGCTCGGTGGATTTTCCAATGGGTATGCCAATCCAGACATCTGGAATGCCCAAGGCACAGATCAGCAGAGTCGCGAGGCGAGAAAGCGGTCATAGGAGTTCGCATGGCTTCGGACATGTTCCGGGCCTTGGGCTGACCCAATTTCCCGGCTGCCCAAGCGGATGGGCCGGATCCCGGGTGACCCCAGGGTATGAATAGCTTTTCGTTTGCCCATCGGGGCGATCATGGGTAACGTCGGGGGCGACGTGCAAGCCCGTGGCCCAAGTTGTTTTTTCCCACCTCTTTCAAGATTTCCCTCATGTTCGTCTGCAAGGTGTTTAAATCGCGACTCGTCCATCAGCCGCCCCGTATCGCGGATCATGCCGTAAACTGACCAACCCGTTCCCCAAGCCCACCACGAGTCGGTTTCCAAGTACAAATCCCACAGCGCCATCACTCGCCAAGTGGAATGGACACGGGCGAGATTCCAGAGGTTTTTCCTCGCCAAATTGTTCCAGGGGTAGTGCCGACCAAACTTCTTGCGGTAGGCTGCATCAATGTAACCTAAAAGGTTACCCCAGTATTCGACGCGGCCCTTCTGATTCGCTTGGCGAAACCTTCTATCCCCCCTGGCCGTATCGGAGGGGGGATGGAGGGGGGTGGATTCACTCCTCAGAATCACGGCCACACCGGAAACAGACGAACAGCACTCTGGCAGAGGGGTAGAGGGTTCGGTAGAGTGGGGTGTGGGGAGAGACCCCGAGGGAGAAGGGGTGACCGCTGCTTGGAGCAGAGCCTCAAGCTCAGCTCGCTGCACTGCTTGTAGCATCGACGGTTTCCTTTCTGTGAAGGGCCCTGGCGGCTTTTGAAGCCCTCACGTGATTTCGCCAGATGTGACCCTGCTCTTCTTCCCAGTTCGGCACCCTGTATCCGTCCGTCATTTTCTCCAGGAACCCGGCCTCAAAGAGCGCCTGTTCAAGTTCTCCCCTACGTCCGGTCCAGCCGAGCGCCAGTTCTAATGTTTCAATCGAGGTGTCCGCTAGGAGTCCAGTTCTGGGTGCCGTTTGTGCGGCTAAAATCCAGAGACGTATCGGACATCCGGCCGACTTCTCCCCAAACCGAAACATCAGCTTTCGCATTCTCTTGTCATTCTCAAAGAAATCGATGGGCACTACAACGTAGGCCATAAAGTCTCGTTCATTGGAGGTCCTTCCGTTTGAGCCAATCGCCCCAAGAGCGTTTGTAGGAAGCAATTTCTGCCTCAGAGAATAGGAATCGCGAAAGGAGCTGCTGCAAAAGCTCAGTATTTTTGAAGTGCTTCAACCAGTTGACGGCTTCTCTCTGATGGGGAGGAGCTGATTCACCATGCGGTAGAGGAATCATGAAGGCGTGATGCAGCGGACCGAGCCGACCGGAAAGAAAACGGCAGAGGGTCTGGGTTCGAAGAACCCAGACTCCTCTGCGTACATTGCAATGTTCACGAGATCGCCGGTGGGATAGGTATGCTCGGAGGAGCACAGCGCCGGCGAAGGCGTGGAAAGGATCTTCAGGGCTTACCGCTGATCAAGAATTGCTCCTCCATGTGGGTACCTACCCGGAGAGATTGAAGCTTTTTGAAGTGAGGAATGTCAAGGCGCGGCGACTGGGGCGGAAGGCGCAGGGTAGAGTTCAACAAAAAAAGAGGGCCTCAAGAACCGAGGCCCTCTTTGATTGTGGCCGTCAGAACGGAGCCGGGCCGGAGGCGTCGAGCACTTCACTCGAAGCAGCGGGACCGGAAGCGACGGCTTCCGGTTCCGGCTCGCCGCGATCGAGCTTGCGCACGACATCGGCACGAATGCACCAGAAGGTCTGCTTGTTGGTCTTCGCTTTCTTGCCTTTGCCGTTTCCTCGTTCGTACGTGGTGCTCACGAGGCTGCCCTCGACGAGCACGTGCGAACCTTTCTTGATCGTCGTGGCGACGTATTCGGCGAGCCGCGGACGGAACACGCAAACGCGATGTCATTCGGTCTTCGAGGCCCACTCGTCGTCGGTGTTTTTCCACGACCGCTGCGTCGCGACGGAAAGAACGGTGAACTTCGAACCGTTGTTGTTCCGCGCTTGACGTTGCTCTGGGTCGGCTCCAACGAAGCCGATGATCGTTACTGAGTTGAGGTAAGAAACGAATTTTTCTCCTTTTTCTTGCCCCATTTTCCTGGGGCACCCCGAAGCGAGAGGCCGCTGCTCCCAAGGCGAGCGGGTGCTTTATGGGAGGGACCTGTGTCGTTCGGGAGGAACCGGGAAAGCAGAAGCCGCGAAGCTGCCGGGCGCAGGAATTGGCCCGAAGCCGTGCCCAGGAAAATGCGTGGCAGAAAAAGGCGGCGCTTACGGGACTCAGTAAAGAACGGCACAAGATGCAGGACCGGATTGGCAGCTTGCGCGGAGAAAGAGTTTAGCGGGCAAGGTTTTCCGATGCCATGAGGGGCCAGCCGAGCCGAGAATTGGCGCGAATCTGCGAGACCAGATTGAAAAGAAATTGCGAGGGTGCGGAGTAACGCACACTGAAGCGGAGTTCGACTCATTCCGCCGGATCGATTGGGACTGCATATAGTAGCGGTAATGAAGAACCGGTGCTGTACGTTTTGCCATTTCGAGGGTGGCGGCGACACGCTGAGAGAAGGCAAGTCTAAGAGGATTCCGCCAATGGAAAACCGCTCTATCCCAGTTCAATTTCACCAGTTTCGGGGCACGGTCAACGGCCCTAAATGGACTGAACCTGATTCATGGATTCGGTGCATTCAAAAGATGAGGCCGCGTCGGGAGCGCGGCCTCCGAGATCCGATAATGCGGGGGTGCTACTTCGACCGTCTCCGAACCGATGGTCTGCCCTCTTGAGCGTTCGGGATGACATGCTCCTTTGTGGATTGGACTAGGTCCTTGACCTTGCCTTTTGGCCTAGTCAGCTCCGCCCGGACTGTAGCGGCGATTTTGGGTATGTCGATCTTGTACCGCGCTGCGGTGACCGCGAGGTTTGAGTCTTTTGGGAGCGATTGGCTCGAATTGTAGCCGGGGCAATACAGGTCAGAAACGAGAGCGCAGACCACGAGGAAACGGTTAAGATCGGGGGCCTTCATAGATTGCACGGCAGCCGCCGCGATGTTCTCGTAGTCGACAGTCTGAGCGCCCCATGAGGTTTTGCTCTTCTTCTCTTCGCATGCGTAGAGCTTGAAGAGTCGGCGGTGATTGTCGTGGCCCAAGCGCCGGAAGTAGTCCAGGGCGACCATCTCCAAGTCGGGCCGGGAGAGAGCATCCGGTAGCTTCTTGCGGATGGTTTCGAGGACGCGGACTCGCGAGAGCTTCTCGACGCGCTCGGCAAGGGGTTCCTTCTTGCGTTGGGCTACCTCTTGCGGCGTCGGCTGGTATCGGGTCACAAGGTTGTGAACCTCGCATTTCTCAGCCTGGCAGAGGTATAAGATCGTGCCAGCACTCTTGCCGTCAATGAGAACGGCGGCCTTCGTATTGGGGCATTCCCCTTTTGCTTTGGCTCTGCGGTATTGCCCTTCGTAGAGCACGTCTTTCGCGTGGCCGTTGGCCTGCCATGCGGGGGCCTGAGAGACGCGCAGAGGCTTCTCGCCTTTCTCTTCAAGCGGCTTCACCCGAATCTGCACGAGGGCTTCTACCTTTGCGCGATAGCATTCCCGGTCCGTGCAAATGGATGCTCTCCGTGGGATTTCCGGAAACAAGAGCGGGTTGCTGCCCGTCTGCTTCGGACAGCGCGAGCACGCGCCTGCCGATGGCAGTAGCTTTTCGTCTTGCGGGTCAAACGGAGCGTTCGTGAGGTCAAGATGGATTTCCCGTGCAGTCCATTGGCGCAGTTGCCGCACCGTGACCGCCTCGGCCCCCTTGTCTTTGAAGATGGCTCCGGCGTTCCGATGATGCGGGAAGCATTCCTGCAAGGCTCGCCGCTGGTCATTCGGTTGCAGCCGTGCGATTTCAAACGCATGGGCAACCGTCAGCTTGTCCTCGTAGAACGCTTGCTTCGCTTCGGAAACGAGTTGAATCAAACGCAGTCTCCCGCTGACATACGCGGGCGATCTGCCGACTCGGGTCGCAATGCTTTCCACGGTGTACGTGTTGGGTTGCAGTTGAATGAGGGCGGCGTAACCCTGGGCCTCATCGAGCGGATGCACGTCCACGCGCTGGACGTTCTCGATGACCTGTAGCTCAAGGGCCTGCGCGTCGGTCAGTTCGCGCACCATCGCCGGGATGCTCTCGCGCTTGACCAGTTTCGAGGCGCGATAGCGGCGGGCTCCGGCCACAAGCTCATACATGCCCGCTTCCCCATCGGGCAGCGGACGCACGAGAATCGGTTGGAGAACGCCGTGTTGTCTGATGTTCTCCGCGAGTTCGGCCAGCTTCGCTTCATCGAACAAGCGGCGCGGGTTGGTCTTGGACTCACGGATTTTCACCAGTGGAATGTCCTGAATCGAGGAAACCACAGGCGGGACTGCTTTCGTTCCACTTGCTACCATCGTTGCATTCATTTCTGGGTCTGTAGCAGTATCTGTGGGTAAAAGGGCCGTGGAAAAAGACGCTTCGTGGAAAAGTCCAAGAGCGGGACTTTCTCACTGCGCTTGGAAATCCCGCAAGGGCGGCGCGATTTCCACTTTTC
>Ga0187846_10000644_pt1 | contig 19707 bp, 15 predicted proteins | sample TC_taG_FD_161473 | JGI IMG/M metagenome (GOLD analysis project Ga0187846, IMG submission 161473) | Biofilm microbial communities from the roof of an iron ore cave, State of Minas Gerais, Brazil - TC_06 Biofilm (v2) | ecosystem: Environmental > Terrestrial > Deep subsurface > Cave > Wall biofilm...
GCGGAGTTGCGGCGGCAGATCGTGGCCGCCCGCGCCTACGGCCTGGCCATGGAGTTGCTCTCGCCTCGGGAGGCCCAGGAGCTGTTCCCGCTCATGGCCACCGACGGGGTGGTGGGCGCTGCCTATCTGCCGACCGACGGACGGATCGACCCCAACGGCCTGGCCCAGGCCCTCGCCGCCGGGGCCCGCGCCCGCGGAGCGCAGTTCGCGCCCCAGACCCGCGTGACGGGGATCACGCTGCACGACGGGCACGTGCGTTCGGTGGACACCGACCGGGGCAACATTCGGACGGATGTCGTGGTGAATGCCGCGGGGATGTGGGCCGCTGAGATCGGCCGAATGGCGGGCGTCATGGTGCCCGTCATTCCGATGGAGCACCAGTTTCTCATCACGAAGCCGATCCCTGGGGCCCGCCGCGACATTCCCACTCTCCGCGACCCGGACCACCTCGTGTACTTTCGCGAGGAAGTGGGGGGGCTTGTGGCCGGGGGATATGAGCCCAACCCCGCGCCGTGGGCGCTCGATGGAATCCCCCCCGACTTCAGTCACCGGCTCCTGCCGCCCGACTGGGACAGGTTCGAGCAGCTCGGCCGGCTGGCTATGACATGCATCCCGGCGATAGAGGATGCGGGAATTATCAAGATGATCAACGGACCGGAGGCGTTTACGCCGGACGGCAACTTCCTGCTCGGAGAGGCCCCGGACGTTCGCGGGTTCTTCGTCGCCGCCGGGTTCAACGCCCACGGCATCGCGGCGGCCGGCGGCATCGGCCAAGTGGTCGCGGAGTGGATCGTGGAGGGGGTGCCGCACCTTGACGTCTGGCGGATGGACATCCGCCGCTTCGGCCGCCAATACCGGAGCCGGCCATATGCGCTTGCCAGGACGACCGAGGCCTACGCCCGGCACTATGAAATTCATTACCCCAATCAGGAGTCGGACGCCGGGCGCAACCTGCGCCTGTCTCCCATCCACGCGCGCCTGAAGGCCCTGGGGGCAATCATGGGAGAGAAAGGCGGCTGGGAGCGGCCCAACTGGTATGCCGGCAACGAGGCGGGCGGCACCACCGAGCATGAGCCCCGGGGGTGGATGCGCCGGTTCTGGTCCCCCGCCATCGGGGTGGAACACCGGGCCACGCGGGACGCGGCCGGCCTCTTCGACTTCACCTCGTTTAGCAAGATGGAGGTCGCCGGTCCGGGGGCCCTGCGCGCCCTTCAGCACATGACCGACAACGACCTGGACCGCCCCGTCGGGACGATCACGTATACGTCTCTGCTCAACGAGCGCGGGGGCATCGAGTGCGACCTCACGGTGAGCCGGCTGGGAGTCGACCGCTTTCTCGTCATCACCGGCGCCGCGTTCGGCACCCACGACATGGCCTGGATCCGCCGCCACCTCCCGGACGACGGTTCGGCGCAGATCCGCGACCTCACCGGGGCGCTCGCGTGTATCGGGTTGTGGGGGCCTCGAGCGCGGGCGATCCTCCAGCAGGCGACAGACGAGGATCTCTCCAACGATGCGTTTCCCTACCTGACCGCCCGCGAGATCACGGTCGGTCAGGTGCCGGTGACGGCCCTGCGAGTGACCTACGTGGGGGAGTTGGGATGGGAGCTGTACGCCCCGATCGAGATGGGCCGCGGTGTCTGGGACGCGGTGTGGGAGGCGGGGCGGCCGCACGGCCTCGTTCCGGTGGGATACCGCGCCGTCGAGTCCCTCCGCCTGGAAAAGGGATACCGGTACTGGAGCGCGGACATCACGCCGGATTACACACCGTTTGAGGCGGGCCTGCACTTCGCGGTGAAGCTCGCGAAGGGCGAGTTCCTGGGGCGCGCGGCGCTCCTTCGCCAGCGCGACGAGGGACTACGCCGCCGGCTGTGCTGCCTCACACTCGAGGATCCGAGCGCCGTCGCCGCCATGGACGAACCCGTCTTCCACGATGGGCGGATGGTCGGCCTCGTGACGAGCGGCGGCTACGGGTACACGGTACGACGCAGCATCGCCTACGCGTATCTGCCGGTCGACCTGGCGGAACCCGGGGTGGCGCTCACCATCACCGTCGACGCTGAGTCCGTCGGGGCCGAGGTCGTCCGAGAGCCCCTCTATGATCCCAGGAACGAGCGGGTCCGCGCCTGAACGCCCGCCGCGCGGAGCGGGGAGGTGTGATCTCAATAGCTTACGAAAGGGGTGGGTGAGAAGACTCTGGGGGGATGTGCGGCAATGCGACTCTCTCTTGACGAACTCAGCGGCCTCGTGCGTCAGGGACGCATTGACACCGTGGTCACGGCGTTCACGGACATGCAGGGCCGGTTCATGGGGAAGCGTGTGACGGGAGAGTTCTTCTGCTCCGACGTGGCGGAGCACGGCATTCACTTCTGCAATTACCTTCTCGGCACCGAAATGGAAATGACCTGTCCCCCCGGGTTCCGGCTGATGAGTTGGGCGCAAGGCTATGGCGATTGGCTCGCCGTTCCCGACCTGGACACGCTCCGCGTTACTCCCTGGCTCGAGAAGACGGCGTTCGTTACCTGCGACGTTCTCGATGAGGGTGGAAGGCCCGTGCCCGTGGCGCCCCGCACCCTCCTCAAACAGCAGATCGCGTCCGCAGAGGCTCAGGGGTTTGCCGCCCAGATGGCGTCCGAACTGGAATTCTACCTCTTGCGCGACACGTATGAAGCGGCGCGGCAGAAGCGCTTCCACGATCTGGAGCCCTTCGGGTGGTACTTTGAGGACTACCACATCCTCCAGGGAACCAAGGGCGAGCCCGTCTACCGCGACATCCGGAACAGCATGACCGCGGCGGGCATCCCGGTCGAATTCAGTAAAGGGGAAGCCGGCCGGGGCCAGCATGAGGTCAATCTCCGGTATGCTGAGGCGCTATCGGCCGCGGACCACCACGCCCTCTTCAAGGAAGGAACGAAGGAAATCGCGATGGCCCACGGTCTCGCGCTGACGTTCATGGCCAAGCCGGACCACACGATGACGGGGAGCAGTTGCCATATCCACGTGAGCCTGTGGGACGCAGCCCGCGCCGCCAATCGCTTCCATGCCGGCCCCGAGGGGCGGGCGTGGTCCCCCGTCATGCGCCACTTCCTCGGGGGCCTGGTGGCCGCCTCGGCGGACTTCGCCGTCTTCCTTGCGCCCACCGTGAATTCGTACAAGCGCTACGCGGCGCGCAGCTGGGCGCCCGTCAACATGGCGTGGGCGTGGGATAACCGCACGTGTGGCTTCCGCCTGGTCGGATCGGGGACGTCGTTACGCATCGAGACGCGTCTCCCTGGCGCGGATGTGAACCCCTACCTGGCCTACACCGCCGTGCTCGCCGCCGGCCTCCACGGCATCCGCAAGGCCATCGAGCCGCCGGCCGAATTTCGCGGCAACGCCTATGAAGCATCCGACCTGGCGAGGATGCCGGCAGGGCTCCCCGAGGCCGCGCGGAGCTTCCGGCACAGCGTCGTGGCGCGGGAGGCGCTCGGGGACGTGGTCGTGGAGCATTACGCCCATGCGGCCGACGTCGAGCAGGCCGAGTTCGACCGGGTCGTTACCTGTTGGGAGCGCGAACGGTATCTCGAACGCATCTGAGAGATTTCGCGCGAGAGGCTCTACCCATGATTAGGTTGAAGCGGGCGTACGAGGCACCGGTCCCACGAGACGGGACGAGAGTCCTCGTGGATCGCATCTGGCCGCGCGGCGTCAGCAGAGAAAAACTCAGGATCGAAGCCTGGCTGCCGGATCTCGGACCGAGCGCCGCGCTGCGCACGTGGTTTGGCCACGATCCATCGCGGTGGGAGACGTTCCGGCGCCGGTACCTTGTGGAGCTTCGGCGAAAGCGCCCTCTGCTACGGCAACTCGCCGCGTACGCGCGCCGCGGAACGCTGACGCTCGTATACGGCGCTCGCGATCCCGCGCACAACCAGGCCGTGGTCATCGAGGAGGTCCTCGAAAGACGCGGCGGTGTTCGGGCCAGAAAGCCCGCGTCCGGCCGCAGGCAGATCCGGAAGCGGTCACGGGGATAGGACGTGGCCGAGCCCGCGACCCGCCGCGAGGGAATCAGGCGGCTGTCGTCGGACCGATTTGACGTCCTCGTGATCGGCGGCGGAATCACCGGAGCGGGGGTGGCGCTCGAGGCTGCGGCGAGAGGGCTGTCGGTCGCGCTCATCGAGCAGGGGGACTTCGCCCAGGGAACCAGCAGCCGGTCCACCAAACTCGTGCACGGCGGCCTGCGATATCTTCCCATGCTGGACATCGCGCAGGTTCGGGAAGATCTGGAAGAGCGCGACGCCCTGCTGCGCAACGCGCCGCACCTGGTCCGCCCTCTTCCCTTTGTGCTGCCCCTGTATGCGGGCTCGCGCCGGCCGCTCGGCCTGCGCCTCCCTCTCGTTCTCCGGGCGGCGCTTCCCCTGGGGATGGCCGGCGGCCTTTGGATGTATGACCTCCTGGCCGGCCGCCACGGCGGCCGGGGCCACCGGTCTCTTACGCCCGCGGCCGCGGCGAGTCTGGTGCCGCCTCTTCGCCTCGTCGGGCTTCGGCGGGCCTACCTCTATTATGACGCCGTGACGGATGACGCCCGCCTGGTGATCGCCGTGCTCCGCACGGCCCTCGCGCGCGGAGCCGTCGCCGGCAACTATGTGCGGGCAGTCGGCCTTCTCATGGTTCACGGCCGGGTCGCCGGGGCCCGGGCCGTCGACCTCGAGACGGGGCAGAGTCTCAGCGTGTCGGCCCAGACGACGGTGAACGCGACCGGGGTGTGGGCGGACTCCGTCGCGGCCTTCGGAGGCCACCCCGATTTTGCGATCCGCCGCAGCAAGGGCGTGCACCTGATCCTTCCCGCCGACCGGCTTCGGCTGGGGCGGGCGGCCCTCGTGTTACCAGAAACCGATGACGGCCGGCTGGCGTTTGTGGTCCCCTGGTTCGGAACTGCGCTGGTCGGAACGACCGATACGGAGTGGGAGGGCCCGCCCGATTCGCCTTCGGTAGAAGGCCGCGACATCGACTACCTCCTCGATCACGCATCCCGCTATCTCACCAGCCGTTTGACCGCGCGCGACATCCTCGGCGTCTACGCCGGCCTGCGGCCCCTGGTTGCCACCGGCGCCGGAGCGAATAGACCCGGGGCGCGCCTCTCCCGCCGTCACGAGATCGTGCAATCGGCGGAGGGCCTCGTCACGGTGGTCGGCGGCAAGCTCACGACCTACCGGAAGATGGGCGAAGATGTGTTGCGTGTCGTCTGCGGCCGTCCGGCGCGCGGGGTCTCTCCTACACACGGTCTGGCCCTGGATGGCGCTCAGGATCTGGCCGATGCGTTGCCGCGGGTGCGGTCCCGAGCGCTCCGGCTCGGGCTCTCCGGCCGCACGTGTGTGCATCTCCTGCGCTCGTACGGAACCGGCGCGGCCACCGTCCTCGACCTCGTAGCCGCCCGTCCGTCTTTGGGGGAGCCGCTGGCCCCCGGGCGTCCCCATATCGCGGCCGAGGTGATTGTGGCTGTGCGAGAGGAGATGGCCCGCACCGTTGGCGACGTGCTTCTGCGGCGGACCCGCCTGGCGCACTTCCTGCCACGGCATGGGCGGGAGATTGCCGCCCGTGTGGCTGCGCTGATGGCGGAGGACCTGGGATGGACTCAGGAGGCGCAGGCGGGTGAGGTGGCGCGCTTCGAGCGCGACGCGGCTTCGCTCGCTCCTCTCGCCGGCAGACCGACCGAACGGACCCCTTGAGGATATAGAGCCGATGCCGCAGAAGAGAATGGCCGTGCCTGCCTTCGAGTTTCGCCGGATCGCCGAGGATCATCGGGAGGAGATCACCGCCCTGGCCGGCGATCTCGTGCGGATCGATACGACCAACACAGGCGTGATGCCGACCGGGAACGAGACCGAGGCGGCGAGCTATCTGCAACGAACGCTGCGGGCCGCCGGGATCGAAGCCGACGTCTGGGGCCGCGTGCCTGAGCGGGGGAACCTGTTCGCCGCTCTAGAGGGCCACAGCGGGCGCATAGGGCTCGTGCTGGTCTCGCACTCCGACGTCGTCCCGGCGGGCGACGCGGCGCAGTGGATCCACGGTCCCTTCGGCGGTGTTATTGCCGACGGGCACCTCCACGGCCGGGGCGCGGCGGACATGAAAGGCACCGTGGCGGCGCAGACGATGGCGCTCATCCTGCTCCGCCGGAGAAACGTCCCTCTCGCGCACACCGTCGGGTTGGTGTGCGTAGCGGACGAAGAGGCCGGGGGCGCCTACGGCATGGGATGGGTCGCCCGCGCGCACCCTGACCGCCTCCGGGCAGCGTGCTGCCTCAACGAAGGTGGCGGGTCTTTCGTCCGGGTGAATGGCCAGGACTGGTGCCTCCTGGGGGTCGGCGAAAAGGGGCGGTACGAGGTGGCGGCGACCTTTCACGGCAAGGGCGCGCACGCCGCTCGGCCCTGGCAGGGCGACAACGCCTTGTATCGAGCCGCCGCGGCGCTGGCGCTCCTCCGCGGCTATGACCACGAGCGCGACACGAGCGACCCGATCTTTGCGCTTCTGAGTGAGGTGGTCGGGCCCGTCGTACCGTCGACCGTAGACGAGGTGATCGTGCGCCTGCCGCGGGAATCCGCGCGCCTGGCCGACCACTTAAAGCAGGTGTCGCGCATGCTGATCACCCCCACCCTGATCTCGGGCGGCGTCAAGTCCAACAGCGTGCCGGACTCGTGCCGGCTCACCTGCGACGTCCGCGCGCTGCCTCATCAGGGGCCCGCCTACGTCGAGGATCTCCTGCGTCGCCTCCTGCCCGATGCCGACATGAGGATCGATCAGACGGCGGTCGCCAACTCGTCTCCGGCGTCGGCGGACATCCTCGAGGCGGCGTCGGACATCCTGCACCGGATCTTCGAGCGACCGATCGTCGCGGTCCCCACCCTGAGCGGTGGATTCACAGACTCCCGGTTCATTCGAGAACTGGGTGTCCGGGCGTACGGGTGGACCCCCGGTCATCCCGAAAGCGACCCGGGACGGCATCATGCCCACGGCCCGAACGAGGCCGTGGCCATTCAAGATCTCGTGATTCAGACGGCGGCATACATGGAGATGGCGGTGCGATTCGCCGCCGCGGGATGAGGCAGGACAAGGGGGGAGAAACATGTTTACCGCATTCGTCTTGATCCAGGCGGAGCGCCGGCGCCTGCAGGACGTCGCACGGCAGCTGGCGGAGATTCCGGGAGTCGACGAAGTGTATTCGGTCACGGGTGAGTGGGACATCATCACCGTCCTCCGGCTCAAGGACTACAGTGACCTGGCCGACATCGTCACCGGCAGGATGGTGGAAGTCCCGGGGATCGTCCGCACGAACACCCATCTCGCCTTTCGAGCCTTTCCGCAGTCCCTTCTGGAGCGGTCGTTCTCCGTGGGCCTGGAGGAAAAGGCGGAGGCACAGGAATAAGTGCGGGTGCGCGCCTGATGACGACCGAAGTGATCCTCCCCAAGCTTGGGCTGGCCCAGGAAGAGGGGACCATCGTCAAGTGGCTCAAGCCAGAGGGGGGCCGCGTGGCCAAGGGAGAGCCGCTGTTTGAAGTGATGACCGACAAGGCCACCCTGGAGGTCGAGTCCCCCGCCTCGGGCGTCGTGCTGCGGATTCTGGTCCCCGAGGGCGAGACGGTGCCGGTCGCGGCGACGATCGCCCTCATCGGGGAGCCGGGTGAGCGGGTCCCCGCTGCCGACCGCTTTGTACGAGAGGAAGTAGAGGCGGTTCCTAGCCGCGCGGCGACTGGTTCTTCTTTTGGGCAGGTTCGCCCCACGGAGGAAGGAGGCTCTACCGGAGCAGCTCTACGCGCGCCAGGTGAGCGGATAAGAATTTCTCCCCGCGCCCGCGCGCTTGCCGCCTCGCGCGGACTGGACGTGCGCGTCATCACCGGGACGGGTCCGGGGGGCCGGATCGTGGAGCAGGACGTGCAGCAGGCGCTGGCCGCCCGGAAGGCATCCACGCCGGTACCGGCTGCGTCTCCATCTTCCCCGCCTGTCGCCGCGCGCATGCGGGCCATTATCGCCCGGCGCATGTTGGAGAGCCTGCAGTCGACCGCACAGCTCACGCTCGTGACCGAAGCCGATATGGCGGAGGCCGTTCGCCTCCGAGAGGAGCTGGCACCCGAGCTCGAGCGGCGCGACGGGGTCAACGTTACCTACACCGACCTCGTCGTCCGAACGGCGGCGCTCGCCCTCCGGGACCATCCGGCGCTGAACGCCCGGTGGGAGGGCGAGGGTGCGCGGCGTCTCGACGAGGTCCACATTGGAGTAGCCGTGGCGCTCGACGATGGTCTCGTGGTGCCGGTGGTCCGCCACGCCGACCGGGCCACCGTCTCGCAGATCTCGGCGGCGATCCGTGACCTCTCGGAGCGCGCCCGGGCGCTGCGGCTCCGGCCTGAGGAGATGCAGGGCGGCACCTTCACGGTCACCAACCTCGGCATGTTCGAGGTCGACGCGTTCACCCCGATCCTGAATCCGCCGGAGGCCGCGATTTTGGGGATGGGGCGCGTGCACCGCCGGCCCGCCGCTGTGGGAGAGCGCGTCGAGATCCGGCCTGCGATGGCGCTGTCGCTGACCTTTGACCACCGCGTGGTGGACGGCGCTCCCGCCTCCCAGTTCCTCCAGCGGATCAAGCACCTGCTCGAGCATCCGTACCTGCTGCTGCTCCCCTGAAGCCATTCCCGTAGTCGCACGATGCGGCCCATCGACGTTCACGTCCACCCTCCGACCCCCGAGTTTCTCGAGAGATCCGGAGGCCCGCTGATCGAAAGCGCCTTCCGCTATTTCGGCCGAGAGGTTCGGGTCGAGTCCGTCGAAACGATGATCGAGGAATACCGGTCGGCGGGCATCCGAGGAGTGCTCCTCGGCTGGGACGCGGAAACCGCGACGGGCCGCCCCCCGGTCCCCAACGACTTCGTGGCGGACGTCGTCACCCGCGCTTCGGACACGTTCATCGGATTCGCCGGCGTGGACCCGTGGAAGGGCGAGCGCGCGGTGCGCGAGCTGGAGCGGAGCGTCCGCACGCTCGGGCTGCGGGGGGCGAAGTTTCACCCCGTGGCGCAGGCATTCTATCCCAACGATCCGCGGTTCCGGCCCCTCTTCGAGGCGTGCGCCGCCCTCGGCGTGCCGGCGCTCTTTCATACCGGGATCACGGCCCTCGGGGGCCGCCTGCCCGGCGGGGGCGGGCTGCGGCTCGATTACGGGCGCCCGATCCCCTACCTCGATGATCTCGCGGCTGCCGTCCCGGGTCTTGTCATCATTGCCGCCCATCCATCGTGGCCCTGGACCGAAGAGTCGATCGCCATGGCGCTGCACAAGGCGAACGTCTACCTCGATCTCTCCGGCTGGTCTCCCCGATATTTCCCGCCCACGCTCGTACAGCACGCCAACACCCTGTTGCAAGACAAGTGCCTCTTCGGGAGCGACTATCCGTTTCTCACCCCGACCCGATGGCTGCGCGATTTCGAGACGGCCGGGTTTCGACCCGACGTTCGAGACAAAATCCTCACACTCAACGCCGCCCGCGTCCTGGGGCTGCGGGCGGAGTAGCGGTGCTACAATGGGACCGCGATGAAGTTCCGGGTCGATGTGGACTATTACGAAATCCTCCAGGTTCACCCCCGCGCGTCACAGGAGATGATCAAGAAGGTCTACCGGACCCTCATGGGAGAGCTGGGCGCGCATCCCGATCTGGGCGGCGATGAGGGGCGGGCGAAACTGATCAACGAGGCCTACGCCGTGCTTGGCGATCCCGAGACGCGGCGGGCGTACGATGCCTCCCGGGGGCTGCGCGCCTGGGGGCCGGAAGGCCGGGGTGCGCCGGGGATGCCCTGGGGTGGTGGCCCCGGGAGTGGCGGATCCGTCGCGGGCGATCTCGAGCGGCTGGCGGGTTTCGTCACCAAGGTGTTGCTCTCGGCGATCGTCGTCGTGGTGGGGATGATGATCGCCCGTCTCCTGAAGAATCCCGTCATCGACCTTGCCGATCTTCTCGCCATGATCCTCTTGCTGCTGCGGATTTGGGGCCAGGTCGCCGCCATCCGGGGAAGGTAGCACGCGGGGGCGGGACTGCCAAAATCACGCGATTTTTCGTTACCTTTTCTTGCGGGCGGCGCGGCGTTTCTTGCGCGCCCCGGCCGGGGCCGGCCGGGTGATGAGGCGGGCGAGCAGCCTGGTACCGGCGCCGGTGGTGCGCATGCCGTAGCGCCGTTTGCGCCGCCGCTCCTCGCGCCCGGCGGCGTGCGGGTCGGCGTCGTTTGCGGGATGGCGCATTTACAGCGGTGGCGCCTCCTTCCCCCGGGAGGTAGCGCCTTCGTAGGCCGCAGCCACGCGTAGGAGCAGCATTTCCTCGAACGGCCGGCCGGCGAGTTGTAGGCCGAGTGGCAGGCCGGCGCGTGTGAAGCCGCACGGCACGCCGATACTCGGGAACCCCATGAAGCTGAACGGCCGGTTGAACACCGGCGATCCGGTCGATGCCAGCCCCCGCGGCGCCGGCCCGGGGGTCGCCGGCGTGGCCAGCACGTCTACCGTCTGGAACAGCCCACGCATCGCCTCGATCAGCACCGTGCGGATCTGTTGGGCGCGGACATAGGTGGGAGCGGGGACCTGCAGTCCGGTTTCGATGATGGCCCTGAGCTTCTGCCCGTATTCGTCGGCCCGAGTGCGGTATATGTCGATGTGCACCGCGGCGGCTTCCACGTTGTGGATCAGCTCATGCGCGTCCATCCCCGCTTCGAACACATCGGGGAGCCGCACGTCGCGGACCGAGCAACCCAGGTGCTCCAGCGCGCGCACCGCGGCGCGGTATGCATCGCCGGCTTCGGGCTCGAGTTCCTCGGTGAAGTACCGATCGGGAACGCCCACGCGGAGCCCGCGCACCGCGTCCTCCTGCGCCGCGCGATCGTCGAGCGCAGCCGCAAACCGCGGCACCGGCGGCGCGGAGATTGTAGACGGATCGTGTGGGTCCGGACCGCTGATCGCCTCGAGCAGCAGGGCGGTGTCTCGAACGGTCCGGGCCATCGGACCCGGATGATCGAGCGTCCAGGCGAGCGGGTGCACCCCGTGCCGGCTCACGCGGCCAAACGTCGGCTTCAGCCCGACGATCCCGCAGTACGCGGCCGGCCGGACGATCGAGCCTGAGGTCTGGCTGCCGAGAGCCCCCTGGCACATCCGCGCCGCGAGTGCCGCGGCGGAGCCGCTGCTCGATCCGCCCGGTGTGTGGTCGAGCGCCCATGGGTTGCGCGCCGGCGACGGATCAAAGGACGCGAACTCGGTCGTGTGCGTTTTGCCGACGATCACCGCTCCGGCCTGCCGCAGCCGTGAGACCGACGTGGCATCGAAGGAGGGAATGAAGCCGGTCATAATCCGCGACCCGCACGACGTTTCCACGCCCGCGGTATAGAAGATGTCCTTGATCCCGACGGGGATGCCGTGGAGAGGCCCGAGGATCGTGCCCGCGGCCTGGAGGTCCGTCAGCCGCTGCGCTTCCTTGCGCGCGTCGTCCGCTCGTAGGCGGGCCCAGGCGAACACGCGCGGGTCGACGCGCTCGATGCGGGCAAGGGTCGAGTCGACCAGTTCGGTCGGAGAGAGATCTCCCCGGGCGATCGCCGCGGCCGCCTCCGTCAGCGAGAGTTCGAACGGTTCAGGCATGCGCGCGCGCCCCCGTTCCGCGAGCGTCAGCCCCGGTCTTTCGCAAGGCGCGGTGCGCCGGCGGGCTCCGTTTCGTGGGGGAGAGCAACGTTGTGCACGACTTCAATCCGGCGGCGCACAATCTTCCACTCCTCTGAGAAGCGCCCGCCGATCTCGTCCGGAAGGTCGAGGAGCGCGCGCACCCACTCGACAGCCACCCGGTCCGGGTCCATGGGTTCCTCCTTCACCGCGATGTTTCCCTGAGGGGTATGAGCTGCTAGGCCGAGACTGCCGCCTCCGCATCGCGAACGCGGCGCGATAATGTGCGCATCATCTTGAGCACAAGCGGCGGGGCGCTTTCCAACAACGCCCAGAACCCGCGACGGCCGACGACCAGCAACCGCATGCCTGACTCCGCGTCGACCGTCGCCGATCGGGGCCCGCCGTCGAGCAGGCTCATCTCTCCGAAGAACTCTCCCGGCCCGAGTCGGGCCGTGCGGCCTCCTCTGATTTTGACCCGTGCGTGTCCGTCAACGATCACAAAGAGCTCGAGGCCGGTGTCGCCCGCGGTGGCGAGCCGTTTCCCCTCACGGACCTCGAGTTCGTCGGCGAGCCGGGCAATCTGGTCAAGTTGCTTCCGCGAGAGATCTCTAAACAACGGCACCTTCTGCAGCAGAGCGATCTTACTCGATTTCCCAAACATGTCTTCCCCCCTCAGTGAGCCAGCGCCACGGCCGCATCCCTGCCCGTAGTACTCCGTCATCTCCAGATCATCCTCCGAGCGGATTCTTCGGATTGCATTGGGTGATTATGGATCGGCAGGCACCGGTCGCACTCTTCTGGGCCTTCGCGTTGGTTTTCTGGGCGTTGCGTGCAGGTGGTGGCGATCGAGTGGCGTCGACTCAGGGCAGCGCCGCCGCGAGACGCGCGTCGAGCTCACCGGTGAAGAAGGTCGCGTTCATCTGCGCGAAGAGCGCGCGAGCCCGCTCGAGGTAGGGCCTCGCGGTGTGCGGACCCTCGAGAATCAGCAAGGCCTCACCGTATTTCAGCAACCCGATGGCGAGGTCGATTACGTATTCACCGCGCTCGAGGGCCGGGAGGTGTCGCTGAAAGAGCGCTTTGGCCTCGTCTGCTCTGCCCTGTGATGCCCGCACCCTTCCCAGCGTGATTCCGTGCGTGGCCCGAGCGAGCTCATCGTACTCCGGGACGGCCGCCACCGCCCGTTCGGCATGCTCCGCCGCGCGGAGGAGGTCGCCTCTCGCGAGATAGGTCTCTGCCAGTCCGCGCAGAATCCCCGCGGACTCTCCTGTGGCGCCGTGCTGGGCGCGCAACGCCTGAGCCTTCCACAGTGCCCTCTCGGCCTCATCGAGCTGTCCCACACGGAGGTAGTGGACACCCAGGCGGCGCTGCCCATGGGATGCCCCCATGAGGTCGCCAAGTTCAAGGCAAGTCGTGATCGCCATCTGGTACAGGCGAATGGCCTCGGCAGAATTACCTTTCAGGTGCGCCACGATCGCCATTCCCTTGACCGCGTCGGCCTCGCTGATGCGCTCATGGCACTGCTGCGCCAGGCGCAGCACTTCAGCAAGGATCCGCTCCGCCTCATCCAGCCGCCCGGAGTTCAACACACACCAGCCGAACCGATCCCGGGTCCGAGCGACCCCTTGCGCGTCCCCCAGTTCCCGATAGAGTGCCTGGGCGCGCCCGTAGGCTTCTCGCGCCGCCGTCAATTTCCCCCGAAGGTCCTCGGTGATGATGCCCAGCGTCTCGAGGGTTTCCGCCTCGCCCTGCCGGTCATGAAGCGTGCGGAAGAGCTCTCCCGCCCGGCGCAGCGCGTCCTCCGCCGGCTGGAGTTCCCCGCGCGCTTGCTCGGCAAACGCGCGGTTCAGCCATGCTCGTGCCAGGAGGTCCGAACGCCCGATCGCCGGCGCCGAGGCGATGACCTCCTGCGTATCGGCGAAGACGACGTCGGGAGCCGAGAGCCACTTGACGACCTCCGACCGATCCGTCAGCAGTTCCAGGAGGAGCGGACGATCCTTCTCCAGTTCGGCGCTGTAGAGGATCCGGAGGGCCCGCTCATACAGGTGGCGCGCCTCGGGAAGCGTCCGCAAGTTCCTGGCTCGCGCGCCCGCCGTCCGGATGGTGTGGATGGCCTTTCGGGCGATGTCTTCGGCGGGGTCGCCCGTCTCGAAGCGGTATCGCCACGCCTGCTCGTAGTGGTGCGCCAGGAGTTCGAGCGGCTGGTCGCCGTGCGGCGCCATGCCCTCGAGCCACTCGGCAAATCGCAGGTGTTTCGCGGCGCGTGCCGCTTTCGGCAGCATTCTGTACGCGACCTCAGGAATGAGCGCGTGCCGGAACGCGAACTCCTCCTCACCCGCCACCGACGGCTCGGCCCGCCGTTCGACGAGCTCTCGCTCCTGGAGCCGCGCGAGCGCCTCGCGGGCCTCCGCCGCGGGCGAGCCGACCGCCACGACCGCCCCCAGCCAAAAGATGCGCCCGGCGATAGATGCGTCTTGGATCACCCGCTTCTCCAGCGGCGTCAGCAGATCGAGCCGAGACGCGACGATGCCGTGGACGGTGTCGGGGATGTGGATCTCCACCGGTTGGGCCGCCCAGCGCCATCCCCGCTCGTCGTGCACGAGACTTCCGCTGTCCACCAGCATGCGGAGAATCTCCCCGATAAAGAAAGGATTGCCGTCCGCTTTCGCCAGGATGCCCTCTTTGACGTCGGCGGGGACAGGTTCTCCATCCAACAGCGCGGTGATGAGATCGCGGCTCCGCTCACTGGACAGCGGCGCCAGGGAGATTGTGGTGTAGTTCCGGATACGGCCTCCCCACTCCGGCCAGCGCTCGAACAATTCCGGACGCGCCAAACACACCATCAGGATCGGCGCATCGACACCGTGACTGGTGAGGTGCTCCAGCAGCTCCAGCAGGCTCTTCTCGCCCCGCTGCAGATCTTCAAACAGCAGGACCAGCGGCCTGGAACGCGCTTTCGCCGACAGGAAAGCCCTGAAGGACCGGAGGAGGTTCTGGCCGCTGGATCGCGGATCCCCACCCTCGCGCAGGTCCGGAAGGCTGGCATGACGATCGGCGGACCTGAGGCCGAGGATGGCCCCGAAATTCGCCACGATCGCGCCGCTTTCGGCCGGTCCCCACACCGGGTCGCACACGCGCCGGATCCCCGCCTCCAGCTTTTCGCGCGCGACCGTGTACGAATCGCTATCCAGGATGTGGCACTCGTGTTTTACCATCTCCGCGAGCGGCCAATAGGTCAGCCCGTCCCCGTACGCTGGGCATCGGCCCCGCAGAATGAACGCGGGAAGATGGCCTCGGCTGATCCGTTCCAGGACCTCCTCTGCCAGCCGCGTCTTCCCGACTCCCGCGTTGCCGATGAGTGTGACGAGGTGGTGTTGCTCGCGCTCGACGACGCGTTGATACAGTGCCAGCAGCAGCTGCACTTCGTCCGTGCGCCCGAGCAGTGGCGCACGCAACCCCTTCGTTTTGGGGTGCTCGACGATGCCCGTCATGCGCCAGCGAGGCTTGTTCGCAAAGACGCCGGTGAGCGGAGCCGGAAGCGGCTCATACCGGGCGATGGCCATGGTGGCAGAGCGCGTTCGCTCGTCCACGACGATCGCGTCGGGCGGGGCTTCTTGCTGTAGCCGCGCAGCGAGGTTGACCGTTTCGCCCGTGACCATGAATTCTCCCGAACGCGCGGCGTCGGCATCGGCGACGACCTCTCCCGTGCCGATGCCGATCCGGATATGCAGGTCACCCACTTGCTCCCTGACCGACGTCATGCGATTCTGCATCGCCGCCGCGGTCCGAACGGCCCGTTCCGCATCGTCCTCATGCATTTGGGGTAAGCCGAACACGGCCATGACGGCATCGCCAACGAACTTTTCCACGATCCCGCCGTATTGGGACACCTCGTCGCGCATGGCCGAGAAAAACGCGGCGATGATGTCGCGCACCGATTCCGCGTCCATCCGCGCGGCGAGAGACGTCGACCCGACGATGTCCGCGAACACGATGCTGACCACCCGCCGTTCGGTCGAGGCGGCGGCGTTCACAGGCGCGTCCTGCGTGAGCCTGGCCGCGCAGAACATACAGAAGCGAGCCTGGGGGGGATTCTCCTTTCCGCATTGCGTGCATGTAACCGGCGAGTCCATCGTATCCTTGCGCGTCCTCCGGGAGCGGCGATGCCTTGAGAGCGGGTGGGCTTCGTTGTACGCTGCCAGAGCCGACTCGAGGCAAATCTACGTGACTCTTTCGACGCGAGATCTCATACGCCCTCGCAGACGCAACAAGGAGAGGTGCGGCATCAGGCGAAATTGGGCGCGGAGAGGAAGAACGTGCCGTCCACCCCCATCCGCGACGCTGAGCACCCGCTGGTCCTGGCTCTTGACCTTGGGAGCTCGTCTCTCCGGGCGATCGTCTTCGACCGGCTCGGCCACGAACTGCAGGACACAGAGGGGCGAGTCCCAACCCAGTGGCGTCGCACGCCGGAGGGCGGGGTGGAGGCAGATCCCGACGCGCTGCTCGAGGGCGCATGTCAGGCGATCGACCGAGCACTCGCCGCGGCCGGTCCATCCGCACAACACGTCCGAGCCGTCGGCATCTCCACATTCTGGCACAATATCCTGGGCGTGGGCGCGGACGGACGGCCCATCACACCCCTGTACTCCTGGGCGGACAAGCGCAGCGCCGGCGCCGCTCGCACGCTCCGCACGCGCCTTGACGAGGAGGCCGTGCGGCGGCGCACCGGGTGTGTCTTCCATCCGAGTTATCCGGCGGTCCGTCTCTTCTGGTTGCGCGAGGCGGCCCCCGGCGTCTTCCGCACGGTTCGAACGTGGATGAGCATCGGCGAATACCTGGCGCTGCGGTGTTTCGGCCGGACGGTGTGCAGCGTCTCGATGGCCTCCGGTACGGGCATGTTCGACCAGCGCCGGTGCGCATGGGACGATGAGCTGCTGGAGGCCGTCGGCATCACGGCGGACCGGCTCGCGCCGCTCGGCGATCTCGACACGCTTTTCGTAGGGTTGACCCCGACATACGCCGCGCGGTGGCCGGCCCTCGCCGGCATCCCGTGGCTTCCCGCGGCTGGGGACGGCGCGCTCAGCAATATTGGGACCGGGTGCGTGACATCTTCTCGGGCCGCTCTCGCCGTGGGCACGTCCGGAGCCCTCCGGGTGCTGCGGACCGGATCCGTCCCCACAGTCCCGCGGGCCCTGTGGAATTACCGCGCCGATCGCGCGCGTGTGCTTTCGGGCGGGGCGGTGAGCAATGGCGGGAACGTGTACCGGTGGTTGGCGGACTTGATGGCTGTCGGCGCTCCCGAAGAGATCGAGCGGGCGCTCCGGGCGCGGCCCGCGGACGGCCACGGCCTGGTGGTACTGCCGTTCATCGCCGGGGAGCGCAGTCCCGAGTGGCCGCTTGCGGCCCGGGGGGCGATCGTGGGAATGACGCTCGCGACCGAACCGCTGGACCTCCTGCAGGCAAGTCTGGAAGCGGTGGCGTACCGGTTCGCGTTGATGTGGGACGATCTCCGGGGAGTGATTCCCGACGTCGGCGAGATCGTGGCGAGCGGAGGGGCGTTGCTGCGCTCCCCGGTATGGTTGCAGATCATCGCCGACGTGCTGGGGCATGAGGTGATCGCGTCGGCGGAGGAAGAAGGCAGCTGCCGGGGTGCGGCGCTCGTGGCGCTTGAGGTATTGGGCGCGGCGCAGGCCGCAACACTCCCCGCAGAGCTCGGTCAGGTCTATGCTCCGGATCTTGCGCGCCATGCGCGGTATCGGGACGCGCGTGCGCGGCAGCGGCTCGTCGAAGAGGCGCTGACTCCGCTGGCGACCGAAGCGTGACAGTCCCGGGTGCGGCCGGTACAATAGAGACCGGTCGGTGTCATGCGCGTCGCAGTGGAATACATGACGCGGGTATACAACAATGGAAAGTCGAGACAACTGAGATGGCCGTCGAGACCCAGGCGATTGACAATTTGTGCATTAATACGATTCGGACCCTGTCGATGGACGCGGTCCAGAAGGCCATGTCGGGACATCCAGGCCTTCCGATGGGCGCCGCGGCGATGGCGTACGTCCTGTGGATGCGCCACCTGCGGCATAACCCGCGCAACCCGGCGTGGCCGGACAGGGACAGGTTTATTTTGTCGGCGGGACACGGGAGCATGCTGCTCTACAGCCTTCTGTACCTGACCGGGTACGACCTCACTCTCGAGGACCTCAAGCAGTTCCGGCAGTGGGGAAGCCGGACGCCGGGCCACGTGGAGCGCAGCACACCCGGGGTCGAGGTGACGACGGGACCCCTGGGGCAGGGAGTGGGGAACAGCGTCGGCATGGCGATCACGGAACGATGGCTGGCCGCCCAGTTCAACCGCCCCGGCCACACCATCGTCGATCACTACACCTATGCCATCTACAGCGATGGCGATATTATGGAAGGCGTGGCCGCCGAGGCGGCCTCTCTCGCCGGCCATCTGCGGCTCGGCCGCCTGATCGCCCTGTACGATTCCAACAGGGTCACCCTCTCGGCCACCACATCGGTCACCTTTTCCGAAGACGTGGGCCGGCGCTTCGAGGCAGACGGCTGGCACACCCAGCGGATCGACGGCAACGACCTCGAGGCCGTCGATGCGGCGCTCGCGGCCGCGCGGGCCGTGGAGGATCGCCCGTCGCTGATCATCGCGCGCACGCACCTCGGGTACGGCAGCCCGCACAGGCAGGACACGTTCAAGGCGCACGGCGAGCCGCTCGGCGAGGACGAGGTGCGCCTGACGAAGCGCGCACTCGGATGGCCGGAGGACAAGACGTTCTACGTACCCGAGGAGGCGCTCGCGCACTTCCGCACGGCTGTTCCGCGGGGTGAGGCGTTGGAGGCCGATTGGCGCAGGCGGCTCGACGCGTGTCGGCGGTCCGTCCCGGACCTCGCGCGGGCGTTCGAGCAGGCGCTTGCCGGCGAAATCCCCGAAGGATGGGAAGCGCATCTCCCGATGTTCACTCCGCAGGACGGCCCCCTAGCAACCCGCGAGGCGTCGGGGAAGGCGCTCAACGCCATCGCGGCTTCGGTCCCAACCTTGATCGGCGGTTCAGCCGACCTCGATCCCTCGACGTTCACGCAACTCAAAGGCCAGGGGGACTTCGAGAGCCCGCTCGTCGATAGCGAAGGTGCCCAGGGGACCTCGGGGGGGGTGTGGGGGTACGCCGGGCGGAACATCCACTTCGGTGTGCGGGAGCATGGGATGGGCGCTATCCTGAACGGCATGGCTGCCCACGGTGGCGTCCGCCCGTTCGGCGCCACGTTCCTTATCTTCTCGGACTACATGCGGCCGGCGGTGCGCCTTGCCGCCCTCTCGGAGCTCACGGTACTCTACGTGTGGACTCACGACAGCATCGGGTTGGGAGAGGACGGACCGACGCACCAGCCGGTAGAGCACCTGGCCAGCCTGCGGGCGATGCCCAACATGCTCGTGCTACGGCCGGCGGACGCCAACGAGACGGTCGAAGCCTTGCGGGTGGCGCTCCATCACACTGGGGGGCCGGTCGCGCTCGTACTGTCGCGACAGAAGCTTCCCGTGCTCGACCGCGCCGCGACAGCACCCGCAGCAGGACTCGCCCGGGGCGCCTATGTGCTCGCCGACGCGGGGCCACCCGGGCCTCGTTCCCCTCGGCCCGACGCGATTGTCATCGCCACGGGATCAGAGGTCGCGCTGGCGCTCGAGGCACAGCAACATCTGGCTCAGGAGGGAATTCGCTGCCGCGTCGTCTCGATGCCCTCCTGGGAATTGTTCGAGGCGCAGCCGCAGGAATATCGGGACACCGTTTTACCGCCTGAGGTCCGCGCCCGTGTGAGTGTCGAAGCGGCCTCTCCATTCGGATGGGAGCGGTGGATCGGCCTCGAGGGCGACGCCATCGGCCTCAACCGGTACGGCGCATCGGCGCCCGGTGCGGTCGTGATGCGCGAGTTGGGCTTTACCGCAAATCATGTGGTTCAGGTGGTCAAGACGGTGCTCGCCCGGACACGCGGGCGGAAGGAGGGGCGCTCATGACGGACGCGCCCAGGAAGACGACGGTCAATAACCCGCTGCGC
>Ga0187846_10000645_pt1 | contig 19704 bp, 18 predicted proteins | sample TC_taG_FD_161473 | JGI IMG/M metagenome (GOLD analysis project Ga0187846, IMG submission 161473) | Biofilm microbial communities from the roof of an iron ore cave, State of Minas Gerais, Brazil - TC_06 Biofilm (v2) | ecosystem: Environmental > Terrestrial > Deep subsurface > Cave > Wall biofilm...
GCGTGAGGCAGTACGACCCGTGTTCTGGCCGATCGTGTTGCCGTCCTCGTGGAACGCTTCGCCCAGTGCGACGGCATCCAGCACCACTCCCACCGGTCGCAGCACCTTGCCTGCGTCCTCCAGTACCACGGCGGCCTTGCGCACACCCCGGTTGCGGGCGAGGTCGAGCGCGTCGTTGGCAACTTGATTGCGAATGAAGTCGGTCGGCCCGCGCCGGCCCACCTTCGATTCAATCTCGATCCGCGTGTTCATTCGCGGGTCACTGGCAGCTTGGTGAGCCACCACGTCGACCACGCGATCGCCATTGAGCTTCGGAACCGGCCTCGGCTCAACCCCCATTCCGGCTGCCCGATAGCGGTCGCGGATTGCCTCTTCAGCCAGACCGGCGTTGGTGTTGTTGGCCGAATGGAACGCGACACCCTGGCCTTTGCCAACCGAGCCCGGTGGAACGGGATTGATCGAGTTCGGATTGAACTGGATCCCGTTGCGCGTCAGCAACTCCTGCAAGCCGCTGGTGAATCCGCCTTTGCCGGTCCAGCGGCTCATCGTCGACTCCCAATTTTTTACGAGAATCGGGTTGTCGACCAGAAGCTTGGTCCCCTGGTGCAACATTCCCTGCCCGGCGCCCCACAGTCCGCGCCCAGGCACCGAGCCCGAGCTCGCTGCGACGATGTCTTCGTTGACGTGCGCCAGATCGCCGACGCGGTGGTTCGCCATCAACTGTTCCTCGATGGCTGCGTAGGCGTGCGATGCCGCCGCAGGATCGCGGCTCGCTGCGTCCGCCACCCAGGCGCCGAGCAATCGTGCATCGAGCTGCCCGGTGTGCGGATCGGTGGCCTGGTCAATCACGGCCGCCGCTTGCGCGAGCGGATCGTCGACGGGGGGCGGCGCGTCCGGCGCGCTAGTCCGCCCGGAGGAAATCCAAACAGCTTGGCTCATGTCGACGCTCCTGTCTCCAAGTTCAGAACGGGATCGAACATGGCGCGATTGCACCACCGCACCTTGCGCTGCGCGAGTCGGGTCGATCGGCAGTTGGGAGCGCCTCTAGCTAGGAGCGGAGTGATTGCGCGGTCGCGCGGGCGGCGCGACAAACCGGCTACGCGATCGTCGAGCGTCATTCGCGAGTCACGAGGAAGGTGCGCAGCCACGCGCGAGCAACCTCGTCTGCAACATATGATGCAGGTGCGACGCTGCTTGTCACCTAAATAGGGACAAACGCTGGCGCTGCGACTCCGATTGGGGTAGCGTGCTTCCCGCAGTCGATGGTCGCAGCTGCGTTTGCTGGCTCCAGGTGCTCAGGCTTCGATAGTTGTCCCGCTCCGTACACGAAGTTCCGTCGCAGTACTCCTCCCGGCCATTCCAACGTCCCATGCACTCATCGCTTGCGCGCCGCGGGCGCTTCCCGCGTTTTGGACGAAGAGCTTGCTATGCCCACAGGCGTTGTAAAGTGGTTCAATGAGACCAAGGGGTTCGGCTTCATCAAGCCCGACGACGGCGGAAGCGACGTGTTCGCCCACTACAGCGGGATCAAGTCAAAAGGGTTCCGCACGCTGAAGGAGAACCAGCGCGTCGAATACCAGGTACAGCAGGGCCAAAAAGGCCCACAGGCGGTCGAGATCGTTCCGCTGTCCTGAGAGCCGCGAGGCCTCAGGTCGCAATCCGCCACGCGCGCAGCCGAGGGCGCCGCGGTTCGGGAGAGGAACCGCTGCGTGGAAGGCTGCGCTCTTTCGGCGACAATCGCACAATTGAGGAGGGAGGCAAGCCCAGTGAGCGCACTGCCCTCGCATGACACTGTCCCGATGGCACCGGCCAATGTGCGCCATCGCGCCCTGGTGAAGTGGGTCGAGTCGATCGCCCGCTTGGCGTGCCCGCACAGGGTGCTCTGGTGCGACGGCTCGCGCGCCGAATTCGACGGCCTGTGCGCCCAGATGGTCGAAAGCGGAACGTTGCTGCGCCTGGACCCGGCAAAAAGGCCCCGCTCGTTCCTGGCGCGCTCCGATCCTTCGGACGTCGCCCGCGTCGAGGACCGCACGTTCATCTGCAGCGAGCGCAAGGAAGACGCCGGCCCGACCAACAACTGGATGGACCCGCGCCAGATGCGCGCGACACTGCAGGAGCTATTCGCCGGCTGTATGCGCGGACGCACGCTGTACGTCGTGCCGTTCTCGATGGGGCCGATCGGCAGCCCGATCGCGAAGATCGGCGTCGAACTCACCGACAGCCCCTACGTCGTGGCGAGCATGCATCGTATGACGCGCGTTGGCACGGCGGTGCTGGATGCTCTCGGGGAGACCGGGGCGTTCGTGCCGTGCGTGCACTCGGTCGGACGCCCGCTCGCGGCCGGCCAGGCAGACGTGCCCTGGCCCTGCAATTCGACCAAGTACATCGCGCATTTTCCCGAAACGCGCGAGATCTGGAGTTTCGGCTCGGGCTACGGCGGCAATGCCCTGCTCGGAAAGAAATGCCTGGCACTGCGGATCGCCTCCGTGATGGGACGCGACGAAGGGTGGCTCGCCGAACACATGCTGATCCTGGCGGTGACCACGCCCGAGGGACGCAAATACCACGTCGCCGCTGCCTTCCCTTCGGCCTGCGGCAAGACGAACTTCGCGATGCTGGTGCCGCCGGCGTCGTTCCCGGGCTGGAAGGTCACGACGATCGGAGAGGACATCGCCTGGATCCGCCCGGGCCCGGATGGCCGCCTGCGCGCGATGAACCCCGAGGCCGGCGTGTTTGGGGTGGCGCCCGGAACGGGTAAACGCACCAACCCGAGTGCGATGCGGATGCTCGACTCCGACGTGCTCTTCACGAACGTGGCGCTGACCGATGAGCGCGACGTCTGGTGGGAAGGCAAGAGCGAGCCCCCAGCCCACTGCATCGACTGGCAAGGGCGCGACTGGACGCCGCAAACTGCGGCAGCCGAAGGAAGGAAGGCGGCGCATCCGAATTCGCGATTCACGGTTGCAGCAACCCAGTGCCCTTCGATCGACCCGGACTGGGAAAATCCGATGGGCGTTCCGATCGACGCGTTCGTTTTCGGCGGCCGTCGCTCCACCACGGTGCCGCTGGTGACCGAGGCCGGTAACTGGGGCGAGGGTGTCTACATGGCGGCGACCCTCGCATCCGAAACGACCGCCGCACAAGCCGGCTCGCAAGGAGTATTGCGGCGCGATCCGTTCGCGATGCTGCCGTTCATCGGCTATCACGTCGGTGACTACTTCGCGCACTGGTTGCGAATCGGAGAGCGGATCGCGGAAGCCGGGGCGCCGGTGCCGCGGATGTTCTGCGTCAACTGGTTTCGCACCGACGAGCAGGGAAAGTTCGTCTGGCCTGGATACGCCGAGAACATGCGCGTGCTCGAATGGATCGTCGGGCGGGTTGCGGGAACACGGGGCGGCATCTCCACATTCCTCGGGACGTCGCCCCGCTACGAGGACCTGCGCTGGGATGATCTGCAGTTCGACCGGAGCGCGTTCGAGCGCGCGATGACGGTTGACCCGGGCGAGTGGCGGCGCGAGCTTCAGTCGCACGTCGAATTCTTCGAACGGCTGGGGGACCGGGTCCCGCACGCGCTGGCGCGAACAAGAGCGCGGATTCAGGAGCGGTTGCCGTATTAGGCGAGCGGGTTCCTTGCTCCGACTTGGCCGCGCTGGCGTGACCATAAGCGGTCTTTAAGATAGTGCGGAAATCCGCCAACATCTCGCCGCGTGGACTGCGGGTTGGACCGGAGAGAATGCAGGGGACAAGGCGGGGTCTGTACGCTTCCCATCAGTCACTGGTGGTGTGTACTTACTGCGCTCCCCTGCCACGGAAATAAGCGGGCAGATGCGATAGGTACAGCATGCAAAGCGGTCATACGGAATTCCCTTCGACCGATTTCGCAATCACTTCGATCAACGTCGGAGACCGGCTCGACCATCGCGAGATTGACGATCGCAAACAGCAGGAGCTGTATGCCCGGCGCGGTCTGGGAACGTCATCTGTGCGCTGGTTGAGGCGGCTGGGACCGTACGTCGTCCTGGTCCTGATCATCGCAGCCGCAGGAAGGTGGGCGTTCGACCAGAGGCAGGCCCTGTCGCCCGTCCGAATTGCGCAGGAGCTGTCCACGAGCCTGCAAGTGCAGGTAACCGTGCAGGACAGTCGGCTGCGTGCCGCGCCCGCCCCCGCAGTGATATTGAGCGGTATCGACCTCGGTGGCCGAATTCGTCTCGACGAGGTGGCGCTGGAGTTCACTGCTCCGAACCTTTGGCAGGCGATGGTGGCCGGGCAGCGTCGCTGGGGGGACATCGTGATCTCGCCGATGACGCTGAGCTTCGACCAGGCGGCCGTAATGCTTGGCTGGCTTTCGTCGCTGGATCGCGCGGTCCCGAACAACGTGACCAAGGTGCGCATTTCAGAACTGCGACTGGCCGGCAGCAAGCTGTTGCCGGATCGGTACGAGGTTGTCACGCGCAGGGGACCCGATGCCCATTTCGGCTCGATCACGTTGCACCGGCTCGGCGACAGCGGAACGATGCAGCTGCAGGTCACTCCCGCCCCGAACGGCGGCCCGATGGCGCTGCAGCTCGATGCCTCCGACTTCCAGCCCCCGTTCGCGCCGCGCGCACCCTGGAGCGAACTGGTCGCCTCCGGCCACGTTAGCGCCGGCTCGCTCGAATTCGATCAGTTCACGATGGGTTCAGCCTTCGGTTCGATCGACGGCCACCTGTCGGTGCATCAACTTGCACCGTCGGCCTGGTCCGCGCAGGGCAAAGCAAGCACGGTTGGCCTCGACATTCCGACGCTGCTACAGCAGTTGACACACTCGCCGCAGCCCGACGTCGGGTCTGGTCAGGAAGTGTCGGCGCCGATGTTGGGCACCGCTTCGATCGAGGCATCCTTCAGCGGCGCCGGTTTGAGCCTGGAGGACGCTTTGAACCGCCTCGTCGCCGAAGGCCAGATCAACATTCGGAACGCGGCGCTTAATGGAATCAACCTTGGCTACGTGGCGAGTCGGCCTGCGGAATCGACCACCCCGAGCAGCGGCTCTTCGACCCGCTTCACCCGCCTCGAAGCCTCGTTCGTCACCAGCCCGAACGGCGTGTCATTCCGAGCCATCCGGGGAACAGCCGGTGCGCTTTCGACCAGGGGCGAGCTAACCGTCGGCCACGACCTGGCGCTGAACGGCCTGTTGCACGTCGATCTTGGCGGCACCCGTGTGCAGGCGCCGCTCAGGATTCACGTTCGCGGCTCGGTCTCCAACCCTCAGTTCGTCCGTTAGGCGCATCCGCCTCCGGGTCGCGCCTGCCACTGTTTCACGTGGAACGTCCCGAGCCGGGTGATCCGGCTGTTCCACGTGAAACATCGCGCTAGGTCGCTCGACCGACGCACAAATAGTCCGTCCCAACTCTTATAAGATTTCGGCTCCGGCGCAAAGCCGGAGTCAAACGATAAAACGGCGGAAATGGGATTCCAAAGCGACTTCGACGTCATCGTGATCGGAGGCGGTCACGCCGGCACCGAAGCGTGCCTGGGTGCCGCCCGGCTGGGCGCGCGCACGCTGTTGATCACCCACAGCCTCGAAACGCTCGGCCAGATGTCGTGCAACCCCTCCATCGGCGGCATTGGCAAGGGGCACCTGGTCAAGGAGCTCGATGCGTTGGACGGCGCCATGGCGCTGGCAGCCGACGAGGCCGGAATCCAGTTCCGCATCCTGAACTCGTCCAAAGGACCCGCGGTCCAGGCGACGCGCGCGCAGGCCGACCGCGTCCTGTATCGCAAGGCGATCCGCAGTCGGCTGGAACGCGAACCAAACCTGAGCCTGTTCCAGCAGGCGGTCGATGATCTGGTGTTGGAAGGCGACCGCGTTGTCGGAGTGATCACTCAGTCCGCGGTCCGATTCACGGCTCGCTGCGTTGTCCTGACGACGGGAACTTTCTTGAACGGATTGATCCACGTTGGTCTCGAGCGGCATACGGCAGGCCGCGCCGGTGATCCGGCGACGATCTCGCTGGCGCGCCGGCTGGTCGAGCTGGGCCTTCCTCGCGGCCGCTTGAAGACCGGCACCCCGCCGCGCCTCGACGGTCGCACGATCGACTTCCACTGTACCGAGCGCCAGCCGGGCGACTCGGACCCGATCCCGGTCTTCTCGTTCATCGGATCGCCAGAGTCCCACCCGCAGCAGCTGCCGTGCTGGATCACGCACACGAACCCCGCCACGCACGCGATCATCCGCGCCAATCTGGATCGATCCCCGATGTACTCGGGCGTGATCGAGGGTGTCGGACCACGCTATTGCCCGTCGATTGAGGACAAGGTGCACAGATTCGCGAGTAAGGACTCGCATCAGATCTTTCTTGAGCCGGAAGGCCTGTCCACCAGCGAGATCTATCCAAACGGCATTTCCACTTCGTTGCCGTTCGACGTGCAGGTCGACCTCGTGCACAGCATTCGCGGGCTGGAGCGGGTGCATCTGCTCAGGCCGGGTTATGCGATCGAGTACGACTACTACGACCCGCGCTCGCTTCACTCGACGCTGGAGACGCGCTCGATATCGAACCTGTTTTTCGCCGGCCAGATCAACGGCACCACCGGCTATGAAGAAGCGGCGGCGCAGGGACTGTTGGCCGGGTTGAATGCCGGGCTTCGATCCCTCGGGAAATCGACTTGGTATCCGCGACGCGACCAGGCGTACCTGGGAGTTCTGGTGGACGATTTGATCACCCGCGGGGTGACAGAGCCGTACCGGATGTTCACCAGCCGAGCTGAATACCGGCTGTCGCTGCGCGAGGACAACGCCGATATGCGCCTGACCGAGTTCGGACGCCGCATCGGTTGCGTTTCGGACGATCGCTGGGACCGCTTCAATCGCAAGCGCGACGCCGTGGCGGCTGAGCTGGAGCGCCTAAGGTCCACGTGGGTGAATCCTCGCATACTCGAAAAGCAAGTAGTGGAGCGGATTCTCGGAGCGCCACTTGAACGTGAGTACTCGCTGTTCAACCTTCTGAAGCGGCCCGGAGTGTGCTACAGCGATCTGCTGGCACTGACGCGCGCTGACGACGGCGCTCCAATCGGCCAACCCGTTGCCGGTGTACAGGAGGATCGCGCGGTCGCGCGCCAGGTAGAGATCGCCGCCAAGTACGACGGCTACATCGAGCGCCAACGCTTAGAAGTGGCACGCCACGAGTCGCACGAGACAACGGTGATCCCGAACGAAATCGACTATTCCGCGGTGCGGGGGCTGTCGGTCGAAGTCCGCCAGAAGCTCGACGCGCACCGCCCCGAGACGGTCGGACAGGCGAGCAGGATCTCCGGTGTCACGCCAGCGGCCATATCGCTTCTGCTCGTGCACCTGAAACGGCTGCGCCAGCGCCCGGCCCCGCCAACGGACGACCCCGGTTGCGCCGGCGGCAAGCTGGCGGCTTGAGAATGCAACGTTGCTTCCGTCGCTTCGCTTGCTTCGATCGGTCCGACTGAGTGGCACCGTCCGCTGTGCAGACTTCTTTCGACCCCACTGACGCGGTCAGCGCGTCCGCGATCGGCACGCATGCGCAGGATATGGGTCTGATGCTCTCCGCGGAGCAGTGCGACCGCCTGGAGCGTTTTGTCGCGCTGCTGCTTCGCTGGAACCGGACCCACAATTTGACCGCGATCACCCGGCCGCAGCAGGTGCTGAGCATTCACCTGCTCGATAGCCTGAGCGCTGCGGTCGAGTTGCCCGCCGATCCGCCGTTGCAGGTCCTCGATGCAGGCTGCGGCGCGGGCCTGCCAGGCATCCCGCTTGCAATCGCACTGCCACAGCACCGATTCACGCTGATCGACGCGGTCGCGAAGAAATGCGCGTTCGTGACGCAAGCGCGCCTCGAGCTCGATCTGGCGAACGTCGAGGCCGTGCACGGCAGGCTCGAGGAGTTGCGCGGCGCTAGCTATCAGGCCCACTTCGATGTGATCATCGCCCGCGCATTCGGCGCGCTGGCGACGCTGGTCGAGGTCAGCCGCCACCTGCTCGCGCCGGGCGGCCGCTGGATCGCGATGAAGGGGGTGCCGCCCGAGCAGGAGCAGCAGCATCTGCCCGCAGACGTACAGGTGACGCGAACGGTACCGCTGCACGTGCCGCTGTTGCGGCAGGCGCGCAGCCTCGTTGTGCTGCAGGGCGCCCGTCGGCCGCATTGACGCGGCCGCCAGTGCGATATTGCGAGGAACGCGACTTGTCCCGCGTCTTTTGTATCGCAAACCAGAAAGGGGGTGTGGGCAAGACCACGACCGCGGTGAACCTGGCCGCCGGGCTGGGCGCCCACGGACAGCGCGTGCTGTTGATCGACCTCGATCCCCAGGGCAACGCGACGATGGGCAGCGGCGCCGACAAGCGCACGCTGGAGCGCACCGTCTACCACGTGCTGTTAGGTCTGGCGACGGCGCAGGAAGCCGTGATACGGCCACCTGAAGTGATGTACGACCTGATCGGCGCCAATCGCGAACTGGCGGGCGCCGAGGTCGAGCTAGTCGGCATTGAGCGGCGCGAGCTGCGCCTGCGCGATGCCCTGGCGCCCCTGGCAGACCGCTACGACTTCGTGCTGATCGACTGCCCGCCGGCGCTTTCGCTGTTGACGCTGAACGGCCTGTGCGCCGTACACGGTGTGATCGTCCCGATGCAGTGCGAGTACTTCGCGCTGGAGGGCCTGACAGATCTGGTCAACACGATCAAGCGCGTGCACGCAGGGCTGAACCAGGAGCTGCAGCTGATAGGCCTGCTGCGCGTGATGTTCGATTCGCGCATGACACTGCAGCAGCAGGTCTCGGACCAGCTCGAGTCGCACTTCGGAGACAAGGTGTTCCGAACGATCATCCCGCGCAACGTCCGCCTCGCCGAGGCACCGAGCCACGGCCTGCCGGGCGTGGTATTCGACCGCAACGCACGCGGCGCGCAGGCGTATGTGTCCTTCGGCGCCGAAATGATCGAGCGGGTCAAGGTGATGGTGCCGTGACTGGAACGAACCCATGATTCTTCGAAAACCCAAAGGACTCGGTCGCGGGCTCGATGCGCTGCTCGGCGACAGCGGGGTAGCGCCGCAGGCTGCCGTCGGCGCGCCACAGGTGCTGGCCCTCGAGCAGCTTCGTCCCGGCCGCTACCAGCCGCGCACCCGAATGGATCCGCAGTCGCTCAGCGAGCTTGCCGACTCGATCCGCGCGCAGGGTGTGATCCAGCCGATCCTGGTTCGCCCCGCCGGCGGTGCTTCGTACGAAATCATCGCGGGGGAGCGACGTTACCGCGCGGCGCAGATGGCGGGCCTCGCGGAGGTCCCGGTCCTGGTGAAGCAGGTGGAAGACGAAGCCGCGCTTGCGATCGCGCTGATCGAGAACATCCAACGCGAGGATTTAAATGTGCTCGAGCAGGCGCACGGCGTGCAGCGGCTGATCGACGAGTTCCGCCTCACGCACGAGCAGGCCGCCGAAGCCATCGGCCGCTCGCGCAGCGCCACCACCAACCTGCTACGCCTGCTCAACCTGGCCGCCCCGGTGCAGCAGCTGTTGATGGACGGCACGCTCGAAATGGGGCACGCACGCGCACTGCTGCCTCTGCCGGCTGCGCGCCAGATCCAACTCGGCCAGCAGATTGCCGCGCGCGGCTTGTCGGTGCGGGAAGCCGAGACGCTGGCCACCCACGCGCAGCCATCTGCGCGCGGTCACGCAAAGGCCCGTGCCGAACCGGACCGCGATCTGCTGCGCCTGCAGGAAGAACTGTCGGACGCGCTTGGAACGAACGTGGCCGTGCGCGCGGATGCAAAGGGCAAGGGACAGATCCGGATCGATTTCGCGAGTCTGGATCAACTGCAGGGGCTGATCGAGCGGCTGCGCAGTTGACAAGCAACTGCGCCGGAATGGAACACCTGGTGAACGAAAGCCCGGGTCTCCGAGTGTTTCGGGGCGCTGGGCGACAGCGCGTGCCGTTACCCGTCGCATTGTTGCGTCAATACCCCCGCTGTCGACTTGCCCACTTTGATGCAGCGCCGTAAACTCGCCCGCTCCTGAGGAGGGGCACGGCCAAAAAGCGAGCGGCGACGAGGTGCGCGAAATGCGGCAGCGGTACGCTCCGGCCATGTTCCGGATCGTCGCGGCCCAGTTTCTCGCCTCCCTGGTCGTCGCAGCGGCGGCGTGGGCAGTTGGGGGGCCTCACGCGGCATTGTCGTCGCTGCTCGGCGGTCTGGCATGCACCCTGCCGAACGGCTTGTTCGCGTTGAACCTCGCGCGTGCCGCCCAGCCCCGGGCGGCGTGCGCCGCGGACAATTTGCGCGCGGCGCGGGCGCGCGCGACCGCGGTGGCGGTCGCACTGCTGCTCGGCGAGCTCCTCAAGGTGGTCCTGACGATCGCGCTGCTGGTGCTGATCGCCCGGACGGTGCAGGACCTGGTGTGGTCGGCGCTGATCGCTGCGGTCATCGCCGTGTTGCTGGTGCAGGGCGTCGCGTTGATCCGGCGTTGACCGGAACCGGCGCTTGATTCCGAGATCAGACGATGGCATCCGAACAGACGCTGACGGGCTCCGAATACGTTGCCCACCACCTACAGCAGTTCGCCAGTGCTTCGCAAAAAGGCCTGTTCGATCCATCGGTCGTTCACTACGACACGCTTGCTTTCGCGCTGCTCACGGCCGCGATCGTGCTCGTGATCATGCGGATCGTTGCGACCCGGGCAACCACAGGCGTCCCCGGTCGCTTCCAGGCTCTGGTCGAGTGGTGGGTCGAAATCGTCGATGAGCAGGCCAAGGCGCTCGTCCCGGTCGATCGCAGGTATGCCGCGCCCCTGGCACTTACGGTATTTTTCTGGGTCACGCTGATGAACGCGATCGACCTGCTGCCGGTCGACCTGATACCGCGCCTTGGGCGAGTCTTCGGAGCCGAGCACCTGCGCCCCTTGGTCACCGCCGACGTGAACGCGCCGCTTGGCATGGCGCTGGGTGTGCTTGTGCTGTCGCTGTATTACGGCATCAAGGTGAAGGGACTGTTCGGCTTTCTGAAGGATCTGGTAGCCGCGCCGTTCGGGCACGTGCACCTGACCCCGAACCCGCTCACCTGGGTGGGGGCGCTACTGCTGGCGATCATTAACTTCGCCATGAACATCATCGAGTACGTATCCAAGACGTTCTCGATGGGCATGCGGTTGTTCGGCAACATGTACGCTGGCGAGCTGCTGTTCTTCCTGCTCGCGCTGCTGGGCGGCAGCTTTGCCCTAACGTCGATGCACACCGCGCTCGCCAGCTTGGCGTTGGCCGTCGCTCATGCCGCGCTGGGGGCTGTATGGGCGATATTCCACGTTCTGATCATCCTGATCCAGGCTTTCATCTTCATGATGCTCACGCTGGTGTACATCGGGCAGGCCCAGGAGTCGCACGCTGGGCACTGATGTACATCGGACCGCTTTCCATTCACGCCATACATGCCAACAAGGAGAAGCTATGACGAACATCGGCCTGGTCGCCATCGCGTGCGGCTTGATCATCGGACTGGGAGCGGCGGGCGCGTGCATCGGCATCGGCGTCATGTCCGGCAAGTTCATCGAATCGTCAGCACGTCAGCCAGAGCTCATGAATGCTTTGCAGGGCAAGGTGTTCCTGCTGCTCGGCCTGATCGACGCCTCGTTCATTATTGGAACCGGCATCGCGCTGTGGTTTGCCGTCGCCAGTCCTTTCAAGGGCTAGGTTAGGTTCCATCCGATCGAGCGCACCCGCCTTCGCGCTTCGCGCTACGGCGGGCTTCTTCGGGGTGCCGTATGAACCTGAATGCCACTTTGTTCATCCAGACCGTCGCTCTGCTGATCGCGGGCTTGATCACATGGAAATATATCTGGCCGCTCCTGATCGACAAACTGGACGAACGCCGCCAGAAGATCGCCGACGGCCTGGCCGCCGCCGAGCGGGGCGCCCGCAGCCTGACCGAGGCGCAACGCCGCATCGAACAGCTCGATTCCGAGGCGCGCGCGCGGGCGCAGGTGCTGATCGGCGAGTCCGAGCGGCGCGCCCAGCGGATCGTCGAGGAGGCCAAGGCACAAGCCAAGGTGGAGGGCGATCGCCTGATCCAGGCGGCTCGCGCCGAAGCCGAGCAGCAGGTGGTTCGCGCCAAGACGGTGCTGCGCGACCAGGTGGCTGCGCTCGCCGTGGCCGGTGCCGAACAGATCCTGAAGCGTGAGGTCGACGCGCGCGTGCACGGCGAACTGCTCGAGCAGCTGAAGGCGCGGCTGTGATGACGATGCGTGACGCTCGCCTCGGGACGGAGCAGCTTCACTAACCGTCATGGCCGAGCTTTCCACCATCGCTCGCCCCTACGCCGAGGCGCTGTTCGCAGCGGCGTCCGCCAAAGGCGCGGCCGATGCCTGGCTGCCGTTGCTGGAGGCACTGGCGCAGGCGATCGACCAGCCGCAGGTATCCAGCCTGGCCGGCGATCCGCGCCTATCGGACCAGCAGAAGCTCGAGCTGATCGCTTCGCTTGTTCCCGCCCCGCTGCCCGCGGAGCTGGCCGCTTTCCTGAAAGTCGCGATCGAGAACGGCCGGCTGCCGGCCATCCCAGAGGTGGCGGCGCAGTTCCGCAGCCTGAAGAACGACGCCGAGGGCACTGCCGACTGCGTCATCGAATCGGCGTTCGCGCTCAGCGACGCACAGCTGGGCGACCTGCTCAAGCGCCTCGCGCGCAAGTTCCCGCACCGCCTGAAGCCGCAGGTACGGGTGCAACCGCAGCTGATCGGCGGCGTGCGAGTAACCGTCGGCGACCAGGTGCTCGACGGTTCGGTGCGTGCACGGCTGGACGCGATGCGCCTGCAGCTGACCGCCTGACCGGATGAAATCCACAGTTCGGAGTCCAAGATGCAACTGAACCCTTCCGAAATCAGCGAACTGCTGCGCAGCCGGATCCAGCAGCTCGGCGTCGACACCGACGTACGCACACAGGGCACGGTGGTGACCGTGACCGACGGCATCTGCCGCATTCACGGCCTGTCGGACGCGATGCAGGGCGAGATGCTGGAGTTCAAGGACAACACCTTCGGCCTCGCTCTGAACCTGGAGCGCGACTCGGTCGGCTGCGTCGTCCTGGGCGGCTACGAGCACATCTCGGAAGGCGACACCGTCAAGACGACCGGGCGCATCCTGGACGTTCCGGTCGGGACCGCGCTGATCGGGCGCGTGGTGAACTCGCTCGGGCAGCCGATCGACGGCAAGGGTCCGGTGCAGTCGAAAGAGCGCGACGTCATCGAGAAGGTGGCGCCCGGTGTCATCTTCCGCAAGTCGGTTTCGCAGCCGGTGCAGACGGGCCTGAAGGCGATCGACGCGATGGTGCCGATCGGCCGCGGCCAGCGCGAGCTGATCATCGGCGACCGCCAGACCGGCAAGACGGCGGTGGCGATTGACACGATCATCAACTCCCAGGGCAAGGACCTGATCTGCGTATACGTCGCGATCGGGCAAAAGGCTTCGACCATCGCGAACGTTGTTCGCAAACTGGAAGAGACCGGTGCGATGGCCTACACCATCGTGGTGGCCGCCGCCGCCTCGGAATCCGCCGCGATGCAGTACATCGCGCCCTACTCTGGTTGCACGATGGGCGAGTACTTCCGCGACCGCGGCCAGGACGCGCTGATCATCTACGACGACCTGACCAAGCAAGCGTGGGCGTATCGGCAGATCTCGCTGCTGCTGCGCCGCCCGCCCGGGCGCGAAGCCTATCCGGGCGACGTGTTCTACCTGCACTCGCGCCTGCTGGAGCGCGCTGCCCGCGTGAACGAGCAGTATGTGGAGAAGTTCACGAAGGGCGCGGTCAAAGGCAAGACGGGCTCGCTGACGGCGCTGCCGATCATCGAGACGCAGGCCGGCGACGTCACTGCTTTCGTGCCGACCAACGTGATCTCGATCACGGACGGCCAGATCTTCCTGGAGACGGACCTGTTCAATGCCGGAATCCGCCCCGCGATCAACGCCGGAATCTCGGTGTCGCGGGTCGGCGGCGCCGCCCAGACCAAGGTGATCAAGAAGCTCGGCGGCGGCGTGCGGCTGGCGCTGGCGCAGTACCGCGAGTTGGCGGCTTTTGCGCAATTCGCCTCGGACCTGGATGACACCACCCGCAAACAGCTCGAGCGCGGGCGCATGGTGACCGAGCTGATGAAGCAGCCCCAGTACCAGCCGCTGGCGGTGTGGGAGCAGGCGGTGGTGCTGCTGGCGGCGAACAGCGGCCTGTTCGACGACCTGGCGGTGGGCGAGGCGCTTGGAGTCGAGCGGGCGATGCGCGAGCACCTGAAGTCGAAGCACGCGGCCCTGATCGACCGGATCGAGTCGACCAAGGACCTGACCAAGGAAGACGAGACGGCGCTGCTGGATGCGCTGCGCGCCTTCCGCAAGACCGGTCACTGACACCGGGCAAACAGGTCGAAATCCGGACCGCGCGCGGGAACACGAAATGCCGAGCACCAAGGAGATCCGCCTCAAGATCAAGAGCGTGCAGAACACGCGCAAGATCACGAAGGCGATGCAGATGGTGGCCGCGTCCAAGATGCGCAAGGCGCAGGACCGGATGCGCGCCGCGCGCCCGTATGGCGACAAGATCCGCAACATCGCGGCCCGTCTGGCGCAGGCCAACCCCGAGTACCGACACCCTTTCATGATCAAGCGGGCGCAGATGCGCGCGGTCGGCCTGATCCTGGTGTCGACCGACAAGGGCTTGTGCGGGGGCCTGAATACCAACATCCAGCGGGCGTCGCTCGCGCGCATCAAGCAGTGGGCGACGGACGGTGTCCGCCTGCAGGCCAGCGCGGTCGGCAACAAGGGGCTGGCATTCCTGCAGCGGCTGCGCGCTAACATCGTGTCACACGCGGTGCAGCTGGGCGATGCGCCGAACCTGGAGAAGCTGATCGGCCCGGTCAAGGTGCAGCTGGACGCCTACACGCGCGGCGACATCGATGCCGTGTACCTCGCGTACTCGCGCTTCATCAACACGATGAAGCAGGAGCCCATCATCGAGCAGTTGCTGCCGCTGTCGAGCGAGCGCTTCGCGCAGAGCGAGCAGGAGCGCCGCGCGCATTCATGGGACTACCTGTACGAGCCGGACCCGCAGCGGGTGATCGAAGAGCTGATGACGCGCTACGTCGAGGCGCTTGTCTACCAGTCGGTGGCCGAGAACATGGCCTCGGAGCAGAGCGCCCGCATGGTCGCGATGAAAGCGGCTTCGGACAACGCGAAGAAGCTGATCGACGAGCTGCAGCTGATCTACAACAAGACGCGCCAGGCCGGCATCACCAAGGAAATCTCCGAGATCGTCGGCGGCGCTGCCGCGGTGTCGTAGGCGGTGCAAACGAGGCAATCCAGACAAAACCGAGGCCAACATGCCCAGCGCAACATCCATCGGAAGCATCGTCCAATCCATCGGCGCGGTCATCGACATCGAGTTCCCGCGCGACCAGATGCCGCTCGTGTACGACGCGCTGGTGCTGGAGGCGGACACCTCCAACCGTCTGGTCGAACAGGGCCTGACGTTCGAGGTCCAGCAGCAGCTCGGCGACGGCGTCGTGCGCGCGATCGCGCTGGGTTCCAGCGACGGCATTCGGCGCGGAATGAAGGTTCGCAACACCGGCGAAGGCATAAAAGTTCCGGTCGGTGAAGGCACGCTCGGTCGCATCATGGACGTGCTCGGACGGCCGATCGACGAGGCCGGCCCGATTAAGACACAGGAACGGCGCCTGATCCACCAGGCGGCCCCCCGCTTCGAAGAGCTTTCGCCCTCGGTCGAGCTGCTCGAGACGGGAATCAAGGTGATCGACCTGATCTGCCCGTTCGCCAAGGGAGGCAAGATCGGCCTGTTCGGTGGCGCCGGGGTCGGCAAGACCGTCAACATGATGGAGCTCATCAACAACATCGCCAAACAGTACGGCGGCTATTCGGTTTTCGCCGGCGTGGGCGAGAGAACGCGCGAGGGCAACGACTTCTACCACGAGATGAAGGAGTCGAACGTCCTCGACAAGGTCGCGATGGTGTTCGGCCAGATGAACGAGCCGCCCGGCAACCGGCTGCGCGTCGGACTGACCGGGCTGACGATGGCCGAGCGCTTCCGCGACCAGGGTCGCGACATCCTGTTTTTCGTCGACAACATCTACCGCTACACGCTCGCGGGCACCGAGGTGTCGGCGCTGCTGGGGCGGATGCCATCAGCGGTGGGCTACCAGCCGACACTGGCCGAGGAGATGGGCAAGCTGCAGGAGCGGATCGTGTCGACCAAGACCGGATCGATCACCTCGGTGCAGGCGATTTACGTTCCGGCCGACGACCTGACCGACCCCAGCCCGGCGACCACATTTGGCCACCTGGACGCCACCGTGGTGCTGAGCCGCGATATCGCCTCACTCGGCATCTACCCGGCGGTCGATCCGCTCGACTCGACATCGCGCCAAGTCGACCCGAACGTGATCGGCGAGGAACACTACACGACGACGCGGCGGGTGCAGGCGACGCTGCAGCGCTTCAAGGAACTGCGCGACATCATCGCGATCCTGGGAATGGACGAACTGTCGCCCGAGGACAAGCTGGCGGTGACGCGCGCCCGCAAGATCCAGCGCTTCCTGTCGCAGCCGTTCCACGTCGCAGAGGTGTTCACCGGCTCTCCCGGCAAGTACGTTCCACTGAAGGAGACGATCCGCGGCTTCAAGATGCTGGTCGACGGCGAATGCGACGCGCTGCCCGAGCAGGCCTTTTACATGGTCGGGGCGATCGACGAGGCGGTCGAAAAGGCGAAGACGCTGAAATGAGCAGCACGATGCACGTGGACGTGGTGAGCGCCGAAGAGTCGATCTTCGCCGGCGATGCCGAGTTCGTCGTTCTGCCGGGCGAGGCGGGCGAGCTGGGCATCTATCCGCGCCACACGCCGCTGATCACCCGCATCAGGCCGGGGGTCGTGCGGATCCGCGTGCCGGGGCGCAGCGACGAGGAGCAGGTATTCGTCGCCGGCGGCATCCTCGAAGTGCAACCGCACGTGGTCACGGTGCTGGCCGACACCGCGATCCGGGGCCGCGATCTGGACGAGGCCAAAGCCAACGAGGCGCTGAAGCGTGCCGAGGAGGCTCGGCGCAGCGCCACCGACAAGCTGGAGATCGCGCACGTCGAGGCCGAGATCTCGGTACTGGCGGCACAGCTCGCGGCGATCCGCCGCTTGCGGGGCAAATAAGCGTCGCGCCCCGTCCGTTCGCTGCTGCGGATCAATGCCGCAGCAGCGACAGCAGCAACGCCAACGCCAGCAGCCCGGCCAGGGCCTGCCAGAATCGCAGCGGGTGGCGTTCGTAGAGCGTCAGCGGCCGGCGGGCGAGAATCGGCGCGCGTGCCGGTCCAGCCTCCATCTCTGCCGCAAATTCGTTCATGTCGCGAAAACGTTGGGCCGGATCCATCGCGATCGCTCGGCCGAGCACAGCTTGCAGCCAGGCGGGCAGATCCGGTCGCAGCACGGTGAGCGCTTGTGGCTGATCCCGACTCGGTGGGCTGTCGGCGTCGGAATTGCCATAAGGGAATTCGCCGGTGAAAGCGCGAAACATGGTGACACCCAGCGCATAAATGTCGGTGGCTTCATTGCCGGCTTCGCCAGCGAACATCTCCGGCGCCACGTACGCGCGAGTTCCGGGAATCTGCTCGGGTGGAAAATCCTCCAGACCGCGTGCGCGCACCACGCCGAGATCGATGAGCTTGAGCGAAGCGTCACCCTCGAGAATCACATTGTCGGGCTTGATGTCGCGGTGAATGATGTCGTCGCGGTGTAGCGTCGCCACCGCTCGCGCCAGCCGGATCGCGATGTTGCGACCCTCCTCCAGACCCACGGGCGGCCGGCGCGTCAGCCGCGTCTCCAGAAGCTCACCCGGATACAACGACATGACCGTGTATAGCGAGGTCTGTCGTCCGTGCGGCAGTTCAATGATTCGGCCGAGCCCGGGATTGTGAACGCGCGCGCCCACCCACGCCTCGCGCACGAACGCCGCGCGAAGCGTGTCCGCATCGGCCATCCTCGGCTTGGGGAACTTCAACACCACCTCGCCCCCCTCGATCTCGTCCGTCGCGGCATACAGGCGGCTGTAGCGCCCGTCCGATATCAGAGCTTTGAGCACGAAGCCGTCGATCGTCTCGCCGCCGAGCGGCACCGCGACGATCGGCAGCATTGCGGCCCCGGTGCTTGCCGATTGCGCCGTCGGCAGCTCAATCACGTCGAGCACCAAGGCCGTGCAGTTGTCGCTGCTGCCGGATTCGAGCGCGTTTGCGACCAACGCTCGGGCCGTGTCTGCCGGAGCGGAGCGATCGCGCAGCGTGTCGGCAATGGTGTCGTCCGTGAGCGACCCGTACAGGCCGTCGCTGCACAGGAGAAATCGGTCATGCGGCGCCATCGGCTGGGCGCTGTACTCCAGTCGCAGTTCGGCCTCTACACCGAGCGCGCGGTACAGGGTGTTCGACCTGCCTGAGCCACCCTCCCGCAAGTGGTCGGTGGTCAGGCGAGAGAGGCGGTTGCCGCTCAAGCGATACGCGCGAGTGTCGCCGATGTGCACGATGTGAGCGATGCGGCCGCGCAGCACCAGCGCGGTGAACGTGCACCCCATTCCCGCCAGGTTGGGGTCCCGGCGGCCCTGGGAATGCATCCAGGCATTGAGCGCGTTCAACACGCGGGCGGCCGAGCGTTGCACTTCCGCGGTCTCGGAAAGCTCGCACATTCCGTCGAGAAAACCGCGCACTGCGGTTTCCGCGGCAATGCGACCACCCTTGGCGCTCCCGATCCCGTCGGCGATCGCCGCAACGACATCCCCGCGCGGCTCGGCCAACTCGGGGCCGAATACGGCGCCGGCGAAGTCCTCATTGTCGGGGCGCGGCCCGGTCGCCGAGGTAAACCCGGCGCTTGCTCTAATTGCCGGAACGCGTGCAGCGGTCATGCAGGAAATAGCCGCCGGTGCTGGAGGCGACGATCACCGTGAGGTTTCCGGACTTGCGGTCGAGCGTGTAGTTGCCACCGTCCGTTTCGTCGCGCCAGGAGATTTCGGTGCTCGTGATCCGGGCCGGATTGGAATCGACGGTGCTTCGCTCGAAGTCGATTTTGATCTGCCAGCGGTAGCCGCTCACCAGATTGGTGCACGTGAAGATCGCAGTCGGCTCGGCTGCACCGGAAATGGGCGCAACGAGCGCACACGCAGCCAACGCGCCGAACACGGCCGTAACGGTCCGCCTCGGAAACATGCCCGCAAGCGCGCGGGAATGACTCCGGCTGGCTGGAACTCTGCTCACGTTCGTTTCACCCGGCAGGTTGCCCAAGGCGTCAAGTTTCTCTTCGTTTCCGAGCACTTATCCGAGGCCGATCCTACCGAAGCGGCATGGGTGGAGACGATAACAAAGTCGCCGCGGACGCTCCGATCAGCCGATTTATCTGCCGGGCAGACGGTGTTGAGCACGCTTCTTGCAGGTCATCTTCGCCCGACTTGCTACTACAAACCTCAAGGGGGGAGAAGTCATGCTCGTTCCGTCACCAAAATGGCTCGACTCGGGGAACAACGCGTGGCAGCTAGCGGCTGCGACGTTTGTCGGCCTTCAAAGCATTCCTGGGCTGATGGTTCTCTATGGCGGCATCGTCAAGAAAAAATGGGCGATCAATTCCGCCTTCATGGCGCTGTACGCATTCGCCTCGGTCCTGGTCGTCTGGGTCCTATTCGACTACAACATGGCGTTCGGACCCAAATGGT
>Ga0187846_10000646_pt1 | contig 19699 bp, 13 predicted proteins | sample TC_taG_FD_161473 | JGI IMG/M metagenome (GOLD analysis project Ga0187846, IMG submission 161473) | Biofilm microbial communities from the roof of an iron ore cave, State of Minas Gerais, Brazil - TC_06 Biofilm (v2) | ecosystem: Environmental > Terrestrial > Deep subsurface > Cave > Wall biofilm...
CAGCCATGCACTCCTTATCCTTTCGGCTAGGAACTACTAACATGCTCAAGTGTAGCATGTACATGGAGTGCTGTCCATATGGGGAGAGGTTTTCTGAACTGTAGGGACAGGGAGTGGCAAGGAGGAGTGGGGGGGCCTTGTGCCTGTCCTGGCGGCCTCGTCGCGCCTGGCAGGAGGACAAGCGCAAGGCCCCCGCCTCCGCGCAACACTACCCCTTGTCCCTACAAACCTACCGGTGTCAGGCTGATCCGCCGGGGAGAGGAACGCGCACACTGAGAGCGGTTCCGTGGCCGGGAACCTTGCCAAAGGAGAGTTGAGCGTCGAGCTGCTCCGCGTACTTGCGGATGGTCTGCAATCCGGATTGCCTGTCCCACCAGTCACTCGCGTCAAAGCTCATGCCATCGGCACATATCTCCAGTACCACCGCCTGCTCCTCTTGCTCCAGGCGAAGCGTGACCGCGCTGGGAATGGCCTGGCTGGTGACGAGATGCAGCACTTGCTGTGCGATGCGATACAGGACATACTTGCTCTTAACCGATAAGCCGGGTTCGATGCCCAAATATTCGTCCACTGGGATATGACGTCCCAGGCGTATCGCTGCCAGGTATCGCTTCAGGACGGCGATCAGCCCCTCGCTTTCCAGCAGTTCAGGCCGCAGTTCTACGTCCAGCGCGGATAAATCGGCCAGCCCGAACTCGGCGAAGAGCAGCATGGTTCGCAGAGGAGCCATAGCCTCCGCGGGATCGTTGTCCAGCGCCTCACGGATATGCTGTGCATAGGTCTGAATGTTGCGCAGATCGATGGATACTGCCTCATGCAACGCGCGCGCCAGGCGGATGCGCTCCAGGAATGAGGCGTAGGTGTGGGCCTGGGTTACGAGGCGGGGATATTCCAACGCGAAGAAAGCAGCCTGGGTAGCCAGGGCAAAAGCAAAGCGGGCATGCTGGTGAGTGTAGGCGTGCGGCTGGCTATGGTTCAAGATGAGAACGGCCAGCACCTGCTCCTGAACGAGCAGGGGGACAAGCATCCAGGAACGAAATTGCCATGCCTCGGCTGGCGCGTGCTCGAGGATACGCAAATGCGCCTGAACGAACCGGGGATCCGTGCGCAGGTCGTGTACAATGACCGGCTTGTGTAGCTGGCTGGGCGCTGCTGGTAAAGCCTCCTGCACTACTAGCCGGTAGATCTGGTCATTTTGCGTGGCTGCAAGGGGTTGCTGCTGGGCCAGCAAGGTAAGCTCGTCGTCCTGGATCCAATACAAGGCCGCTCCGCTGTAGTCCATGACGAGTTTGAGTTGCTCCAGCAGGTTATTGAGCAGGGCGGGCAGGTTGCGAGTGGAGGGTGCGGCGTGGGAGATCTCCAGCAGGAGCTCGAGTTCACGCGTCCGTTGCTGCACGCGCTCCTCCAGGATCTCCTCCGCTTGCTTACGCCCAATGCCCTGGGCGATGGCGTTCGCCAGCAACGCCAGCAGCTCGAGGGTCTCGGTCGTGAAGCTTTCGCGGGAGAACAGGGCCATGACCCCGACGACACGTTCCTCTACGAGGAGAGGATAGCCTGCGAAGGCGGTGAGGCGCTCACGCTTGATCCAGCCGGTGGTACCCAGGTATGGATCGTTGGGTAGATCATTGGTGAGATAGGGCTGGCGCTCCCAGGCGATGCGCCCCAGGGTGAAGGTGACTGCCGGGGCGCGGCGTTGCTCTTCGAGGAGCTCCTGGTCGTCTGCGCTGGTGACCCAGCGGTCCGGCGCATTCTCCCCCTGGTCCACAAGCCAGATGAGGGCCCACTCCACTTGCAAGAGATCCTCAAGCGCCTGGCAGCAGCGTTGTATCATGATGGGTAAGGAGCTTCGTTCGGTCAGTGCCTGGCTGATTTCCGCACGTAAGGCTATCCAGCGCAGGCGCTGCGCCTCTGCCTGCTTGCGCTCGGTGATGTCAGTATGCCAGCCAAAGATACGCAGCGGGGCACCGCCGGCATCGCGCAACGAGCCGCCGTACGAGAAAATCCAGCGGTAGCTGCCATCTTTGTGGCGCAACCGGTACTCGACCTGGAAAAAGGGGATGTGCCCATCGAAGTTGCGCTGCATGGCTGCCAGAACGGCCGGCAGGTCCTCGGGATGGACAAGCTCACGCCAGGCATCATAGCTGTTGGGAATCTCGGCATCGGTAAAGCCGAGCATCTCCTTCCAGCGTAGGGAGAGGTAGACCTCATTGGTGACAAGGTTCCAGTCCCATAATCCAACATTGGTTTCCTGCACTACCAGAAGTAAGCGCTCGGTGGCTTCATCCGGGCCAGGCATCCTAACCTTCCTCTCTCGGGAAAGTAACCGGGCCCCCGGATCCGAGTCCGGCGGGTGAGGGGTGCTCCCCGAAGCATTGCGGGTATGTCTCGTTAGAGATATCATACGCTGCATGCTCATAGCAACGCAAGGGTGCGAAAGGAAGGTCCACCATAAATCAGGGGCTAATCTCCCCGTTATCCCCATTCTCGTTCCCATTTTGAGCATCCAGCTTCTTGCCGTTCGTCGTCGCTACAGCGACCACCGCGTCGCCCCCGGCAAGATTCATCACCCGGTGACCCTGGGTGCTACGCCCGAGCTGCCAAATTTTACTCACATCGGTACGGATCACAATCCCTCCGGCAGAGATGATCATCAAGTCATTATCTTTCTCGCTGATCACACGAGCTGTTGCAACTGCCCCGGTTTTCTTTGTGACCTTCAAGGTGATAACGCCGCTGCCACCGCGATTATGCGTGGGATACTCGTCAATAGGCGTTCTTTTACCGTACCCATTCTCCGTAACCACCAGCAATTCGCTGCCCCTGGGTGCCAGGTTGAGAGAAACAACCCTGTCGCCTTTAGCCAGGCGAATACCACGCACGCCGCCACTGGTACGCGAAGCCGAACGCAATTCTGCCACTGTGAAGCGGATAGCCTTCCCCTGGGCAGTGATCATCAACACGTCGTCATCAGCATGCGCCAGCTTTGCCCCAATCAGCTCATCGTCCTCCTCCAGGTTCATCGCGATCAACCCCGAGCGACGCACCACTTCAAATTCATCCATTGCCGTCTTCTTGACCTCGCCTTTTTTCGTGCCGACGATCATATAGTCACGGCTGGCCCCTTTGGGAACATAGACGACCGCCGTCACTCGTTCGCGTTGCTCGATGGAGATCAGGTTGATGATATGTTCGCCTTTGGCAGTGCGGCTCTCATCGGGCAACTCGTAGACCCGGAGCTGGAACACGCGGCCCCTATCGGTAAAGAAGAGCAAGGCGTCATGGTTGTGCGCAATCAGCAAGTGGCGTACAGTATCGTCTTCGCGTGTGACCATCCCCGTGATGCCGCGTCCTCCCCGGCGTTGTGCGCGGTAAGTGTTTGATGGGAGTCGCTTGATATAGCCTTTTTCCGTCAGCGTAACCACTACCTCTTCGTTGCGGATCAGGTCTTCTTCTCTGAACTCGCCAGCCTCCGCCTCTACAATATCTGTGCGGCGAGTGTCGCCATACTTCTCCTTCAACTCCTGCAGGTCTGCCTTAATCAACTTGCGAATCTCATTGATATCGGACAGCAGCATGTGATAATAGTCAATGTTTTTCAGCACATCACGCAACTCTTCCTCGACCTTGCTGCGTTCCAGGGCCGCCAGTCGAGCCAGGCGCATATCCAGAATGGCTTTGCCCTGCTCCTCAGTAAGGCTGAATTGCTGCATCAGGTTGGGCAGCGCCGCCTCCGCCGAAGGAGATTCGCGAATGGTGGTGATCACGGCGTCCAGGTTATCGAGAGCGATCTTCAAGCCTTCCAGGATATGTTTGCGTGCCTCCGCTTTTGCCAGCTCGAAACGTGTGCGCCTGGTGATTACGACCTCGCGATGGTTGATATGATGCTGCAAGAATGCTTTGAGTGTCAAAATGCGGGGCTGCTGATCCACCAGCGCCAGCATGTTTGTATGAAAGGCGCTCTGCATCGCTGTGTACTTGTACAGGGCGTTCAGTACGCTTTCAGGGGTAATATCCCTTTTTAGTTCGATGACCATGCGCATACCCTGGCGATCAGACTCGTCGCGCACCTCGGAGATGCCATCAATTTTTTTATCGCGAGCCAGCTCTGCAATCTTTTTGACCAGCTCGGCCTTGTTCACCTGGTAGGGTAATTCGGTAACGATAATACTCATGCGCCCGCGTTCAGTTTCTTCGATCTTCGTGCGTGCTCGTACAACGATCCGCCCGCGGCCATTCGCGTGAGTGTTACGAATACCCTCGCGCCCCTGAATGATACCCCCCGTAGGAAAGTCAGGCCCGCGCACGATACGTGACAGGTCATCTGTAGTAGCATCGGGATTTTCGATCAGATACATGACGCCATTGCAAACTTCAACCAGGTTGTGCGGTGGGATGTTGGTTGCCATACCTACCGCGATACCCGTAGAACCATTTATCAGCAGGTTGGGCAGGCGAGCAGGCAAGACTGTAGGCTCTTCGGCCTGGTTATCATAGTTCGGCTTGAAATCAACCGTGTCTTTGTCGATATCGCGCAACAGCTCATCGGCAATAGCGGCCAGCTTGGCCTCGGTGTTATGATTCACAAAGCCGTTCGCGACGAACGAGTGACACGCACTATCCACTCGCACGGAGTAGACTGGCTGCTCGCCCGCATCTTCGATACTTACGACCCGCTCAAAGAGATAATGCTGATGGGCCAGATTCTCGATTTCGGCAACGGCCACTGCCGGCAGCACCTGAACGAAGCGGGGTAGCGTCGCGGTCAGGCGGTCCGAACGATCGAAGTTGTGCTTTGACAGCCACTCGCGCTGGCCACGAGTGGCATGTGCTCTGACATACCCGGCCAGATAGGGTATATAATCAGTGCGTGACAAAGCCCTGCCGGTGTGCAGGTCAAGGATTGCAGCAAGCGCTTTGCTCTTCACCGCTGAGGTGAAACCGATCTCGTTAGCGAACAGGACGAGGTTGTCGCGGCCAGAAATCAGGAGGCGATGCATTTGCCGGGTTCTATCGTTATTCAATGACGCCACAATACCAAAACGCAGCAACAGCGTTTGAATCTGTCGAAGCAAGAGAGGGTTACGTGCCGTCAGATTAATCCGCAGCAGGCTGCGACCAGATTTTTCAACTGCTCCATCACCTTCAAAGAGGCCGCGCAAGAAAGCGGCGGCCACGTTGCGAGGTGAGCGCAAGATTACTTCAGGTATCTGCCGTTGTGCCGAACGCCCTGACAATCCCAAAGCCTGGATGAACGAGATGATGTGCTGACTTACCACCTGCATTTGAAGGAAAGGCTTCTTGCCGTAGCCGACAGGTTTCCTCTCAAAGATATGCAAGCGGCAGGTTGGGAAGACGCGCTGCCACGACTGGATGAAGTGCTCTGCAAAGTCGCCGGGGGTATTGGTAAACTCGATTACCTGATCGCGGAACGTCCCTTCGGCCAGCAGCGCTCCCAGAAGGAAGCCCATATCCTCGTCCAGCGTCTCTGGGAGCGTGTGCTGCTTCACACGGGACTTTTGGAGAACGGAGGGATAGAACGGATGCAGGTCAACAGGCTGCTCCGGCCACAAGACGGAGCATCGATCCAGGACAACATAGTCGCCGACGGCTAATTGGGCAATTGTCTTCCACGTGAGCATGATGTGCCCATCAGAATCGTGAGGCGCCGCCACCAGTAGGGGATGGTTTGCCGTACCTGTGACTTCGTACCCTCGCTGCGTCAGCACGCGCCATGTCGGGAACGTGCCGCAATCCCACCACTTACTGGCCGCATTGGTTTTCCCATCTTTTGACAGAACACGCACAGAAACATCTTCGACGCCTGGCTGCGAGATCTGACTGATCGGCACCAGCCCTTTGTCAGTGACGACGAGTGTGTCTCCCGTTACACAATACCGCATCGCCGCTGGGGGGTCGTCATCCTGCGAGCCAAAGTTTCCCTGGCCCAATATCAGTGGATAACGCATTGACCAGGGCTGCGCCATACGTACAAGTGAGTCGTAAACAGCGGCATCTCCGTGAGGGTGGTAGCTCTTCAAAACCTCGCCGACGGTACCCGCGCACTTGCGAAAGGCCCTGGTTGATTGGAGGCCCATCTGATCCATCGCGTATAGCACGCGCCGGTGCACCGGCTTGAGCCCATCGCGCACGTCAGGGAGCGCGCGGCTCACAATAACGCTCATAGAATAATCGAGATAGGCACCCGTCATCTCTTCTACAATACTGACCGTCTTAACATTGCCGAGTTCCATACAAAGCAGCGCGGGGACCTCCGTCCTCTAAATGGAGGAGGAAGCGCGCTCCTCCTTTCATTGGTCAAAATGACACTGGATGAGCCAGCCATGACTGGGACGTGCCAGCCGCTTTAGCTTACTGGGGGCCACCTCCACAAGCGTATTGCCCATCGAGAGATCTTTGACCACAAATGCTCCTTTGATACGCCGTCCACCAATATAGCCCACTCGCCCTTTGGCCTCAACGACCTCATACAACTTCCACCCTTTGACTTTGGGCGGGGCCCACACCCGATGTTCGCTGCGTTTCCCGTTGTACAACTGGTAATTGCCGCGTGGGATACAGCGGATCTGATGCACGACCCCATAGGGCTTGACCACCTCACTAAAGGAACAGGCAATCGCAACCGCATCGTTGGCGTGCGATTTGGGAAGGTTCAGGATCTGAAAGCGCTTGTACTTGGTCTCGTAGCCGTAGGTGATCGTCACTTGGTCCGACCCGAAGGAGTCCTTGAGTTGCTGTACCACGGCGGTTTTCACACTAGACACATGGGCAGCATCCTTGAGGGGAAGCTTCGCCTGAGCCTGGATCTCTGGATAGCCGAATTCCGATGCCGTCTGGGTGCCCTTTTTCAGGTTACAGGGTTCGCAGGCAAGCGTGAGGTTGCCCACTCTGTTGCTTCCGCCCCTGGATCGCGGCACGATGTGGTCTACCTGCAAAGGGATTTCGGTTGCACCACAGTACGAGCATCGATGATGCCACTTGAACAGCACGTATTCTCGCACATGGTAGCCTTGCAACTCGCCTTGCTGATACTGCATGCTCGTTATATCCGGATTCTGCATTTTTTGGGTGTCGAAGCATCCGACTTCCACGTTGATCAGGCTCGCGGGCAAGAGGGTAGCGATAAAGCGCACCGCTTTGACCGTCGCCTCGGCTTTGGACCGTGTCGAGGGTGAGAGCCACCCAGACCGTCGGCGTCGATTGGCCCAGCGCGCAGGACGGTAGCGGGTATTACGACTCCGACGATTCCGACGGTAGTGCCGTCGCTGGATGAGTTTGCTACTGATGTCGCTGCGCAGAGCGACCTCGGCCTGATAAACAACCACGCTGTTCGTGGTGGCAGCAAGGCCAACCGTTTGGGAACCGGTATCCACCCCAACGGTCACCGGTTGGGTATAGCTGGCTGTCTCAAAGCAAAGTTGAATAGTGAATGGCTCGTGGCTGACCATGCGGGCCAGCCCTTTGCGCAGCCAGTACCACACCTTCTTCTGTCGTTTGGTTGGCATCAGAGGCTTTCCTGATGCCGCGAGAACATAGATGATGGATTGCTCCATAAGTCTCCCTTTCGGGGTCAAGTATTCCCCTCGACAATGATAGCGGGCGGGTGATCTGCTTTCCACGGCGGCTGACCGCACCACTGGTTAGGAAAGCAGTTCCAGGGCTTCCGGCTGGGGCAGCACCGAAAGGTGGGTGCTTGACCGCTTCCTGCTATCGTAGCCCTCTCAGCGATCAACAAGACGCACACTTGCTCGGCTTGTCGATCTCCAAGGCTGAGTCTGGTCAATCCGGCTTGCAAGGGAAGATCCCTCACAAGCCTCCCCATATAATGGGGAGGTCATTGACAATACATCCTCATCGTACATATTGTTCGGGCAGCCCATGTGGGTGCTCAGAGCGAATAAAGCGAATAGTGGGTTGAAATGCATAGCCGGGAGAGGATCCCGCAATATTCGAGCCTACTTCTTATAGTATAGCACATTTGGAACAAGAATACGAACATTTGGCCAGTATTAGCTCAGAAATTAGACCAAATTACTCTAGGTTTTATTGGCAACTTGTGGTATCATACATGCAAAAGCGGTTTCTGAGAGAGCATCATGTGTAAAAGATTCTATTTTTGTTCATGGATCTTTATGCTATGTTTAGCACTACCGGTGAGGGAGGCCGGACCGTATGGCGTTGTTTCTTAGTTCCGTACAATGTTTAGCCATTGGCATCTTTGTATTTGGGCTTTTTGGTTTTTTGCAAGGTTGGCGCCACGGGGTAGTTTTCATGGGATTCACCCTCGCGGCTGTTTTATTTTTGTATATTGGCGGCGCTAACGGCATTGCGCAGATTTTCTTTGTGCGCATTCCTCAAACAGTGAATGTTATTAGTGGTGGCGCGTTTGGCCCCGCAGCTCCACCGCCTCCAAGCCCTACAGAAGTGCTCATCTCAGCGCTTATCGTGCTTGGAGTAGCTATGCTCATAGGGATTCTCGTTGGCAACAGGGCTTTTCCCTCCAAACCTGGCTCTGTTTCGACCGCAGATCATTTTCTGGGTATACTACCTGGTTTAGTTACAGGATATGCTGTCGTCAGCTATATAAGCCATCTTTTCGCAAGTAATCCATCGGTTTCGGTCGGACTGACAACTCCCGCTCCGAGCACCCTTGGCAGCTACATCGTAGTCCTCGTTCTTATTGCCATCGTTGTAATTGTCATTGGCCTGCTGACAGCGAGATTCGGCAGGAAATAGGTGTTCCTACCGTAACATATGAGCCGAGGTTAGCACATGAGCACTAGCGCCCCCCAGACCCAGCGACCAGGCGATGATCCCTGGAATCCCAGGCGTATAAAAGCCGGTTTTCGTCGTGTTCGCCGCGTCGGCCATGGGAAAAACAGGCATTACGAATTCAGCGGACAGCAGTCGGACGAAACGGTTAAAATGGTATTACGCAAGCACGTGTGGTTTCTTATCGCACCAGCTTTCCCTATCATCGGCTCAATTATTGCCCTTATAGTAGTGACCGCGTTGAGTGCTACTTACCCGCAGGCCAGTTCGCTCTGGTCCCTCCTACAGGTCGTTTTCGCTATCCTTATTCTTATCACCGCCATCTACTTCGTTTATAACGACCTGGCACTGTGGTGGGTGGAGATTAGCATCATCACCAATAAGCGCGGTATCGTCTGGACAGGATTACTCACTCCAGATCGCAAGGAAGCAACTCTTGAACAGGTGGTGCAGGTAGGGGTTATCCAGGATAACTTATTGAGCATGTTGCTCTCCTACGGCGATGTGCAGCTTAACCTCGTAGGTGGCAGAGGATTAATCCTGAAGAGAGTACCCAATCCCAAAGAGGTGAGAGATCGGTTCACTAAAGTTCAAGACGAGTTTAAACGAGGTAAGTCTGCCACGGAGTCATTTGCGGAACTTAAAACCCTTGACCCGCACCAGGTGATCGCAAAGCTGTCTGTGAAGGAGCCGCTCCCAAAAGAACTAGAATTACCGCCGAATCCAGACAAAAAATATCCCCATCGAGAGGACGAAGAAGGGCATATTTATCCACCTGATTACAGGCAACGCGGTCCGTTGCGCACTTTTGCCGGCCCGCTGCGCCTGCCCTGTGACGTGGCTTATACAGCAGACGAAGATACGGTTATGTATATCCAACGCGCTAAATCTGTGCTTGTCCTAAGACTTATCTTGCCCGTTCTGCTGCTTTTCGGCTTGATTATATCCTCGTTCTATTTTCCCTCTTTAACGGTCTATCTTGCGATAGCCTTCTTTGTATTGCTGCTTGTAATTACATATATGATCCTCAACTATATCGATGATGTCTTCATTCTTACCACCAGGCGCATTATCGACATTGATCGCAAGTTCCTTTTCTTTAATGAGGAGCATATCACAGCAGAGTACTCGAATGTCAGGGATGTCACGGTAAAGGTGGGCAATCCATTTTTTCTCGCTCTTGATGTCGGTACGGTGATCGTTCAGACACCTGGCGACAACCCGAATATTGAAATATCGCCCGCTGATCACCCTTTCTCCATTCAGGATATGATTTATATCCTGAAAGGGCGTAAGGACAAGGTTGACAAGATCAAGGCAAAAAATGACCAAAAGGAATTACTAAACAAATGGTTTGGCACGGTACTTGACTCAATGGAGAGGACTGTCTTAGGCAGGGGCGTGCCAAACTTACTGAGGCTGGATTACTTCGAGGCAGGGAGAAGGGCACAGACAGCCAATATGAGAGTCGTGCTCAATGGAGAGGACTCGTCATACCCCGAAATAGAATCTGGCCTGATAGTGTCCCAGGATCCTATACCTGGTACTATGATCCAGTTTGACCCAAGTAACGGCAACGAGTGGCCGATGATTCGTGTCAAGTTGAGCAGTCGATCATCACGGGTCTGAGAAGCGCAACAGGCGATCATAAAGGCCCTCCCCAGGGCGCGATAAATCGGGCCCCTACACCACCCTCGCCCCTACGGATGCTGATGGGCTGGTCGTTCAGCACAGCGAGGGCGGGCGACCATAAAGGCCCACCCTTCCGCGCCCCACCACCCTCGCCCCTACGGAAAGGGGACCTGCGCCAGGGCTATCTTGTCATGGTACGTGCCAGCAGCGCAATACATTCGATATGATACGTCTGGGGGAACATATCAATTGGCTGTGCCGCAACCAACCGGTAGCGCCCATTCATGCAGAGCGAGGCAATGTCGCGCGCCAGTGTGCTGGGATCGCAAGAGACATAGCAGATAGCCCGTGGCGCCAGGGATTGCAGGGCTTGCAACGCTTTTGGATGGCAGCCAGCGCGAGGCGGATCAACCAGGGCCAGATCAACGCGTTCGCGTCGATAGTAGAGCTGGCCAAGTAGCCTCTCTAAGGTGCCCTCCAGCGACATAATATTGTTCAGGTTGTTCATGGTTGCATTGGCGCGCGCATCAATCACCGCGCCTGGCTGTGACTCAATCGCGATCACACGGGCAGTGAGAGGCGACAGGAACATCGAGAACAAGCCGACACCGCTATACCCATCCAGTACCACATCTGCAAGCTGCGGTTCCAGCATTGCCACGGCTCGTTCGGCCAGTACCGGTGTCTGTACCATATTGACCTGGAAGAACGAATCAGCGGAAATACGGAAGCGGCGACCCAGCACGACATCCGTCAAAAATTCTTGTCCTGCTATTACACGCCCATAGCGCCCGCCAACACGCTCAATAATTACTCCTACAATGCCCGGCGCCGCTGTCATAAGCTCCTGGGCCAGGTCCTGCGGATTTTCAAGTATTGAACCAGGCCGGGCATGTATGCTGAGCAATGTGGGAACAGCTTTCGCTGCTGAGGGCGAGCCGGAAGTACTGACAGCGCCAATAGCGCCTCGAATCTGGAAACCTTGAATCATTTCCGCCAGCGATTCGCCAAAATATTGCTTGAGTTTGCCTCGAACACGCTGGTACGCCATATCCAGGGCAGGGTGCAACAATTCACACGATTCGAGATCCTGTATCTCATGGCTATCAGTGAGTTTGAAGCCCACTTCGCCCTCCGGACCAACTGAAAAGAGTGCGATGTTGCGGTAATGCCAGGGTGAGACACCGCCGGGCATCCCAATTGTGGGATGGACAATCGCGTCAGGCTGTTTTCCGATACGCACGAGCAACTGGCGAACGATATGCGCTTTCCAGGTCAGTTGCGCTGGATATGCGATGTGTTGCCACTGGCAGCCACTGTCTGTAAGCAGGGGGTATTGAGGCTCGACCCGCTCGGGCGCAGGACGCAGGATCTCCAACAATTCAGCGCGTGCATGGCCCCGTCGTTCTTCGATGATCTCCACACTTACCCGTTCTCCGGGAATGCCTCCAGGCACAAATAAAACTCGCCCTTCGTATCGACCTACGGCGTCTCCTCCGTAAGCAAGGTCTGTTAGTTCAACTTCGATGCTCATGTTCACCTCTGCGACCACCTGGCGAAACTTGCGTATTGCTTCGCCTATGACAGTCCCATCTTTCCAACTTAATGCGATTTGACAGAATAATCCGAGTATCGTTGGCGTTCCATTTGGCCGATAAATCGGCGATGGGCACGATAAATCGGCCCCTACGTTCCATTACCGGATGAATTTGTTAATCTCCATATAGTAAATCCCAAGGACCTGATACATATTATAACCTGAGCGGTTGTTTGGGCTGACTATACAATCGTGTTCCGAAACGGCTTAAAAAGACCGCTCCAAGCCCTAACAACCCTACTCCAATAATGATAAGCCAGCCAATATAGGGGAGAGACCCTACCAGTACCAGCACTGCCAGTCCTACCACTACGGCTATGAGGCGCGTATTACGCTGTGGAGCTATCGCCTGCATAATACGTTCTCCAACTATCCACCCTATTGCTACTGTTCCTAAGATCCACGCTGCGATCAACCCAAGCGCCAGGATAAGCGCTAACGGAATAGGCAAAATAAGCGCTACTAATACAACCAGCACTGCGGGAGCCAGCACAATGCTTAAAAGCCCGATAAACAAACTACGCCCTGTCCTGGATGCTACTGTTGTTCGCACAAACATGACGTGCTCAGGCAGTAATTTAATCAGCACCACGCCGAGAATGAGCCAAACTAACAGGGGCCAGATCGGGAAACTGAACTCACCAGGCCAGGCAAACGTCCAGGCGTGCCTGGTATGGTCAGTAATCATACCACCAGGTTGTAAGTTTTGCTCACCCTGCTCACTGGCTGCATATAAATCGATGTGGCCGTAAATCTGGGAGCTATTGGCCAACCTGATGGTGCCGCCAAACAGTGTAATGTTGCCATTGACAGTTCCAGCAACATTCACATTACTGTTAAAGGCCGTCACGTTCCCGTGAAGTTCACCCCTAATGTCAACGGTCCCACCAAATGTGGTGATCTGACCGCATAAGACCTCATTTGGACCTATAGCAATTGTACTCCCAAATGAGGGTCCTTGAACGTTTCTTGTACACGCACTGCCATTGTTGATTACAGATCTGCCGTCGGCCTGAGCCACGGGCGCCGCCCAACCCGATATCCCTCCGATACTGCCTGTCAAAAACCCAGGGATCAGCAACAGTCCAGTCAGCGCGAGCAAGAGCCATAATAATCGTCCGGCTTTTTGCATACTGGAACTCCCAATCATGGCCGCTCATGCGGCCATGACCTTCGCTTTTTACGCTTCTTGTGGATGACGCATTAAGCGAAGCCACATTCCCATCAGAACTACTAAAATGAGTGCCATTCCTGTCAGCAGCCAGTTATCGTGGGTGATGAGCGACAATCCTGTTTGGAGATACTGCCCCAGTTCAACCAATGCGTCTATGCCACCACTCAGCAAAGTAAGAGCGTTTATCAGCAAGTTAGCCTGGAAAATTAATAACGCAAGCAGGAAAAGTAAGAGTAATCCTATGATGATACTAGCATACGCTACGAATCTGGGATTAAGAATGCGCAAACGGGCGATGCGCGCCTGTTGTTGCACGCGAAGATCTTCAAGCTGCTGTGTGATATGTTTTTGTAGCTCCACAGCTCGCATGATTCGCTCGGTCGAGATGCTGGTATACAAGCGGAAAGGTGGTGTGCGAAACAGAAAATCCAGGCGTTTCTGGCGATTCTCATACGTGTGGCAAGTGGCACACTGCTTTAGATGCTCCTGGAGAGTCAAAATCTCCGGCTGAGCGAGACCATTTTCACGCTGGGCGGTTAGCCAGAGTTTAGCGTCGCGGCAGCGCATCGATCTGCTCCTCCTCATTCTGTTTGTTTTCATTGATGTAGCGTGCCAGTAGCTCACGCGCGCGGTGCAAGCGTGCTTTGACCAGCGCTGGCGTCAGGTGTAGAGCCATCGCTATTTCTTCATATGATAAATCATACCAGTAACGCAGTACAATCACCGCGCGATACTTGCTGGGCAAACGTCGCAGGTATGCCTGTATCTCATCCTGCTGCTCGCCTTGCAGCGCTGATTGCTCCGGCCCTGCTCCCAGGTCGGCAATCCATTCCAGGAAAGGAACATCTTCCAAAGGCAGCGCCAGGAAGCGACGCCGTCGCAGCTGGTCAATTGCCAGGTGCGAAGCAATAGAGAGCAACCAGGTGCTAAATTTGTGCACAGATTTGTACGTGGCAAGCTGCGTGTAGGCGCGCACAAACACTTCCTGTGTCACATCTTCCGCTTCCGTCAGGTTGCTCAGCATGCGGTACGCAAGATTTTGCACAGCATCTTTATATCGCTCGACGAGCACAGCGAAGGCATCTTGTTCGCCTGCAAGCACCAGCTTGACAAGCTCTGCATCGCTCAACGCCTCCACAATAGCCCCTCGCGCATATTCACTTGATGATCTCCGTACCCCCACCATAACCTGGCCGTCAATAGCTCGATCTCGAACCGAAATACTCTGAGATGCCGGCGCCCTTCTAGTTTGCCCTCGACGTGTTTTCCTGGACGGTTTGGCCAGCGGTCCAAAGACCCCCAGCGTGCTTGAAGCGTCTAATGTCGATTCCATATGTTTTCACCGCTTGCTCTTTTTTTCATTATTCATAACTTTGTCAGAAAAAGGTGCTTCTCAACCTATCTACGAGCGGTGTCTAAAAAAGTTGTAATCCCTTGCAGCCAGTGTAACACGAGTCAGCGCTAGAAGCAAGGGGGCAGTACTTCAATCATAGGCTTTACCGCCCTACCATCTATAACAAACAACGATGAAAAAAAATTCACTTCTTTTCTGCCAATTCCAGATCGAACAAAAAAGAATGAAGCCGGTGGCGCACGGGCCCAGAGACATAGAAACCCCCTCCACGCCGACCAGCGTCAAGCGCCATCAAGGTCGTCGGGATGGGGTTTCAGCGAAATGAGCAGGTGGAAACTACCCCCAGTGATAGAACTTTGAGGGCTATAAAGAGGTTTGCTAAATGGGAATCCAGGGTCCTACGTAGGTGCCCATGCCGGATAACTGCCCATCGCATTATACTTTCTAGCTGAGTTACGTTTTGCTAATCACACTATAACATATGCACGATGCTTGCTGTCATCCTGAGTGAAGCGAAGGATGACAGGGCCGGGCCTTACCTAAGCATTGTAATCCCACCTGACGCGCTCCAGCAGGTAGGCGGGCAGCTCATCGATGTGCAGGCGAATCTGCGTCATACCATCGCGCTCGCGCACCGTCACAGTTTGATCTTCCAGCGTCTGGAAATCCACAGTCACACAGAACGGCGTACCGATCTCATCCTGGCGGCGATAGCGTCGGCCAATATTGGCCACATCGTCGTATTGCGAAACCATCAGGCGCTGCAAGCGCTTATGGATATCCTTAGCGGTTGTAACCAGCTCTGGCTTATTCTTCTGCAACGGCAGCACTGCCACCTTGACCGGGGCAAACCAGGGGTGCAGGCGCAGCACCGTGCGCCCTTCTTTATCCTTATCAGATGGCGGCTCTTCCTCGTAAGCATCAAGCAGCAAGAAAAGGAAGGTGCGATCCACGCCACCGGAAGTTTCAACGATCCAGGGAATATAGCGCTCCTTCGTTTCCGGGTCGGTGTAGCTCAGGTCCTGCCCGCTGAACTGGCTGTGGCGCGAGAGGTCCCAATCCTGTCGCCAGTGGATACCCTCCCATTCCTGCCAGCCAAGGATGCTCCTGTACTCAATGTCGAAGGCCTGCTTCGCATAGTGCGCCAGTTCATCCGGGCCATGTTCGCGGAAGTGCAGCCGGTCTGTGTGATTGATGATGCCCTTGTACCACTCAAAGCGCCGCGCTTTCCAGTATTCAAACCACTTCTGCATCTCGCTTGGGTGCACTAAGAATTGCAGGTCCCACTGCTCGAACTCGCGCTGGCGGAACAAGAAGTTGCCTGGCGTAACCTCGTTGCGGAAAGCTTTCCCGATCTGGCAGATACCGAACGGAACCTGCATGCGTGAAGACTTCAGCACATTGTCGTAGTCCAGGTAGATGTTCTGGCACGCCTCACCGCGCAGGTAGGTCTTCATGCGCTCGCCCTCAACTACGCCGATGTACGTCTCCATCATCAGGTTAAAGGTGCGCGGCTCCGTTAGTTCCCCGCCGCAAACCGGGCATTTATTCTGCTCTAAATTCTCTTTTGGCAGGTGATCGACACGGAAACGCCGCTTGCAATTTTTGCAATCCACCAGGCGATCGACAAAGCTATCGACGTGCCCGCTGGCCTCCCACACGCGTGGATGGGTGATGATGCTGCCTTCGATCCCCACGACGTTGTCATTGGTCTGCACCATCGACCACCACCAGTAGCGGCGGATATTGTTGCGCAGCTCCACGCCGAGCGGCCCGAAGTCATAGATGCCAGATACCCCGCCATAGATCTCCGAATTGGGGTACACGAAGCCTCGTCTCTTGCACAAGGAAACGATCTTCTCGATAGGAACGAGTGGTGTGTCTTCCGTGGACAGTGGTATTCTGTCCTCTGTCTGTGTCATGAGTGGATTCCTCCTCCAAAATTTAGCGTATCTGAGCTTGAACCACTCATACAAAGTCCGTATCATGAGTGGCCTCCTCAAAAAAATTCCCCAGGCGTTTCAACAATAACGCCCAGGGACGAATTCATGCCTGTGTAGGCCCGGGGCTACTACAGATAGCGGCATGATGCGCGGTTCCACCCTGCTTCTTCACCTTCGTACGTGAAGCCACTCATTCAATCCAGCTCCGAAGCGCCATTCACCTGCTGCGAATTGCCGGCCTCGCACCAATCGCCGGCTCGCTGCAATCCCTGGCAGGCTACTCCTCTTCATCATCGCCGGAGGATAGCTATTTGCTTGTATGTGCGTAGTATACAGGAGATGTCAATGAGATGCAAGAAGCAAGCGGAGTTGCTTTTCAATCATAATAATAATAATCCATGCGTCGTCGTCTCATCCACCTCATAAACGTCCTCAAGAAAAAAAGCGAACCCAAAAACATCAAAAACCGTCTCATTGTCTCGCCTCACTTTCCTTTTTCAAAAACATTACTACTCCTACTACTGATTATACACAGCCTGTACAGATTAGGTTAAATGCAGAGATGATCCAGGGCGGCACTGGCACCTATCCGTCTTGCAGGCGATTATCCTTATGCGGTCGCCAACGACGCTAGCGCGTCTGAACATAGCCAGCTTGCCAACGCCCCCTTCGCTTCGCTCAGGGCTTCGGCTCACTGCGCGGCTACCGCTTCGCGGTCAGGCAAGCTGCAAGGCGTACCGTACGCGGTCAGGCGACCGAAAGGAACGTAACGCGGCTGGTGCGGCTACTGCCTCGCATTCAGGCAAGCTCCAAGGCGTAACGTACGCGGTCAGCCGAGACGCAAGGAGAAGCACCCCTCCAGTTCGTTTAAGTATGCAGGATGAGGTTGATTGTGCGGCGAAGATGATCCAGGGCGGCGCAAGCGCCCCCACCCCACGTCCACACCGCTCCCGCCCCTACGAGTTTTGATGGGCTTTTCGTTAAGTCGATGCGTATTGGGCGACCGCGAAGGTCGCCCCTACAATAATGACGTGCTCGCTTCACTGGAAACGCACCTCCCGTGATGCGCACGAGCATACTAGAGATCGTACTCGACCACTTCACCTCGCTGCTTCAGCCACATCCCGAGCTTTATCAGGAATACACCCAGATCCTGGACTGCCTGTCTGCTCAAGCTTCGACGGCGGGGCAGGCTGTCGACCAGCCGCTGCTGTTCGGCCTCGCGCAGCAGGTTCTGGCGATGGGCTTCGGTCTCTTTTTCAGACTGGTAGTAGTTGTAACCCATGATGTTCTCCCTTCATTGTTCCAACTGTACGTCCAACCAATTGACCGGTACAAACGGTAATAAAAAACCGTGGGACTGCTGGTTGCCGCCAGTGCCCACGGTCGAGGAAATCTCTTCACCTGTTCTCTCTTATCCTGAACGAGGCGGCCCTCCTCTGAAAGTGGGCATACTCCGGCCTTGCGTAACGCAGGAGATAGGCAGCACGATGTGATGCCAAACTACGGCCCTGGCGAACATGTCTTGCCTCACGAGGCCAAAGGGCATTGGATGGGCGCAAACAGCATAATCCTGTTGTATACAGGGTCTGTTGAGCCACTGCATTGCAGTTATCATTTCTGCCCTCTCCTTTCGTGAGATCTGGTTAACGTCGTATTGATTCCGGCTCTCTGAAATGATAGACGATAGGAGGGGTTATTTTTCGGGGGATGGATTTTTTGGAGGAGAAATTTGCCACGAAGGTCCTTAGTGCTTACCGCAGCTTGAAAGAGCCTGGGAATGTTGGAAACTCAACGGCTCTGACATTTAGTAGCCAGCGAACCTAGGCATTCTTAAAATTCATATAGCCATTAGTGCCGGAGTTAATGGTGAGTGAATCTCCTTGCAGCGCGTAAGTTGTCGCATGTTGAAGGGCATTAAGAAAGGCGTCTGAATGCGAATCAGATCCACAATATGCAAGGGTAGATGGTCCACTTGCGATGGCTAACTGGTTCCCAGAGATGGAGTAACTAAAGTTTGCTGTGTTGCAGTCAGCCTTGATGTGTGCTGTGCCGTCTGTTTGAAATTCGATAGTATAGCTAGCGGGCTGGCTGATACTGATGGTAGTGCTGCTTCCATCGGGTTTCAAATTCTGAAGATGCCAGACGACGCCGGTAATACCTCCCCCCGAAGCCGTAGAACTGCTGCCACCACAGGCCATCAAGAGTCCTGGTAACAAACCGAGAGCTAGAAGAAAGTACCATCTGAACTTGAATGCGGGTATCATCCTTTTTTTCTCCCACTTGTTAGTTGCAATGAATTCAAAGCCAGGGAGTGTATACAAGCGCGCACCAGCAATCGCACTTTTGTCGCCACTCCTTGACAGGCACCAGGCTCCTCTGCGGAGCCTGGTCTCATGATACCGCATTCTGCCGTCGTTGACCAGTGTAAATGTCAAGGGTATATTGTCAAAGACTTCTTAGCGAAGCGCAACGAAGCTACATCTAGAACCTCACTCCCTGACACTTGACCTGCATGAGGGAAGGCGTCTCCCCAGGGCGACCGCAAGGGTCCCCTCCCCACATCATCATCCACCCCCGCCCTTACACAGACACGAAGTGACGAGAGCAACGCAGTCACCCTCATCCCAAAAAGCGCCGGGGAGAGAGACATCTAGAGTGGGCTCCCCAGGCCATTTAGCCGCCGCTCTTTCAATTCAAAGGAATAAACTTGAAATTCTGTTTCAAACCCGAGCGGGCTCCCCAGGCTATTTAGCCCAAGGATAATGATCCCCAATGCTTATGCAAGAAGAAGGTTTCAAACCCGAGCGGGCTCCCCAGGCCATTTAGCCTCCGTCTATTATGACGGTTGGTTGAGCACTTTTGTAGTTTCAAACCCGAACGGGCTTCGCAGGCCATTTAGCCGATGCCAGAGCCAATGCCTCCACTCAATGCGCTGTTGTTTCAAACCCGAACGGGCTTCGCAGGCCATTTAGCCCTTAGCGCCTTTCTATGAGTTGAATGGTTACGACTCAAGTTTCAAACCCGAACGGGCTTCGCAGGCCATTTAGCCTTTTTAGACTTCTGACCCCGCTGTCTGAGTTCTTTCAGTTTCAAACCCGAACGGGCTTCGCAGGCCATTTAGCCCACCATTGATGGTCAGGAGTGTAGCCAGATCGAGTTGTTTCAAACCCGAACGGGCTTCGCAGGCCATTTAGCCCACCATTGAT
>Ga0187846_10000647_pt1 | contig 19698 bp, 18 predicted proteins | sample TC_taG_FD_161473 | JGI IMG/M metagenome (GOLD analysis project Ga0187846, IMG submission 161473) | Biofilm microbial communities from the roof of an iron ore cave, State of Minas Gerais, Brazil - TC_06 Biofilm (v2) | ecosystem: Environmental > Terrestrial > Deep subsurface > Cave > Wall biofilm...
AGAATGGACGTCGTGGGGATGGGCGGTTCTCTCGCCAGGCCGTCGGCCAGTCTGGCCGCGCTGAAAGTCGCGCTCGAGGGGGCCGCGGGCGCGGGGGCGGACACCGAGCTCCTCGATCTCCGCGTCCTGAATTTCCCGATGTTTCTGCCCACCATGACCCCGCCGGACGCCGTGGTGCGTTTTTGCGACGCCGTCTATGGGGCGCAGGGCTTGCTGTGGAGCAGCCCGATGTACAATGGTACCGTCAGCGGAGCGTTCAAGAATGCCATCGATTGGCTCCACCTCCTGGGTGACCGCCGCCCCCCGTACCTTACCAACAAAATCGTCGGCCTCATGAGCACGGCTGGGGGGATCCACGGGCTGCAGGCCATCAACACGATGGAGTTCGTCACGCGATCGCTGCGCGCCTGGGCGGTGCCGCTCGTGCTGCCCATTGCTCGGGCGTCCCAGGTGTTTGGCGCGGACGGCGACCTGCTCGACCCGAGCGTCGCCGGCCAGCTGCGATCGCTCGGGCGGGAAGTCGCCCGTTCGGCCCGCCAGATGACGCAGCACGGCTACTGCGACTGGACGGACGACGAGAACGCAAGGCGCGCGGACCGGAGCGGGGTGGAACGCGCCGGGGACGGCCGGCAACCGGCGGTCGACTGATGAACACACCTCAAAGCGGAATCTTTGCGCTTGGGACTGCCTCTCACGCGTACCTTGAATTCGATCTCCGGCCCGGAGCCGAGCCGCGCGATCTCGTCACCGCGATGGCGAATCTGCGCGAACCGCGCAGCACGATCGGTGGCATCAACCTGGTAGCGGGATTCCGGCCGGAACTGTGGCGCCAGGTGGTTCCCGATGGGGCGCCACCGGGCTTCGCCGGCTTCAACCGAGACATCCACGGCGCGGATGACTATATCATGCCGGCGACGCAGCACGATGCCGTGCTCTGGCTGTCCGGCAGCGCGTATGACGTGGTATTCGACGAATCGCGCCAAGCGATCGCGGTACTGGCCGGCCTGACGAAGATCGCCGATGAAACATCCAGCTGGCCCTATCGTTATGACCGCGACCTGACCGGTTTCATCGACGGGACAGAAAATCCGAGCCTGCTGGAGGCACCAGGCGTCCTCGTAGTGCCCGACGACGTCCCCGGCGCAGGCGGGACCGTCCTACTTTTACAAAAGTGGGTCCACAATGCGACCCGCTGGGAATCGCTGGACGTCCTTGCACAGGAGCGGATCATCGGCCGGCGCAAACAAGACAGCGTCGAGCTGGATCCAAAACCGCCCGACTCCCACGTCGCGCGGACCGACCAGGAGGTCTTTGGCCACATCTTCCGCCGGAACATGCCCTACGGTACCGTCACGAACCATGGCACGGTCTTCGTCGGCTTTAGCGCCGATCAGAAGCGCCTGACTGCGATGCTGGAGAGCATGGCGGGGGCAGCCGATGGCGTTCGGGATGCCCTGACCCGATATACCATGCCGTTGACCGGCGCCTTCTACTTCATTCCCTCCGTAGAAGCGATCGGCCAATTCGCAACCGAGCAACCCGCCGGCTGAGTCAGAATTCAGACTTCCCCCGACAGAGGTTTGCGCCGACAGGCGTTCGCCCTGGCCCTCACCTGAGCCCGTAGGAGTCAGCATTCAGGTACTTGCCCGAACTCAAATTCGGGTAAATTTCGAATTGTCCCCGTTGGATTGCGCTTCTACTCTACATATGTGGTGTGAGAAGACACCTCCCGGCAGTCGAGCACAAATTGAACCTCAAGGAGTCGGCCGAGAATGACCGGAAACGCCGCACGGCTGTCGATGCTGGTCGCCGCGCTGTTGTCACTATCGTCAACGCTTCCCAGTGTCGCGCTCGCCCAGTCGGCCCCGTCGTCTACGGTGTCGTTCGTAGACGCGGCGGATTACCCGACGGGCGGGCATGCGTACTGGGTGGCCACGGGCGACTTCCGGGGGATCGGGAGGCTGGACCTCGCGGTCGCGAACGCGGGGTCGTGGAATCCGGATTGCACCCAGTCCGGCACCGATCCCGGCTCGGTGTCGATCCTGTTGGGCAATGGCGATGGGACGTTCCAGCCCGCGCAAAACTTCCCGGTAGGGGTCAACGGCCCCCTCTCCGTGGCGGTAGGTCAATTCACGAACAGCGGCCATCAAGATATAGTGACGGCCAACTTCGGGTTTGGGGGGTGTCAGACGACGGATGGGAGCACACCGACGACCTCGTCGGCCGTTTACAGCGGCCCGATCTTAGTCCTAACGTCAACCACGATCAAGGCGATCGCAGTAGCCCCCGGCTGGTCAGAGAGTGCTGTGGCAACGGCGACGTACGGGCAGCTCTTATAGAAGTGTCCGGATTGGCGATCGATCGCGCGTCGAGTCTCGCCGGTGTAAATCCCCGGCGTTTCTGCGCGGTCTTCTCCCTCGGCTAAGCCGATCGGGGGCTGTTCTGGGCTAGAATCCGTCAATGAGATGGCGCAGACGGTCGCGGACCTCCTGGGCCATGACGCGGACGGCCTCCGGTCGAAGAGCCGTCGCCTTGGTTCCGGCGCTGTGCACGTCGAAGCGCCCCCCTGCTTCGGCCCGCAATAGCCCTTCTGCCATCTGAGAGCGAGCCGAGTTATGGGTGCGAAGGAATAGCACTCGTACTTTGGCCACTAGGCAGATTATCGCACTTTGCCAGGTCTGTGGGAGACCGCAACGACAGCCCTCCAAGGCCCAATGGCTCCCGCGGCAGACCTGGGTAAACCCCCGGGCGAGCATGGGAGGCTTGTTGACGGTGTGAGCGTTGTCCTTTACACCGAGCTTTCGTGGAAGGTCTCCGCAAGGTCTTGCTGAGCGTTGACGTGGGCATGAGTTTCTTCAGAGGGAGAAAAGGGGTTCCCGTGTCTCCGACCCGCCAAGGGTGTAGGGGATCAGGCCGCCGGGAAACTCACTGAAACGACACGGGCATTTCTTACGGAGGTGAGACGATGCGCCGGCACGTTGCGCTCGTGCTCCTGGTTGCGGTGGGAACCGCGACTCTCAGCCTGATGGTTGGGGGAGTTGTGACAGGCCAGCAAGCCGGAAGTCATGAAATGATCGACCTCCGCGGCGGAATATACGAGCAGAACACATTCGCTGAAATTCCTCATGCCCTGCCTGCATATGTCGCTGGATTTTGCGCCCTCGTCTTGGGAGGATATCTGCTCGGGTTCTACGAGATGGGTGCCCTGAGTATCCTCGGGCTGCTCGCGGCCATCGGAGGGATCGTCTACAAGTTCTACTGGCCGCTCTGGCATTGAACCTGCCGCGATGCCCGATCAGGGCGCCGCGGAATTTGTCCCCTCAAAAGCGATAGGCCTGTACGCGCTGCCGGATGCTCAGTCCGGTGAGGCAGCGGCAGGCCTGTCTTTTTGATTTCCCCCGGCGTATACTTCCCAAAGTAGGCGCTCAGCGTGCCGGGGTAGCTCAGGTGGTAGAGCAGGGGACTGAAAATTCCCGTGTCGGCGGTTCGAGTCCGTCCCCCGGCACCACGTGATCGCAGCACCCGGAGAGGTCTGTCGTTTAGTGTCCCGGGGGCCAGTAAAACTTCCAGACAATCCCGCCGATGATTCCCACCAGCACCAGGACACTGAAAGCTCCCATCTCGAGAAAGCCGAGGAACCGCATCACGAGGATGAAGGTCAGCGCCCCAACGGCAAAAGCGGGAAGCGCGTGCGTGACGGCGCCCAGGATGGCGTCTCCTCCGCTGTAGAGGTCTGGGCGAAGGTCCCGGAGGTCCCGAACGCTCCCATTCCCGGGTGTCTGGTCCGCCGGCGCGATCACGGGCGTTGCGAGTACGGCAGCCGTGATGCCAAGAATGGCTACGGCCGCAAATCCTGTGTGCGTGCCCATGCTGCCGCCGTCTCAGGTCCCAGGGGACGCGATCCCGCGACGTATGGCGTACTGGACGAGGTCGGTGTATGATTTGAGGCCGAGTTTCCGCATGAGGTGTGCCCGGTGTGTCTCGGCCGTCCGGATACTGATCGAGAGTCGGCTGGCAATGTCCGCGTTGGTGCAGCCCTCCGCCGCAAGGCGCAGAACCTGCCGTTCCCGGGCGGTCAGCGTTTCGTAGGGATCCAGCGAGCCGTCCTGACTCTTCCGTAAGTAAGCGGCGACGACGAGCTCCGACAGCGGCGGGCTCAAATAGCGCCCTCCGGCCGCGACATCCCTAACCGCCTGGATCAGGTTGGAGATGTCGGCATCTTTGAGCACATAGCCGGCCGCGCCGCACTTCAGGCCCTCCGTGACATACGCCTCATTCGCATGCATGGACAGAATGAGGATTCGAGTCTCCGGGACTCGCTGCCTGATCTGACGCGTGACTTCCAGACCATCGAGACCGGGCATTTTGAGATCGACGATAAGCAGAGCGGGCTTCAGCTTCTCGACGATGTCCACCGCTTCGTTCCCCGTCGACGCCTCGCCCACCACAGACAAATCCGGCTCGGAGTTCAGCAAGGTGCGGAGCCCTTGCCGAACGATCGGGTGATCATCTGCCAGGACAATGGTTGTGCTGCTCATGGTGTCCCGCCCGGTTTCGCTGCGGTCGAGTCCCGCAAAGGGAACTCTGCCGTCACGCGGGTGCCGCGCCCCGGCGCCGACTCCACGGATAGGCGACCGCCTAACAACGTGGCTCGCTCGCGCATCCCCGCGAGGCCGCTTGAGCGCGGCTTCGCCAGTGTCGCCTCGGGGTCGAACCCGGCGCCCGTGTCCTCAACCTGCACACTCAGGGCGCCGCCCTCCACCCACAGGCGGACCGTCACGTCGCTCACCGCTGCGTGGCGGGCGACGTTGGTGAGCGCCTCCTGCACGATCCGATAGGCGCCCGTTTCGATATCCGAACCAAATCGCCGCCCGTCGACTCCCGTGTGCTTCACGGCGACGCGCACGTTCGTTTGTCCCGTATACCGATCGCACATCATGAGGAGCGCGGGCAACAGGCCGAGGTCGTCCAGCGCGGAGGGGCGAAGATCGAGGGAGAGGGTGCGGACTTTTTGCAGCAACTGATTGACCAGGCCGTGCGCCTCACGGAGTTTCGCGGAGGCGTCACCCGGCGGGTTGCGGCCGACCATCTCCAGGACGAACTTGAGCCCGGTCAACGCCTGGCCGATCTCGTCGTGTAATTCACCCGCGATCGCCCGGCGTTCCGCCTCCTGGGCCTCGACGAGTCGGCGGGAGAGCGCCTGCAGCCGTTCGGCATACTGTCTCAGGGCGATCTCAGCCTGGATCCTGTGCCGTTCGATCGCGTGGCGCATCGCCAGCACGAGCGACTGGTTGGTCACCTGGCCCTTGATGAGATAGTCCTGCGCGCCCTCCCGGACGACATGGATGGCGAGTTCCGCATCATCGATCCCGCTCAGCACGACGATCGGCACATCTTTGGCTTGCGCCTGGATCTTGAGAAACGTGTCCAGTCCCCGACTGTCGGGAAGCATGAGATCCAGCAGGATGACGTCAAATCCCCCCGCGATCAGCTGCTCCAGCCCCGCGGCCAGGCTATTGGCGGGGATCAGATCATACGCCGCGCCCCCCAGTTTCCTCAAAATAGCGTGGATGAGCTGGATCTGATCGGGATTATCCTCGATGAGAAGCACGCGAACATGGCCGGAGTCAGTCGTGACGCCGGCAGTGTGCCGCGCCCGAGACCGCGGGCGCGAGGCAGTTGAGCGCGGGGAGTGGCTCATCTCACACCCCCACCTGGTGTTTCCGCCGCCGTCAGACGAGCCGGGCGGAAAACCGGGGTTCACAAAGGAAAATGCCCACTCCTCACCCCCTCCAGACGTGAGTCTCTGGCGTTCGCAGTCGTGCACGCGGTGGCTGGGTGGCAGCATTCCCGGCGACAGGACGCTGCGGTACAGTGGTAAGCAGACCTTTAACCTCATTTTGCGCCGGGAGGTGGCGGGCCGTGCCTGTCTTACGTCCGCTGGTCGTTATCCTCGTCCATGGAATCGGTCCCCAGAACGCGCCAGCGCAATATGACTTTTTGAACCGCCTCCAGCAGGCGACGGTCGAGCGGCTGGCACACCTGGGCCAGTCCGAGCGGGCGTCGCGCCTCGTGATGGAACGCGCCGACTGGAGCCAGCTGTTCCCGGAGCGGCGCGATTGGCTCGCGACCCTCTTCCCGACTCACGCGAGCCGGTGGACACTCCTCAAGCGAGCCCTCTGGATGCTCTTCGTGGGCGTGATCCTGCCGGTGGGCATCGTCGCCTTGGGAACCGCCGCCGGGCTCGCGCGCGTGCACCCGTCCCTGCTGGGCTGGCTCGTGGGCACGGGCGTCGGACTTGCCCTCGCCCTCCTTGCGGCCTGGTACCTCATTCTGCCGGTGTTCCCGTGGGGGCATTTCTGGACCTTCGGACGCGGGTTCGAGGCGGACAGCGTGAGCGACGTGATCATGTACGGGAGCGACGGACCCCGCCAGCAGATCCTTGAAGTAGTCTTGAACAAGCTCCAACCGCATCTCCAGGAGAAGTACGCGCTCCGCCGGGGAACGGCGGAGTGCCTCCCGGTCCTCTTCATCGGCCACAGTCTCGGCACCGTCGTCGTCTACGATCTGCTCCTCGGCATGACCGCACGCATGCGCGGCAGGCCCACGGCCGTGCAGCGCCAACTCAGAACCGTCGACCACCAACTTGACGACCTGGCGGGTATACCCGCTTCCCCACGCCCCGGCACGGTGGACCCAGGCGAAGACATCGCGGTCCGGCGCGTCGCGCTCCAGCAGCGCCGGGTATTTTTACTGAGGGCGAAGCAGATCGAGGACGACGTGTGCCCCCTGGGGATGGTCACGATGGGGTCTCCCATCGCGCTCTTCATCTTCCGCAAGCCGTCTCTCTTAGACCGCAAGAATCTCTGGGAACAGGCATGTCCTGACGCGTTTCAGGCAAGCGGCGTCGTGGGGACGCTGCGCTGGCGCTGGCAAAACTTCTGGCATCCGTCCGATCTGGTCGCCCACCGGTTGGAACCGCTCTTTAACGAGGGGTACCCTCAGCAACCGTCTCCCGCCCATCCCCGGCTGAAGTTCGTCGAGGATGCGAAGAGTTGGGCGTGGGCCCGCGGCCCCATCTCGGCGCACTCAACCTACTGGACGAATCCCCGGGTCCTCCGGCGGATCTCGGAGCACATAGCGGACGTCCTCGTCGCCTTGCCGTGAGGAAGTTTGCGAGATTTTGACAACTTCTTGTGATGTCGTCGAGGAGTATTGCAGGCGGGGTCGAACTATATGTGCGGGTCCGGTGCAGGAGATCCACCCTGCTCCGGGCGCGAGTTTTGGGGTGCTCGCCCTAGAGCGGCTTGAGCGCCAGTGCAGGAGTTTATGCGCGCAAAGTGCGGCTGAGACCTGATCCTGCGTGTCGTCCCCGCGTGAGGCGCCTCGGACGAGGACCCTTGACGAGTCACAGTCCCTGCCACACCATCAGTCGATGAGGAAGTGTCGTGACCCTCCCCCTTCTTCACGGCCTCAACGGGCATAACGACACGGTAAATGCATACATCGAGGACACTGCCGGAGGGGGGAGCGTGCATGGAACTAAAGGACATGGTACGGGGCCTGGCAGAGATGATCTGGGAGCGTGAAGAGCGCATCCCGCAGGCCGAAACGGCAATTCTAGGTTACGTCCAGGACGTCGTGCTCGCCGAGGTCGAATACCGGCGCCGGATGCGTGACCTTGACCGGCGCCTCGCCGAACTCGAGAGCAGGAGCGAGGCCATCGTTCCATCCTGAGCCCCCGATTGGGACGCCCGGCTCGGTCCGGTTAGGGCCCTTACTGTGGTACAGCAGGCCCGACCGCTCATCCTTGCATCGGCCTCTCCGCGGCGGGCCGACCTCCTGACATCGGCCGGCATTCGGTGTGTGATCATCCCCAGCGGGATCGCGGAGGAGATCCACCCCACGGAAGCGCCGGCGGCTTACGTGCAGCGGCTCGCCCGGGCCAAGGCGCGCGACGTCGCGAAGACGGTCTCCGCCCGCTTCTTTCTGGGGGCGGACACAGCGGTGGTCCTCGATGAAGAGATCCTGGGGAAGCCTCGGGACGATGCCGATGCTGAGAGGATGCTGAGCCGGCTCTCTGGCCGGATTCACGAAGTGATGACCGGCTACGAAGTCTATGACAAAGAGGGGGAGTGCGGACGCGGCGAGGTGGTGTCGACGCGGGTGGAGTTTATCCCGCTCTCTCCTCACGAAATCCGGACCTATGTGGCAACCGGCTGCCCGCGCGACGCAGCCGGTGCGTACGCCATTCAGGGGCGCGCGGCCTACATGGTGCGCAGGGTGGAGGGATCGTACACGAATGTGGTCGGCCTCCCGCTCAGCGAGGTGGTGGAAACGCTCCGGAGGATGGGTGCTGTGTCCATGACGTAGGGCGGTGGCGCAGGGTGATCCGGGCCGGCATCCACATGTTTGGGAGGAGGTCGCCTGCGCGCGGAGGGCCATGAAAAATAAGGGCGTCCGGAAGGAAACGGAGGACCATTCCCGAACACACTATTCCTGAGACGGGTGTGAAAACGACGGGAACGGGAGGGGGGATTTATGACTAAGGCGCAGTTCGCAGCACGGCTCGCCGAGAAGATGAAAGTCACCAAGGCTGAGGCGGGGCGGATTGTGGACGAGGTCACCGGCCTCGTCTCGAACACATTGAAGAGGGGCGACCGCGTCCGGTTCCCCGGGTTTGGGACCTTCAGGGTCCTCAAGCGGAAGGCGCGAATCGCCCGGAACCCTCAGACGGGCGAGCCTGTGAAGGTGCCTGCGCGCACCGTCCCTCGCTTCACTCCTGCGAAGGAGCTGAAGGCAGCCGTTAAATAGCCCACGTTTGGATGCGGGCCCGCGGGGCCGAGCAATCGTCCCCCGGGCCCGTCCTACGTCCGGCGGCGGACACGTCGTCGCTACTGCCGCCACGGGTGCGATCGCCGCCCCGTATTGGGAACGTGCGTCTTGCGGCTTTCGGGACGGGGTATATTCCTTGGTGGAATTAGCAGTCTGCGCCAAGACATGCTACTATAGGACCAGGCTGGACTCGAGCCGCGACGCTCGGGTGTGAGACTGGCACGCCCCCGTTTTGCGGCCCTCTGGAGGGCGCCCTCGCACGATGAACGTGAATCGGATGAAGTTGCTGATTGGCGGCGTGCAGCTCAGGGATGGCGTTTCCACAATCTCCGATATCGTTGGCCGGCTTCTGACTCGCTGCGGGCTTCATGTGATGGGTGTGGAAAAAGGGTTCGCCTCGACGATCTACGGCGCGCACCAGTTCGATCCGCTGATGATCACCGCCGGGCCTGCCCTCTCCTGGGGCGATGAGAGCATCGACATTCTCATCTGCCTGGAGTATGATACTAATCCGGACGCGCCCGAGCAGCCGAACCGCGATACGATCCTCCGGCATGGCCGGCACCTGGTTGAAGGGGGCGTGCTGCTCTACGACAGCTCAGCCGGCCTCGTGCCCACCGAGAGCCTGGAAGCCTGCGGCATCCGCGTGTTTCCGATCCCGGCGCGCCAGATCGCGCTCCGAGATCTCAAGAAGGAAGTCGTCAAGAACGTCGTCATCACCGGGGCGCTGTTCCGGCTCCTGGAGTTCGACCAGGACGAAACGCATCTGCGGAAGCTTCTGGAGGAGCGATTCGGGCGTAAAGGACCGGCGCTGGTTACCCTGAACCTGGAAGCAGCCCGGCGGGGCCGGAGCGTTGTGGAGCGGGTGCTCGCCGAGCGGGGTTGGTCGGGCGTGGGCTACCGGATCACGCCGGTCGTGGGCGCGGGTCCGGCCGTGTACATCGACGGGAACGAAGCGCTGTGCATCGCCGCGATCCAGGCCGGAGTGCGATTCTACGCCGGGTACCCGATCACTCCCGCGTCGTCGATTCTCGAGTTCATGGAGCGTCACCTTCCGCGCTACGGCGGCCGCGCGCTACAAGGCGCCAACGAGCGGGAGTCGATTCGCGCGGCCCTCGGCGCCAGCGCTGCCGGCGTGCTCAGCATGATCGGGACGAGCGGTCCCGGCCTCTCGCTCAAGGTCGAGGAGATCGGCGTCTCGGGGATGACCGAAACGCCCCTCGTGATCGTCGATGCCATGCGGGCCGGGCCCTCCACGGGCATGCCCACCAAGGCCGAGCAAGGGGATCTGTTCCTGGTGACGGGTGGCGGCCACGGCGAAATTCCGCGGATTGTCCTCGCCCCGGCGACGATCGAAGAATGCTACACGCTGATGCACGAGGCCGTCCGCCTGGCCGATGTCTACCAGTGTCCGGTCTTTTTCCTGACCGATCTGAACCTCAGCGAGGGACGCATGACGCTGCCCGAGTCCGTCTTCCAGACGGCGCGGCCGGTCGAGCGGCATGTGCTCGCGGAGGCCGATGCGCGCGAGGACCGCTATGTGCGGTACCGGATCACCGACTCGGGCATCTCCCCTCGCCTCGTCCCTGGCACGCGCGGGGCGATCGCCAAGGTGAACAGTACCGAGCATGACGAGATGGGCTTCGTCACGACCGATCCGCCGAAGCGGGTCGCGATGATGGACAAGCGGATGCACAAGATGGTGACCTACCTCCATCACGACGTCCGGCCCCCCCAGGTGTATGGATCTGTGGGCAAAGGGCCGACGCTGATTGGATGGGGCGCAACGCGTCCGGCGCTGCTCGACGCCCAGCAGCGGCTGCAGGCGGAAGGGATCCAGACGGCGGTCGTCCACTTTACTCATCTGTGGCCCTTCCCCACGCACCTGGTCCTGCCGCTGCTTGATCACGGGGGTCCGTTGATTGTGTGCGAGCACAACTACCTGGGGCAGTTGGCCGACCTGATCCAAGCGCATACGCTTCTGCCGGTGCGCCGCGTGCTCAAGTACAACGGCCGGCCCCTGTATCCGTCGGAGGTTGTCCGGGCCGTACACGAGGTGACGCACAACGGGGCGGTAGCGGTGCGCCTCGGCGGCAAGGAGCCTGTCATGGTCGAGGTGAGCATCGATGCCTGTTGAGGCCAACGTGTGGGACCAGAACGCCACCCCCCGGCACCGGATCCAGTGGTGCCCTGGCTGCGGCGACTTCGCCGTCCTCAACGCCCTCAAGGCGGCGCTCACGTCGCTCGAACTGACCCCCTCGGAGGTTCTGCTCGTCGGGGGGATCGGATGCTCCGGGCAGATTCGCAATTACTTGAACGGCAACTCCTTCTACGGCACCCACGGGGGAGCGCTCGCCTACGCGCTGGGGGCCAAGATGGCCAACCCCCAACTCACCGTGCTGGCGTTGGCCGGCGACGGTGACACCCTGGCGATTGGGGTGGAGAACTTTGTGCATATCTGCCGCCGGGACCCTGACGTGACTCTTGTGATCATGGACAATGGCGTTTACGGCCTGACGAAGGGCCAGGAGTCCCCTTCGTGGGGCCTCGGCCAGCCAGACCTGCCGGTCTCCGAGGAACATCCGCCGTTCCTCGACCCTGTGAAACTAGCGCTCACCTGCGGCGCTACGTTCATCGCCCAGGCCTTCTCCGGCGACCCCAAGCACGCGGCGGAGATGTACGTGGAAGCGGTGCGGCATCCGGGGTTCGCGATGGTCAATGACTTCTCGCCGTGCGTGACCTACAACAAATTCAATACGTACGATTGGTTCAGGGCAAACGTAGAACCCGTCCCCTCCGGCCACGACCCGACCAGCGAAGATGCGGCCTGGCAGTTGATCCGCGACTTCGAACACCGGGCGAAGCTCCCCTTGGGCATCATCTACAGGCACCCACGCAACGCGCGAGAGGAAAAGCGGCTGCCGCTGTGGCCGCAAGAACTCGCGCGGATCGACATCGAGCCGATGCTGCAGGGGTTGCGCTAACCTCGGCTTATGCGCCTAGCCCGGTTCTGGGTGCCGGGCGGTAGTCCCCGTCTCGGCTTATGCGAGAATGGCAATGTCGAGGAACTCGTCTCCCCCGATGGCGCGCCGCTTGCGTCGCTAGACAGCCTGGTTGACACCGCCCGTCAGGCCGGCGCCTCTCTCCCTGAGCAAGTTCGGCAGATGAGGGGTTCGGGGCGCACATACTCGTATCGTAATCTTGACCGCGCTCCGCGCCCGGACCATCCCCATCTCCTGCTCCCCGTTGTTCCCCCCGAGGTGTGGGCGGCCGGCGTGACCTACGAACGCAGCCGCGAGGCGCGCCTCGCGGAGACGACGACTGTAGGGATCTACGATAAAGTCTACGAGGCCGAGCGGCCTGAGCTCTTCCTGAAAGCGACACCATCGCGGTGCGTGGGACCGAACGCTCCCGTGGGCATCCGCGCCGATTCGCGCTGGACCGTGCCCGAACCCGAGCTCGGAGTCGTACTGGGCGCCGAGGGGGAAGTTCTCGGTTACACGCTCGGCAACGACATGAGCGCCCGAGATATCGAGGGAGAGAACCCACTCTACCTCCCGCAGACGAAGATCTACCGGGCCTGTTGCAGCCTCGGCCCGGTCGTCCTGATCTCGGACGAGCCCGTGGAGGGGTCTCTCCGCCTTTGGTGCCGGATCCAACGTGGCAACCGCGAGGTGTTTCGGGGAGAGACCAGCACCCGCCGTCTACGCCGCCCGATCTCCGAGCTGGTCGCCTACCTCAGGCGGGCGAACGACATTCCCCCCATGACCGTGCTGCTGACCGGAACCGGGATTGTCCCCCCCGACGAATTTGCGTGCGAAGAGGGAGATGTGGTCGAGATCGGAGCGGACGAGATTGGTGTGTTGAGGAACCCTACTGTCCGCGTAGTGTAGCCAGAGATTGCTTAAGAGGCAGTTCCGCCGTGACCCGAGTCCCCGCTCCGGGGTTGGACTCGACCGCGAGATCACCACCCATTAATGCCACGCGTTCCCGCATGCCTGACAGCCCCCCGGAGTACGGTCCGGTCAGTCCCCGTTCGACAACAAACCCTTTCCCGTTGTCCTGCACCTGTATGCCGAGGGTCTCCTCATCCGCCCAGAGCCGGACCGTGGCCCCAGCCACTCCCGCGTGACGGGCGACGTTGGTTAAAGCTTCCTGGGCGACGCGATAGGCTGTTATCTCTAGCTCTGGGGCAAACCGGCGACCACTGACTCCGTTGTGGATGACCTGGACCTCTAGACCGTGAGCCGAGTATTGGTTGCAGTGCACCAGGAGCGCGGGCAGCAGGCCGCGGTCATCTAAGGCTGCCGGCCGGAGATTGAGGGAGAGGGTCCGGACACGCGCCTGGAGGGTGTCTACCATGCTCATTGCTCGCGACAGGGGCGCGGTTGTCTCGGTGCCAATCTGCTGCCCAATCGCATCGAGGGTGAGCCTCAAGCCGGTCAGAATTTGGCCGATCTCATCGTGTAATTCCCGGGCAATCACCCGCCGTTCCACTTCCTGGGCCTGCACGAGCTGCCGTGATAGGTCGCGTAGCCTCGCGGCATATTCCTCAAGCGTCTCCTCCGACCGTTTTTGCGCGCTGATGTCGCGGTATGTGACGACAATCGCCTGGACGCTCGGCTCCATGACGCGGTTGGCGTAGACGGTCTGCATCCAGCGCCAGGAGTTATCCTGGTGCCGCATCCTCATCTCCGCGATAGCGTGCTCCCCGGGAGAACGAACCACAGAGTCCAGCAAAGCCCGGGCCTGCTTGAGATCCCCTGGGTGATAGAGATCGAACCAGCTGCGGCCGATTACCTCTGTGCCTGGATAGCCCAAAACGTCACGGCTCGAGGGACTGACGTAAAGGACTACCCCTTCCGCCGTAAGGAGGGTGATTGCGTCGGAGATATGCGCCGTGAGAGCCCGGAAACGCTGCTCGCTCTGTTCAAGGGCCGCGCCCGCGCGAGCGTGCATGGTTCGGTCTACATCGAAGCCCAAATACCATCGGCTAACGGGAACTGCAAGTGCTGCGGCGGCTGTCACAATGAGTGCCGCCGTCGTGGTCCCGGCGAGATGAGCCACCACGACCGCGGCAATCGCTAGAGGAACATCGGAGACGCGGAGAAGCCAGCTCTGGCTCCTGAGTCCATACCATGATTCGCTGAGGAAGGGTCGATGGTACCTGATGCTCCTGTACACACTAAAGATGAACGTGTTTGTCCCAACTTGCACGGCCGCCGCAAGGGCGGCTGCCAAGGTCACTGTGAGCAAATTGTTTGGCAGAGCCGTTTGAACTACACTGGCAGCCTGGGCGCTGGCAGCAGCACCGAGGCCCCAACCCGTAGAGTTACTCGCTACTCTCCAAACATCAGTGCGGCGAAACACGAGCAGACCGAATGCAGATCCCAGCGCTGTTCCCAGTAGAACCTCTCCCGGGGTCCACAGTAGAGATGCTGTCAATATGACGGGTGAATTTGGGTTCATTGTCCCCCCGCGAGGATGGGGTACAGGTCTGGCAAGGGATACTCCTGCGAAGATGAGACTTAGGGCGACAACAACAAGGAACCGATCATGGGGTACCGTATACGTGGCGACTCCAAGATACGCGATGAGCAAGAGAGTTACAAGAAGCGGTAGCAACGGTGAGGGATCGCGAGTTCTCGAGATCATGGCGGCTCGCAACATGAACCAACTACTCTTCCGGTGGCCTGAGCTAAGAAATCATTCGAGGCTCAACTGCAGATTCGCCATCCTTGCCAATTATCCTGGGCACGCTAGTCGTCGCCGCCGCCTGGTGCTTCTGCAGGGGGCGATATGGTCAGCTGACGCCCGACGGTGAACCATACTAGCAAGACACCTGCCGCAGACGCTGCGCCTAGGGCCCAGAGGGCGATCGGCGGACCCAAACCGGGCTCGTCTGCGAGTCGCCCGAACACAAGCATTCCGATAATGGTAATCGCGGAGATAAAGACCCCGCGGCTGGCCATCAGACGCCCGATAATTTCGGAGGGCGCATTCATCATCGAGATCGTAGTGTTGCCTATAAACGTTGCGACATTCCCCACGCCGAACAGGAACGCTGCGGTGATGAGAACCGCGTAGACGGTTGTGGAACCAAACATTATTGTCGCGAGAGACGTCAGCAGGAACATAGACACTACAAACGGCACGCTGGCCCACTGTTTTCTCCCGGCGGCCAGGACGGTCGCAGCGACAAGCTGTCCGACACCTAACGAGCTATTGATCATACCGTAGGCGACAGCCTGAAGGTCCGCCGTCTTCACGACCATCGGCGTCTGGAGGACGTTGTATGCGAGCGTGAGATAGCCGGGAAAGACGAGCAGAGCCAGGACGCGGTGGACGGGCGTCTGCCAGATAAATCGGAGGCCTTCACCAACTTCGACAGAGATTTTTCTTGGTGGTGCCGTGCCCAACCCCGCACGCCAGCGGACGGGCATGAGCGCCACGCAGAGCGCGCTTGCGAAGAAGCTCACAGCGTCGAGATAAAATGCCATTTGGAAGCCCATGCTAACGACGATGGCTCCGCCGATCGCACTACCGACGATCTCTCCGATCCGCTGGGTCGTCTGATATAGTGCGTTGGCCGCGAGCAAGTCAATTCGGGGGACTACAGACTGGATCAACGCGAAGATCCCGGTTCGAAAGAACACCACGCCGACATTGAGAAGCAGGATCAGAAAAAACCCCCAAGGGAGATCCCGCGGCAAGACAAAAGCCAAAGCAAACACCAGGCCTGCGCGCGCGATGTCGGACGCAATAATGACGCCGCGTCTGTCGAATCTGTCGGCCAGCGCTCCGGCGAGAAAGCCAAGAAGTCCCTGTCCCACGGTAGCCGCAACCAGCGCCACGGCCAGCATCGTAGCAGAGCCAGTCAGCTTCCAGACCCAAAGGGTCACGGCGACAAAGAAGACATTGTCACCAATAAAGCTTACGAGTTCGCCGGCCAGGAGAAGACCGAACGCCGGATGCCGGAGCAAGGTCATCCATGCGGGCAGGTTTACCGGCGCCTCCGGGCGAGGCAGGCCGATCGCGGCTCGGAGGGCCGTAATGACTCGGGGATCGAACTGGGTGCCTGCGTGCGCCTCCAGCTCGCGAACGGCGGCCTCTGGAGACTGGGCTGCACGGTAAGGCCTGTCTGTCGTGAGCGCGTCGTAAGCATCCACGGCGAGAATGATCCTTGCGCCGAGAGGGATTTTCTCTCCGCTGAGCCCCGACGGGTAGCCGATGCCGTCCATATGCTCATGGCTCGCCCCGACAATAGGTGCGACCCCCGCGAGCCCGCGAATCGTCTGAACGATCCGTACCCCAGCGTTTACGTGGGCGCGCACTGTTTCGTACTCCTCAGAAGTGAGCGGACCTGGCTTTCTTAGGATCTCTGCCGGGATGACTGTCTTGCCAACGTCGTGAAGAAGAGCCGCAAGGTACACGGAATGTACATCGACTTCGCTGAGATCCAAAAGCCGGGCTACCCTCTGGCATAGTCGGGCGACCGAGAGGGAATGGTTGGCCGTATATGGATCTTTTGCGTCGACGGCAGCGGCGAGGACCGAGACGGCTGTGAGAACCCTCCGTTGCTCCTGGCCTCGAAGGATCCGCGGAAGGTAAAGCTCCAGGGTGACAGCTGCGGCCACGACAGGGACGAGCAGCCGGTCGATGATCGAGGTCATGCTGATAGCCATCCACACTGCTGTTGCGGCCACGCCGGTAAATACGCCCAAGTGGAAAAAGGTGCCTCCGATCAGGAAACGAACGCTCTGGCGCCAGGCGATTGCCTCCTCCACATGCATGCGGATCGATACGATAAGCGTACGGGTGACCGCGTAGGCCGCCATCGCGATGATCGGGGTGCCGATCTCCTGATTCCCCCAAGGTGTCCGGACCACAGCCGAGGCTGCCGCGGCAGATGCGAGCGCAGGTAACTCGTCAGTTGCAGAGTTTAGTACTTCGCGAAGAGGACGGTTGAGGAAACCAGATGCGATTCCCACTGCAGCCCCCACAAGTGCTGCCGGCCACCCGAACAGAATCATTGTGGCGATTGTGATTGCTGGAGCGAGAGAAAGCTCGCCGGAAGGATCCAGAAAAATTGGCAAACGGTTAAGGCCCGCCGTGGCTAGAGCCGTGGCCAGGGCCGCGAATATCTGCACTGCACTTCCCCCGTGAATCGCGGCCGTGAACGCGATGAGCGCTGACGCGATCAGGACTCCTGAGAAAGAAAAAATCCGAGTCCGTCTTTCCGAAGCTGGAGGTTTGTTATCCCTCATCGGACGGTGCACGATCGTCCTTGTCGTATTCGGCGGCCAGTCTGAGGAGGGTCGTGACTACCTTTGGGTCTAGGATATTGCCAGCCAAAGACCTTAGGTACGCTGCTGTATCTTTCTGCGAATGGGGAACCTCGAAGGGGCGGAGCCCCGATCTCATGCTGTCGTAGGTCTCTGCAGCGGCAAGAATACGGCCGCCAAGTGGGATTTGTGTTCCTTTCCGTTGTTTCTGAGCGCCCTTGCCGTCCCAGCGCTCACGGTGGGCTTGCACGAACTCTGCGATCATTCCGTCAGAGAACTGGGCCAAAATCCGGCCCGCCGCAGCGGTATTGTGCTCCTCGGGGATTGCTGACTCTGGTCCTGCAATCTGGCCGACGTCGTGCAGGCGGGAGGCAAGCCGCAGCGCCAAGAGCCCGCGCTCTGACATGCCGAATCGTCGGCCTGTCTCAATGGCGAGTTTGCTAACCCGGTCTCCATGGGCGCGCGCTGCAGGATCGGTGCCTTCCAATGCTCGCACAACAGCTTCGACCGTCTCATCCAGCATTTGCTGGGCTCGGTTGTAATAGGCGTACTCCTGACGGGCCACGGGTAACGCCAGAGTATAGGCTGCAGTAAGCCATAAGCCCGCCCAAGTAGTCCCTATCCGCCCGGCGATTGCCGCTAGCAGGACGGCGAGAGGGGCGGATACAAATTGGTTCGACCACTGAAAGACGATGCTTTGGCGCCAATCCGAAATGAACGGACGGTCGAAGCGGAGGGCACGATAGACGGCGAAGATACTGGTGTTCGTGAGGCGAAATGTTGCTACGGCAAGAATTGCAGCAAGAATCAGTGTTAAGATCCCAGCCGGCATGTTGGATACTACTCCGCGCGCCGTTGCCGTTGCAGCCGCGGCTGGAAGACCCCAACCCGCCCCGTTCGTAGCGGCTCGCCACAATTCGTTCTTGCGGAATAGAATCAGTCCAATAAATGAGCCGATACCTACCCCCAGAAGCACATCCTGGGATTCCCAAAGAAGGGCAGAGACAATAATTACACCCATAATGACATCCGAGATGCCTCCAAAGGGATGAGGAACTGGCGGGATCAGTCCGGTCGTTGCGAAGATTATGATCAACCCTCCGACGATAATTGCATGACTGTGCGGGAGTACCCATACCGCAGCCGCAAGATACACTAACACTTCAATCAAAACGAAGATTTGGAGTGAGCGTGGGAACTTCAAGAAAGAATCGGCCATACCGGGAGGGGCGTCTATCCGGATCCGGGCAACAAGCACTGCGTATTAAGCCCCGTCAGCTGCCGGCATTGCATTCTCCGAAACAAAACAAAACTCAGGCGACAGCAGTACTACTCACTACAGAGCAGATAAGAATCTTGGGGTACTAACCCAACTGCCCCCTGATCGGTCCACTATTAGCGACCAAACTCCTTTGCCGTCCTTCCCCGCCGACGTCATCGTCGGGTCTCCGGCGAAGGACCTTCCGGCATGGAATGCCGTTTCCTTGTTCGCCCGGATCCAGTTACTTTATGGTTTCTTGATGCCGCCCCTCTACTCCTCCTCAGCGGGCTCCGACGTTATCCCCCCTAAACTTTCCTTCTTGCAGCGTCCTCATGGGATAGTATGCCCACAAAATGCTCGCGCGTGATCCAGCCTGGCCAATCTCCAACTATCCACATAGGCAGTGACGTCTTTCGATACTTTGGTAGATTAAGCGACACTAAACCCCCCTGAGTTGAGTTAAGTTGAACATGTGTTCGTAGGCGAACGTAAATTCCCCTTTTCAAAACTGGGAATCCCCCCTCCTATACCTCTCCCGCCCCTCCTCGTAGAGATCTCTCCCCTGGACATCGTTTACGACGATCGCGGGGAACTTATCAACGACTAGCCGATAAATCGCTTCCGGGCCCAGATCGGGGAAGGCAATCACCGCGGCCTCCTGGACGCGCTCTCCAAGCAGGGCCGCGGTGCCCTCAACGGCGCCGAAATACACGGCGCGGAACTGCCGGATGGCGTCTCGCACTTCGCGGGACCGCTTTCCTTTACCGATCATCCCGCGGACCCCTGCGGCAAGGAGAGAGGGAGTGTACGCGTCCATTCGGGAGGCCGTAGTCGGACCGGCTGAGCCAATGGGCCGCCCAGGGCGGGCGGGGGTGGGAGCACAGTAGTATATGACTTGATTTCGAAGGTCCACCGGAAGGGCTTCGCCATGGGACAGCATCCGAGCAAGCCGCTCGTGCGCTGCGTCCCGCGCGGTATACACGACCCCGGAGAGCAGAACCTCGTCCCCGGCTCGCAGGACCTCGACCAGGGGGGGCCTTAACGGCGTATGAAGATCAATTGGAGTTGGCATGGCTCGACCGGTCCGGGAAGGGCTGCGCCCCAAAATAATGGAGGGTAGGTTTATGCCGCTTAACCTTACGCGGCGCAGGTTTAAAGGCATAAACTTCCCTCACAGCGATATGCGCCCAACCCGATGTGAATGGCAGTCGAGGTTGACCGCGACTGGCAGGCTCGCGATGTGCGTGGGGTGGCTCTCGACGTGCACGGCCAATGCGGTAACGCGTCCGCCGAAACCGGCAGGCCCGATTCCCAGGT
>Ga0187846_10000648_pt1 | contig 19696 bp, 19 predicted proteins | sample TC_taG_FD_161473 | JGI IMG/M metagenome (GOLD analysis project Ga0187846, IMG submission 161473) | Biofilm microbial communities from the roof of an iron ore cave, State of Minas Gerais, Brazil - TC_06 Biofilm (v2) | ecosystem: Environmental > Terrestrial > Deep subsurface > Cave > Wall biofilm...
AATTGCTGAAATATGATCCCAATGCTTCACAAAGATTCAGTACATTATGGACTGCCAGTCAGCCATTGCCTGTCATCAAAAAAGGACTCGCTCAATCCAATTCATTACAAGCCATTGTTCAGGGAAGTACGTTTTCATTCAGGATTAACGGACAAATGGTTCCGCTCGGCGGCAGCTCTGCCAATACAAGTTACACAGATAACGATAATCCATACACCGGCGGTCAATTGGCCCTCTTCGTTGGTGCTAAAAATGAGAGTTACCTGGTGACATCGGTGCAGCTTGCCATTCCCTGAACACAATATGAAGAGAGTTGCCACGGCCCTGCCACCCGCCAGGCTGTCCACAAATTTGATTTATCCATTCGGTACTTCACTATGTTACTACTTTATCTCCAAATGTTTGGGATAACATACGCATTTTTTGCAGCACAGTCCAGGTGTGTGCTATACTTAACAGGATAGTTCCCATGATGGTTTTCTGCCCGAGAAAGAATGGACAAGATCATGTTCAATGAGTATCTCGACAAAGCGATGCAACATGCTCACTATGAGCAAATTGAAGACGGAACCTACTTTGGCCGGATTACTGGCTTTAAAGGTGTCTGGGCAAACAAACCAACTGAACAAGAATGCCGCAAGGAATTGCGCGAGGTTCTGGAAGGCTGGATACTCCTCAACATTGCTGATCACACTCCCTTACCCATAGTTGATGGGATGACGTTGGAAGTAGGAAAATTAGTCTAATGGCTAAACTTCGACCGGTCAAACGCAAGGACTTGATTAACTCCTTACACCAACTTGATTTTACTGGTCCTTATGCTGGAGGTAAACATGAGTATATGCAGCGCGGTCGACTCAAAGTACGTATCCCTAATCCTCATCAGGGTGATATTAGCGTCGCATTGCTCAAACGAATTCTTGAAGAAGCAGATATTTCCTTGCAGGAATGGGAACAACTTTGAGGTGAGCCTAGCTCATCCTACACGTCAAGCGTTGTATCTCAAACGTTCACCCCTCATACAGCACCTGTTTCAATTGCTATTAGTTTCCTGATTAAGCTTGCAGCATAGCTCGCACTCATTGCCAGTTTTATCTCCAAATATCTGGATGAAGAGAACCCTAGTCGCCTCGAAGCGCTTCTGTGTTTGAGAAGGTCCTCTCGATCATAGGTGAAGGTATTGCTCTCTTACCTGAACTCGGCCCAGATCGGGAAATGGTCAGAAGCTACCTTCGCCTCCGCTCCTGTCACGATATCACACTCATACAGACGCCTGGCAAGAGGTCGAGAGGCAAAGATGTAATCGAGCCGCGGCCCTGGAGTAGGCAACTTGTAGGTGTATCCTGGTGTCGTTGAAGGCAGCAGGCGAAAGCAGTCAACGTATCCGGCCTCCAAGAGGAGAGGGATGACCTGGCGAGGGGAGAGGTCTTCTGACATTCTCTCCTCACCTTCCCAGGGCTCTGTTGCCAGATATAGAGAGAGGTTCGGCTTATCTGTTGGATGAAGAGCGTTCAGATCTCCCACAAGCAGATGAGGCTGGTCAGTGAGCTGTTTCATAATCTCAATGATCGTTCTTGTGCGCGAATAACGCATTTTATGCAACCGAATCAAACCACTTCTTGCTCTTCCTCTCACCCCCACGATATACTATCCTCTGAACTCTATTGATCGTCAATTTTATAATACATTTGTAACAGAACTATATACACATAGACAACCAACCATGCTCAGCCTCGAACAACAAACTCAAGATGCAGCCGAACTCATGCAGCAGGCTAAACGCATCGTCGCGCTCACGGGAGCAGGCATCAGCACCGAATCAGGTATACCAGATTTCCGTAGCCCCGGCTCCATCTGGCTACAACAGCCACCCGTTAGCTATCATGACTTCATCAGCAAGCCAGAAGCTCGCCAGCGTTACTGGGAATCACGACGCAACCTCTCGGCGCAGGTGGCAGGCGCGCGGCCTAACGCTGCCCACCTTGCCCTGGCAGAACTGGAACGCAAACAGCTCTTGCAAGCCATCATCACCCAGAATTTCGATGGTCTGCACCACGACGCCGGTAACAAAGCAGAACGCATCGTTGAACTACACGGCACATCACGAGCAGCCGCCTGCACACTCTGCGGCAAGCGCTCGTCAATCAAAGAACTCCAGCAGCGCATCGATGCTGGCGAGATAGACCCGGGTTGTCCTGACTGTGGAGGGTTTCTTAAATCCGCTACTATCCTCTTTGGTCAACGTGTGCCGGCATCAGAACTTGCACGAGCCAGGGAACTCGCTACAGCGTGCGACCTGTTCCTGGTCGTCGGCTCCTCTCTCAAAGTCACACCAGCCGCAACACTTCCACGTATTGCGCTTGAGAACAACATCCCGCTTATCATCATCAACCTGCAACCGACCCCTTTGGACGATTACGCCGACGTTGTCATTCACGAAAAGGCGGGAGTCGTTCTCCCTCCTCTCGTGGCATCATTGTGATGATACAGGCTAAAAACTTCTACCTATCCAGCAGTAGCGGTCGCCCTTTGGCTTCGCCAGCAGGATCCGCTACAGAAGTCTGATAACCCCTCCCAAGTACAAGTGACCGCCGGCATAGCCCGCGCTCCCAACATAGCGGCGGGAAAAATCCCTGTCACGGCTTACCGTGAAATCGACCTTCGCCATGTCATCTCCCTGCGCGATCAGAAGCTGAAAATGGCAGAATGAAGTACCGTACTTTTGCGCAAAGAATGATTCTATGTCGCGTTTCAGGTTCTCCGTGAGTTCTTCTCCATAGTTGCGTTTCAGCCTGGATGCGATCTCTTCTTCATCACACATTGCTCTGCTTCGCCTTTCATATTTCCTGGCACGAGGCCTACCCTGGCATGAGATATCAAAGATGGGTGGGAGGCCTCCTCTCTTTTTTGCCGGTTTCTACCCATTCCATCTTTGATACTGCCTGATCTAACAGGCTTTCTGGAAACACCTCCTGCTCTCCCTGATGGCCGTAGCAGGACAGGGAATCAAACGTTTACCCTTCCAGGTGCAGCAGAAGCTCGGAACCGAAGAAGCTGGTTCTGCCAATATGCTGGGCGGGATCAAGTAAGATGTCGAAGGTCGAACTTTCTCCGTTTTGCAACTGCGAGCGGTCATCGATCACTCCCACGATGCGGAAGGTACCACCAAGGTCCTGGGCATCAGTGATGCGAACGATACGAGACTGTCCAGGAAATGCAATTCTGCTCATCTCTCCAGGCTCACCTGCATAGAGTGTCTGCGTCACCACGCCTGAGCGTGTCTCCAGGTTCACATGCCCCTCGATGACGTAGGATGCATAAGCTGGCAGTAATCGACTTGGCAGCCCGGCTACGGCGCGGAAGGTCAGGGTATTTCCCTTTGTCTGACCCAGGTTAGCCAGGGTTATCGCCCCTCCAGTTGTGACGGCGGCGGAACCTGCACCAGCGAGCGCCAAAAATTTACGGCGGTTGAGTTTGTTCATAGATTGTCCCTCCTTAGTGCGGCTGCCCCAGATAGGGGAAGTGATTCAGGTAATCGGTATGCGGACCTACCCCATCCGTAGTGATCTGACCATTGGTCACAAGTTTGAGAGAGATGTCGATGACATCATCCGTTAGCTTGCGACCGTTGAGGTAGCCTGCGCTGCTGTTGTAGTTGTACATCAGGATATCGGGGAGCAGAATATCAGCAATCGCATCTGCCTGGTCGGCGCTGTAGCCAAATGACTCGAGCGTTCCAATAAAACTGCTCTCAAACTGCGCCCGGTCCTGGATAGGATCAATCGCGTTGAACACGTTCTTGGCCTGTCCATGGTTGAACACCGTGTTGATCGCCGGGCGACCCATGCGGTCGTCATGGGTATAGTCGTTCGCGTCGCCGTCAGCATCTCCTGTGGAAAGGAGCGTGCGTGCCCAAATGCCGATATTTGGGTTATCGCCAAGCGTCTTGTTGGGTACCTCCAGCACGATGCCGAACACGTTCTTGTCGAGGAAGAAATCGCTCCCCGTAAAGTGGAAGTTGTGCAGAAACCCGATCAAGTCGAAGAAGAAGGGATCGCTACGGATGCCTGCGAAGAACTTGTAGGGACCGGACTTCGTCACATGCGCCTGGCTGCCGAAAGACACAGGGGCACGCTTAATGATAATCTCTCCGCTGTTTTCATCAGCATTCGCATCTTCCCCAACAGCCCGGCGAACCGTCGCCCACTGCTGCCCATTCACGACAGGCGTGAACTGAATACGAAACGCGATTTCGGCGCGCGCATCCCCGTTTGTATCGATCTTCAATTGATACAGCCCGTTGCTCTCGAACTCCGTCGCAAGTGTGGGAGCCAGTGGATTCACATTCAGAATCAGTATTGATTTGTCGTTGTCTCCTGACTTCTGGAAGGCGTAGATATCGGTGATATCCGTCTTCGCATTGCCATTAGGAGACATGAGACCCGGGGCATCCAAATGGTCTGCCATGAGTACCTCCTTGTTTCTCCAGGTGGTTGAGTCTGCTTGACTTATTCTCAGATCCGGGAGATGCTATAACAGCCAGCATCCCCCATCACTGGCTCCATCACAGCAGACATTCAACATAAAAGCGTGTTTTCACACGACCAGGGTTTCGCCCCGCTCCTTCAAACAGCGCACCGCAACAAGACAGGGTACCCAGGCAGCCCAGGAAAGGGAGGCTTTTTTGTCTCATTTTTGATACGCTATGGAGTCACTAGAACGATCCCCTGATAAGCTGTACGTCAGGAGACCCTGTTTGGATTATATTTCTTATGCATTCTTCAGTATTTTGGTCGATTGACACAGCACAACACATCTACTACGCTATTCAGCTATTCTCCTCTGTCACCTGGAGATCCCGCCTTCCACACAGGCGCGTTGAGCGTTGCCCCCAGTGCTAGCAGCACCAGGCAGGCCTCGAACAGTGCAATCGTCGGGAAAGGTCCTAACGACTGCAACAGGTAGCCCGTCAGTACATTACCAAGCGCAATCAGGCTGTAGATCACCACGCGGTAAGCGCTATTAACCCGCCCCTGCAGGGCATCCGGGACCTGCGCTCGCCGGTAGCTTATCTGCACCACATCGTAGATTTCATCGACCAGCCAGAAACAGGCCAGGATGACCCCGATAACAAAGGGTGAGGGAGCCAGAGCGTAGAGAGGCCAGATCACTGCGAAAGCCCAGAAGGACCCAATGATGACCTTCCCAAAACTCAAGCGCCGTTGAACATATGCTCCCACCAGTGCGCCGGCAATGCCGCCGATCCCGCCAATGCCAAAAATCAACCCTATCGTCAGGGATGAGGCTCCCTGGTGCTGCGCCAGCACAATGACGATCAGCCTCATGCCATCATCGACAAAAACCAGCCCACCCATGAGCAGTGCGATCGTGCGAATCACAGGGTGACGCCATAGCCAGGTCATGCCAGCCGCAACCTCCATACGCAGCTTGCCGGGTAGTGTGGAACGCATCTCCTGCAGCGGTGTCGAGACAAACACTAACGAGCAGACCGAGGCAATATAGGAGATGGCGTCAGCCAGAAAAGGCAGCGAACGTGAAAGGCCGTACAGCGCTCCGCCCAGTGATGGCCCCAGCAGCGTGACAACTCCTCCGGTGACTTCCTGCTGGGCGATAGCAGCGGGTAGTTGCTCCTTGCGCACCACACGCGGGATACTGGCAGCCTGCGCCAGGTCGAAGAAAGTCGCCAGCACGCCCTCCACCACGGCCACCAGGTAAAGCTGTGCTGCCGTCAGGTGACCAAGAGCGAGCGCAATAGGAATACTGGCAAGCGCAACCGTTCGCCCCGTATCGCACCACATCATCGTGTGCTTGCGATTCCAGCGATCAACCAGCGCCCCTGCAGGCAAATTCGCCAGCAGAATAGCAACAGTGTGCAGTGCCCCTACCAGGCCCGCCTGCACTGGCGAGTGCGTTAAGGACAGGATCAACAGCGGCAGAGCAAGCTCAGATGCATTGCTGCCTGTTGTAGAGATCGCCTGCCCGACCCATAACAGGAGATAATCGCGGTTATGCCAAAGCCGGCCAGCGTGCTGCTCTGGCGCGACTAATCCTAACTCCTTATTAGACACCGACATAGATCCCTACTTTCACCTGTGTCAGGCACAATCCTTTGTTTCCCTGCTGAGGAAGAGGCAAATTCATTTCGATGAATGTTTCCACGTGAATCGCCTTCTCAATCTGTTTTCATACCTGAGGAGAACTACTGATTCCAGTGTACGTGGCTGAGGCGCAAAACACATCGGGGGAATTCCGTGAATCTACTCCGTATCTGTGGGATGCTGGAACGACCGCGTGACGTGCGTTTCTACGGAGAATCCCGTAGAGGGGATCAGACCAGATGGTGTTCCATGGCGTAGCGAGTGGCGGCACTGCGGGAGGAGACCCCGATCTTGCCGTAAATCGAGGTCAGGTGGGTGTCGACGGTGCGGGGGCTGATGACCAGGTGTTCTGCTACCTGCTCATTTGTGAGTCCCTGTGCCACTAGTCGCAGGACATCCAGCTCGCGTGCCGTCAGTCGAGCGGAATGAGGTGGTGGCTTCATCGGAGGAGCTGATGCTGGTCTTGTGGGCATTGGTGCGGGTGGCATTACCTGTGCAGCCAGGACTTGCTCTGGGGTCATCATCCGTCCCTGGGTCCACGCTGCGGCAAAGGCCTTCACGCCAAGTTGGGCGCGGGCAGCAGCCACCGCACGGTCATAGTCAGCACGGTAGACCGGAGGGAGGGGTGTTCCCAATGCTTCGCGCAGGGTCTCTGCCATCCCCCAGAGCCGTGCCGACCACGCCGGGTCTCCCTGTACTGCGACCACGGCCGCCAATCTCTCCAGGCTGGAGCAAACGCTCAGTTTAGCGCCCGCTTCTCTCACGATTGCCAGGCTCTCTTCACAGTGGTCACGCGCCGCCGCGTAATCACCCGCGAGAGCCTCCATTCTTCCTAAAAGGGAGAGCGACTCGGCAATGCCCCACAGGTCACTCCCATCCCTGTAGAGCAGCAGGCTCTCCTCCAGCAGCAAGCGCGCTTTGACAGCATTGCCTTGCTGGAGGAACACTTCGCCCGAGAGACTGAGAGCCCAGGCAATACCGAGCTTGTGCCCCACCTCTTTACAGAGCGCCAGACCCTCCTCGAGCCCCGTGTGTACTTTGTCTGGGTCGCCAAGGGAGAGAAAGAGCACCCGCGCCAATCCAAAGAGCGACCAGACGATGCCCTCCATGTCTCCCAACGTTCTGAAGAGCTCCAGGCTTTCCTCATTGAGCGAGATGGCCCTGGTATAGTCGCCTTGCTGGCTGACCATACCCGCTAAGTAGTCGACCGACCAGGCGATACCCTCCGTGTCCCCCAACGCTCTGAAGAGCGCCAGGCCCTCCTCATCGAGCGAGATGGCCCTGGCATAGTCGCCTTCTAGACTAGCGATATCCGCTAAGTCGGTGAGTGACAGGGCGACGCCCTTCTTGTCCCCCAACGCTCTGAAGAGCTCTAAGGCCTCCTCTATCCGTGCGTACGCCGCCGCAAAGTTGCCCCTCCTCCCGGCCATCTGCCCCAACAGGCGGAGGGCATGAGCAATGGCTGCCGTGTCTCCGAGTTCCCGGCTTAGTGCCAGGCTCTCCTCGTACAGAGCTTGCGCCCGGTCAATGTCGTTCTCGAGGTGATCCAACAAGTATGCAGCCGCCATGAGAGCCTTCACCTGCGCAGGCACGGCAACGCCTTTGCTCTCGGTTCTCGCCCATTCGAGAAAGCTCCACCCCTCACTCCAGTGACCACGCACTTCCCAGAAGCGCAGTAGTGCTCCCCCCAGGCGCAAGGCCATCTCTCTCCTCTGTTCGGTCCCCTGCTGCTTTAACAACCACTGCATAGCTACCCGCAGGTTGTCATGCTCCTGCTCCAACCGCTCCAACCACATCGCTTGCCGTGGACCTGCGAGTTCCGGTTCAGCCTCCTCTGCTAGCGCCAGGTAGTATGCAGCGTGCGCGTGCAGGGTCGTCTCCATCTCCCCGGAAGCCTCGAGCACCTCCAGCCCATACTCCCGGATCGTCTCCAGCATCACCAGGCGTGGCTCCTCTCCCTCTTGCTCGGTCTGTTGCAGCAAGCTCTGGTCAATGAGGGAAGCCACTCCTTCGACTACCCGGCCCGCTTTACCATCAAGAGTCGCGCCGATCGCCTCTATTGCTTGTAGTGTGCAGCCACCGGCAAAGACCGAGAGTCGCTGGAAGAGCTGTTGCTCCTGTGCATCTAAGAGCTGATAGCTCCAGGTGATGGTATTGCGTAAGGTTTGCTGTCGCTCTGGCACATCCCGTGTGACGCCTGACAATATCGTCAGGCGTTGCGAGAGCCTGGCCAGGAGTGCCTGTGGAGGGAGCAGTTTGACGCGAGCGGCGGCCAACTCGATCGCTAATGGCAGACCATCCAGGTGCCTGCAGATCTCGGCGACCGCTCTTGCGTTCGCATTGCTCAATTGGAACTCGGGCTTGACCGCCTGGGCCCGCTGGATGAACAGGGCGGGCGCCTCATACTGTGCCAGCGCCACCACGCCGGGCAGATGGCGCGCATCGGGCACGGAGAGCGGTGGGACAGCAAACTCCTGTTCAGCCTGTACATGCAGCACCATGCGACTCGTCACCAGCACTTTGAGCTTTGGACAGGCGGCGAGGAGCTCTGCCACCTGGATGGCTGCGCTTACCACCTGCTCGAAGTTGTCCAGCAGTAGCAAGAACTGCCGCTTTCGCAGGTACGCTTTCAGCAGGTCGAGCACTGGTTGCTCGGCGATCTCCTTGACGTCGAGCGCCAGGGCGATGGTCGACACGACGAAACCGGGATCGCGAATAGGAGCCAGGTTCACGAAATACACCCCATCGGGATACATTTCACTGAGTTCGGCTGCCACCTGTAGCGCCATGCGGGTTTTACCAATGCCTCCAGGACCCGTCAGGGTGAGCAAGCGCACCTCTTCACGACACAGCAGGCGCTCCACAGTAGCCACTTCCCGCTCGCGCCCGATGAACGGCGTGGGCTGGATGGGCAAGTTGTTCGGGTGGGTATCGAGGGTCTTGAGCGGCGGGAAATCAGCACGCAAACCCGTGATGACGAGCTGAAAGAGATGGCTTGGATGCTGTAAATCCTTGAGGCGATGCGCTCCCAGGTCCCGCAAGCTCACCCCTCCCGGCAGATCATGCTCCACCAGGTTCCTGGTCGTCTGCGAGAGAAGCACCTGCCCCCCGTGCCCGGCACTCATGATGCGCGCGGCGTGATGCACATCCAGGCCCACATAGCCCTCAGCGGAAAGCTGCGGTTCGCCTGTATGCAAACCCATGCGCACCCGTACTTTCACATCATCAGGCCAGGCATGGTGAGCAAGAGCCTGTTGGGCATCGACCGAAGCTTCGAGAGCATCAGTCGCACGTGCAAAAGACACGAAGAAGCTATCTCCTTGTGTATCGACCTCGTGCCCGTGCCACCGGTGGAACGCTGCACGCAGGAGGCGGCGGCACTCATCGAGCACCTGTGTGTAGCGCTCACCCACCTGCTGCAACAGGGAGGTGGACCCCTCAATGTCGATGAAGAGCAATGTCACGGTTCCACCTGGAAGGTGATGCACGGAGGCTGCCCTTCGTCCGGCGCGGTTAGTCATCTTCACACCTCCTCTGCGCAGTTGCACATCACATTCGCCCTGTTCTTTCTTCCCCTATTTACAGTCGTTCCTGAGATAAACATCATTCTAGCAGAAATCATAAGTAGATGAAAGATGAGTTTCCCTCAGGTTCTATATCCTACCGGGTGAAAAGCCCTTTCCTATATGGGCGAGGGCGGTGTAGGTGCCCGATTTTGGAGTTTAACACATGAAACCGGTAATAGAGCGTAGGGGCCGATTTATCGCGCCCACAGCCGATTCATCGGCCAGATGCACGGTCAAGTAGACCCAGGTTTTTTTGTTAATCTGCATTATCGCGCCCATCGCCGATTATGGCTTTTACCATTCAAGCTCGGTTAAGTGTTGTCATCCTGAGCCCATTCGCTTCGCTCAGGGTCAACTCCGCGAAGGATCTGGCTCGATGGGCACCGAGATGCTTCGCTCCGCTCAGCATGACATTACCGACCTTGAATGTTAAAAATCATCGGCGCTCGCTGGAGGTTATGATGTCCGCATGAACAAGGTAATCTGCATAAATGGTCAAGTACCTTTCTTCAAATTAAACCTTGCCTTGATCAAGGAGGATATGGCTATATGAAACTGCAAGCGAACGGTACAGAACTGTTTTTTGATGTGGTCGGCAGCGCATTGGACGCGACCTCAGATTTTCGCCAGAAGCCAACCATGATAATACTGCATGGGGGGCCCGGCTTTGATCACACCTATTTGCGCCCCTGGCTTGATCCTGTCAGCGAAGTCGCCCAGTTAATGTATGTCGATCAGCGCGGCTGTGGTCGCTCACAACGCCATTCACATGAATATTATCAGCTTGGCATTATGGCCGATGACATTGTTCTTCTTTGCAAAGCACTCGCCGTCGAGCGGCCTATCGTGCCTGGCCAGTCATTTGGCGGTTGTGTAGGCGCTCAGCATTGCCGGGCGACATCCTGATTTTGCCTCTGCCATCGTGCTCTTCGACACTTCTCCCGCCTGGATCGGTGGCTATGACCTTGATGCGCTCGAGCAGTTGGTGGGCGGTGAACGCGGCAGAAAACTGCGCGAAATCGCCTTTCGCGAATCAACTGGACAGGCTACGGAAGCAGAATTAAAGCGTTTCGAACAGGAAATTATGCCTCTTTAAAAGTTCATCTCCCCGGCACGAATAGGTATACGGAGGCGATTCTCAACAGGGGCAAGCGGGCAAACCCATCTATCATTATAGGCGCACGATGGATTATAAGCATAGTTGAAGTCCAGCAAGATGCGCTCCCTTACCTCTGCGCCAGGCGCTGGCAAGAAATCACTCCCTTTAATCGTATCAAAGAGATAGCGTCCGCCCCCGTAGCTCTCACCTGGACTGGTGGTATCGCGGAAAGGCAGGAAGAGGCCACCTCCATAAATATTCAGCCAGTAAAGCGAGAGCCCAGCCGCCTGGCTCTCGATGGCGAAATGCAGCCGGGCTACTGTGGTCATGATCATCGATTCCTCGGAATTCATGGCTACGGTTAACTGCGTTGGATCAACATTGGTATCAACTTCAGCAATCACACACATAGCAGGATTATAGGGGAAATAGTGTAACCCCCGGAAATGTCGCCGTTGCTCTTCATCCAATGCGGATTGCGGATGGTGCGCGAACAGATCATCCCTGGCCCCACGAAAACGCTGCAAGATCGTTGCAGCATCTTCTCCGGCAAGTGTGGCTCGCTTGCGTTCACGATACATAGCTGCAAAGCGGCGGCGATAGTCGTAAAGATCCAGGTATTCTAACATGCCTATACTCCTGAGGTTTCTTTCTTACAAGCTTCAATTACCAACAAAAAGTTGCTGATCTCCCGGACGATCGCAATGGTGATCTCTACTAGAGTATACGGGAGTTTCTTGAAACCGGTTCATTGTCGGATACTAAGAAACAGTCCGTAGATAACAAAGGCGACCTGTACGGCCGCCTCTGTTACAACTGTTACGCTATTGTTTTAAAACCGGCGCGGGAAGTCTCATCTCCTTACAGGGGATTGGGCTGACAGTGCCGGTTCTTTGTCGGCATGAGAGGAGAGGCTCATCCTGCTCAGCTACCTCCTTCCACCAGACTTGACTAGAACGGATGTTTGTGCTACAGTTGACCAGACAAACAGAGCGTAAGGAGCAGCGATGGAAACGGTGCGCATCTATCAGCTCAAAGATCAGGACAGGCGGACGCGAGCACACCTCAAAGCCGCGCAGATGGAAGCGGCGCGCGTTTGGATGTACTGTGTTGGCCGTCACCGAGCCGCGCGAAGCGAGCGCGTGCGCTGGCCAGACCGCGATGACTTGCAGCGCGAAACAAAAGCGGGAACGTTTGCGTTGCATAGCCAATCCATCCAGATGGTCTGCCAGCAGTTTCTCGCTAATGTCCAGACCATCAAGCGCCTGCGTCCAGGCAACTCGCGCCATCGCTACCCCCACCATCCCAAGAAGTACATGACGGTGCACTGGCCTGCTCAGGCTGTCTCCCACGAAGGGAGGCGCCTGATCCTGCCTATGGGGCGAGGGCGCAAGTCCTTATCCTTTCATCTGCCCGATCTGCCTGAGCAGATCGGAGCGGTCTCCCTCGTCTGGAACGGGGGGTACGAACTGCACATCGTGGTCCCCACCACATCGCCTGCCTCAGCTGTGGACGCATCTTCCAGGCCTGTGCGGGCGACTGCCGATCTAGGCGAGATCCACCAGGTCGCCGTGACGATCACCACGGGCAAGGGGCTGCTCGTCACCGGGCGGGGCATACGCACCATCAAGCGGCACTACAACATGACGCTGGGCCGACTCTCGCGCTTGCAGTCCCCCTGTCACAAAGGCTCTAAACGCTGGCGCCGCTTGCAGTATACCAAGGAACGCGAACACGGCAAGAAGGAGCGCCGAGTGCGCGACCTGCGGCACAAGGGGACACGGCAGGTGGTCGACTTCTGCCTTGCCGAGGGGGTGCAGACGCTCTACGTGGGCGATCCGCAGGGCGTGCGCAAGGAGAACAAGGGGCGGCATCACAACCAGCGCATGAGCCAGTGGGAGTATGGCAAAGACAAAGACTATTTGCATCAGAAGTGTGCACAGGTCGGCATCGCGTGCTTCAGTGGCAGTGAGCGGGGAACCAGCAGCCACTGTCCGCGATGCGACTGGAAGAAGAAGCCGACAGGACGAAACTGGACCTGTCGGCGCTGTGGCTTTGTCGGCCACCGCGATATTGTGGGGAGCATGAATATGCATCCTCTGGCCTTTGGTTCACGGATTAGCTATCCGAGTTCGCTCACGTATCGACGGCCCGGCCCCCTGCGGGACAGGCGGCAGGATAAAGAACTGCCGCCCGGTGGAACGTCGTAGTCCGCCCGGTCGCGGGCCTCTGGGAGGGGCAACCCGCTTGCACCAGAGTTGTCCAGGAGTCGCGCAGCGTCTCAGCCACCAGCTGTGCTGGTCCCCCTGGGGAACGGTCACCGACGCGACGGGAGCACCTGGAAGCCCATCTCTAGGAGATGGGAGCGTCACTTACTAACTCTCCAGGTGCGCATTAACGCTAATCGCAACGTTGTTGCGCAGCGCACCTGAAATTGGACATCCCTGCCCGGCTTGTTGGGCTGCTTTTTCAAAACCGGCCTGGTCCAATCCTGGAACCCTCCCACGGACATCAAGTACCATAGTCGACACCTTCCATCCACCCTCAACCTGCTCAAATGTGCAGGTCGCATTCACATTCAAGCGTTCCGCTGGCGTGCCCGCCTGCGCCAGGCCATGTGAAAGGGCCATTGCGAAACACGAAGAATGCGCAGCAGCCAGCAATTCCTCCGGGCTGGTCTTACCATCTGAACGCTCCGTGCGCGCTGCCCAGGTAATTGGCAGATTACTTATCACTCCGCTGCCCACACCGACTATTCTACCACTGCCCTGTATCAGACTTCCTTGCCACTCGACTTCGGCCCGTCGTTCTGCTTTTGCCATTGGTTCGATCCCTCCTTTATGCTTCTAAAAAGTAACTACAGGTCAAGACAAATAACTCACAAACACACTTGAAAATACAGTAGCGTGTTACATAGAATTGCCCCAAAAATGAGTATACCACCGCACATGAACAGCAAACAAGGCACCCCCCATGAAAGCCCTTCATCCCTGCGGGTGAAACCTCCTTCCCTCTCCACTTCGTGGAGAGGGCTAGGGTGAGGCTTGGTCGCCCGGATAGAGAACCTCGATGATCATGTGTATCAAGGTATACCACAAGCAATCAAATCTAACAGCCATGTAGTATACTGATTTCTACAGAACCGAAGAAGGATCCTATATGGAGCACAAACTGGTATCATCCCCGGATTTCAGCATGCGTCCACTTGAAACACCTGCTGAGATTGAGACATTCTGCCGCTTGAATGCACAGGCATTCCGTTCAGATGAGGACGTTGAAATTGTCGCTTCTCGTCGACGCCGATATCTGAATGAGGACCCAGATTTTCATCTAGATCAATTGCGTGGTGCCTTCTCAGGCAGCACCTACGTAGGCGGCTATATCATTCACGAACGCTTACTCTGCCTGGAGTCAGCACGCCTGCGCACTGGTTGTCTTGGTGGGGTCGTCACCCATCCAGACTACCGCCATCAAGGTATCGCGACAGCGCTCATGCAGGAAGCTCTCACCTACTCATACAACCAAAAGTATGCCCTTCTCCTCCTTCATGGTATCCCCGGCTTCTATCATCAGTTTGGATATGTCGATGCGCTCGAAGATATACCTGAACACATTATCGATCGCAAACTCATTCCAGAACAATCTTCCGAGATGTACTCAGTACGTACTTCCACACTTAACGACGCACCTGCCCTCCTCGCTCTCTATCAATTGCACTATGGTTCCTACCCTGGCAGCTTTGCTCCTACTCGCACTTTACAACGACAGGAGCATCTCCTGCGCAACTGGTTTCAGGAATTCCTGCCCCTGCTCGCTGTAAATTCTAGCAGCGAGATACATGGTTATCTCATGCTTTCGCGACGATGGAATCGGCTCTACGCATTCGAGATCGCTGCTGACACCTGGCCTGCTGCTCTTGCCTTACTCCAATATCACTCTCGCCTGCTCGATGCAGAGCCAGAAGCGCCTCAAGAACTTCGGTGGCCTCTCCCTTTAAATTCACCCACTTATTATCTGTTAGCCGACCATCTTCCCATACGTAGTGAAATGTACTCTCACCCTGACATGGGCTGGATGGCTCGCCCTGTCCATCTGCCAGCACTATTCCAGTCGCTCCTTCCACTCTTTCAGGATCGCTGGCAACGCAGCATGTCGTCCTGGTCTGGCACTATCGCTTTCGAAATTGATAACTACACTTGCTATATGGACCTGGGAACCAAAGGCATCCAGTTTAATGAACACCCACTCGCCCATGTCCAATGGGTCAGGCTGAGTCCACAGGTCTTCACCCAACTCCTTTTCGGCTTTCGCCCTATCACCTGGGCCATCAACCAGCCCGGTCAGCATATCCCAGAAGAACTCATTCCCGTACTCACTATTCTCTTACTATCTGGTCAAGCCTGCATTGCACAGTCTGACTCATTTTGAGCGAATAAAGAAAATAAAATAGAGGAATTATCATGCATTCTGTTAATCCTGATGAGCAGACAACAAGCACACCTTCACCACTCAAGACAAGGCGGATAGCCTACGGACCAGAACCACTACAATTCGGTGACCTGTACCTGCCCAATAGCCCGGGGCCACATCCAACCGTCATCCTCATTCACGGCGGCTACTGGCGTGCGCGTTACGGCCTCGACCTGATGACAGGCCTGGCCTTAGATATCGCATTTCGTGGGTACGCCGCGTGGAATATTGAATACCGCCGGGTGGGCAATCCTGGCGGAGGTTGGCCCGCAACCATGCTGGACGTCGCCTTAGCCACAGATTACTTACGCATCCTGGCACCAACATACGCGCTCGATCTGCATCGCGTCGTACCCATCGGCCACTCGGCTGGCGGACACCTGGCCTTATGGCTGGCATCCCGCCCGCGCATCGCTCGCAATAGTCCTCTTGCAGGTTCAAACTTTACTCCACAGGGTAGTACAGAAGAAGTTGCCACCCCCCTGCCCTTGGCCGGGGCCATCAGCCTCGCAGGAGTCGTTGACCTCGAAATGGCCTGGCAGCTCAACCTGAGCAATGGCGCCGTAGATGACCTGCTCGGAGGCAGCTTTACAGATGTACCAGATCGCTATGCCGCCGCCTCGCCCGCCGCCATGCTGCCACTTGGAGTCCCACAGGTACTCATTCACGGCACAAATGACGAGAGCGTGCCGCTCCAGGTCAGCCAGTCATATACAAAGGCCGCAAAAGCTGTCAGCGACCCCGTAACGTACATCGAGCTAGAGCGAGTCGACCATTTCGATGTGATCGATCCAAATTCAAACGCATGGGCCATTACCATCGAAGCCTTGCAGAAACTCATCGCAAAACCAAAAAGCTGAGTAATTCGTGTGACGCATTTGCAACCCGGGACGCGCTCATTGCAAGGTATACAGGGCAAACATGGAGAATAGAACCCTACACTGTAGAGTGGAACCTCGCCAGCCGTGTATCTCCCTTTACATAGAGAGGATGTCGCGGATGCCCATCTTTCGTCACGCCCAGGCAATACACATCCTGCTTGCCTGTAAGCAACTGCAACACCTGGCGATCCCTGCCAAGCAACGTCCCTTTTGTACCCCAGCCCACCACAACTGTTGAACATCGCTCTATGGCTTCTTCGATGAAGCAATCATTTTCCTCTCCAACGGGATCATCTACCTTGAGCAGTTCCTTCATATCTGTCGCCATGTAAGCAAACAGGTTCACCGCCTCTACAGACCCGAACTGCCAGGCACGCGCAAACTCGATGCAGCGCCGGATTGTAGGATCGTCTCTTTGCTCATCAGCTGTGCTCGGATTGAGCATTATAAACCCAACCCGTGCATGGTCAGCATACCATGCACGCCACAAAGAATATCGGTACAAACCACTCGCATCAAATACCGCCCCGTATTCTATACCGGCCACATTGCTTTGTTTACGTTGAAGCTCCCGCAGCAAGATACCCATTTCCTGGTACCTCCCGATCTAACTACTCTAGACCTCGGATGAATTCTTTAACCATTGCAAATTATAGCGTAACCTGAGCATATTGGTTTGTAGGGGCGGGAGCGGTGTGGAGTGGAGTGGGGACCCTTGCGTCGCCCTTGTCGGTTCCCCCTGTCGCAGCCTTTCTGGATGATATAATAAGCGGCATAGGAGAAGCTAACGCATGTCCCAACCACTACCCGGCTTTGTTGCAGCCGAAACACTTCAAAAGCCGGCAAAATATCGACGGCCCAGCAGCCTCCCTTTGCGCATCTTTGTGTTATGCCTGACTTCAGTTGTATCTGCCGTTAACTACACCAACTACGGCCCGCTCATCCCAATCATGCGCAGCGACCTGCATATTACCAGTGCCGAGGCCGGATTAATGTCAACTCTTTTATTTCTGGGATTGGTCGTGGCCTATATTCCCGCCGGAGCGCTCGCGGACCGTTATGGACCGCGCCCTGTCCTTATCAGTTCCTGTGCCTTTCTCGTACTCGGAGGAATACTTCTTCCACTTATCCCTGATATAACCTGGATACTTCTGTGTCGAGCCATCGTAGGTTTCGGTGCAGGGGGCGCCTTCGTTGCAGGGGCAGGCGTCGCTGCCAGCATGGGCAAGCACTCATCGCTGGCACAGGGACTGTATGGCGGATCCGTACAGATCGGCTCCGGGCTTGGCCTATTAGTCACTCCCCTGCTGTATGCCTGGTTTGGCTGGCGCGGCGCATTCCTCTTCTGGGGATTGCTCGGCATGTCAGGAGTCATTGGCTGGTTATTCATAAAAGATGGCCAGCAGGAGCACGTTCCAACAAAAGTGGATCTAAGGGCAGGCTTACGCTCACCATCTGTCTGGACGCTCGGTCTCTCACATATGGGCACCTTCGGCCTGGGCAATGCCATTGCAGCCTGGATCGCCATCTACCTGGCCCACCAATACGGCCTGGGTCTCGGGCTGGCCGCTACACTCGGCTCAATCGCCCTCTTGACTGGCATGTTCTTTCGACCATTGGGCGGCATCTTAATAGCCCGCAATATCATTGGAGCCATACCATTGCTGCGAGTGGGCACGATCATGGGCTTTATTGGGGTAGCTCTCCTTGCCATTCCCCTGCACCTTCCTCCCCTAGCTGTTGCAGGCATGGGTTTAATTGCCATCGGTGCCACTATTCCCTACACATCAGTCTTTAACGAAGCAGCGCGCCTGCGGGGTGTCGGCAAAGGTATTGCCCAGGGATTGGTAAGCATGATCTCGAGTCCTACGGTCATTTTAGGCCCACCGATCATCGGCTTTCTTTTTGAGCGTACAGGCAATTTTACGCTTGCCTTCGGCTCGATTCTGATTTTTAGCGGCATTGCTATCACCGCCTCATTCCTGGCAGGGCCGGCTGTAAAACGTGAAACAACCTCATCCGCGAGCTATTGACAAACGGGCAGCAAGCGCGTTATTATTAGGGCACCATTAGGGCAAGGCGCATTCGTCTAGTGGCCCAGGACGCCGCCCTCTCAAGGCGGAGATCACGGGTTCGAATCCCGTATGCGCTACCAGCAGAGACAAGGGATCGAAAATCCTTGTCTCTTTTATTTGCACAAGGTAGTCTCTTTACGCCAGAGACCAGGGCTATTTAAAAGTCAGGAGTGAGCCCAGCAAAAGGCGAACCGCCTGCCAAGGTTGAGCATCAAAGATGCGCATTTGCCTGGGAACGTTGGAGACGCCCAGGAAATCCAGCAGGGCCAGCAGAAAACTGTTGAGCACCGCGAGCACGCGAGGAGCATCTCCCTTGCGCACTTGGCAATGATCTTCACGCAGCGTCACATCGCGTCGCCAATGTAAGCGGTTTTCAATCGCCCAATGCTCACGCACCAGGTCTAGCAGCCGCAGGGCAGAGGCGTGAGTGGGCGGGAGGCTGGTGATACCATAGACGACCTCGATGCGGGTCTTGCCATGCTCAATCACGGTGCGCGTGAGTTGAAACACCTGTGCTACTCCTGCCCATTGTCCAGCCAGAAAGTCATTCAGTTCGGTACTGGCGAGCAGTTCGCGGATTTCCAGTCGCCCATGGCCTTTGTCGACGGTGCGGGCGGTCCGCCAGTCCTGGCAGTCGGCCGGCGGCTCGCTGAAAAAGAGCCGCAGGTCGTCATGCAAGATGGACTGATTGCCCTTGGCGATCAGCACATAGTCGCCATCCCAGCGGTTCACCTGCAAACAGAAGGCATGCTGGGTATGCAAGGCATCCGCGCTGATGATGCGACCTTTGACCAACAGGGGCGTCAGAAACTGCGAGACGATCGAGAGTTCATTCTGCTTCTCCCCGGTCACCTGCTCTTTGAGGAGCACGCCCGTTTGCGTCTCATAGAGGGCCAACTGATGCATCTTCTGCTGATCGAGCGCCTCATGGCCTAAGGTGCCACGGAGCGTCTTGCCATCCAGTGCCACATGCTCATGCTGCTTTGCTTCCCCTTGTGCGGCCAGGCGGCTGGGTTCCTCTCCACAGCGCTGCGTCGCCGCTATTCTGGTCAGCGCCTGCATCAGCACCTGCCTCACCTGCGCGGCATCCACGGCTCGCAGCACATTGCTATAGGTCGCCGCACAGGGAAAGCTCGTGCGCGTGATCGGCAGCACTTGCCTCAGCCAACCCGCTCGCAAGCGCACCCACTCTGCGATCGCTAAGGGGGTCGTCATCCCCGCCACTTTGCCCAGCAGGATCAGCGTGAAGATCAAGGCCACACTGTAGCGAACTCCCCGCTTGTGTCGCCCATCCTCGATCTGCTCCATCGCTCGATACACCGACATCGCATCAATCTCCGGCGGCATCTGTGCCTGTTCAATTGCTTCGTCTAACATGCTATAGTTCATCTAGGGTCTTTCCTCGCTTTCTGAGATGGTGAGATTTTTCTCATTCTAGCAAGGAATGGCCCTGGGTTCTCTCCTTTGGGACTTTTAAATAGCCCTG
>Ga0187846_10000649_pt1 | contig 19695 bp, 19 predicted proteins | sample TC_taG_FD_161473 | JGI IMG/M metagenome (GOLD analysis project Ga0187846, IMG submission 161473) | Biofilm microbial communities from the roof of an iron ore cave, State of Minas Gerais, Brazil - TC_06 Biofilm (v2) | ecosystem: Environmental > Terrestrial > Deep subsurface > Cave > Wall biofilm...
AAACGCTGTAATTATGTGAAGCCAGCGGGCACGCCAACTCACACTCTTTCGAGGTCCGTCGCCCGCGTCCGAGCGAGAACTGTTCATAACTGTTACCTGAGCATAATGGCCGTCAGCCGACGCTCAGCGAAGAGCCGGACGAGGTTCTGCTTCTCCTGCAACAAAGTTACGTCACGTATTGCGCCTCGCCGTTGCCGAAGGACCAGTTCTCCTTCGACACTTCGACGAGGTTGACGAACACGTCCTGCGCATCGACATTGAGCTCGCGCTGCAAGTCGTCGGCGATGCGCCTATAGAAGGCCTTTTTCTGCTCGACCGTCCGGCCCTCGCTTAACGTCACCTGGATGAGCACGATGTCTGGCGAGTAGCGAATGCCGCGATAGGTCGGCGTGACGTTCAACTCCTCCGGCGCGTGCTCGGTAACTATCTGGAACTTGTCGCCCTCCGGCACGTTGATGACCTCGGTCATCGCGCGGTAGACGATGTCCCCGAGCGCGCGCCGGTATTGCGCGGACTTTCCACGCGCGAGATCGATGCGAACGAGCGGCATGGCGGTTCTCCCTCAATGGCAACCGTGTCAGGCAATCGCCGCGCGCGCCCAATCCATAATCAGCGCAAGCCGCGGCGGCAGCAGGTCTTCGGCCTCGTCGAAGCTCACCCAGCGCCACGCCTCACCCGCGGCGCCGCGGCCAGGGGACGTGCGAGGTTGGATCTCAGCTTCCTCGGTCTCGGCAATGTAGTAGGACACGGCCTTGCCGTCCGCGGACGGCAAGGCTTCCATGTGCGACTCGCCGAACGGGAAGTCGAGATCGGCGAGGCCGGTTTCCGCCGCCACGTCGCGCGTCACCGCATCGAGCGCATCCTCGCCAGGCGCGATCGGTCCCTGCGGGAGGTCCCATTTCGCTTGGGCGCGCAGCACGAGCACGCGCACGCCGCGCTCGGTGCGACAAAAGATGACTGCGCCGGCGGCTCGAATCGGGACAACGGGCACGATCTGATATTCGAAACCGGTGGTCGACACGGCGTTCCGCCCACGCTCGCGCGACCGGCGCGATCGGCGCGCCAGGCGCACGGCAGGCGACTCCCCGCGGATCGATGCGGATCGATGCTACGCCGGGGGGCAATGGCGAGCAACCGCGCTCGATCTGGACCGAACGATCGGCCGCGAGGTAGCATGCGGCGCAGGATCCGTGCCGTCGGGGCGCGCACCGCAGGCATCCGGCGGCACGATCCATGCGTACATGAACTTCTAGCGGACCCTTCCATGCTCTCGACCGAGCGCTACGGTAAAGTCGCCATCGCGCTGCACTGGCTGATTGCGCTCGCCGTCGTCGGGCAGATCGCGTTCGGCTGGTATCTGCAGGAAGTGCCGCGCGCGACCCCCGCGCGGACCGTCTACGTCAACCTGCACAAGTCGACCGGGCTCACGATCGGCGTGCTCATCCTGTTCCGCGTGTATTGGCGGCTCACGCACCGCGCCCCGCCGCTACCGGCCTCGGTACCGGCGTGGCAGCGCGCCGCCGCACACGCAAACCACTGGGGGCTCTACGCGTGCATGCTGGTCATGCCGCTCGCCGGGTACGTCGCGTCGAACTTCAGCAAGTTCGGCGTGAAGTACTTCAACGTCTGGCTGCTGCCACCCTGGGGCGTGGACAACAAGGAGATCTATGCCTTCTTCAACGCCATCCACGTCGTCACCTCCTACATTTTTGTGGTCTTGATCGCGCTGCACGTGCTCGCTGCGCTGCGCCATCTCGCGCGGCGTGACGGCGTCTTTCGGCGCATGTGGCCGACGGGGGCGCGCGCGTGATCTTGGCCGCGAACCGAGACGGCCGCCCGCTGCGGGCGGCGCTGCTCCTCTCGCTCACCGCGCACGGGATCGCACTCTCGCTCGCGCCCCCCGCGATGCGCGCAGTGCGGCCGGAGCCGGCGCCGCCGCTCGAGGTACGACTGCTCGCAGCACCCTCGCCTGCCCCACTGGCGATGGCGCCTGCTGCGCCCGCGCCGCCCCCGCCCCTGAAGCCGCGTAAGCGACTCATCGTTGCCGAACGAGCGGCTACGCCGCCGCCAGTCCCGATCACAGCCGTCACCGAGGCGCTCGACGAAGCGCCGGCGCCGTTGCCCGAGCCGCGTGTGGCCGATGTGCCGGCGCCGCCGGAGCTTGCGCCCGAGCCGGTGCCAGCCGTCGCCATCCAGCCCCCCGAACCGAAGCGCGTAGCGATCGGCGACGCCGAGCTCCTCGCGCGCTACGGCCGCAGCATTTCGCAGGCGTTGAGCGGCTACAAGGCGTATCCGCGCATCGCGCAGATGAACGGCTGGGAAGGTGCGGTGACGATGCGCCTGCGCGTCGCGCAGTCGGGCCAACTGATCGGTGCCACGGTGCTGACGTCGAGCGGCCACGAGGTGCTCGACCGGCAGGCGATCGAGATGGCCAACAAGGCCGGACGGCTTCCTTTGCCGCCGGAGGGGCTACGCGACCGCGAGGAGCTCGCAGTGCTGGTCCCGGTCATCTTCCGGCTCGAGCAATAGCCGCGCGCGGGCGGGCGCGCCGCTACTCGCGCGCGAGCCTGAACACCACCGGCACCAGTACCCAAACGTCGTCGTTACGCAGGCCCCCCGGCGGAGCGGGCAAGCGTTCAGGTTTGTGCGCGATCGCAAGCGCCTGCTGATCGAGGACTTCATACCCGCTTGAGCTGTAGAGGGTGGCATCGATCAACCGGCCCGTCGCCGCGACGCGCAGGCGCATCGTGACCGAGCCCTGCCAGCCGCGCATCTGGGCGATGCGCGGATATTCCTTGTACCGCGCGAGCAGTTCCGAAATGCTCCGGCCGTAGCCTTCGAGCAGCGCGTGCGAAGGCACGCTGGGCAGCGCGACCGCTGCCACCGGCAGCGGCGCGGTCGGCTGCGGCGTCGGCGCCGCCACCGGCGCCTCAGCGTTCGGCACGGCGCTCGGCACCGGGACTTCGACCGGCGCCTCGCGCACCATGGGCGCCGGCGCTGGTGAGGGCGCCGTCATCTCCGCCATCGCGGGTCGCTGCGCCTCGCGCGGCCTCGGCTTCGGTTTGGGCGGCTCGAGTCGTGGCGCGACCGGCATCGTCACGGCCGGGGCAGGCGGCTCCTCGGGGGCAGCGAGCCACACCTCGAGCGGCAGCAGGGAGGCGAGCGGCGGGCGCTTCGCCGCAGGCAGCGAGACCATCAGCGCCCCGGCGTGGACGATGAGCGAGACGGCGAGCGCGAGCGCGAAGGGCCGTTCGCTGCGGGGGTGGGCGAAGATCGTGTCGGCCATCGCGCGCGCCGCATCCATCACAAGTTACGGCTACCCGGGGTGACGCGCACCCCGATCCAGGCGCCGAGGGGCGCGGCGGGCGAGAGGAAGAGCTCCTTGGCCGTGGCCGTCGCATCGAAGGTGTTGCCCGGGCCGTTGAAGAAGTTGGTCCCCAGCACCCCGAAGGTTTCGTACTTCGCGTTGAAGAGATTGTTGATCTCGCCGAACAGCTGCCAGCCGGGAGCGAACGTCCAGCGTGCGTCGAGACTGAAGACGGCATAGCCAGGAACCTTGCCGCTTGGATCCTGGTTATTCTCGTTGCCGCGCGCAAATTGCCAGTTCGCGGCATACATACCAACCCCTACCCAGAGGCTGTCGCGCAAGAGGTAGCCCGCCTGCAGTTTGAGGATGTGCTGCGGGATGGACGGAATCCGGTCGCCGGGGTTGACCTGGATCGCGCCGTTCGCGTCCGCCGTGACGTTGTTCGGGCTTTGCTCGGCGAACGCCGTGCGGAACTGGGCGTTGATGTAGCTGTAGTTTGCGGCGAAGGTAAACTGACCGGCGTTGCCGTTCAGCCCGAGCTCGATCCCCCGGTTGCGCGTCGTGCCGACGTTCTGGAAGAAGCCGGTGCTGGGGGAGCCGGCCGACGCGCTGACGAACAGGATGTTGTCCGACAGGGTGGTCTGGTAGGCCGTCGCGTGCCAACGCACGCGCTCCATGAGCCGGCCGCGCACGCCGGCCTCGATCGTCTTGGCGATGACGGGCTTTAGCACCGGGTCGGCGAGGAAGGCATTCGGCAGCGCGCACGGCGCAGCGGGATCCGAGCAGGTGAGCTCGACTGGGCTCGGAATCCGCATCCCCTCGTTGTAGCTCGCATACCCCGTCATCGCGTCGGCGGCCCTGTACGTGAGCCCCACCGCCGGATTGAAGCGGCTGAAGGTGTTGTTGCCGTCGAGCGCGGGGGTGTTGCCGGTGAGGTCCCGGATGTTCACCTGGGCGTAGTTGTAGCGACCGGCGAGCGTGACATCCATGCGCTCGGTCGCCGACAGGGTGTCGGTGACGTAGAGCGCGTAGTAATTGTCGGTCGTGCGCGCGTCCGTGACCGTGCTGAAATCGCCCACCGGGATGTTGGAACGGTCGGCCGCGAAGTTCGCCGCCTGCGCGCTCTCGGTGAAGTCGGTCCGGCCGGCATCGAAGCTCGCCCCGAGCGTCAGCCGATTCTTCAGCGTGCCGAGATTGCCGAGGTAGCTGTACTGGAGGCCGAACCCGTAGCTCGCAGTGTCCACGGCGGCCGCGACGTTCTGTCCCTGCGTGTTGCCGGGCGCTACCGGCTGCGTCGGATCGAAGCCGCTGTTGACGTTGGTGCTGAAGTTCGTGCTCCGGAAGCCGCGGTAGTAGGCGCTGCCTTGCACCACGCTCAGGGCGGAGAGGTAGTGTGTGCCGACGAGATTGATGAACGAGACCTGGTTGTTGAACGTGTCCGGGAACGTGTAGGGGCTCGTGCGCGATTCGGAGAGGAAGGACACCGGAACGGTCTGGACCCCGTTCAGAACGTTGTTCGCTCCGGTCCAGCTCAGGTCGACGCTGGTGTCGTTCTCGCGGTAGCTCAGTTTGCCGAAGCCTTGCCGGACGAGACTGTTGTTGTGCTCGCGCCAGCCTTGCTCGTCGAACAGGTTGCCGGTGATGAAATAGCCGAAGCGGTCTTGGCTGCCGCCGTACGCGAAATCCCCGGCGAGCCGCCCGAAGGACCCGCCGTACATCTCCGCGGACAGGCCCGGATTGTCGAACCCGTTCTTGGTCGTGAGGGAAAGCGAGCCGCCGAGGGTATTGAACCCGAAGATCGGATTGGAGCCCGGGATCAGCGTCATGTCCGAGATCGCGGTCTTCGGGATCAGGTCCCAGTTGACCGTGTCGCCGAACGGCTCGTTGATGCGCACGCCGTCCTGAAATATGGACAGCCCGATCTGGCTGCCGAGGAGCGGCGAGGCCGTGAAGCCGCGGAAGTTCACGTCCGGCTGGAACGGGTTGCCCTGCGCGGCATTCACATTCACGCTGTCCAGCCTGCGCTGCATGAAATCGCCTATCGTCCGCACGTCGGGCGCCTGCAGATCGGCGCCGGTGCCGGTCTGCACGTTGGCGGGCACGCTGTCCTTCGGCACCGCGAGCCCCGGCAGCGGCGTGGTCGAAATCACTTCCACCGGCGGCGCTTTGATCGCCTCCTGGCCGAGTGCGGGCACCGCAGCGCAGGCGAGGATCCCGCCCAGACCTCGCATCACGCTCACCATCGCCTTGGCCTGGCAGCGCTCCGGGTGATACGCGCCGCCGGTACAGCGCACCGCAGGTGCCGCATCGATTCCTCCCCCCATTCTTCTTTTCCCGAGCCCACGCGACGGCGGGGCCGTGGCGCTCGAGGCTTCGGGGCGAACCGTAGCAAGGCGGGGGGTCCGGGCACTAGGGAAATCTTCCCGGGTGCCGGGGCCCCTGCGGCGCCTAGGGTCTAGAGGGAGATGACCGCGTGACGCAGCGCGAGGTGGACCAGCGCGGCGGTGGTGGAGACGCCCAGTTTCTCTTTGATCAGCGTCTGATGGTTGGAGATCGTCTTCGGACTGAGCGAGAGCAGTTCGGCGCACTCGGCCGGCGACTTGCCTTGCGCCAGCAGCCGGAAAATCTCGAATTCGCGCGGACTGAGCGACGCGAGCCGCAGCGCTTCAAGCTGCGCCTCGCGGTCGGTGAGCGCCGGCGAGAGCTCCTTGCTGAGGTAGCGCTGCCCGCGATGCACGGCGCGCACCCCATTCACAAGCTGCTCCGGCGCCGCGCCCTTGCCGACGAATCCGAGCGCGCCGGCATCCAGGACGCGCCGCACCACCGGCGCGGTCTCGTGCATGCTGAATGCGAGGACGCGCGCGTCGGCGTCGTATTGGACGATCTGGCGAATCAGCTCGACCCCGCTTGCGCCGGGGAGCGATAGATCCGCCACCGTCACGTCGGGGCGCTTCTCCACGAAGCTCGCATAGGCGGCGCGGGCGTCGCCCGCCTCGCCCACCACCGTGATGTCGCCCGCCTGCTCCAGCAGACGCAGGTAGCCGGCGCGCACCACCGGATGGTCATCGACGAGCAGGACCCGGATCATGGCGGCGCCCGGGCTATGCCACCGGTATCGCCATCTGCAGGCGCAGGCCCCGCCCCGGCGCGCGCCCGACGTCGAACGTGCCGCCCAGCGCGGCCGCCCGCTCCTGCATGCCGAGCAGCCCGAGGCCCGCGCGCGGCGCGGCGGGGTCCATCCCGCGGCCGTCGTCATCGATCGTGAGCACGAGCCGATGCGCCGCGGCGCTGGCACTCGGTTCGCAACGCAGCCGCATCTCGACGCTCGTAGCGCCCGCGTGGCGCACGACGTTGGACAGCGCCTCCTGCGCGAGGCGGTACAGCGCGATCGCCACCGCGTCGTCGAGCGCATCCGGAACGCCCGCCGCGCTGAAGCGGCAGGCGATGCCGGTTCGCGCCGACCAGCTTTCGCACAGCTCCTCGATCGCCGGCGCGAGCCCGAGGTTGTCCAGGGCCACCGGACGTAGCCGATGCAGCATGTCGCGCACCAGTTGATACAGACCCTGAACGGCGGTCGCGATGCGCTGCGCGCTCGCGACCGCCGCGGCGTGCTGGTGATCGGCCAGGTTGACGATGTAGGCGCTTTCGACGTGGATCGCATTGCACATCTGGCCGAGCTCGTCGTGCAGCTCGCGGGCGAGCGCGCGGCGCTCGCTTTCCTGGGCCGTGATCAATTGCTGCGCGAGATCGCGGTTGCGCGCGAGGAGCTCCGCGATCCGGCGCTCCGCAGCGAGCCGCTGCCCGATCTCGACCCGGGCGTCGCGCCAGCGCCGGAACGCGAACCAAATCAAGCCCGCCGCGAGCGCGAGCAGCGTGGTCGGCACCTCGTCCAGCTGCCAACGCTCGTACTTTGCCAGCCAGTAGGAAAAGGTTTCCTGCAGCTCGAACCGCGCCGCGCTGACGAACGTCGCCACGGTGACGCAAGCCACCACCAGGAGGTCGACCACTACGCGTTTCATCGGCTCGGGCACGCGATCCCGGGAGCGCCTGAGCGGCGGTCGCGGCGCCGCCGCGGCGTGGGCCCGTGGTGCGTCATTCGCCGCTGCTCCCGGCGCACTCGGTATAGTATCCTCGCGACCCGATCCTTCTTAGAGGACCTGCGATGATCAACCCGACCCCCTCCAAGACGTTGCCCCTCGCGCTGCTCCTCGTCGCCCTCGCGGCGGCGCCGGCCTGGGCCGGGCTCGCGCTGGTGCAGAACGAGAACAGCGGGACGATTTCGTTGATCGACACCGATCGCGACGAGGTGGTGGGCGAGATCGAGACCGGCGGCAAGCCGCGCGGCGCCGCGGTCGACACGCCCCGGAAGCTCGCCTACGTGTCCGATCAGCCGAGCAATTCGCTGCTGGTGGTCGACCTCGCGAAGCGCGTGGTGGCGAGTCGGGTCGACCTCGGCGAGTCGCCCGAGGGCGTCTACCTCTCGCCCGACCGCAAGCTCGTGACCGCGGCGGTCGAACTCACGAACAGCGTCGCGTTCGTCGACACGGCGACCGACAAGGTGGCGTTTCGGGTCAAGATCAAGGGCGAGAATCCGGAGCACGCGGTATTTTCGCCCGACGGACGGTTCGTGTACGTGAGCGCCGAGGAGGACGACAAGCTCGAAGTGATCGACGTCGCCGCGCGCGCGCTCGTCACCCAGATCAAGGTGGGCGATCGGCCGCGCGGCATTGCGTTCACCCCGGACGGGGCCAAGGCCTATGTGGCATGCGAGCGGGCCAACACGGTGTACGTCCTCGACGCCCGGGCGCACAAGATCCTCAGGACGATCAAGGCCGGATTGCGCTCCAACGGTCTCATCATGCATCCGGACGGCAAGCACCTCTATCTCACCAACGGCGGCGACGGCAGCGTCATGGTGATCGACACGGCGACCGACCAGGTCACCGCGACGATCCCGGTCGGGCAGCGCCCGTGGAACATGGCGCTCACCCGCGACGGGGCGAAACTCTATGTCGCCAATGGCAGATCCAACAGCGTGTCGGTCATCGACACGGCGAAGAACGTCCGCATCAAGGACATCCCGGTCGGCAAGGCGCCGTGGGGCGTCAGCATGTTCGACTGATCGTCCTCCTCAGAGAACCGCATAGTTGCGCATCATCATGCCGTCCTCGTGCTCCAGGTTGTGGCAGTGGAACATGTAGCGCTGCCGGCCGACAAACGCGGCGCCCCCCGGTAGGGCGAAGTCCACCGCCAACCGCACCGTCTCGTTCGGCCAGATGACGACGGTGTCCTTCACGCCGAGATCGGTCGGCAGGCGTCCGCCCGCCTCCGTTGCGAGGCGCCGCGCCGGACCGAAGGTTCCCTGACGCTGCAGCACCCGGAAGCCGAAGCCGTGCAGGTGCATCGGGTGCGGCATCGAGATCGGGCTGTTCTTGATCTCCCACACTTCCCGCGCGCCGCGGTCCACGCTGAACGCGATCTCCTCGCTCCGATACGGGCTCTGATCGATGACGAAGCCAAACTGCTCATCGAAATCCAAGCGCATGCGCCGCACCGCGGCGTCCGGCCAGGCGGGGGCCTCCGCGAGCGCGGCGAGGCGTGCAGGGAGCGGCGGCGCGGCACCCCCGCCGGCGCCGACCACCCGCAACCCGAACAGCGGCAGCTCCGCGCCGTCGGGAAGGAAGTCGGTTGCCGCGACCCCCGGCGCGCCCTCGCAGACGGTCGCGGCGGCGAGCGGCGCATACCGCTCGCGCGCCGGGTGGCGGTGGGCGCTCGCCGTGCCTTGCATGTGGTGGCGCGGATCGAACTCCAGGCTGACCGCCGCCACCGCGCCGCGACCGGTGACGTTGAGCGCGAGGTCCACGCGCTCGCCGGTGTGGAGGAACACGCGCTCGAGCTCGCGCGGCGCGCTCAGAAGACCGCCGTCGGTGCCGAGCAGGTGAAACGGGACCAGGGATTCGCCGTCGCGAAACGCGACGAGCAGGCCGCGCGCGTTGCACGTATTGAGCAGCTGCAGCCGCACCCACCCCGGCGCCACCGTCTGCTGCGCCTCCAGCGCGCCGTTTGCGAGCGCGCGGTTGCCGTACCAGCCGTGCAGGCACTCCTCGGGCGTCGGCGCGTACGGGCGCAGCACGCCGTTCGCGACGCGGACGTCGGCGAGGGCGAGCGCGAGCCGGTTCGCCGGCGCGAGCCGGAGCGCCGCATCGAGGGCGTCATCGTCCTCATCGGCGACGACCAGCAGTCCGGCCAGACCGCCGTAGATCTGCTCGGCGGTGAAGCCGTGCGGATGGGGATGAAACCAGTAGAGGCCGCTCCGGTTTAGCAGCTCGAAGCGCACGCGCTTGCGCTCACCGGGGGCGATCGGGTCGAAGCCGGCGCCGTCCGCAGCCTCCGCTAGCGTGAGGCCATGGAAGTGGAGCGCGGTGGGCTGCGGCAGCGCGTTTTCGATCACCGCATCGAACACTTCGCCGCGGCGCGCGACGAGGACGGGCTGCGCCACCTGGCGCGCGCCGGTGTCCGCGACGTAGCGACAGCGCCCGGCCACCGGGTCGGTGCGCTCGACGAGGAGCCGCCGCACGGCCGCGAGCCCGACCACCCGATCGCTCGCGAGCGTGGTGCGCGGCGCGGCGCCGGCGCATCCGGTCAAGGGGCCGCCGAAGGCGGCGCCGACGCAGGCGGCGCCGGCAGCGAGAAACCGGCGGCGGCCCACCGCGCAGGCCAGGTAGCCGGCGCCCCGCCGCACCCGATTCACGTCAGGGTTGCGGCCGGGTCGGCGGTCCGACCGGTGCTGCCGCGCGCGAGCGCAAGCGAGGCCTTCGGGTCGCGAAACACGAGCGGCTTCACGCTCACCGGCAGCGCTTCCGCGCGCGCCCCGGCCGCGGTCACGAGGTGGTGATGCGGACTCTTCGAACACACCGGATCGGCGACATCCGGATCGTTGGCGAGCAGATACGCCTGGCAGCGGCAACCGCCGAGATCCTTCTCCCGCTCGTCGCAGCTCGCGCACGGCTCCTTCATCCAGCCGGTGCCGCGATAGCGGTTGAACCCGTCGGACTCGAACCATACCTCGCGCATGCTCGCCGAGCGAACATTCGGGAACGACAGCCCCGGCAGCATTTTGGCGGTGTGACACGGCAGTGCCGTGCCGTCGGGCGTGACCGTCATGAACGTCGAGCCCCAGCCGTTCATGCAGCGCTTGGGGCGCGTCTCGTAGTAGTCGGGCACGACGAAGAAGATCCGCATGCGATCGCCGAGCCGCGCGCGCCACTCGTTCGTGGTCTTCTCCGCCGCCTCGAGCTGCGCGCGCGACGGCAGGAGGTGGTCGCGGTTGAGATGGGCCCACGAGTAGTACTGCGTGTTCGCGAGCTCGAGGTACTCCGCGCCCAGCCGGTCGGCCATCTCGATGATGGCGCCGATATGGTCGATGTTGATCCGGTGGATCACGCAGTTGAGCACCATCGGATAGCCGTGCGACTTGATCAGCGAAGCGACCCGCTCCTTGAGCTCGAAGGTCCGCGTGTGCGAGAGGAAGTCGTTCATCTCGCGGGTGGAGTCCTGGAACGAGAGCTGAATGTGATCGAGCCCGGCATCCTTGAGCGCGCGGATGCGCGTCTCGTTGAGGCCGACGCCCGAAGTGATGAGGTTGGTGTAGTAGCCGAGGCGGTGCCCCTCGGCCGCGATCGCCTCGAGATCGTCGCGGACCAGCGGCTCGCCGCCCGACAGGCCGAGCTGGACCGCGCCGAGCGCGCGCGCTTCCTGCAGCACGCGGATCCAGTCCGCCGTTTCGAGCTCCCGCTCGGTGTGCGCGAAATCGACCGGGTTGTAGCAATACACGCAGTGGAGCGGGCAGCGGTAGGTGAGCTCCAGCAGCAGCCACAGCGGCGGACCGGGCGGCGGCGTCGGCGTGGTCATGCGGCGATCTCCAGCCAACCCTTCGCCGCGGCCATCGACATGAACGCGTCGACATCGCCCGCGAGGCCGGTCCGGCCGAATGCCTGTTCCAGGTCGGCCACGATCTCGGCCACGGTGCGCGCGCCATCGCATCGGCGCAGGATCTCACCGGCACTCGCGTTCAGCTTGACCATCCCTTCCGGATACAGGAGCACATGCGCATTCTGCGCCGCTTCCCACTGCAGCCGAAAGCCACGTCCAATGGCGGGCTTCGCGCTGTCGGCGATCGCGCTCACGACCTTACTCCGTAGCGCTGCGCCATCGCGTCGTTCATCGCCCACAGCACGTCGAGCTTGAACTGCAGGATATCGAGCGCGCGCTCCTGCGCCGCGCGCGTCTTGAAATGGTCGAGCGTCACGGCGAGGCCGTGCTCGACGTCGCGGCGGGCCCGGCTCACGCGGCTCTGGAAGTAGTGCAGGCCCGCGCGGTCGATCCACGGGTAGTGCTCCGGCCAATTGGCGAGACGTTGCTTGTGGATCTCGGGCGCAAAGAGCTCCGTCAGCGACGAGCATGCCGCCTCCTGCCAGGGCGCCCGGCGAGCGAAGTTGACGTACGCATCCACCGCGAAGCGCACGCCGGGCAGCACATCGGCCAAGCTCTCCGCCCGCTCGCGCGACACGCCCACCGCCTCGGCCAGGCGCAGCCACGACTCGATGCCCCCCGGGTCCTCGCCGTAGCCGTCGTGGTCGAGTATGCGCTGCACCCAGATTCGGCGCGCCGCGCGGTCGGGGCAATTGGCGAGCACCGCGGCATCCTTGATCGGAATGCTGATCTGGTAGTAGAACCGGTTCGCGACCCAGCCGCGGATCTGGTCCGGCTGGGCGGCGCCCGTGTTCAGCATCACGTTGAACGGGTGATGGATGTGGTACGCGCGGCCTTTGTCGCGCAGGCGCGCCTCGAACTCCTCCCGCGTCCAGGGCGTCGCGCTCACAGCGTGATCTCCATGCCATCGAACGCCACCTCCACCCCCCGCCGCTCGAGCTCGGCGCGCTCGGCCGAACCCTCGTCGAGGATCGGATTGGTGTTGTTCACGTGGATCAGGATCTTGCGCGCACCGCGCGGCAGCCGCTCGAGCCACTCGAGCATCCCGCCGGCGCCGCTCTGCGGGAGATGGCCGATCTCGCGCGCACGCTTATCCGACACGCCGAGCCGAATCATCTCATCGTCGGTCCAGAACGTGCCGTCCACCAGGACGCAGGCGGCGGACTGCATGCTCTGCCACACGCGCTCGTCCATGGCGCCGAGGCCTGGGGCATAGAATGCGCGCGCGCCGCTCGCGCGGTCCTCGATCTCGAGCGCGATGTTGTCGCCGGGCACCGGCGACTCGCGGTTGGGCGAATACGGCGCGGGCTTCCCCGCGAGCGGCAGCGCGCGCCAGCGCACGCCGGCGACGCCGTCGACCGCAAACGCCTCGCCGTCGAGATCGATTCGCCGCCGGTCCACGCCGCAGTAGTGCGTCAGGACATTCAAGATCGGGTTGCCGCGGGTGAGATCGGCGTAGGCGCTATCGGTGCACCAGACCGGCCACGGCCGGACCGATTCCCGCAGCATGAATAGGCCCGTGGTGTGATCGACCTGCCCGTCGACCAGCACGATCCCGGCGATGGCGGTGTCGCGCCGCGCCCGCCCCGGCTGCAGGACCGGATTCGCCTGCAGCTGAGCGAGGATGTCGGGCGAGGCATTGACGAGGACCCACGCTGTGGGCGCCGCGCCGCTCACCGCGATCGAGGATTGCGTGCGTGCGCGGGTGCGCAGGCTGCCGTTGCGCCAGCCCGCGCAGTTGCGGCAGTTGCAGTTCCACTGCGGAAATCCGCCGCCGGCGGCCGAGCCGAGCACGCGGATTTTCATGGGCAGAAACAAGCGAAGCCCGCATGCGCGGGCTTCGAAAGCGGCGGGGACTGTACCCGCCCGTGCGACTTCCGCGTCAGCGGCTGGCGATGTACATCGTGATTTCCATGCCGAACCGCAGATCGATCGCTTGCGGGGTTTCCCAGACCATTTCACTCTCCTTTGATTTGAGGACCGACGACACCTCGGAAACCTCGGCGCCGCCCCGGAAGGTCGCAGCGCCGCTAGATGCCTCGCCGAACCCTCGCGGGGCAGTTTGGACTTGGTCAAGGGAAAATGGTATGGGGTAGCCATGAAAGTGGCCTCATGATTTTCATGAGCGTTGATCGGACCGGTACGCGCCGGTCCAGCGCGACTGGACGCTGCCGCCTTCCTCATGCAAACTCTTCGGAACAGTCTGATTTGTTTGGTCCAAATGTCAAAAAAAATTCGTGGTGATGGGGTGCGGGGCAGGCCGAGGATCCGCCGCTGCGGCGGCGCAGCATCGACCTCATCGGCCAACCGGCGGTGCGCACCGCCACCCGGCCGCGCCCGGTGAAGCTGCGGACGCACCTCAATCTGATCGTGGCCGGCCTGAGCGCCGCGTTCGTGATCGTCCTGCTGGTGGCCGAGATCGACAGCACGCGCCGCACCGCGCAGGAGGAGATCGAGGCCGCGAACCGGGTCGCCTCCCAGGTGCTGAAGCGCGTGGTGTGGGTCTACGCCCAAGCGGGGCCCGGACCGATGGTGGTCTTTCTGGAGGAGCTGGGTCACGTGCGCGCAAACACGATCACCCTGCAGTCGGCAACGGGCGAAGTGCTTTACGAGTCGCCGCCACCGAGCTACAAGGCCGGGCGCGAGGCGCCGGTCTGGTTTGCGCGGATGCTCGCGCCCGCCCCCTCCATTCAGGCGTTTCAGCTCGGCGGCGGCGCCAAATTGGTGGTCGAAGCGGACGCCTCGCGCTCGATCATCGACGGTTGGGACGACATGATCCGCCTGCTGGTCCTCGGCGCGATCGCGCTCGTGGTCGTGAACGGCCTCGCGTTCTGGTCGGTCGGACGCGCGCTCAAGGCGTTTCCGATCATCGCCGAGGGCTTGCGTCGCATCCAGGAAGGCGACCTCGCGTTTCGCCTGCCGGCGCTGGGCGGGTTCGAGGCGGGCGTCATCGGCGGCGCGTTCAACCGCATGGCGCAAGCCGTGGAAGACAAGGTGCAGGCCGAGCGCAAGGCCCGTGAGGCCGAGGCGCGACTCGAGGAGCGGCAGGAGCTGGCGCGCCTGGTGGAGCAACGGCTCGAAGAGGAACGGCGGCTGATCGCGCACGAGTTGCACGACGAGTTCGGTCAGTCGGTCACTGCGATCCGCAGCCTCGCGCTCGCGATCGCCAATCAGGACTGCGCCCAAGACGCCCGCGCGAGCGAGGCGGCACGCCTGATCTCCGACGAGGCAGCGCGCCTCTATGACGCGATGCACGGACTCATTCCGCGGCTCGCGCCGCTTTCGCTCGATACCATCGGCCTCGCCGAGACGCTTGAGAATCTGGTGAAAGACTGGCGGCGGCGATATCCGGCGGTGGCGCTCGCGCTCGAACAGAACCTGCCCGCGGACCTCGGCCCGAGCGTGGCGCTCACCATCTACCGCATCGTGCAGGAGGGCCTGATCAACGCACTGCGGCATGCGCAGCCGTCGCGCGTGGAAATTCATCTCCAATCCGATGCCGAGCGGGTCATGATCACGATCATCGACGACGGCGTGGGGTTGCCGGCGACGTGGTCGCGGCCCGGCCACTTCGGCCTGCACGGGCTGAAGGAACGCGTCGCCAATCTGGCCGGTACGTTCGAGATCGCCAACCACGAACCGCGCGGGGTCCGGCTGAGCGCGGCCATTCCGCTCGCGGTGGGCACGTGATCCGGGTGCTGCTGGTCGATGACCACGCGGTGGTCCGCGTGGGCTTTCGGCTGCTGCTGCAAACGACGGCCGAGGTCGCCGTGGTCGGCGAAGCCGAGTCGGGCGAGGCGGCCTGCCAAAGATATACCGAGGTCGAGCCCGACGTCGTGGTCATGGATCTCTCCATGCCGGGCATGGGCGGGCTCGAGGCGCTCCGCCGCATCCAGGCCCGGGATCCGCGCGCGCGCGTGCTCGCGCTCTCGGCGCAGGACGACCCGATGCATGCGCGGCGCGCGCTGCGGCAGGGCGCGCTCGGCTTTCTGTCCAAGCGCAGCGCCCCGGAAGCCCTGCTCGAGGCGGTGCGGACCGTCGCCGCCGGCCGGCGCTACATCGATCCGAGCCTCGCGCAGGAGCTTGCGCTCGCGGAACTCGACGGCGCGAGCGATTCGCCGATCGAGCGGCTCTCCGAACGCGAGTTCGAAGTGTTCATTCGCCTGGCGCGCGGCGCGACCGTACAGCGGATCGCCGAGGACCTCAAGGTCTCCACGTCGACCGTCGGCACCCATCTCTACAACATCAAGCAGAAACTTGGCGCGGGCAATCAATCGGAGCTCACGCTACTCGCCATCCGCCACGGTCTGATCGAGGCCTGATCGGGTCGCGAGCGCGAGCGTGAACGACAGGTCCGAGTCACGGGCAGCGCGGCGGGGCGAACCGGCCGCGGCGCCCGCCAATCAGCCGGTGGCGAAAGGCCCCGCGCCGGCCCCCTTCGCCGCCCTGCGGCATCCGGCATACCGCGCCTACTTCGTGACCTCGGCGCTCGCGATGATGGGCGACAATATCGAACACGTGATCAGCTACTGGGTGCTGTGGGAGCGCTTCCATTCCCCCGCGCTCGGCGGCATCGCGGTGCTCACGCATTGGCTGCCGTTCCTGCTGTTTTCGGTGTACTCGGGGGCGCTCGCGGACCGGTTTGACAGCCGCAGGATCATCCAGGTCGCGCAATTGCTGTTCCTGCTGGTTTCGCTCGCCTGGGGCGTGCTGTTTCTCACTGGCCGACTTGAAGTGTGGCACGCGGTGTGTCTGCTGACCGTGCACGGGTTTGCGGGCGTGCTATGGTCCCCGGCAAGCCAATTGCTGGTTCACGACATCGTCGGCCGCGAGCAGCTGCAGAGCGCGGTGCGGCTCAACGCGACCGGGCGCAATCTCGGTTTGCTGCTGGGTCCGGCGGTCGGCGGCGTGCTCATGCTGCTCCTCGAGCCCGCGACCGGGCTGCTCGTCAATACCCTGTCTTACCTGCCGCTCATCCTGTGGCTGCGCCAGGCACCGGACGGCGCGCAGCGCCGAGGATCGGCCCGGCCGAGCGCGCGCTCGGGCGGCCTGGGCAACCTCCCGCGCATGCTGCGGGACGCCGCGGGCGACCGCACCATCGCGCTGATGATGGCGGTGGCAGGCGCCTCCTCGCTCTTCATCGGCACCGCCATTCAGGCGCAAATGCCCGAGTTCGCACACGACCTCGGGACCGAGAAGGCCGGCCTTTCCTACAGTGTGTTGCTCGGCGCCAACGCCGCCGGCGCCTTTGCTGGCGGGGTGATACTGGAAAGCCGAGGCCTCCTCGTCGCGAGCGCCCGAACGACGATTGTTCTCGCGAGCCTGTGGTGCCTCGCCCTCGCCGGCTTCGCCGCGGCCTCGAGCTACCCGCTCGCCGTGCTGCTCATGCTCATCGCCGGGTTCCTGAACCTCTCCTTCAGCGCGATGGCCCAGACCCTAGTGCAACTGCACGCGCCGATCGAAGTGCGCGGCCGCCTGATCGGGCTCTACAACATGCTTGCCAACGGATTGCGCGCCTTTAGCGGGGTGACGGTGGGGATGCTCGGCAGCCTGATCGGTGTCCACTGGTCGCTTGCGCTGAGCGCCCTTGCCCTGCTCGCCGTAACGATGGCCCTGCTCGCGTTCGCGCTGCGAGCCTGAGGGGGCGGTCTCGATGAAAAAACCCCGCGCGGGGCCCGCCGCAGACGCGACGGCGGGGCGACGGAACGTTAGCTAGCGTCTATTATCAAGATGGGTTGGTGTGAGGAGTGCGCCGTGTCCCTCTCGCCTCAACGTATTGTCTTCGCGTGCGTGTTGGCCCTCGCGGCGAACTCAGCGCCCGCCCAAGACTGGCCGGCAAAACCGCTCCACTGGATCGTGCCCTTCCCGCCGGGCGGCTCCACCGACATCGCGGTGCGCACGGTCGCCGATCGCTTGGCGAAGGCGTTTGGCCAAGCGATGATCGTCGAGAACCGCCCCGGCGCCACGGGCCACATCGGCACCGAGTACGTCGCCAAGAGCGCAGCGGACGGGTACACCATCCTCGCCGCCTCCGATGGAATCGCCTCGGCCCCGCATCTTTATTCCAAGCTCGGCTTCGACCCGCTGAAGGACTTCGTGGCGGTGACGCAGCTTTCACGCCAACCGGTTTTGCTCGCGGCGCATCCGTCGCTCGGCGCAAATTCGGTTGCCGAACTCGTCGTGCTGGCAAAGAAGAAACCCGGCCTCGCTTATGCAACCTCCGGTTCGGGGAGTCCGCAGCACATCACGGCGGAATGGTTTGCGAGCCTGGCCGGAATCCGGCTTACCCACGTGCCATACAAAGGGGGCGGACAGGCAATTACCGATTTCATCGGCGGGCAGGTATTGCTCGCCTCGCTCGGCCCCGGGCCCTTGATTCCTCACTACCGGGCGGGCAAGGTGAAGTTGCTCGCCCAGACTCCGCAGACCCGCGCATTGGCGCTGCCCGAGGTACCGACCTACGAGGAGGCCGGCTTCAAGGGCCTCATCCTCGAGCAGTGGTTCGGCGTTTTCCTGCCGGCCGGGACACCGATGGAGATTGTGGCGCGACTGAATCGCGAGCTCGTTACAGCGCTCGCGGATCCAAAGGTCCGCGAGCGCTATGCGCAGAACGTCCTCGAACCGGTGGGCAATACCCCGGAACGGTTCGCTGCCGTGGTCCGCGCCGACTACGAGAAGTACGGTCGGCTCGTGCGCGAGCTGAACATCAAGATCGATTAGACAGCACTCGCAAGAGCTGGATAGACCTCGAAGATCGACCTGCTCCGGAGCGGCCATGGCTGATTCGAACCCCCGGCTACCGAACATCGTTCTCATCTTGGCCGACAACCTCGGCTGGGGCGAGCTAGGCTGCTACGGCGGTGGCCTGCTGCGCGGCGCGCCGACGCCGCGTATCGACAAGCTCGCCTCGGAAGGGCTGCGGTTCCTCAATTTCAACGTGGAAAGCGACTGCGTGCCGACCCGTTCCGCGCTGATGACCGGCCGCCATCCGATCCGCACTGGCGCGATTCAATCGATACCGGCGGGGTTGCCGCAGGGAATAATCCCTTGGGAAATCACCATCGCGCAGCTGCTCAGCGGGCGCGGTTACGCCACCGGCGCTTACGGCAAGTGGCACCTTGGCGACAAGGAAGGGCGCTACCCGACGGACCGTGGCTTCGACGAGTGGTACGGCATCCCGCGCACGACCAACGAAACCATGTTCGCTGGCGCGGTGGGATTCGACCCGTCGGTCGTGGCCCTGCCCTATGTCATGGAGGGTCGCGCGGGCGATCGGGCGCGCAACGTGGAACCCTACGATCTCGAGATGCGTCGTCGGATCGACGCCGAGCTCACCCGGCATGCAAGCGACTTCATTCGCCGGCAGGCAAAAGCAAAGCGGCCGTTCTTCGCCTATGTGCCGCTCACGCAGCTGCATTTTCCGACGCTGCCGCACCGCGACTTCGAAGGCAAAACGGGCGCCGGTGACTTCGCCGACTCGATGGTCGAGATGGATCACCGTGTCGGCCAGATCCTGGATGAGATCGACGCCCTCGGCGCTGCGGACAACACGGTGATGCTATTCGGCAGCGACAACGGGCCCGAGTTTCGGCGGCCGTGGCGCGGCACCGCCGGCCCTTGGACCGGCACGTATCACACGGCGATGGAGGGCTCATTGCGCGTGCCGTTCATGCTGCGCTGGCCCGGCAAGGTGCGGGCCGGTCAGGTAACGAACGAGATCATTCACGTCGTGGACCTGTTCCCGACCTTGGCGCGCGTCGCTGGCGCTACGGTACCGACCGACCGGCCAATCGACGGCGTTGACCAGCTTGATTTCTTGCTTGGACATCAGGAGCGGTCCAACCGCGAAGGGTTTGTCTATTACATTAAGAACGAGCTGCGCGCGGTCAAGTGGCGTAACTGGAAAATGCATTTCATCTGGGAGGTGGAACCGAACGCCGGACCGAACAAGCTCGAGACGCCCTATATCTTCAATCTGATCCGGGATCCGAAGGAGGAGACCAACGTGGCCACGGAAGAGAACTGGGTACGCGGCCCGATCCTGAGCCTGCTCGCTGGTTTCCAGCAGAGCCTCAAGGTGCACCCGCCGATACCGCCCGGGGCGCCGGACGACTACCAGGTGTCTTTGCGCGCGGGAGATTGATTTTTTTGCCTGCTCGAACCTTGGGAGCGCCAGGCGCCGAAATCGGCATGCCTGCACCGAGCCACGCGAAACGGACTGAGCTCGTCACGCGCGTCGAGCGCGGTGAGTTGGCTCCCTCACCACTAAATTGTGCGGAGGAAGTTGTTATGCGCAGTGGCACCTCCAACTTTTTGATAGCAGAGGAACCCAGTCGCTGGAACTCAGCATAAAATCCGGGCCCGAGGTGGTGGCGGCCCTCGGTTAGCAAACGCCA